>Ga0233429_1000021_pt1 | contig 361446 bp, 346 predicted proteins | sample SI_118_April2016_3_FD_179879 | JGI IMG/M metagenome (GOLD analysis project Ga0233429, IMG submission 179879) | Seawater microbial communities from Saanich Inlet, British Columbia, Canada - SI_118_April2016_135_MG | ecosystem: Environmental > Aquatic > Marine > Inlet | place: Canada: British...
TTCACCCATCGGGTGTGCCATGCCAACCACTCCATCAACTCCTCAACATATTGATTCTTATAGCATAATCTCCATCTCAGGGCATCGATTAACGAGTTCATCTGGGAAATGGGGGCTTAATTCAGGCCCTTTCGTCAATAAGAGTCAAGGATCATTCCGAAAAATTGCTATAGACACACGGGATCGAAGGGCTAGGTTATTTCATGCAAATAAACTTTGACTGAGGCTCATTTATGGCCTCCCGCCCAACATCACAATTCGACCCTTGCCGCCAAGGTCGCCGGAACTCAACCCGGTAGAAAACATATGGCAGCTCATCCGCGAGAACTGGTTATCCAGCCCGGTCTTCAAATCATAGGACGGGATCGTCGCGGTATATTCCGAGGCCTGGAATGAGCTAATCGACCAATCCTGGAGAATAATGTCAATCGGTCTCAGGAAATAGGCCCATGGCTTCTAATCAATGTCGCTAGGTATTATTTCTGATTTAACGAACAGTCGAATTTCTCAAGTGTTTACAAAGACATGTCTATTGACAATCCTATTATGGAGTTGACAGTATTCTTTCCCGGCTACAATTTCTCACGTCAAAGTAAGGAGCGGATATTATGAAGCGGTTTCCTTTAACTGGCTTACTTTTTGGTGGAATCTTGGTGGCGCTGGTGACGCTCTTGCCGTCTTCAGCCAGAGCAAATGACGATTTCATACCGCTTGATACCCTGCGTCGCGGTGCCGAGGCGCTAACTCCCGCCGCAGTTGCCTTTCTTTCCAGGACGATCCAATACAAATCGGTTGAGAATTTCGGCTATGAACTAAAGCCCGACACGAGGGACATGCTTCAGTATATTTTTTCAGAGGCCAGGAAAATCGGATTTGCGACGCGCCTTGCCGCTGACGGGTTGGTTGGGGTGCTTGAATATGGTGCCGGCGCTGAAACCGTGGGGGTATTGATACATGTGGATGTTGTTTCGGCATCCGTCATTCAGCAAGAAGACGGAAAAAGCAACTGGACCCACCCGCCATTTAGTGGGGCTGTCGCCGATGGATATGTTTGGGGACGCGGGGCACAGGATGATAAAGGGGCGCTGGCAGCAACCCTTTGGGGGATGAAACTTCTGGTCGACAATGGCCTTAAGATGAAGCGAAAGCTGCGCATAATTTTGGGCACCAAAGAAGAAAAGAGCTTTGAAGCCCTGACCCGCTATTTCCAAAAAGAGAAACAGCCCGACTTCGGCATTGTTCCAGACGGGGTCTATTTCATTGAGGGCGAAAAAGGGATCGCGGACTTTAACATCGTCTTCAAGGGACTCGCACCAAAAGCCGCCGGACGGGAGACGATTGTTGAGTGGACGGGCGGCACGGTCATCAACAGTGTACCCGATCTTTCATACGCGGTTTTTGCATCCAAAGATGTTCCGGCGTCTCGTTCTGCTCTTGAGAATGCAGTCGATCTGGCTGTGACCGAGTTTAAGTCTGGGAAATCTAAAATAATCTTCGGGGCGACGGCTCCGTACGAACCGGCCCTTTCAGTTATGGATTATGCCGCTTTCGTCAAAAAATTTGCCCCTAAAGACATGCCTAAGGGGGATCTTGTCCTGGTTGCCCAAGGCCAACCAATGCATGGCAGCGTTCCCTGGGGGGGGCGCAACGCAATTATTGAAATCGCGGTGGCGTTGAACCTACTTGAAGGACTGCCGGGGTCAGCTTACCTCGATGCTGCTCATTTCATCACACGTCGATTTGGTCTGAATTATTATGGCGCGGGATTAATCGACCAAAGCGGTAAGGGCATCCCGTTTAACCCACCAAGTGGGTTGCGAAAGGCTCCGTTGGGTTTGTCTCTACTACAATATTACGGCACGTCATCAAATCTGGGTTTGGTTCAAACTGATCTGGATAAAGACACCGTAGCTTTGGCGGTTGATTTTCGCACGGGCCTTGGCAATACGAGCACGGAAATCCTGAAGCATGCAAAATTCGCTGCCGCGCTTGATGGGGGTGCGGTCAGTTTTGCCCCTGGAGTTGGCGCCCACTATCCCCCCGTCTATAGCCCCGGGGAACATCCTGTCATGAAGCTGGCGGTTCAAAGTTATAAGGATATTCACCCCGATGCGCCGGCGGGTATCCCTTATGCGTTCTTCTCACCAGGAACCACCTATCTGAAGCTCGTCGATAATTTCGTCAACTTTGGCCCAGTGGATATTTATCCGGACCCCACGGTCAATAAGTTCCATCAAGATGATGAGCGCATTTCAATCAAGAGCCTGACCGACAACATTCAATTGTTCGCCCATGTCTTGCAGCTATTAATTCAGGCCAACCCTTCGCCGGTGGCCCGAGACTAACCATGGCATATAATGCGGCTATTCATATGGATTGGGGTCTGTTCTTTGAGTTCGAGGTTCCGCTCGCGCCATTGCTGCCGCTTTTGCCACCTGGAATTGCCGCGGTAGGGAACGATGCCGAAAAGGCCGTGCTGACGCTTAATCTCGCGCATTTTGTTCAAGGCGGCGATCAGATCGACTTGCCTGAAAACCATGAAATTGATTTTGGCGTCTTGGTTCCTGTTGATAATACCAATTACCAAGGCATGCCCCAAGCTGATGCAGCGGCGCATATGTTAAACATCGCCTCTGATTCCAAAGGCTATCTAGAGGTCTGCAAGGACAGTGGTTATTGCATCCATGATCGACCGAATTTGACTTTCGAGTTTGATCAGAATGGGCTGAATGGGCGGGTTTGGGATGATGACGGTCCCATTGTTAGCATCAAAACAGTAAAGGGCGAGGCATTGAAATACGGCCCTTTCAGGCGCGTGGGTCAAGATGTGGTGTATGATCACCGGGAAGAGTATCGCCTCAATTTTGTCTTCGAAGGTAAGGGTCTAATTGACCCAAGTCCCAATTTATTTGAGATCGTACTTGAAAGTCATCCCTTCTTCAGGGGACTGGCGTTGTCGGGGCGACAGATTTGCCAATCTCAGTTTGCTCTGTCTTTTGGGGAAAAAGCGACGTTGAGCTTCTTTGGGGCCAACGAAGATTAAGCTACAAATTTCTCAATCATGGTATTGGCTTGTTTGTCGTCAGCACCAAAAAGACAAATTGGGACGTTATTCGTTCCAGGCCTCTATCAATTCATGGACAAGGGCGGCAGCGGCGGCGCGGTGCGATGACCTCAATTGTAGGGTTTTGCTTCCAGAGGCCGCGAACGTTCTGCGCCAAGGGCTCTGCTCATGAATGGCTGGAACTTGGGGAACACGTCAGTTCAATTGAGCAAATTAATCCTGCATGGTCTTGCCGCCTTGTACGACCACTTCTAACAGCACCGGACCAGCGCGGTCATCGGCTGCCTGGAAAGCCGCCTCGAATGCGGCGCCGGTCTCGATCCGTTCCGCCTTCATTCCCAATGAGCGGGCCAGAGCGGCAAATTCGATGGCCGGGTCCTTGAAATCCATGGCGATGAATTCGTCATTACCATGGAAGGACAGCAGCCGCTCCTTGATGATCCGATAGCCGCCATTGTTGGCGATCACGAAGGTGATCGGCAATTTAAGATGCGCCGCCGTCCACAGGGCCTGGATCGAGTACATGGAGCTGCCATCACCCAGAACCGCCACCACCCGGCGCTCAGGGTGGGCAACCTGGACGCCCAGGGCCGCCGCGATACCCCAGCCGATACCGCCCGAGGCATTGCCGAAATAGCCATAGCGCTCGCGTATGTTCAGAAATTTCAGCAAGCTGTAACTGCTGACGATGCCCTCGTCGACCACGATGGCGTCTGCGGGCAATAATTCGGCCAAGCGCAGCATCAACCAATCCGGCTCAATCGGACTGGCGTCCGACATTTCGATGGTCCTAACCCGCTGCTCCTCGCGCTGGACGGACCAGTTTCGCGTCGCCAGATCAGCCAGCGAGGCCTTGGCCCGGTCGACCAAATCCTGGCCACCGCGCGCGGCCAGGACCGGCAGCAGGGCAGCCACGGTTTCCTTGACGTCGGCGCGCAGGGCCAGCTCGACGGCATGATTTTTGCCCATCTCCCAATCACGCTGGCCGATCTGCACCACCGCCACGTCCGCTGGCAGGGGATCAACCGGGCTGTAGACCGACATGCGCAGCAGATCGGAGCCGAGGCAGATTACCAAATCGTGGGGAGAGAGGACGTCGCGGACGTATGCCTGATTCCGGTTCAGGCTGCCCATGAAGGCAGGATGCTCCGAGGGAAAATGCGCCCCGTCATTGACGGTCTGCTGATAGACCGGTGCGCCCAGCATCTCGGCCAATTGCGCCGCCTCGGCGAAGGCATCGGAGGCCACGATCTCGTGCCCGGCGACGATGACCGGGTGCCGGGCCGCCGCCAAGCGGTCCGCCAAATGTTCCAGGGCGCTATCAGAGGGGCGCGTGGCCGCATCGACGCGGGTGCTTTCGCCCATATCGATGGCCGCTTCCATGTTCAGGATATCGCCGGGCAGGGAAATGAACACCGGTCCCGTGGGCGGCGTCAACGCTACCTTGGCGGCGCGGCGCATGATTCTGGGCAGGTCCTCGATCCGGTTGACCTCGACCGCCCATTTCACCATGGGCGCGGCGATCGGTACCAACGGCGCGTACAACAACGGCTCCATCAGGCCATGGCCCTGTTCCTGCTGGCCGGCGGTAACGATCAGCGGCGAGCCGGAGAAATTGGCCGTATAGAGCGCGCCCATGGCATTGCCCAGGCCGGGCGCCACATGCACATTCACCGCCGCGATCTGGCCCGAGGCGCGGGCATAGCCATCCGCCATGGCAACAACGATGGATTCCTGCAGGCCGAGGACATAGCTGATATCCGTTTGTTCGGTCATGGCATGCATGATGGGCAATTCCGTGGTGCCGGGATTGCCGAACAGGCGGGTGACGCCTTCGTCCTTCAACAGGGCCAAAAAGGCGCTGCGTCCGGTGATGGTATTACGTTTGTTTTCGCTGCTCATGTTTTAGCTTCCGTATGGCTGACTATGACCGCCCCTTGGGTGAAACCTGGCAGGATGCCAGATCCTCCAGCACGGTGACCACGGCGCTGTGGTCAATCTTTGACTGCCCGCGCGCGTTCAGGGCGTTGTAGAGGCTCTCCGCGGTGGCGGCCAGTGGCAGCACAACGCCAAGGTCGCGCGCCGCCGACAGCACCACGTTCAGGTCCTTTTGCTGTAGTTCAGCGCGGAAGCCGGGTTCGAAATTGCCTTCGATCATGCGGGCGCCATGGTTTTCGAGGATAACCGAGCCTGCCGCCCCGCCCATCAGGGCCTGGCGCACGATGGCGGGATCGGCGCCGGCCTTGGTGGCCAGGACCAGCGCCTCAGCCACCGCCTGAACCGTGACGCCGACGATGATCTGGTTGCAAGCCTTGCAAACCTGTCCGTCGCCGTTGCGGGTGCCGATCAGGGTTACGGTGCCGCCCATCAACTCAAACAACGGCTTGGCACGGTCGAATGCCTCTTGCGGGCCACCGACCATAATGGTCAGTTTCGCGTTTTCCGCCCCCGCGACGCCGCCCGACACGGGCGCGTCTAGATAAAGGCAGCCAAGCGCGTTGATCCGGGCGGCGAATTCAGTGGTGGCGGTCGGGGAAATAGAGCTCATATCGACCACCAACTGACCGGCACGGAGGCCTTCCGCTGCGCCGTCCTGGCCGAACAGCGCGGCCTCGGTATCAGGGGTATCGGGCACCATCAAAATAACCACGTCCGCCTGTTCCGCCACCGCCCGGTTGCTATCGCAGGCAACAGCGCCGCCTTGCAACAGGTTGGCCGGCAGGTCCGGGGCCAAGTCATGGAGAAAGAGTTCGTGGCCGCCTTTTTGTAAATGCCCCGCCATGGGTGCGCCCATGATACCCAAACCGATGAAACCTACCTTCATGCCGTCCTCCTCTTCCCCGTCCCGGCCCTGGCTGCCAAGGCGGCGGCCGGCATGACAGGGTCAAAAGTAGGGATATGAAAAAAATGGGGGACCGCCTTATTGGCGATCCCCCGACGTTTTTTTTAATTATTGCCTCAACCTGTCAGACTCGCGTCTGTAGGGGCCGGACTCTATGTTCCTGAACTGACCCAGGTCAAGCAAGAATACATAACCGTATGATAATTATGGAACGACGGTCGAATTATCTCAAAAAATCAGCTGAAAACAGCCATATTGAGCGCCCAAAAAAAAGAGCCGCCCTTTTTTGGGGCGGCTCCGAGTCAACAGGGAGGCGTCAACAGACTGGAATAATCCAATCCGGAGGATGACAGGGTGTGTGTGTCATCACCGTTTAATCTAGCGGCAAAGTGTTAACAAACTACTAACGATACGCCGTAATAGAATATTTTTTTAAGCATAAATGCACAGTAAATGATTGGCGAATAATGGCAGTTTAGTGATAATGCGGCGATGCTGATCCGTCTGCTTATAATCTTATCGCTTGTTTGCACCTTAGCCAGTTTAGCGGTCTCGGAGGCAAAGGAACGGACGGGACCCGCGGGTTCCGGCCGATCCATTGACGGCGATACTTTGATCGTCGGGGGCCGGCGGGTAGATTTGTTCGCCATCACGGCGCCCGCCCTGGGCCAGATCTGTCGGGAATCGACCAGTTTCGGTCTACGTGACTACGCCTGCGGCAGGCATGCCCGGACCTTTTTGACCAGCCTGCTTGCCGGGCGACAGACCGACTGCGTGCTTGAAAAGCCGGTCGGGAAAGATCTAAGAGCCACTCTCATAGCGACCTGTTATAGCGCTGGCCAGGATCTGGCTTTGGCCATGGTACGGGCCGGCTGGGCCCTGGCGGCGCGGCAGCAATCGTTGCGCTATGAAATCGCGGAAGATGCGGCGCGGCGGGCCAAGGCGGGCCTTTGGAGCGGTTTGTTCGCACCACCCGGCACGGCATTCGTTACCGGACCCGAGACCAACACCGGCACCCCTGCGGCCGGGGCAGCTGGGGCGCGGCCCAAACCATGATATGGCGCAGCTCTTTTCTTTGCTGCCTGCTGCTTTCGATCCTGGCCAATTGCGGCTGGGTGGAACGGAACGTACCCTTGGCAAAAGTAGAGGATCTGGTTGCCCTCACGGAAACGAAGCCTGTCTGGCAATCGCCTCTTTTGCAGCAGCACCATCTGGTTGGGCGGATCTGGCGCTCGGCGGACGGCCGATTTGTCGAGCAGAAAATCCTGGCCGAGGATTTGGTCAGGGCTGCCTATATCCTGTTGGGCGAAAAACATGACAACCCCGATCACCATCTGTTGCAGGCCCGCCTGATCGAAATACTGATCGCCCTGGGCCGCCGCCCGGCGCTGATTTGGGAAATGGTCCCCGAAACAAAACAGCCAATTCTCGACAGTTATTTTGCAAAATATTCCCGCGATGGCGAAGCCTTGGGCAAAAGCCTGGGCTGGAATCTCAGCGGCTGGCCCGCCTGGCACATGTACCAGCCGGTGGCTGACGCGGCGATGGCGGGGCATTTGCCCATGTACGCCGCCGGCCTGCCCAAATCCTCCATCCGTGCCCTGGCCCGTGGCAAGCCATCGTTCAAGTTCGCCAAACGCCAACGTGCCCTGGGTCTGCACATTGCCCTGCCCGCCGGGATGCGAAAGCGTAGTTTGGAGCAATTGTACCAAGGCCATTGCGAAATGATGCCGCGCAGCAGCCTAACGCCCTTGTTCAATGTCCAGCGGGCCAAGGATGCGGTCTTTGCCGAACATATGCTGACCAGCGGTCAGAACGATGGCGCCTTGTTAATCGCCGGCAACGGCCACGTGCGCAAGGACCTGGGCGTGCCGCTGTTCCTAAACCGCCATCAGCCGGGCGTTCGCGTTGCGACGGTGGCATTGGTCGAGGTTCAGGATGGTCTGATGGACCCCACTGATTACGGCGAAATTTTTTCCGCTCCCCTGCTGCCCTTTGACTATGTCTGGTTCACGCCCCGGATCGACGATAAGGATCATTGCGCCCAGCTGCGGAAACGGTTTGCTAAACCAGCCAAGGCAAAGCCAATGGCGCCGCAGCCTAAAGCAGAGGAAAAGCCTGCTGAAATTCCGGCTGAAAAACCAGTGCCAGAACTAAAACAGGAACCGAAACAGGAACCGAAACAGGAACCGAAAGAACAACCGCCGGAAGCAATAACGGAACCAAAACAGCAAGAAAAAATAAAGGCCGCGCCAAGATCATGGCCGGTGACAAAAAAGGTACCACCAGACGATACGGCAAAGCCGGATGACGATGCAGCGAAGCCGGCGGACGCTTCGGCAATGCCAGATGAGGCAGAAACGGATTTGCCTGATTTAGAAGAACATGAGGTGGAAGTGCGAAAGCCGGTGGAGATGAAGGACGCCGAACCGGCACCCGACATGCCCCCCATACCAAGAAGCAAACCGCCTAAACCCAAATCCTGAAGCGTTTCAGATTTTGAAGACCGCGTCCGCCGCGCCGCGTGCGGTCTGCTTGTCGGCGATCGCAGCACGGACGCGGGCGATCTCCGCCTCCATCTCTGCAATATAGTCCTGCAACTGCTCCACGGACATCAATTGCAAATCAGGCTTTCCCTTGGAGTTCTCGGGGAGAACTTCCAGCGGTTCCAGATCATCGTTGTCCATTATCGCCTCCCGCCATTGCCTATTGCATAGGATAATACTAGACCAATGGTTTGATCCACCCGCAAATGCCACCGCACAAGAACGAGAATGCCCATGAGCGCCCTGCCGGAAAGTATGACCGCAATTGAAATTGCCACTTTTGGCCCGCCCGAGGGCTTGCAGCCGACCCAGCGGCCCATGCCTGAAGCCGGCCATGGCGAGGTCCTGATCAAGGTTGCCGCCGCCGGCGTCAACCGGCCCGATGTCATGCAGCGCGCCGGCAACTATCCCCCGCCGCCCGGCGCATCCGATATTCCGGGCCTGGAGGTCGCGGGCGAAGTCGTGTTCGCCGGCCCAGGTGTCGATGGGGGTGTCGATGGCATAGCCGTGGGCGATCAGGTCTGTGCCTTGGTCGCCGGTGGCGGCTACGCCGAATATTGCGTTGCCCCCGCCGCCCTGTGTCTGCCCGTGCCGGGTGCCCTGAACATGGCGGAGGCGGCGGCGCTGCCCGAGACATTTTTCACGGTTTGGACCAATGTTTTTCAGCGCGGCGCCCTGCGCGGTGGCGAAAGCATTCTGATCCATGGCGGCTCGTCGGGCATCGGCACCACGGCGATCCAGCTGGCCAAGGCATTTGGCGCGCGAATTTTTGCCACCGCCGGCAATCAGGACAAATGCCGGGCTTGCGAAGAATTAGGCGCGGAACAGGCGGTCAACTACCGCGTAGAAAATTTTGCCGAGGTGATCAAGGAGGCGACGGGGGGTGAAGGCGTTGATCTGATCCTTGATATGGTGGGCGGCGACTATTTTGTTCCCAACATTGCTTCATTGGCCGTGGAAGGTCGGCTGGTGCAGATCGCCACGCTGCATGGCCCCAAGGTGCCGGATTTCTCGATCCTGCCGATAATGATGAAACGTCTGACGGTGACCGGATCGACCCTGCGGCCACGTACAGTGGCACAAAAGGCGGTGATCGCAGATGAGTTGCGGGATCAGGTCTGGCCGCTGCTGGAACAAGGCAGCGTACGCCCGGTGATGGATCAAAGTTTCGCCCTTGCCGATGCCGCCGGCGCGCACATCCGGATGGAAGGCAGCGAACATATCGGTAAGATTGTCTTGACGGTTTAGGCCGCCTTGGCGTAATGGCGCAACGGTCCCTGTACGCGCGCCCGTGCGCCCCGGATACAGCTGTTCTTGGCGCGGACGGGTAAGCGCGTTATACAGGGGTCAACAGAATTATTACGATGAAGGCCGCCCCCAATGGCATGGCGTGAAAACGCCACATATTTGGCTGTTTTTTCGGGGTTGCCGCATTCAGGAGTCATATAGATGACCGAAGTATTGATGCCGAAAGCGACGGCCGTTTGGCTGGTCGACAACACCCCTTTGACCTTTGACCAAATCGCCGCTTTCTGCAACCTGCATGCGCTGGAAGTTCAAGGCATCGCCGATGGCGAGGTCGCAACCGGGATCAAAGGCGTCGACCCCATCGCCACGGGACAGTTGAACCAAGAGGAGATCGACCGTTGCACCAACGATGCGGCGCAACGGCTGCGCCGCTCGGACGCCAGGTTGCGGGAAACCCAAAGGCGCAGCAAGGGGCCGCGCTACACACCGCTATCGCGGCGCCAGGACCGGCCGAATGCCATCGCCTGGCTGGTGCGCTATCACCCGGAATTGACCGATGCGCAGGTCTCCAAGCTGGTGGGCACGACAAAGCAAACCATTACCGCCGTACGCGACCGCACGCACTGGAATATCTCCAACATTACCCCGCAAGACCCGGTGACCTTGGGTTTGAGCAGCCAGGTGGATCTCGATAGCGCCGTGCAAAAGGCGCAGGACAAGTTGGAGAAGCAGCAGGCCAAGGCCGACAAAGAATTGGCCAAGAAGCGCGCCGCCTCGTTAAGCGCGGCGGAAGAATCCGGGCAACCTTCCGCGCAGCCTGACGATGAGCAAGCGGCTTTGGCGGCTGGTCTGGCGGCCGAAGCGGAAGCAGAAGCAGAAGCAGCGGTGGAAGCCGAGCCCGAGGCCGAACCGTCGGCGGAGAATATCTTCGGCGCACAACCCGATGCAGAACCGGAGTCCGAGGAAGAGAGCCCCAGTGCCGAGGATGTCTTCGGTAACTAGAAGCCCGCGGTATTGTAAAGGCCGGCTTTTTTGAACGCACCATCCAACGCGTCAGAGGACACGAGCTGGCGCAGCTTGTGGCTTTCCTCGGGCGCATTGTCCTTGGCCCTATTGGGTGATGCGTTAATTTACATCGTCCTTCCCGTCAATGCCGAGGCCTTTGGCGTCGGCATTGCCTGGGTTGGCATCCTGTTGGCGGCGAACCGCATCGTACGCACCTTTTCCTATGGTATGATTGCCGTCCTGGGCGAACGCATCGGCATCCGAAACCTCTGTATCCTCGCAACCGTCGCGGCGATTATCTCCACCGCCATGTATGGCCTGGTGGCGGGCTGGGCGGCCTTGCTGGCGGCCCGAATTCTGTGGGGCGTATCTTACGGTGCCTTGTTGTTGGCCGCCCTTGGTTACGCCGCCACCGACCGGGCGCGGACCGGTTCACGGGTTGGCGTCAGCCGCGCGATCGAACAGGTTGGGCCATTGCTGGCCCTAACCGTGGGTGCCTGGCTGGCCGGCATCGTGGGCCCGCGTGAGGTCTTTCTCTACCTCGCCATTGTTTCCTGCATCGGCGCGATATTCGCCCTTAAGCTACCACGCCGCGTCGCCAAACCGCTGACCCCGCGCGCCGACCGTCCCTCCGCCCTGCCAAAACCCGACCGCTTGGATATTCTGATTTTCTGGATGGGTTTCGCTGTCGACGGCGTCTTCACCATGACCGTGACCATCATGCTGGCGGAACATATCGCCCTGGAAATGGCCATGCTGTCGGGCGGGCTGCTGTTTGCGGGCCGGCGCGTGATCGAGATGGTGGTGGCGCCGCTGTCGGGCTATATCGCGGACCGGTTTGGCGTCCGCGTGCCTTTGCTTGCCGCCTCTTTCCTGCTTGTCGTTGGCCTGGGATTGGTCGGCTTGGGCTGGCTCTACACCGGCGCCCTTGCGATCATTCTTGCGCGCGGCGCCCTGGGCACCCTGATCCCGGCGGCGGTGGCGCTGTTCGCCCCCGATGCGGTACTGCAATCCCTGGCCCGCAATCAAACCTGGCGCGATATCGGCGCGGCGCTGGGTCCGCTTACCACGGGCTTCGTGCTGGGCTCGACAAAGCCCGAGACCCTGCATCTGATCCTGGCGGCAGTCTTCCTGGTCAGCCTGCTATGGCTGCTAAGCTGGCCGAATTGGCGGGCGCCAAAGAAACAGCACCCGCCGGCATAGATCTAGTCCGGCAACGTGCGTTCAACAACTTCATGGCGGCAGGCGGCCAGACGCCCCTTGGGTGCGGGCAGCTTGATGCGCGGACCGCCAGTCACGGTGCCAGACACGCCCGTGAATGCCCCGCTGCCGCCATAAAGCATCCCCTTGCTGCCCTTTGGTCCGCCCATGCCCCGGACCATGTATTTTGAGCCATCCACGGCGTTCACGGTGCAAAAGTATGGGGCGGATTCGTATTTCCCAGCGACCATGCCGCCAGAACCGATGCAGTGGCCCGAAAGGCTTTGTTTGGGATCATGGTCGTCCGTCAGCCAGGTGAAATCCAGTGCGTAGCCCCAACCCATGTCTTTCTTGGTGGTGGCGATCATATTTAGCGTACCTGTCCAACAGGTAGTTCCGGAAATTTTCTCGGTTTTAGCCAAAGCGGGCATGGTAAGCGTCATAGCCAGCGTAGCGGCAATTACTGCTGTCATCGTGCGAGGCATCATCAAGCTCCCTTTCATGGTTTGAAGCCATGAAAGGCTAGGGTGGCTGAGACGCCACTGCTTGAGGGAAGCACGAGTTTTGCCTGAGGATTTTATGAAAACGGCCTATTTCACGACCGAGGACCAGAATATTTCATAGGAATCGGAGTTCACATACTCGTTGCCGAGGTCTCTTGTTCCCGTTGGGTTGCGGTAGTAATGGACACAAACCTTGCGGTCGGGAAGGCCGGCATCATGGATATAGCACCACCGATCCCCTTCAACATGTCCGGTCCCAGTAAGCTTGAACTTGTCATTTTTCCAGAGCCATTTGCCGTCATGGGCGATTTCGAAACTAAATAGCCCCCACGATTGCCCCTTACCTTCGAGACGATGGCCCAATAACAGCGCCTTCAACTCGGTGCCCGTCAATTGGTTGGCTTTTTCAAATTTGAAGCCATAGGGCCATTCCGGCGCGCCGCCCTTACGCAGAGCGCCGATCCAGTGCGCCAGAACATTCGGCGCCCAGTAATCCCTGTGCAGGGCGGTCGCCTGGACATTGAAGGGCGCCCAGCCCTTGATGCGCTGCGCGACAATTTTTTCGGCCTCCGCCAACCGGCCAAGTTCCGCATAGGTGATGATCAAGCCATTATTGGCCTGAAGATACTTGGGATCCCGCGCTATGACGCTTTTGTAGAACACCAGAGCATCCTCGTAGCGGTGGTTTAGAAAATAGGCCTCGCCGGTTCTGAAGGCATTGTAATTGTTTGGCCGCGGATCCAGTTTTAGCGCCGCCTCCATTTCAACCAGGGCATCCTGCACTTTCCCCGCCGCATACAGTGCCTCCCCCAGAGTTCTTCTTGCGGAGGCATTGTTCGGATGGGCGGTAACCGCCTGACGGGCGGTCACGATCGACTCGTCATGGGATGCGATGGTCGTAAGCATGAAGGATTTCGCGCTCAGCGCGCCGGCATGGTTGGGATCAATGGCCAAGGCCTTGGCGATGGCACGCCTTGCCCGCTGGTGTGCCGAGGCCGGGCCAAGAACCTGGAATAGATTGAACCGCGCGACGTGCGCCGCCACGGCCGCCTCGCCGGCATGGGCATCGGCAAACGCCGGGTCCATTTGCCGCGCCTGTGTATAGAGCTTGAGAGCTTTCTTGAGTGGTTTCGGCCAAAGCTTGAGGTGAGCCTTGCGTGCCTTGAGATACAGCTCATGGGCCTGCAAATTCTTGGTTGGCGGCTCTACCATCGTTTTCAGTTCATCCGCCGTCAAGCTGACCTGCAGGCCGGCGACGATCTTGGCGATGACATCGTCCTGCAGGGCAAAAACATCCCTGGCATCCCGGTCAAAAATCTCGGCCCAGACGTGACCGCCAGTCTTGCCGTCGGTCAGTTGCGCGTTGATACGCACCTTGCCGCCCGCGCGGCGCACGCTGCCCTCCAGCACATAGCGCGCGCCCAGATCCTCGGCAATTTCCTGGACCTTGGTATTCTTGCCCTTGTACGTGAAGGTGGAATTGCGCGCGATCACGAACAGACCCTTGACCTTTGATAGCTGGGTGATCAGATCGTCGGTCATACCATCGGCGAAATAGTCCTGCGCCGGATCACCTGACATATTGTCGAAAGGCAGCACGGCGATGGACGGTTTTTCCCCTGGCCCATCAGAAAATTTACCCGATCCAGCCCCGTACCAAATCATCACACCGGTTGAGACAAACATGACCAGAGCCACAAACATGGCCGGTATCCAGGGCATTTTCCCAGGCGGCAATCTATGCTTTTCCAATACCTCGGCTGCGTGGCCATGCTCCGGCCCGGCGGCTGGCGCTGCATCCATGACCATTTCATGAGCGTCATGGACCGCCACCTCGCCGACGAAACGATAGCCACGCCGGGGTACGGTGCGGATCATATCCTGGGCCCTGCCGCTGTCGCCAATAGCCTGACGGGCCAGCTTGACGGCGGTGCTGAGCGAGGCATCGGAGACAAAACGCCCCTGCCAGAGCTGTTCGTTCAACTCGTCCCTGTCAACCAAACGGTCGCGATTTTCGACCAGATAACACAGCAGAACAAATGCCTGCGGCTCGATCGCACAGCTAACCCCATCCCGGCGCAGCTCGTGCAGGGCAAGGTCCAATTGGTAATCTCCGAACGAATAGATAGCCGCCCCAGGCTCCGGCACCACGAAAACACTCCCTGCCAAAACACGCTTTCGCCTAACTGTAGGGTCGGCGCCGATAACTGTCCATGGCAGGGAGTGAAGATCAATTAGCCGGGCGTGGTGCGTTCAACGGTTTGGTGACGGCAGGCGGCGAATTCGCCCTGGGGGGCGGGCAGATTGACCTGCGCGCCGCCCTTCACGGTACCCGATATGCCCTTGAAGACGCCGGTGCCGCCGAACAGAACGCCGTCAAGCTTGGCCGGGGTGCCCGTGCCTGTCACCATATAGGTTGATCCGTCCGCCGCCATAACGTTGCAGAAGAACGGCGCGCTATGATACTTGCCGCCGACCATGCCGCCCGAACCCACGCAACGGCCCGACATGCTCTTGTTCGGATCCTGGTCATCGGCCAGCCAAGTATAGTTCATGGTAAAGGCCCAACCCATGTCGGCCTTGGTGGTGGCAAGCACGTCCGATTTGCCGCTCCAACAGGATGTACCGCTAAATTTTTCGGATTTTGCCAGGGCCGGCGCACTTAGTGCCAACGCCAGAATAGTGGCGAGGATCGTGGTTTTGCTGCGAAACATAATGAGGCTCCCATTCATTGTTGCCGGCGCGTTTGCGCCTTTCTGATGGGAATATGATGGGCCGCATGGCGGCGGACTGCTTGTTAGATAGCTGGCAATTAGCTGATAGTTTCCTGAAAATTGGCCATTTTCAGCGGTCGCGCTGGATATCCTCAAGCGAAAAGTAGTAGCGGTCCCAAATACTGATATGGATAAAGGGCTGCGGCTTTTCCTTGGTCGGGGTCTCGTTGCGATAAAAATAGCTACAATATTTTCTATTGTTGAAAACGTAAGGAGAGTGGTAGCAGAATTTCTCTCCCTCTAATGACCAGTATCCCTTGGTCTTGGCCCAATCGTTGGCATAAGACAACCGGCCGTCGGGATAGAGGTCTATATCCACATCCAAATTGTAAATTGCTTTGGCGCGCATGCGCCGGCCAATAATTAGCCGCCTGATTTCTGCCCCGCTCAGACGTTTGGCGGGCTCATCCTTGAAACCATATGGCCATTCCGGTATCCCCGCCTTGGCCATGCTTGATAGCCATTTATCCAATGCATCCCGATGCCAATGGCGCAGAAATACGCCTGAAAGCCGCCGATTAATCGCGGCCCAAAGTTTCCTGGTGATATCGGCGGACCTCCTTGCCTCATCCAGTTTGCCCAAGGCCGCATTGTTTAGGGCGAGCCCCCAATGACCGTCATACCAATTGGGCGCCCGGGCCGCGACATCGGCGGACAACCGGATAGCGGTTTCGTATCGACTACCCAGGAAATAGACCGTGGCCAGCTTGGCGCCGGCATAGGTATTTGGTGACGGGTCAAGCGCCATGGCTTTGTCGGCCTCGACCAGACCCTCGGTCCAGCGACCTTGTATCGCCAAGGCATGGGCCAGGGTCACGTGGGCCAGGGCCTGTTCAGGATTAAGACGCACGGACTCTTCCGCCGTGGCAATAGCCTTTGCCGGTGCCATTTCGATGAATTGGAGCACGGACAAGGCGTCCAAGGCAGCAGCATTTCCTGGCTCGAATTTTAGCGCCCTAACCGTCGACTGCCGCACCAGTTTTTGCGCTTCGGCGCTATCCATGACCCAGACCAGCGTCGAACGCCAAACATAAAGGGCCACATTCGCTATACCCGCGTAAGCGGCGGCAAAGGTTGGATCAAGATTTATGGCTTCTTCATAGAGCGCGATGGCTTCTTTGAGGCCGGGATTTTTCCGATTGTTGTCGGGGCGGGATTCATACTTCAAATGGATGCTGCGCGCCCGAAGGTAGAGTTCATAGGCCTCCGGATTATCGGTCGGTGCCTCGGCCAGACGGCGGCGCTCATCGGCAGTCAGCTTAACCCGCAGGGCCGCGACGATTTTCTCAATCACCTCGTCTTGCAGGGAAAAAATGTCATTTTGCTGGCGGTCAAAAATCTCCGCCCACAAATGATCGCCGGTTCGGCCATCAGTCAATTGCGCGTTGATGCGTATGGTGTCGCCCGCCCGGCGCACGCTGCCTTCCAACACGTAACGCACGCCCAGATCGTCGGCGATGTCCTGCACCTTGGTGCTTTTGCCTTTGTAGGTGAAGGTGGAATTGCGGGCGATCACCGACAGGCCTTTGACTTTGGACAAATGGGTGATCAGATCGTCGGTCATGCCGTCGGCGAAATACTCCTGGTTCTTGTCATCGGAAAAACTATTGAAGGGCAGCACGGCAATGGACGGGCGGTAAAGCGGCAGATTGACCCAATAGATAATGCCGGCACCAAATAGCATGACCAGCATGGTCGCGGCGGCTGCCAACCAATAGCTATGGTCCCGCCGCCCACGTTCCAAATGACCGGCAGGCGCATCGCCATCGATCGCACCGACAAAGCGGAAGCCCTTGCCCCGCACGGTTCGGATCAACATTTGGCGTTGGCCGCTGTCGCCAATGGCCTGGCGGGCGAGTTTTATGTAGGTGCTCAGGGCGGCGTCGGTAACGAAACGGCCGTCCCAGATCTGCTCGTTCAGCTCGTCCTTGGTGACCAGCCGCTCCCGGTGTTCCACCAGATATTGCAACAGATCAAAAGCCTGGGGTTCAATGGCGCGGGCACGCCCATCCTTGCGTAATTCTTGTAAGCCGAGATCCAGCTCGAACGCGCCGAAGGCATAGATCCTTGCCTGCTCCCCCGCCACCACGAAAACACCCCCCTTGCCATAACATATGCCCAGATAACTCTAGGGTCGGCGGTCATGACTGTCCATGGCGGCAAGAAAGCAAATCTCGGAAAACCGCTAGTTAAGTGCCCAGAAAAATCACCCGCACGTAGTCCCGCAACAGCATGATCTGCTGCGGCAGGACTCTTTTGTCATGCACCACTTTCGAAACGATGATGCCCCCATCCACCAGGACCGAGACCATATCGGCCAGGGCATCAAGGTCCACATCGATCTTGGGTGGATGGCGGGCGGCAATCAAATCAAAGCGTGTACGAAATCGGGCGCGCCAACCCAGCACGGCTTCTTTGTTAAGTGCCCGGATATCCTTGGAGAACAAATTCTCCTGATAACAATAAGAGGCAACCAGGCAGCCGGGGTGGCCTTCCGGCAGGTCGAGCATCATTTCCGCAAACATCTTCATGCCCACGAGAAAACCATGCAATGGGTCTTCATGCAGTTCGTCGCCACGCCGGAATAATTCATCCAGCAGCTCTTCCTCGTTATCGATGTAGCGCTGCAAAAGGGCCTCGGCCAATTCGCCCTTACCCTTGAAGTGATAGAAAAAACCGCTCTTGGTAATGCCGACGGCCGCAATCAACTCATCAATGGACGTCGCGGCGAAGCCTTTCGCAAGAACCGATTGTTCCGCTACCTCGAGCAAACGCGCCCGTGTTTCGGGACCCCGCTTTGGTGACAAATTGCTCATTTTCAATACCCAATCGTGACCGCAACGGCGCAACTGTACCACAAGTCAAGTTGGCGGCGGCGACCAGCATCCACCACGCCCGTCGAAACCCGCCACACCAAGCATAACATATTGAAAACACGGGATAATACAGAAATCTCAATGACAAAACCATGGGTTCACTAGTTTATTTCCCCGCCTTTTACGACATTCCTAGACAGGCCCGGGCCACATGGCGGGGCGGAATTCAACAGGAAGTGAGACCAATGGCAAAATATCGCAGACACTTACCACAGCTGGATGGCGGCCGGTTCTTGACCGATAGTGGCCTGGAAACCATCTTAATTTTTCACCATGGCATCGATTTGCCCTATTTCGCGGCATTTGATCTGTTGCGCGATCAGGCCGGGACTGAGACGCTGCGTAAGTATTTCCAAACCCATGCCGCCATCGCGCGGGATGCGGACATGGGCTTCGTCCTGGAGACCCCGACCTGGCGGGCCAGTGCCGATTGGGGCAACCAAATGGGCTATTCTAAGGAGGCCCTGGCCGCGATCAACGAGGATGCCGTGGCACTCTTGGAAGAAATGCGGGCTGAATTTGAAACAGCATCGACACCCATGGTCATCAGTGGCCAGATCGGCCCACGTGGCGACGGCTATAACCCCGGTGAAATCATGAGCCCGGCAGAAGCCCAGGCCTATCATGCGCCTCAAATCGATGTTTTCGCCGGAACCGGCGCGGATATGGTGACCGCAATGACCATCAACAACGTCAACGAAGGCATCGGCATCGCCCAGGCGGCAAAGACAGCGGGCATCCCTTCGGTGATTGGCTTTACCTTGGAAACCGATGGCCATCTGCCCACCTCTCAAAGCCTGGCCGACGCCATCGCGGAGGTTGATGCGGCCACGGACAGTGCCCCCGTCTACTATCTGATCAACTGTGCCCATACGTCCCACTTCATGGACAAGCTAAATGGTGACGAAGGCTGGATGGATCGGATCGGGGCCATCCGCGCCAACGCCTCCCGCTGCAGCCATGCGGAACTGGACGAGGCCGAGGAACTGGATGCGGGCAATCCAAAGGAACTGGCCGCGGATTACCGGACAATCACGGACCGGTTCAGCCAGATCAAGGTTCTGGGCGGCTGTTGCGGCACGGATCATCGCCATATTGTCGAGATCAGTGCTGCCTGCAAGGAGGCCGCTTAGGGTCATTGACCTTGCACTCCCCTTCCCCGAACGTCGCTATTGCATTGCCGTGGCCTGGATGGTTCAAAGGCATTGGCCGCAAGAGATTGATTATCGGGGAAGGGGAGCTTGGTGCAGGAGCTCGAGAACAAGACAGCGCTGGTTACCGGCGCCAGCAAGGGCATTGGCGCCGCCACCGCGCGGGAATTCGCCGGTCTTGGCGTCAATGTCGTATTGGCGGCGCGCTCGGAAAGTGAAACTGAGGCGATCGCGGCTGAAATCAGGCAGGCCGGGGGCCGGGCCGAAGCCGTGCGTTGCGATGTCAGCCGTTATGACGATGTCGCCGCCGCCGTGGCCCACTGTCAGAAAGCGTTCGGTGGCTTGGATATTCTGGTCAACAACGCCGGCGTCATCGAACCAATCGCGCGCCTTACGGACTCCGACCCCGACGCCTGGGGCCGGGCCGCCGACATCAACTACAAAGGTGTTTACCATGGCTTGCGTGCCGCAATTCCTGTGATGACGGCACAAGGTTCTGATAGGCGTGGGGGCGTCATCGTCAACGTTAGCTCGGGCGCCGCGACGGGCGTGCGCGAGGGGTGGAGCCATTATTGCTCGGCCAAGGCGGCGGCGCTGTCATTGACCCGTTGCGCCCATTTGGAATATTCCGACCAGGGCATACGGGTGGTTGGCCTGAGCCCCGGCACCGTGGCGACGGAGATGCAGATCCTCATCAAAGCCTCGGGCATCAATCCGGTCAGTCAGCTGGACCCATCCGTTCATATCCCCGCCGATTGGCCGGCCCGCGCCATCGCCTGGCTGTGTACCGAGGACGCGGCGGAATTTTGTGGCACCGACGTCTCTCTAAAGGACGACGCGATCCGTCGGCGCGCCGGCCTGAAATAGGCAGCATCCGCCGATCCCGCTATTGACGATAAAGCCGACGACGAGACAAGCTGGGCAGTCAGTTTGGATTTGAGCCGGAACGGACCCCGAAGCAAAACTTGATTTGCATCGCGTGTCCTGTGCCAGTCCATCAAATGGTCATCATACTTTGCATGTTCGAAAGCCAGCGAAGACGTCGCGGCGTTCGGGGCCGAAAAAATTGCGGTAGGTGCCGTGGATCATGCGCCCTCGGGTCGTCCAGGCGCCGCCGCGCATGACTTTGGTGTCGCCGAACAGCATGGTTGAATAGTCCTTGTAGGCATCGGCGGAAAACCCAGCGAATGGCTCGAAAGTATCGGCTGTCCATTCCCAGACATTGCCCAGCATTTGACGACAACCGAAGGCACTGTCGCCGGCGGGTAGCGCACCAACATCGAGGGGCCCCAGAGCACGCCCATCAAGGTTGGCCCGGGCCGGGTCCGGAATGGTATCGCCCCAGGGATAGCGCCGTTTGATGGGCGCCAAATCGCCGCTCGGATCGGCGTCGCCCAGGGCCGCGGCTTCCCATTCCGCCTCGCTGGGCAGACGCTGGCCGGCCCAGTTGCAGTAAGCGCTGGCTTCGTACCAATTGACATGAATGACGGCCTCGTGGGGCGGCAGGGGGAACGTCCGATCAAAGCGCCGGACCAGCCAATTGCCAGGACTATCGGATTGCCAATAAACGGGATGCCGTGCCTCGGCTTGCTGCCGCCAGGCCCAGCCGGCCGGATCCCAAAAAGCTGCATTGTCATAACCGCCATCATCGACAAAGGCCTGAAATTCAGCATTGGTGACGGCGGCCTTGGATATTCCAAACGGCGCAATAATGACGTCGTGGGCCCATTTCTCGTTATCGAACAGGAACGGCGCGGATTTTTCAGCCCCCATTCTAAAGCGGCCGCCGGGCACGGCGGCCCAGCCCGGATAGTGACCCAGCAATCGTTCGGCGCTGACGTCTACCGCGATGTCCAGATTAGGCGTGGGATAGGCCAGGTTTTGCCGCGCCCACAAAAACGCCTCGGTGTGCATATCCTCGTGAAAAATGCCGAACTGATAAATAAAGCTGTCCTGTTCAGAGGCCATTTCGCCGTCCAAACGCTCGACCAGCCGGTCAAACACGGTCTGCATATAGGCCAGCGTGTCGGCTCGGTTCGGCAGGGGCAGGTCCCATCTGACATCATGATGGACAGTGATCGAATCGTAGAGCCGGTCCGCCCGTTCACCAATGACACTGTCATAGCCGTACAACTGACGCAGAATGAAAAATTCATAGAAATATGCCGTATGGCCAATTTCCCACTTTAGGGGATTAACCGTGCGGATCTTTGGACCCATAATCTGGAGATCATCCAGATCACCGACCAGTTCCAGAGTTCGGTTGCGGGCGTCTTGCATACTGGCGATCAAATGTGCGGTACTGACGGGCTGGGTCATTGAGGGTCCCTGAATTGGAATGAATGCGTGAAGATTAGCCTAATCACCCCGGCCGGCAAACATTCGAGAAACGGAAACCGGACCACGGCCGTGCGCTGGGCCCGATTGTTGCGTCAAGCCGGCCACCGGGTGAGAATTGCCACGGATTACCAGGGCGAAGCGGCCGATGCCATGATCGCCCTGCACGCACGCCACAGCGCTGCGGCGGTGCGGCGTTATCGGGAACAGATGCGGCAAGGACCATTGGTTGTCGGCCTGGGCGGCACGGACGTCAATACGTATTTGAAGACAGAGCGGGCCTTGACCTTGGGCAGTATGGAAATGGCCGATGCGCTGATCTGCCTGCATGATCTGATCGGCCCGGAATTGCCAGCGGCAATGCGCGGTAAACTGCATGTTGTCCGGCAATCAGCGCCTCCGCTGGCCCAGCCCAGGCAACCGTCAAAACGCCATTTCGATGTCTGTGTGATCGGTCATTTGCGGGCCGAAAAAGATCCGTTCCGCACGGCCCTGGCGGCACGGCGATTGCCGGCAGCCTCGAGATTGCGGGTGCATCATCTGGGCGGCACGCATAGCGCGGATTATGCGGCCCAAGCCAGGGCTGAAATGGCCCGGAACCCGCGTTACCTTTGGCGCGGCGCGGTGCCCGGCGGGCGGGTGCGCCGGGAATTCGGTAAAACCCACGCCATGGTGATCAGTTCCCTCCAGGAAGGTGGCGCCAATGTGGTCTCGGAGGCCGTCGCCGCCGGCGTGCCGATCATTGCCAGCGATATATCCGGCAATATCGGTTTGCTGGGGCCGGATTACCCTGGCTACTACCCGGTTGGTGATGAAGCGGCTTTGGCCGAAATGCTATTGCGGGCCGAAATGCAGCCCGGGTTTTTGCCATGCCTAGCGCGCCATGGCGGCAAGCTCGCGCCCTTGTTTCAGCCGGCCCATGAACGGGCCGCCCTGGCGAAAATCATCAACGCGGTCAGCCGACCAAGGTGATGGGTTCGAGATGGTCCGTCTCGGCCTTGACCCGGCCAATGACCGTCGCCTGCCCGTAACCCAGAGCATGCAATTCTTTTAGGCAGGCCGGCGCCGCCTCTGGCCGCATACTGGCGAGCAGGCCGCCGGATGTCTGTGGATCAAAGACCAGGGGATAGCGTTCGTTTCCCCGCACGGCTTCCATATTTCGGATAGCCCGGCGCAGGCGTACGTTTGCGGGCTGCAAGGAACTCAGGATACCCATGCGAACCGTGTCCAGGGCGCCATCCATGATCGGCAGGGCCGCCATGTCAATCTCGACATCAACATTCGATGCCTTGGTCATCTCCACCGCGTGGCCCAATAGACCGAAGCCAGTGACATCCGTGCAGGCGCTGGCGCCATGGCTGAAAAGACACTGGGCCGCCAGACGGTTGGATTGCACCATTGATTTCAGAGCGTTCTCAATCCAGCGCCCCTTGGCCTTTTGCTGCATATCAGCCGCGAATAGGGTGCCGGTGCCCAGGGGTTTGGTCAGGATCAGCACCTCGCCCGCCGCCATGCCGCCCTTGCGTAAAATTGTCTGACGATCCGCCAGGCCGTTGACCGAAAACCCCAACGCCAGTTCCGGCCCTTCGCTGGTATGGCCGCCCACCAAGGTAGCGCCGGCATCGTTCAAAACTTCCATGGCGCCGGTCATCATTTCGCGCAGGGACGCCTCAACCTTTGCCTCCAGACCATGGGGCACGGTGGCAATGGCCAGGGCCGATTGCGCCTCCGCCCCCATGGCAAAAATATCGCTGAGGGCATGGTTGGCGGCGACCTGACCGAAAACATAAGCGTCGTCAATGAAGGCGCGGAAATAATCAACTGTATGGACCATCACCTTGCCGTCCGGAATTTGCACCACGGCGGCATCATCAGGGGCATGCAGGCCGATCAAAACGTCCTCGTTGGGTGCCGGTTCCAACTCTGAAAGGGCGCGGTTCAAAACGTCGGCACCAACCTTGGCGCCACAGCCGCCACAGCGCATGGCGATGGCGGAGATATCGCTTAGCGTCGCCTTGTCGGCGAGGCCGGGGTTTAACGCCGCCGCCGTTTCCTGCGCCATTTCAGGGAGTTCATTGAACTTGTGCATGAAGCGCCGGTCGATCCAGTCTTTCCATTTCCAGACCCAACGGCCCTGGGCCGTCCAACCCCATTTGGCGGCCACGGCATTCTTGTCACCGGTCGTAATCAATACCAAAAAGTTTTTTTGCGGCGTAAATGGCCGTGCCTGCTGGCCGATCAAAACCCGCCGCAGATTGTCGTTTAACGGCGGTCCCTGACGAACCGCGAACACGCCGGCCTTGGGCCGGGGATGATCGACCACGGCGGCAATGTCGCCGGCTGCGAAAATATCATCGTGAGACATCGATTGCAGCGTGTCCCGGACTTTAATGAAACCCGCCCCGTCAACAGCAAGGCCGGATTGCCCCAGCCAGGATGGCGCGCCCGCCGCCGTCACCCAAAGGATTTCGTCCAGGGCAATGGTTTCGCCGCTGGTTAAGGACAGCAAGCCGGGCGAGACCTGGGAGGCCACGGCATTGTTGTGCAGGTGAATACCAAGCGCTTGCAACCGCCGTGCAAACCTTCGCCGCACGCCGCCGCTGAAATCCGGCAGGATGGTTTCCGAGCGGGAAATCAGGTGGAATTCCAAGCCATCGGCACTTTGCCCCTGTTCGGCGAGCAAGTTGCGCAGGCGGTATTGGACGGCCAGCAACAGTTCCATGCCGCCGGCGCCGGCGCCGACAACACCGATGCGGTGGGGTCCGGGACTTTTCAGGACCCGATCGACCAAACCGTGCCAACGGTCGATAAAATTATTTATGGGCTTCACCGGCGTCGTGAAATCCGTCGCGCCGGCAATGTCATCAAAACTGGGCGTGGAGCCGATGTTGATGGACAACACATCGTACGGCACCGCGGGCCGCCCGGCGCAAATCACCTGCTTGGCTCTGCTATCAATTTTGACCGCCGTGTCATGGTACAGCCGCGCGCCAGCGAACTGGCATAGGGGCCGCAGATCAATATGCACCTCGTCGAAGTCATAGTGGCCCGCCACATAGCCGGGCAGCATGCCCGAATAGGGCGTATGCACATCCCGCGCGATGACGGTCAGGCGCACGCCGGGCAACGGCTTCATGGCGAATTTCTTGAGGACAATGACGTGGCTGTGACCACCGCCAACCAAAACCAAATCTTTTACAATGGCGTCCGAACTTGCTTTCATTATGTCTTCTGTCCTGCTGCGGCTTGGAGCGCATTTCTTCAAAATGCGCTCGGACTCTTAAGAATCGAGCAATTGAATCAATCAACGAAGTCGCGAAAGCGACGCCGATTAAGTGAAATTTGCGCTAGGCTTGGCCGGTCTGAGTGCTCAAACGCAGTCGGCTGCGAATATGCCGCGATAGAGCATCCACCGCGACGTTAAAGATAACCATGATTGCGATCAAAAACATCACCCGGTCCAGACGGATATCCGCCAGGGAGCTATCTACATAGAAGCCCAAGGTGGCAATGCCCAAGATACCCAGAATAGCGGTTTCGCGCATGATCACCTCCCAGCGGTAAAACAGGAATGCGAGAAACTGCCCATAGATCCGGGGCAGAATTTCAAAGCCATAGAGATTCAGGCCGCGCGGGCTGTCGGGCCGCAAGCGAACCTGGTCGCTGAACCTGCCCACCAGATGACCGATAATGGCCCCATTGTGCAGTGCCAGGGCGACAATTGCCGGCAGCATGGATGGGCCCCAAAGCTGCAAAAAGATGTACGCCAGAATGAATTCCGGGGTCGACCGCAAGACAACCAAAAACACATGTCCCAGCAGGCGCGGCAGCCGGCCAAAAAACTTCTCCGAGATCAAGGGAAACAAGGCCAGGGCCAGAATACCGGTTGCCACCAATGCAATTTGGCTCAGCAACAAGGTTGCGACCATGCCAGGCAGGGCCTGATCGAATAGCAACATGCCGGCCCAGTCCGCCAGATTGCTCCAGGTCTTGCCTGCCCCAAGGCTACCGTTCCGCAACGGCGCCGGCACGATGTCAACGGTCAGAAACCGCGCAATATTGCGCATATCGATTGCCGCCCCACCACCCAGCAGGAACGGCGCCACCAACACATACAAACCGATTAACTTTGGCCGCATCCAAAGCCGCAAGGTCGCGATCAGGACATAAAATATGATCAACAGGGCGGCGGCTTCCGAATAATTGCCTTCCCCAAAGGCCGTCTCCAGATAAAATCCCAAAGTTGGCAGGCCAACAAACCCCAAGACCGCACTGGACCTCAAACCGCACTCAAAGCGATAGGCGGTGTAGTTCTTGATATGCACCCAAACATCGGGCAGCCGCGCGAAGAAGAAACTTGAAATGATGCCGGTGCCGAAGGGCAATGCCGGCAGGGCAGGCAATTCCGCTTCTTCCAGGGTTTCGGCATAAACTTTTGCGCAGATGCCGGCATAGGGAATGGCGATGGCCAGCACGCCGGTTAGGGGCGTCAGACCCAGCATTTGCAAAAATATCAGGGCCCAAAACAATTCGTGGATGGCCCGGACCGCGGCACAGGTCCACCGCACCGGGCCAATATGAAAGATCTGGGCCAACAGAAAGCCGCCCACGGCCCCTAGCGCGACACCGCAAAGGGCGAATGCAATGGTCTGGACAATGATCATGCCGATCCCGGCAACGGCCGTAAAATCAGGTGCCAGAACGCCCTGAGCCATCCGCCCCATTTCCGACCACGGGTCCAGGGTCGTAATGGAGATATCCGCGAAGAACAAACAAACCGCCGCCACCGCGACAAAAATCAGGCTGGTCTTAACGACCGGCGAATAACCTCGGCGCAGATTTGCGGAAAGGGCTTGTGGGCTCGACATGCCTATTTCCGATACAGAAAATCGAGCCCGGACCGGGTCAGTTCAGCAGCTGGTGCGTCCAGCGCAATGCCGCCGTCCTTGATGCCGACAATACGGGTCGAGAACTCCAGCGCCAGGTCCACGTCATGCATGGCCAAAACGACGGTGGTGAAGGTTTCCGATAGCGCGGCCAGGATGACGCGGGACTGATGATTGTCGGCGGCGGAAACCGGTTCATCGCCCAACACGGCATCGCCGCCCTGCAGGATCGCCCGGGCAATGGCCGTCCGTTGCTGTTGTCCGCCAGATAGCTCGCCCGTCGGCACGAACAGTTTATCGCCCAGGCCCAGACGTTCGACGATTGGTCGAACGCGCGCCACCTCGGCCTTTTGTGGCCATGCCAAGTTCAATAAATTATAGGCTGCGCCATGGCGGTGCAGGCTGCCCATATAAACATTGTGAAAAACGCTGAGACTGCGCACCAATCCAGCCTGTTGCGGGATCAGCGCCGTATTGCCGCCATAACGATCCTGCAACACAGATAACAAGGTGGATTTGCCGGCCCCACTTTCCCCCACCAGCGCCACGCGCTCGCCCTTGGAAATGCCGATGGAGATGCCGTGCAGCACGGCATCTCCATCATACCCCAGATCCTCGTTGGCGAGTTCGAACAACACCGTCAGCTGATCAAATCGATAAGCTTGGCCACATCCAGAATTGGTTTGTAGTCGCTGTTCGATGCGGGAATGAAACTCTTTCTTGGGAACGACGCCAGCAAATCGGGATCTTTCATGTTCAACAATGCCTCTCGCACCTTGGCTTTGAAGCCAGCCTTCCAACGGGTCTCCACATCCCCTCGGATGGTCCATTGGTAATCGGGATAAGGTGGGGTTTTCCAAACCACGGAAACTTTTTTCGGATCAATCTTGCCGGCCTTAAGTTCATTTTCCCAGACTTTGAAATTGACCGCGCCGACCTGATACGCACCTGATTGCACCAACGCGATGGTTTTGGAATGGTTGCCGCTGAAACCAACCTTGGTGAAAATTCTGTTTGGCGCGGCTTTGAAATTTTGCCGCACATAGTATTCCGGCATCAACCGGCCAGAAGTGGATCCTTTGGAACCGAAGGTAAAAGTCTTGCCGGCGATTGCCGCGGGGAAATCCGCCGATGGCTTCAGACCCGTGCTGGCATGGACTATAAAATAGGTCTCGAACGCCTGGTCTTCAAAACCCTGGGCGATCGCTTCCGAACCTGGCACCAAGTGGCGGGCCCGGACGCCGGACAAACCGCCGAACCAGCCGAGTTGGACCTGATTATTGCGAAATGCCGTGACTGCCGCCGCATAGGATTTCACCGGGATGTATTTGGTTTCGACGCCCAGTGTTTTTGTTAAATATACGGCGACCTTATCAAACCGCTCCCGCAGCCGGGCCTCGTTCTCATCTGGAATGGCGGTAAATACAAAAGTCTCCGCCAAGACTTGTTGTGCCGGTAGGCCCATGGCGCTAAACGCCAGTGCCGCGCCAAAGACAAGATGCTTCAATCTATTCACGAATTCGATCCCCAATTATCTGTAGTTGAAATGGCCCAATTGTTGGCAAGCGTATCTGCAGACGAATTACAAAGCATCAGGAAACCCGGATGAACTCTTTGTACCCCATGCGATCAAGGTAATATGTGGCTAAGGAAAGGCAACCGTAAGAATTCAGAAAGTGACCGCCCTGCCACCGTCGCTGCCTGCGCCCGGATATCCGCGCCAGCGCCCGGAATTATCCGGCGCGCGTCTATTTATTCTGCCTGTTCTCGATCAGATCCTCGACCACCGCCGGCTCCGCCAAAGTCGAGGTATCGCCCAGGTTGGAGAAATCGTCCTCGGCGATCTTGCGCAGGATACGGCGCATGATCTTGCCCGAGCGGGTTTTCGGCAAACCGGGGGCGAACTGGATCAAATCAGGGGCGGCGAACGGTCCGATATCCTTGCGCACCCACAAAACCAACTCCTTGCGCAATGCCTCATCGCCGTCCAGGCCGGCGTTCAGGGTGACGTAGGCATAGATGCCCTGGCCCTTGATGTCATGGGGATAGCCGACCACCGCCGCCTCGGCCACATCATGATGTTCCACCAGAGCGCTCTCAATTTCGGCGGTGCCCATGCGATGGCCCGAGACGTTGATCACATCATCGACCCGGCCGGTAATCCAGTAATAGCCGTCCTCGTCGCGGCGGCAGCCGTCGCCGGCGAAATACTTGCCGGGATAGGTCGAAAAATACGCTTCGATAAAGCGGTCATGATCACCATACAGGCTGCGCATCTGGCCGGGCCAGCTATCAAGGATGCATAGATTGCCCGAGGCCGCACCCTCCAACAAATTGCCATCCCCGTCCACCAGGGCGGGCTTGATGCCAAAGAAGGGCCGCGTGGCGGAACCGGGCTTCAGCGCCGTCGCGCCGGGCAGCGGCGTGATCATGATGCCCCCGGTTTCGGTCTGCCACCAGGTATCGACAATGGGGCAGCGACCGTCGCCAACCACGTTGTAATACCAAAGCCAGGCCTCCGGGTTAATCGGTTCGCCTACGCTGCCCAACAAACGCAGTGATTTGCGCGAGGTTTTCGTGACCGGGTCATTGCCCTCACGCATCAGCGCGCGCAGCGCCGTGGGCGCGGTGTAGTAGATATTGACCTGATGCTTGTCGCAGACCTGCCAGTGGCGCGAGGCATCGGGGTAATTCGGCACCCCTTCGAACATCACGCTGGTCGCGCCATTGGCCAGGGGGCCGTATAGGATGTAGCTGTGGCCGGTAACCCAGCCCACATCCGCCGTGCACCAATAGATGTCCCCGTCGTGATAGTCGAAAACATACTGATGCGTCATGGCGGCATAGACCATATAGCCGCCCGTGGTGTGCAGGACGCCTTTCGGTTTGCCGGTGGAGCCTGAGGTATAGAGAATGAACAGCGGATCTTCCGCGTTCATTTCTTCCGCCGGGCAATCGTCGGACTGATCCGCGATCAGGTCGTGGTACCAGACGTCACGATCCGCCACCATTGGGATATCGGCGCCGGTACGGTTGACCACCACGCAATGATTAACGGTGGGGCATTTCTCCAACGCAGCGTCGGTATTGGCCTTCAACGGGATCGAGCGGCCGCCGCGCATGCCTTCGTCCGAGGTGATGACGATGTTGGAATGGCAATCATGAATGCGGCCCGCCAGGGCGTCCGGGGAAAAGCCGCCAAAGACCACCGAATGAGGCGCGCCGATGCGGGCACAGGCCAGCACCGCCACCGCGATTTCCGGGATCATGGGCAGATAGATGGTGACCCGGTCACCGCGTTTGACGCCCAGGGATTTCAGACCGTTGGCGAATTTGCATACGGCGGCATGCAGCTCACCATAAGTGAAGCTTTTGCTGTCGGCGGGGTCGTCGCCTTCCCAGATGATCGCGGTTTGATCGCGCCGGGTATCCAGATGACGGTCGAGACAATTGTAGGAGGCATTCAGGCTGCCGTCCTCGTACCATTTGATAGAGACATCGCCGGGGCCATAGGTGGTGTTCTTCACCTTGGTATAAGGCTTGAACCAATCAATGCGTTTGCCCTGCTCGCCCCAGAAGCCGTCGGGATCATCGACGGACTGCTGATACATCGCGAGATATTTGTCGTTATCGGCGAAGGCTTTTTCGGCCCAAGCGTCGGGAACGGGGAAAAGTTCATTATGGCTCATCATGGCCTCCCTAGAGCATTTCCGAATAGGAAATGCTCTGATTCTCAAGAGTAGAGCAATTTTTCCAATCACTTAGAATCGCTTCGCGATTCACCTTGGATCGGAATTGCTCTAGGCGTCTATCCTTGCGCTTGATTATCGCGAAAAATTTGCTTGGGACAAGAGAAGAGGTAAAAGCATCTTGATCGGAAATGCCGCTTTGGTCCATTTGACCCGGTCAAATAATTCTCTCTTTTTCAAGCTGTGCCAGCGTCTCCGCGCTTTTTTCAAGTAGGCCTTGATAGATTTCATCATTGTGCTGGCCAAGCCTGGGACCGGTCGATGCCACATGCCCCGGCGTGCCCATGAGTTTGGGAATAACGCCCGGCATCACCATGGGACCATCTTCCTGATCCTCGACCGTGATGAAGCTGTCGCGGGCCTGGTAGTGAGGATCAACCGCGATATCAGCCGGCGTATAAATACCGCCGAACGGCACGTTGCCGGCCACCAGGCGTTCTTCAATATCGGAGAATTCCCGCGCGCCGATCCAATCGGCCAGAAGCTGTTCCAGTTCATCGGCGCGGGCGATACGCTCGCGGCTAACCGAATAACGCGGATCGCTGGCCATTTCCGGCATCCCCATGGCCTCCACAAGCCGGCGGAATACTTTGTCGCCACCGGCGGCAATCTGCACATAGCGGCCATCCTTCGTTGCAAAGGTGCCGGCTGGGGAAAAGCCCTGATTGCGGTTGCCGACCCGCTCGCGGATTTCCCCCGTCGCATGATAATTGGCCAGAAGGTCGGAGGTGATACGAAAAGTTGGCTCGTACAGCGCCAGGTCAATCATCTGACCCATCCCGCCGCCGCCATTCGCGGCGTCACGTTGGTAGAGCGCCATCATCGCGGCGTAGGCCCCAAAGGTTCCGGTATTGTAGTCGGCAGTGGCAAAGGCGGGGCGAACCGGAAAGCGGTCGGGAAATCCCGTCGGATACATATAGCCCGAAAAACCAAGCGCGATCCGGTCATAGCCCGCGCGTTTTGAATAAGGTCCGGTTTGCCCATAGCCCGAGACCCGCACCATGATCAGACGGGGATTAATCTCGTGCAGCGCATCCCAGCCGAGGTTCCATTTCTCCAGCGTTCCGGGGGTAAAATTCTCCATCAGAATATCGGATTTCCCGACCAATTCGCGCAGGATGTCCTGACCTTCCTTGACCCGCAGATTGAGCGTCACCGATTTCTTGTTGCGCGCCTCGACCCGCCATATCGGCGGCCGTCCGGCCTCGCCATCCACCGGCGTTCCACGCAGGCCATCGCCCGGGCCCGGTTGTTCAACCTTGATGACCTCGGCCCCGAAATCACCCAGCATCGTGGCCCCAAACGGCCCCGCGATTAGGGTGCCGATATCCAGCACCCGGATTCCAGCCAGCGGCAGCGCACTCATTTGACATCTCCAATTTAGTTCTTAGGAATTTCAGTGACGATTACCTGCAGATCGCTATTTTATACCATGTGGACATGGTGAAAATTGCTTTATGACATTGTTGATATCGACCAGGCGAGACGTGCGGCAGCACCTCCGTTGCACCGCTGGCCGCATTTTTTCCCAAACATCTGTTGTGACTTTACCGCACCTTGGTATCAGGCGCTGGCGGCGTCCAGTCGGGCGCTATCGTCAGCGTCGAGCACCACGTCAACGGATTTCAACAATTCGTCCAGTTGCGCCAAATTCGTGGCGCTGGCGATGGGTGCGCACACGCTTGGGCGGGCTAACAACCACGCCATGGCCACCTGTCCTGGCTTGGCGCTGTGTTTGTCCGCGACCGCGTCCAACGCCGCGACGACGCCAAGGCCTTTGGCATTGAGGTATTTTTCGACCCTGGAGCCACGTGTCCGCCCTGCCATATCGGCTTTGGAGCGATATTTTCCGGTCAGGAATCCGCTGGCCAGTGAAAAGTATCCGATAACACCAACATTTTCCGCCAGACACAAATCCTCCAGCGCGCCTTCAAAGCTATCGCGTTCAACCAGACTGTACTTCGGCTGCAGGCTTTGATAGCGCGGCAAGCCTTTTTGGCTCAGCGCCAACGCCTCCCCAAGGCGCTCGGCGGTAAAGTTGGAGGCGCCGATTTCGCGCACCTTGCCCTGCTCTATCAGCCGCGCATAGGCTTCCAGGGTGGCTTCCACCGGTGTGTCCGGATCATCCTTGTGGGATTGATATAAATCGATGTAATCCGTCTGCAGTCGCTTTAGAGATGCCTCTACTGCTTCGGCCATGTATTTGGGCGACAAACCAACCTTGTCCGGCCCCATTTCCATACCAACTTTTGTCGCGATAACAACCTTGTCGCGGCCACCCCGGCTGGCCAGCCAGTTGCCGATAATGGTCTCCGACTCACCGCCTTCATTGCCTTCGTTCCAGCGCGAGTACACATCCGCCGTGTCGATGAAGTCGAACCCCGCCCCCACGAAGGCGTCGAGAATTTTGAATGACATCGCTTCGTCGGCGGTCCACCCGAAGACGTTGCCGCCAAATGCGATCGGGGCAACCGTAAGCGACGAGGCCCCTAACTGCCGTTTCTCCATGATCTATTACTCTCCCAGGATGGTGCGTGCATGACGCGATGTGAGTTTCTGGACCGCAGACTAAACATGGATCACTATGGCCGCACTCCGGTCTTACATTTACCGGCCGCCCTAGCGTTGGGTGCGCAGGTGTTTCCAGGTGATCCAGATGACCAGGGCTGCCGTCATGACCAGAAAACCCATGGCGATGGGACGGCCATAGAAGATCGCCAGATCGCCGTCCGAGATCAACAGCGCCTGGCGCAGACCGTCCTCGATCATCGGGCTCAGGATAAAGCCGATCAACAGCGGCGGAATGGGAAAGCCGAATTTGGTCATCAGATAACCCAAAATACCCATGCCCAGCATCACATAGATGGGAAACTGGCCGCCGCCGGCCACGAAAGTACCGGTGATACAGAGCACAATGACCAGGGGAAACAGCAAGGAGCGCTTGAGCTTGATCGCCTGAATAAAGCCGCGCAGGCCGATCAGCGCCACGAACAGATGCATGCAGGATGTGATCAACATGCCGATCATAAAGGCGGAAACAAAGCCGCCCTGTTCCGTGAACAGCGTCGGTCCCGGGATCAGGCCGTGCACCATGAAGGCGCCGAGCATGATGGCGGTGATGACATCGCCCGGAATGCCCAGGGTCAGCAGTGGGATAAATGTGGCGCCGCAAACGCCGTTGTTGGCGGATTCCGCCGCCGCCACGCCCTCGAGGGCGCCCTTGCCGAACATTTCCGGCTGCTTCGACATGTTCTTCGCCATGCCGTAGGCCAGAAAGGCCGCGATGGAGGAACCGATGCCGGGGATCGCACCGATGAAAATACCCAAGGGGGCCGAGCGCAGCATGGTCGGAAAGACCATTTTGAATTCGGCCCAGGTAACCCGGTTGTCATCGCCCTTTTGGGAAATTTCGATCACGGTGCGGCTGGCCGTCGTCCGCAGACTGTTTTCGATCTGGATCAAGGCTTCGGAAATGGCGAACAGCCCGATGATCATGGCAATGAAATGCAAACCGCCGGTCAGCTCATAAAAGCCGAAATGCATGCGCGGCATGCTCTCCAGCGGGTCCATGCCGACGGTGGCAAGCAACAGCCCCATGCAGCCCGCGATCACCCCCTTGATCAGACTGTCGCCTGAGACAAAACCAATGATCGTCAGGGCGAACAGGCCAAGGGCGAAAAATTCCGCCGGACCAAACGTGGTGGCGATCTTGGCCAATTGCGCCGCCGCCAAAATCAGCGCGATATCAGACAGGATTTCGCCGAACACCGAGGCGTAGATGGAAAGTTTCAGGGCTTTGCCGGCCTTGCCCTGCCGCGCCAGGGCGTAGCCGTCAATTGCCGTTGCCGCCGCCGCCGGGGCGCCCGGCACATTGATCAGAATGGCGGAGATGGAGCCGCCATGGGTGCCGCCCTTGTAGATGCCGATCAACATGGACAGACCCGCCAAGGGCGGCATGTGATAGGTGAAAGGCAAGGCGAGGGCCACGGCCAGGGGCACGTTCAGCCCCGGAATAGCGCCAATGACGATGCCAATAACCAAGCCACCCGCCATCAGCAGCAAATTCTGCAGATGAAAGATCTGGTCGAAGCCGGTGAAGATAATATCCATAAAACAGCGTCTCTGTTGGTGGGGATAAACTTAGAAGAGAGAAGCCTCTGGCAGCAGAATGATCATGACTTCCTGGAAGAAGAAAAATAGCACCGGTGGTGAAACCGCCGCCACGATGAAAAGGCCAAGCCAGCGCCGATTGCCATAAATCACCGAAAGCACAAGCAGCGTCGCAGCGGTCGCCAACAAGTATCCGAATAGCGGCATGCCGATGATATAAAGACCCATCACCACGATGGCGGCGATAATATGCGGGGTAGAGGCGCTACGACTTCCCTCTTCTTCGGCCTTCTCGGTGGAATTTTCGCGATTGCGGTTGCGCCAACCGTTGAAACAAAGCAGGGCGGAAAGAACGGCGATGGCCGCCGCCAGCGCCGAGGGAAAACTCCACGGCGTCAGGCCTACTTCGTTGTATTCGCCCACCGTTAAAGGAGCTGCAAAGTAGATAACTATGCCGAATACGCACAGTAATGCGCCGGCGATAATGTCAACTCGGGCCATGTTCATGGGATCCGTGAAGCGCGCCGCCACGCCGGCAGGATAACCGGCGCGGCGGCAAAGCTTCTTGCCTCGCTATTTTCCGTGGTACGTATTCCAATCACGGTCCCAGATCTTACCGAACGCGGGGCCGTCGAGATAATTGACGGAGGTGCCGCTGTTCTTGGCGAACTTCAGGAACGCCTTGTCTTCCGTGGTCTTCTTCAGTGCTTCGCTCAATTTCTTGATGATCTCGGGCGGCGTGCCCTTGGCGACGGCGAGGCCGGTCCATGGCACCAACACCATGTCAAAGCCCAGCTCCTTCATGGTCGGCGTATCAGGCAAGGCGTGATGACGCTCGGCGGAGAACACGCCAATGGCATTCATCGTGCCGGCTTTGATGTGGGAGACGCCGGCCGAGACATCACCCAACGAGGCCATGCCCACATGACCGCCCAGGACCATCGGCAGGGACTTCGCATCACCCTTGGCCGGGATATGTTTCAGTTTGATACCGGCGGCTTTGGCGAATTTCATCACCGCACGCCAGGGCAGAACCTTGGACGGCGAGGCAAAGGTGGCCTTGCCCGGGTTCGCCTTGGCATATGCGACCAGCGACTTGGCGTCCGAATACGGCTGCTGTTTACCGGAGACGACCAGCATGGTCCGGGCCGAGATCTGCCCGATGGGAATGAAGTCCCGAGGCAGGAAGCCGACATCGCGGACAGCTGGTTGCAGCACATGATTGCCCACCGTCGTCACCAGGACCGTGTAGCCGTCCTTTGGCGCGTCCAGCACGGACCTGGTGGCGATCGTACCGACACCGCCGACGCGGTTTACCACCGCGATTGCCTGACCCAGATGGTTGGACATGTAACTTGCGGTCATCCTACCCGTGATATCCGTGCTGCCGCCCGCCGGCCAAGGTACGACAAAGGTGACGGGTTTGGCGGGATAATCCGCCGCCGATGCGGCTGTCACCGCCAGCGGCGCCGCAAGGGCAAGTGCCGCCAGGGCTAAATGTCGAGCAAATTTCTTCATGTCAGTCTCCCTATTTATGTTTTTTTGTGATGCTTCCACGCGTCGTCAAACTCGCTACCGGAGCCGCCTACAGCGGCAAGTCTAGCGCAAATTTTGCCAGTTTGTCCTCGTCCACCTCGATGCCCAGGCCGGGGCCTTTCGGAACCAGCGCGGTTTGCCCTTCCATGGGAAAGGGCGGGCCGAGGTAATCTTCCGCGATATGCTGTGGGCCGTTCAAATCCACCGGTGTTTCGATGCCATAGGCCGCATACAGATGCACGGCGGCGGCAAAGCCGATGGGCGCATCCATCAGGCCGCTGCCGACCAGCTCCATGCCGGCGTTCAGGGCCAGGTCACACATCTGCCGGGCGTAATAGATGCCCCCCGTTTTGGAGATCTTGATGGCCATGCCTTCCATGGCATCGCGGCGGATCATGTCAATGACGAACGGCAGGCCCATGGCAGCCTCGTCCAGGGCGATGGTGATATGGGTGCAGGACAGCAGTTTCTTGGTGGCGTAGACATCGGCCATGGAAACCGGCTGCTCAAACAGCGTCACGCCCAGGTTCTCGATATGGCGCAGGAAGGTTTGCGCCTGTTGCAGGGAATAGGCCTGGTTGGCATCGGGCCAGACAAAACCGCCGTCCGCCGCCTCGACCACCGCCGTCATGACTTCGGCATCCAAATCCGCGTCATGGCCGACCTTGACCTTGAAACCTTTGTAGCCTTCGGCCTTGGCCTCGCGGGTGATCTCCGCGGCTTTCTCTGGTGTCGGGGCGGAAACGAGGCGGCCCAGTTCGACCCGGTCACGGCGTTTCGCGCCCAGCCACGATTGCAGCGGGATGTCCATCTTGCGGCAGATCAGATCGTGGACCGCCAGGTCAATGGCCGCCTTGGCCACGGGCTGGCCCGGATCCAGCCCCGGCGCCAGTTCCTGGTTCATGGCGCCATGTAGACCGGCGATATCGAACACATCCCGGCCCATGACGGCGGGTGCGAGGTAATGCTTGATCGAGGTATAGCAGGACTGCGTGGTTTCCGCTGACCAGCGCCGCGAGGGCCCGGCCTCGCCCCAGCCGATATCGCCATCTTCATCCGTGATGCGGACCAGAATGTTCTGCTTGCCTTCCGCCAGGGTGCGGGAGGCACCGCGCGGCAGGGTCAAAACCGCCTTCAGCGGCATGACGATGGGGAACAGATCGATGCTTTTTATTCTCATGGTCTATCAATCGTGGTTCATGAACACGGGGCTGGCCCAGGCGATATGGCCATTGAATTGCCGCGCTCTGAGATAGATGTTCGACGGACCGGCGCTTACATCCAGATTGACCTTGCCGCTAACGCGGGAGGCGGCGGCGGGAACCAGGCGGTGCCATTGATAGTTCTCCTGCGGGAACTCGCCGGTCCGCATATTGTCGGAGCCCACGAACAGATCCGCCATGCTGCTCTTGGTATGGCGGTCCGACGGCAGGGTCATATGCAGATCCAGCACGGTTTTCGCGCTGCCTTGCAATTCCAGGATCACGCTTTGGTTCGGGTTTTGCCGATAGGCGCCTTTGCGGCCTGAATAGGATTGAATGGCCATGGCCGTCTCGGATAATTGCGCGACCCGGTGCCGGCGTTCCTCGACAAACGGGCCTGATTGCAGGCAGGGAAAGGCGCGCAGTATGCGGCCATTGTGAACCTTCAGATCAAAGGCCCAGTCACAGATCCGCTCCAACGCCAGGTCACCCCAGGGTCCCCAGCCCCATTCCAGGCGGATTTGAAATTTATCGCCCATGGCCTCGTCCAGGGGAACATCGGGGTTGGCGTAGGCCCGATGGACGATGCGGCCATCCTGAACCAGTTCCACCACGTCCATTTCATCCCGGCCCTGAATATCGTAAACGACTTCGATGGCAGACCCGGTCTGGATGGTGGAGCCCATGACATTACCGTCGACGGTAAAATCCACCTCGATCCGATCGCCGGTCAGGGCCCAGGTGCGGCGGCTGTTGATGGCGTCCATGATGGCGCCGCGGTTCAAATCCTCCGCCAAGACACCCAATAGCCCTTCGCCATAGGCGCCGGGGAAGGCGTTATGACTGTCCGACGATGCGACGAAGCCAAATTTCAGGCCCCGGCCCAGGCCAACGCGCGCCGTATTGGCGGTCTGCCGTCCACCGAGGGAATGGTTGAAAAAGGTGGGATTGCCCCGGTCTTCCTCGGAATTGCCATGTTCGGAGAAAATCTCCACCACCGGGGTGCAACATTCGTCGAACTCGTCCCAATTGACGCCCCGATCACCACGGGGATAGGCCAGATGATGGGGGATCATCAGAGCGTTCTTTTCAACACAAAAGCGGCGCAGATCGTTGAGATGATCGGGATAGGCCATGGGCTGGTGATCATCGGGGAAGACCACGCATTGATCGCCGAACTGGCTGGAATGCCATTCAAAGCCGAGATAGGCCGCGAATTCGCCATCGCTGTTAGCCTCGGCGATCAGGTCCTGCACCTTTGGCCAGCCGTTGCGCAAAACCTCGAAGCCGTTCAGCCAGTGATTTTCCCGGCCGCCTTCCATGGCCTTCATGTCATGCCAGCTGGAATGGCCGGTGAAGGCGAAAAAATCCAGATGGCCCTGGGCCACATCTATGCTGCGCTCCAACGAACCAACGCCATAGCCCATGGCATTATGGTTATGAATGTCGCCGAACAGCATGGAATAGGATTTGTTCAATTCCGCCCCCACATGAAGTCCCCTGGCCGGTGGTTTTTCGTTATAAGTAACCGTATGGTTATTTAGGTTACCCGGCGGATGCGGTCTGCGTCAAATCAGCAATTGTGGTGGGCATCATGAAACTATCTTTATGCAATGAAATCTTGGGCGATATGCCGTTCCCGGCGCAATGCCAACTGGCCGCGGACTTGGGCTATGACGGCATTGAGCTGGCGCCGTTCACGGTGGTGGATGATCCGCGCCAGATGACGGCGGCGCAAAAAGCCATGGTCCGGGACGCCGCGCAAAGCGCCGGCATTGCCATTTCAGGCCTGCACTGGCTTCTGCTGACACCCAAGGGCTTGTCGATCACCAGCGAGGATCCGGCGATCTGGCAACGCAGCGTCGATGTGATGCGGGCCAACATCGAAATCTGCGCCGAACTGGGCGGCGAAGTTCTGGTGCATGGCTCGCCCGCGCAACGGCGCCTGCCCGACGACGAAGCAGGCGCGGCAGCGGCCCGGACACGGGCAATCGAAGCCTTTGCGGCCATTGCCCCGGATGCCGAGGCGGGCGGCGTCGTCTATTGCATCGAGGCCCTGGCCGCGCCAATGGCAAATTTCGTCAATTCAGTTGCCGAGGCGGTGGAAATTGTCGAAGCGGTCGGCAGCCCTCAGGTGCGCACCATGGTGGACTGCTGCGCCGCCCGCGCCGGCGGCGATGATACCGTCGAGCACCTGATCGAACGCTGGCTGCCGGCGGGCATGCTGGCGCATATTCAGGTCAATGACAGCGACCGGCGCGGGCCGGGCCAGGGCAGCGACCAATTCGCCGACATCATCGCGGCCCTGAAACGCCACGACTATAAAGGCTGGATCGCGGCCGAGCCGTTCCGCTATGAACCCGACGGCCCAACCTGCGCGGCGGCGGTGGCGGGATACCTGCGCGGCCTGATCGAAGCGGTCGGATCCAAGTAATAGTCCCCGGAATGCCGTGCCGTCCTGAGTGGGTGAGATCCTCCATCACCTTGCCTGATGACGCATTAGGCCATGGCCCCCAAAAGGCGATTGGGGAGGTTCCGCTGGCGTTCTCTCTCGTAAGCTAGAATTTGGCGCGATCATCATAACGGCGGCCGGCCATGTCTCCTACCATCGGTTGTTAGGCGCTTCGTTGCGTGTTGATCAACGATACGCGTCAAGGCCCATAAGGAGATGATTGATGATAGACCTGAACGGTAACACAGTCCGTGTCGAAAAAGCGCTGTATGACTTATCGCTGCTTGATTTCATCCGTGACCACGCCTTGTTGAAGGGTACAAAGTATGGGTGCGGTCAGGGTTTATGCGGTGCTTGTACCGTTCATCTGGACGGTGCCGCCCAACGCGCCTGTCAGCTGAGCATGTCCGAAGTTCTCGGACGAAATGTGACCACCATCGAAGGGTTGTCCGCCCTGACCGATGGTGATGGCCTCCACCCGGTACAACAAGCCTGGATCACCGAAGCCGTGCCTCAATGCGGCTATTGCCAGCCCGGTCAACTCATGACGGCGGCAGCTCTCTTGAGTGAAAACCCCGTGCCCAACGATGCGGACATCCGCGCGGGCATGAACGGGAACATCTGCCGTTGCGGCACCTATGACCGCATTCGCCGCGCCGTCGCACGCGCCGCGCGGGAGACATAGCATGGAAAATATCGTACGGAACATATCGATCGATCGCCGCAAGTTCTTGATCAACAGCGGCTGGCTGGCCGCTGGTTTGACCGTCTTGACTTCGTGCAAGGGCGTATTTGCGGTTCTGCCCACGACGGCCAACCCCGAGATTGAAGATGGCCTGTCCTGGGTTCAGCTCATGCCAGATGGGCGCATCCGTTTCCTCTGTCCAAGGATGGAAATGGGCCAAGGCGCGCCGCTGGGCTTAAGCCAAATCGTGGCAGAGGAACTCAACCTCGAACAGTCACAAATCGAATGTGTATCTCCGGCCAGCAACCAATCACCGCCATTTAAGATGACCGTGGGCAGCGAAAGCATCGCCCTCTTTTCCGAGCCTGTTTCGCGCGGTGCGGCGAACTTGCGAGAACATCTAAGACAACAAGCCGCCAGGGAAACGGCGCTGCCGATTGGTCAATTGAAAGATGCCACGGGCGGTTTCGATGCGGTGGGCCGGTTCATTGGCTATGGCGAATTAGTACCCGCCGAGGTCACCCTGCTAATGCCGGAGCAAAATGACACCGTCGCGCAGTATTTTTATACCAGGGCGGAAGCTCGGCGGATCGTTGGCAAGTCCTGGCGCAGTCCCGACCTGGAAAACATCGTCACCGGAAAAACAATCTACAGCCGGGATGTATCACTACCCGGCATGCTTTACGGTGACGTCATCCGCCCGCCTCGTTTCGACGCGACGCTGGTTGATGCCAAAGATATTGGCGCGGAAGCCATGCCCGGCGTCGAGGCGGTTGTGATCGATACCTCTAATAGTTTGCTTGGTGTGGTGGCGAAAAGTCCGCTTCTACTGGCCGATGCGCTCAAGAGAATTGAACCGGTCTGGCGCTTCGGGAACAGCACGGCATCCGCCGACGAGCTGGAAGTTACCCGTTACCGCGCGCGCGATGATTTCGAACACACACTGGTCGATGAAGGCAACAGCGCCGCCAATGATGTCATCAGTGTGCGATCGGTAAGCGCCAACTACACAACGTCCTACATGGCCCATGCGGCTATGGAACCGAGAGCGGCGGTCGCCTGGGTCACAGAGGAAAATGTCAAAATATGGTGCGGCTGTCAGGACCCCTATTTCATTCGGGGTCGTATCGCCGCGCTGTTGGAGCGCGACGAGGAGGAGGTTGTCGTTCACCCGCTACGTATGGGCGGCGGGTTTGGCGGCCGGATTCTCTCGCAGCCCGCAGAGGAGGCCGCACTCCTCTCGGCGCGGGTTGGGCGCCCCGTGGGCGTCCAGTGGGACCGGGAAACAGAATTTCAGCATAACTATTTCCAACCCAAATTCTCTCATGCCATCGATAGCGGTTTGGATGCGAAGGGAAAGATCGCCTATTGGCGCCACGATTTTGTTTCATCGCCAATCATCTTCGGCTTGGTGCCCAGGGGTTTGGCCCCGATCCTCGACACTTTTATCGCCGACAAAGGTACCGCAAGAGGCGCCCGGATGCCCTACCAGGTGGGGCAACAACGGGTGCGCTATTCCGACATTCGAACGGAGGTCCCCACCGGGGCCTGGCGCGGTCTGGGCGCGGCGCCGAATACGTTTGCCATCGAGAGCATGATGGATGAGTTGGCCTTCGCGATAGGAGAAGATCCTCTGACCTTTCGATTAGCCCACCTTGCAGGAGCGGGCGGCCATATGGAGCCGCTCGCAACCGTATTACGCCGGGTCGGCGATGTGTCGGGTTGGGGCCGATCGACGCCCAAGAATCGTGGCCGGGGCGTGGCCTGCGCCATATACAAGGGTCAGACCCATGTGGCGGTCGTTGCCGATGTCGCGATTGACCATGGGGAGCGCCAGGTTAAGGTTCTCAGGCTATGGTGCGTCCAGAATTGTGGCCTGGTCGTTAATCCTGATCAGGTGGAGAATCAAGTTCTAGGCAATCTGATGTGGGGCTGTGGCATGGCGTTGGAAGAGAAATTGACGATCAGTGACGGCATCGCCAACGAACGCAACTTCGATGGCTACAACATCTTGCGTCATAACGAGGCGCCAGAGGCCGTCATAAAGCTGGTCAAAACCGCGAGGGCAAAGCCCCTGGCCGTGGGCGAAGCCGCCTTCGCACCTGCCGTTGCGGCCATTGCTAACGCTGCTTTCGCCGCGAGCGGGAAACGGCCCCGAGCCCTTCCCTTTGATTACGACAGCCTCTACGCCTAGGGAATTTGAGGTCATGAGGAAGACTCATATCGACGACTTCGCCCGCGCGAGCATTGTCAACTTGGTTCGGCGGGAAATCGCCAAGTCGCATCCCGAATTGCTACCGGGCATACCAAAACCCATCGACAATTTACGCAATGCCTCGGTCCCTGCCGGTGACAAACGCGACCTTCTCGAGCGCATCTTGGGTGAAGCCGGCGCCGCGACCTTGCTTGCGGTGGGGCAAGGCCTGCGCGATGGTGATTTTGATCCGATCTGGCGCGCCGCCGCCAGGGCCCGCAACCCGCAACAGCTCTTCCATGGCTGGCGGCGCCTGGAAGGATACGCGCATTCCACCAACCGACTGGACATGGTCTACCTTGAAGAGTCCCAAGTCGACTGCCGGCGATACGCCGTCAAGGGCGCCGACGCACCGAGCCCGTCGGAAAATCTACTGATCTGCGGCATCGTCATTGCGCTTTTGGAAATTATCGGCTGTCGCGGGGTCGTTTGCATGATGCCGCAAACCAATGGCAGATCCATGACATTGTATGAACGCGGCGCTTTCACCCTGCCGGATAGGCTCGGCGCGGGCCTGGATACCACTGCCTGGGCCATCCATTGGAGCGCCTTTGAGCCCAAGTATGTGGCGGACAACACGAACAAGCGAGAGATCTCTATCCCCGTTCCCGCCGCCTGCAATTCCGAAACACGGCGAGCTGTCATACAGGCAGCGAATTATCTATCGATGGATTTCTTGCGCCAGTGGAAGGTCGGCGAGCTAGCGCGGGAACTGGGCATGTCACAACGATCATTTCAGCGTCGTCTTCGCGAGGCTGAGCTTAATTTTTCAAGTTTGGTTCGGGGCTTGCGCATACAGGAGGCATGTCGATTGCTCCAAGGAAATGACATCTCACTCGCCGTCATTGGTTTTTGTGCGGGTTTTTCCGACAGCGCGCACTTCAGCCGCGATTTTCGTGCCGGCACCGGCACCACGCCGACGGCGTTCAGAGACGCGTTGGACAGCCCGTAACACCACGTGGCTGATGGAAAGACTGTAGAGACCGAACCTGCAGTTCGGGCGCTACGCTTTTGCGTTCTGTACCAATTGCAGGCGCCAGCCGTCCGGATCGCGCAAATTCAAATTGGTGCGGCCGGTATCCTTCACATGACCGGGCGCGGAAGAGACCATGCCGGGATAATCTTTCAGGGCGGCATGGGCGGCGTTGACGTCATCAACCTTGAAAGCGATATGATTGACCCCGATCACTTCCTCGCCAATGACCTGATGGATTTCAAACACCGGCTGGCCCTCGCCTGGCGGTTTCATTTCGACGGAGCCGCCATGATGCGGCGTCTCGCGCACGGTTTCAAAACCAAGCGTTTTTAAGAAGGACACATATTCGTCCAAATCCCGTACAATCAGTTCAATATGGTCGATGCCTTTGATCATGTCTGTCTCCAATTACCTATCTGCAATTAAGGGAATATCTTCGCGATGCAGCTACAGATGCAAACCTGGGCCGAAGTGGAACGTTACCTCGAATCCTCCACCATCGCCATCATGCCGATTGGTTCCACCGAGCAACACGGCCCCAACGGCCTGATCGGCACTGATGCGGTCAGCGCCGAAGCCATCGCCGTCGCCGTGGGCGAGGCCGCCAATGTCATGGTCGCGCCCACCATCGCCGTGGGCATGGCCCAGCATCACATGGCCTTCAAAGGTTCCATGACCCTGCGCCCGGCCACCATGATCCAATTGATCGGCGACTATGTGGACAGCCTGGCGCATCATGGTTTCGACAAGTTTTATTTCATCAATGGCCATGGCGGCAACAGCGCCACCATCGAAGCGGCATTCCAGGAAGTCTATACCGCTCACACCATGCACGGCAGTAACAGAAATGGGGGCAACGAAGCCTCGGTCCGCTGCCGTCTGCGCAACTGGTGGCAGGGGGATAAGACCTACAAGCTGATCAAGGAACTGTTCGGCGACAAGGACGGCATGCATGCCACCATCTCCGAAGTCTCGGTGACGCAATATCTGTTCCCCGAGCACATCAAATCCGCCCCCGACATGGGCCCGCCGGAGCCGTTCAGAAGCCGTTGGAGCGACGCCGCCGACTACCGCGCCAAATTCCCCGACGGCCGCATCGCCTCCCACCCGTACCTGGCGACGCCCGAGGCCGGCAAAAAGATCTTCGATCTGGCCGTCACGGAAATTGCCGAGGAAGTAACTGCCTACGCCAAGGGATAAGAGCAGCTTGAAAGCGTACGGAGCCTCGCCTATATAGCTCCCCATGCGAACGCGCGTCATATATCTGCAGCAACGATCATAGCTGCCCTCGTCGCTGGCCCGCCCGGATTTTAGGCGCGGGGCCGGCGTTCGACGCGCGTCCTGAAGCCAGCCCCTAAAGCCAATGGCATTTTGTTCCTGCACGGACGCGCCCACAAAGACTTCGTGCAATGGAATTTCGACATGACTACATTTAGCCTTTGGCGCCGGGAAAGCCGCGCCATCATCGTCCTGGCCCTGCCCCTGGCCCTGACCCAGCTATCGCACATCGCCATGGTGACGACGGACGTGGTGATGATGGGCTGGTTGGGGCCCACTGCCTTGGCGGCGGGCACCCTGGCCAATCACTACTATTGGTTTTTCGATATGTTCGCCATGGGCCTGGTCAGTGCCGTGGCGCCCATACTGGCGCAGGATCTGGGCGGGCGGCGGTTTCGCCAGGTCAGGCGCACCATACGCCAGGGTTTTTGGGCCGCCGCGCTGCTCTCGCTACCCTGTGCCGCCGCGATCTGGCATACGCAACCGGTCCTCGAAGCCCTGGGCCAGGACCCGGCGTTGTCTGCGGCGGCACAGAGCTATCTTCGCCACATGGTGATCGGCTTTCTGCCCGGCCTTTGCTTCATTGTCTTAGGCGCGTTCCTGGCGGCGCATACCAGGCCGCGCGCCACATTGGTGGTCGCGGTTCTGGGCATTGTCGTCAATGGCATTGCCGATTACGGCCTGATATTCGGGCATTTCGGTCTACCGCGCCTGGAATTAATCGGCGCCGGCATCGCCTCCGCCACGGTCAGCAGCTTCATGTTTCTAAGCCTTTTGGCGTTCGTATTGCTAGACCGGCGGTTGCGCCGCTATCGGCTGTTCGGCCGCTTCTGGCGCGCCGATTGGGCCCGGTTTCGGGACATATTCCGCATCGGTCTGCCCATGGGTATTACGACCCTGGCAGAAATCGGCATGTTCACCGCCGCCGCCCTGCTGGTGGGTCTGTTGGGAACCGATGCCCTGGCCGCCCACGCAATCGCCGTGCAATGCGCGGCTATCGTCTACATGATCGCCGATGGCATTGCCAAGGCGGTCATGGTGCGGGTAGGCCGGGCCACGGGCGCGGGCGATCACCGAGGCGCGGCGCGGGCTGGTTGGGCCGGCATCACCTTGGGTCTGGGCTATGCCTTGCTGCCGGCGCTGGCGTTTTGGCTCTTCGGCGGTGCCATTGTCGATCTCTATCTGGGTCCAGCGCGGCCAGAAACCATGCCGGTCAGAGAGCTGGCCATCGCCTTTCTTTTCGTGGTGGCCCTGTCCCAGCTGGCTGACGGCACCCAGGTTACGGCCATGGGCGCCCTGCGCGGCCTTAAGGATACCCAACGGCCCATGCTGATCGCATTGCTGGGTTATTGGGGTTTGGGCCTGCCCATCGGCGCCTATTTCGGCATTTATCTGAACTTTGGCGGCGAGGCTATCTGGAGCGGTCTGGCGATCGGCTTGACCGTGGTAAGTGTCTGCCTTGTCGAGCGTTTTCGCGTTATGTCCAACCGCCGAAGCGGCTAAAAGCAGCTGCGCCGCTTCTGAAATTGGAACAAATTTGAATCTTTTTCGTGCGTTTGACCATCAGATCATGCTAACTTAACCCTAATTGATTATGTAAAACGTATTCTATGAAAAAAGTTACGGGGGTATGCTTATGGTCATCGAATTCATATTGGGCGCGGCGCTTATTGTCATGACGACGGCGGCCTTGATCATGTGGCTGTCCAGTGTCACCGAAGGAATACGCGCGGTTTTGGCGGTCGGCGGGGTCATGACCCTGGCCCTACTGGTACTGATGGCCCATACGGCCATGGGCGTGGCCTTGATGGACGCGCTGCATTTGCTGTTGGTTGTCGGTCTGCTGGTAGTGCCGATTATTGCCATCGCCTTCGCCGACTGGCGCCGTGCGCCGTCGTCGGATCAGCAGTCAAACCTCTAAGCAATCTTTCAAGAATATAGGCTTCACGGGGAGGCCCGGCAGCGCCCATGAAGAGGCGCGGTCGGGCAGTCTGCACAACAAACAAACATTTCAAGATTGAACATACCACTTGCAAGCTTGCGTTGGCGGGCGGGGGGCATTACATGTTGGGCTCTTGCCGGTAGGGGCGTTAGAAAAGGGCTTGGGCTTCGCATGTGTTCTATTGTCGAATTGGTTGCAAGCGTGATCATGTTGTATTTTTGGCTGATCCTGGTGCAGGTCATAATGTCCTGGCTGGTGGTCTTCAATGTCATCAATACACAGAATCGCTTCGTCTACATGGTGGGCGATTTCCTGCACAAGATTACTGAACCGGCCCTGGGTCCGATTCGCCGCATCCTGCCCAGCCTGGGCGGTATTGACCTCTCGCCGGTGGTTCTGATCCTGCTGTTGATCTTCGTGCAGAATTTCATTCGGGAAATCAGCAGTTGCGGCCCCGGATTTTAGCGTAACGCCGCAACTTCTACCCGCCTGGCGCCCCTTGGGTGTTCACATACAAGGCGTAGAGGGATTGACTGGCGGCCATGAACAGGCGGTTGCGCTTGCTACCGCCAAAGCAGACATTGGCGCAGCGTTCCGGCAAGGCAATCCGCCCGATCTTGGCGCCGTCGGGGGCGAAAATCAGCACGCCGTCCAGCTCTTCCGTACCCATACCCCAGCCGCACCACAAATTGCCGTCCACGTCACTGCGCATACCATCAGGGGTGCCGCCGGGCCCGGCATCGATATGCACCCGTTTGTTGGAAATTTTGCGGCCATCGGCGGAAACGTCATAGGCCAAAATCTTGCGGTTCGGCACGCCACGGGATTCCACCACATAGAGGATGCTTTCATCGGGCGAAAAGCACAGGCCATTGGGGCCCAACACGTCATCGGCGGCGACGGTGATACCGCCGTCATCGCCATCAATGCGATAGACCGCCTGGGGCACCTCCGGCTCGGCCTTGTGGCCTTCGTAATTACCTAAAATGCCGAACGGCGGATCCGTGAACCAGATTGAGCCGTCGGATTTCACCACCACGTCGTTGGGGGAATTCAACGGCTTACCCTGCCAATTGTCCATCAACACGGTGATGGCGCCATCGTATTCCGTGCGGGTAACCCGCCGCCCCCCATGTTCGCAGGTAATCAGGCGGCCCTGACGGTCACGGGTGTTGCCGTTGCCGAAATCGGTGGGCTTGCGGTAGGTGGAGACCTTGCCGGTTTCCTCCTCCCACTTCAAAATTCGGTTATTGGGAATATCGCTCCACAAAAGGTAGCGGCCATCGCCAAACCAGACCGGCCCTTCCGCCCAGCGGCAGCCGGTGTACAGCCGCTCTACCGCGGCGCTGAAAATAGTATAGGGCGCGAACCGTTCATCCAGAATCTCGACCGCCGGATCAGGATAACGGGGATGCTCGCGCCAGCCGGCGCTTAAAGGGTGTCTAGGCATGCGATCTTATCTCCCATCTAAACAATCCGGCCATCCACTGCCGTCGGGCCATCGCCCGCCAATGTTGTGCGCACCATCAGGCGCCGCTCGTTGGCCTCATCATAGGGCCGCCCGCGATGCAGCACGGCACGGTTATCCCACATCACCACGTCATCAGGGCGCCAGACATGGCGGTAAGTGAAGGCTTTCTGGGTCGCGATCCCGGTCAATTCGTCGATCAAGGCCATGGCCTCGTCATCCGCCATGCCGACAATCGCGCCGATATGACTGCCCAGCACCAACGCCTTGCGGCCATTGGCCGGGTTGCGGCGGACCAGGGCCTGGGGCACGGGGGGCAGAGCCGTTTCCTGCGCCGCGCTGACCGCGTTGGGGTCAACCTTGCGCCGCGAGGTGGCGATGGAATGGATCGCCACCAGGCCATCGATGCGCTGTTTCATATCCGCGCTCAAGCTTTCATAGGCGGCCCGGCCGGAGGCAAATTCAGTATCGCCGCCCTGTTTGACGATTTGCCGGGCTGACAGGATCGAGCCTTTGGCCGGCGCCGCCTTAAAGGTGCTGTCGCTATGCCACAACAGATTGGCGGTGCCGAACAAGGCCAGATGGCTACCGGGTTCCTTCAAGCTGCCATCCGCCAGCATATTGGAAATCCGCACGATCTTGGAGCCGGAACCAACCAGGCCCGGCAGGGTTTCCTCCAACGGTCCAAAATTTTCCGAAAAGATGATCTGCTGTTCGTCGCTGAGCGGCTGGTCATGAAATACCAGCACGGAATAGTCTTCGAAAGCCGCTGAAATTTCCCCTCGAATTTCCGCCGACAATGGTTCGCGGGCAGCAAAGCCGCTGACCGTGGCGCCAAAAGCCTCTGTCAGCGGTTCTATCCGCAAGGCCATATCAGTCCCCCTCGAACGACATGAGCGTGCGCACCTGAATGCCCATCTCTTCCAACCGGGCGCGGCCGCCGAGATCGGGCAGGTCAACGATGAACGAGGCACCGACCACTTCGCCGCCCGCATCGCGCACCAACTGCACAGCGGCGGCGGCGGTACCACCAGTGGCGATCAGGTCGTCGATGATCAGGATCTTATCGCCCGGCTCCACGCTGTCGATATGGATTTCCACTTCATCGGTGCCGTATTCCAGGTCGTACTCCACCGAAATGGTCTGCCAGGGCAGCTTGCCCTTTTTGCGGATCGCGACAAAGCCGATCGAGAGCTGATGCGCCACGGCGCCGCCCAGGATAAAACCGCGCGCCTCGATCCCGGCAATTCGCGTGATAGAGCTGCCGGCGAAGGGCTGCACCAATTCGTCCACGGTGCGGCGAAAACCGGTGGGATGTTCCAACAATGTGGTGATGTCGCGGAACATGATACCCGGCTTTGGGTAGTCAGGAATGGTCCGCACGAGATCCTTGATGTCCATGATACGCGTCCTCAACTATTCAGGAGGCGGCCCGCGACCGCATCCAACTTGGCCAAAATGGCCGGGTCCCGCTTTTCCGGGCTGGTGATCAAGGCCATTTCCAGGGCCTGGTCGTCGCCCGAGGGACAGGTCGCGGGCCGTTCCGCCATACGCGGCGCCACGGCCTTGACCAAGGCGCGGGCATGATCGGCATTGCCCAGCAGGACCTTGATGATATCGTCCACTTCGACGGCATCATGGTCGGGGTGCCAGCAATCAAAATCAGTGACCATGGCCACCGTGGCATAGGGGATTTCCGCTTCCCGGGCCAGTTTTGCTTCGGGCATGTTGGTCATGCCGATCACCTGGCAGTCCCATTGGCGGTACAGATTGCTTTCCGCCAGGGTAGAAAACTGCGGCCCTTCCATGCACAAATATGTGCCGCCGCGATGCACCGGCACGCCGACCGCGCGCGCCGCCTGCTCGCACCAATCGCCCAGGCGGGCATTGACCGGATGAGCCATGGAGACATGCGCCACCATGCCGGGTCCGAAAAAGCTTTTCTCCCTGGCAAAGGTGCGGTCGATGAACTGATCGATGATGACGAACGTGCCCGGCGGCAATTCTTCCTTGAACGATCCACAGGCCGACAGGGAAATAATATCGGTGACGCCGGCCCGCTTCATAGCATCGATATTGGCGCGGTAGTTGATCGAGGAGGGCGATTGCACATGACCACGGCCATGGCGGGGCAGAAACACCATTTGTACGCCGTCCAGATTGCCGAACAGCAATTCGTCCGACGGTGCGCCCCAGGGGCTATCGACGGCTTCCCAGCGGGTATCGCTCAAACCATCAATTTCATAAACGCCGCTGCCGCCAATAACGCCCAAAACCGGCGCCGCATGGGTCTCGCTCATCAATTATCCTCCGTGAAAAAACATGGCGCCAGCATAGCTCCAAAGGAAAGGGCCGCCAATGGCGGCCCAGACCAAATCGCATTATCGCGAAGCCTAGTGCAAATCAGCCCAGACCTTGCGTTTGACGCCGTACAGCACGATGGTCAGGACGATCAGGAATAGGATCACCTTGACGCCCATGCGCTTGCGCTGCTCCAGCGCCGGTTCCGCCGCCCACATCAGGAAAGTCGATACATCCTTGGCGATTTGCTCCTTCGTGGGCGCGGTGCCGTCGACATATTCCACCGCCTCATCATCGATGGGCGGACCCATGGCGATCTGATGACCGGGGAAATAGCGATTATAGGCCATTCCTTCGGCCAAGGTGACGCCTTCGGGCGCTTCCTCCTCATAGCCAAGCAGCAGCGAGTAGATATAGCTCTCGCCGCCAAACCGGGCCTTGGCCATCAGCGACAGATCGGGTGGGAAGGCGCCATTGTTCGAAGCCCGCGCCGCCTTCTCGTTGTCGAAGGGCGAGGGCATGTAGTCGAACAACTTGCCCGGACGTTCGTACATCTCGCCCTCGTCATTGGGGCCGTCCATCATGGTGTATTCCGCCGCGATGGCCTTGGCCTCTGCCTCTTTCAGGCCGATCTCCAGCAAATTGCGAAAGGCGATGAAGCGCAGGCCATGACAGCCACTGCAGACTTCACGGTAGACCTGCAGGCCCCGCTGTAGCGCGGCCCGGTCAAAGGTGCCGAAGGGTCCGGAATGGTTCCACGACACTTCCTTCAGGGGTTCGGCACCGCCCGAGGCCAACGCCTTGGATGAATGGAACAGAGGTGAAGCAAACAGGGCCGCAACAGCCGTGAACGCGAGGACTTTGGCAAACTTATACATTAGCCACGGTCCTCCGCCTTGGCCGCGGCCCCATCGGGCGCACCGTCACTACTGCCTCCACCACCGCTGCTTTCAAGTACCGCCGTGGAGATGGACTCCGGTAGTTTCCTGGGCCGTTCGAACCAACCGATAAACGGCAGCACCAGGAAGAACAGGAAGTACAATACCGTCGACAGACGTCCGACGATGATGAAAATACCCTCCGCTGGCTTGCCGCCAATATAGCCCAGCACGAAGCAGTTAATGAAGAAGGCCCAGAACAGCATTTTGTATACCGGGCGGAAGCGGGCCGAACGCACCTTGGAAGTATCCAGCCAGGGCAACGCGAACAGAATGAACAGCGAAGCGAACATGGCGATGACGCCGAACAGCTTATCCGGTACGGCGCGCAGAATGGCGTAGAACGGCAGGAAGTACCATTCCGGCACGATATGCGTCGGCGTTACCAGGGGATTGGCCGGGATATAGTTGTCCGGCTCACCCAGCAGATTGGGCGCGAAGAACAGCAGCCAGGCAAAAATGATGCCGAAGATCCCCATGCCGTAAAGATCCTTGACCGTGTAGTACGGGTGGAACGGAATAGTGTCCTGCGGCCCCTTGATATCGATGCCCAGGGGATTGTTCGACTTGTGCACATGCAGGGCCCAAAGGTGGATGAAGACCACCGCGAAAATCACGAAGGGTAGCAAGTAATGCAGGCTGTAGAAGCGGTTCAGGGTCGGCTGGGCGACGGCGAAGCCGCCCCATAGCCAGGCCACGATCTCCTCGCCCACCAGAGGCACGGCGGAGAACAGGTTAGTGATCACCGTGGCGCCCCAGAAACTCATCTGGCCCCAGGGCAGTACATAACCCATGAAGGCCGTGGCCATCATCAGAATGAAGATGATAATACCCAGCCACCACAACAGCTCTCTCGGTGCCTTGTACGAGCCATAGTACATGCCCCGGAAGATGTGGATATAAACCACGATAAAGAACATCGAACCGCCGTTGGCATGCATATAACGCATCATCCAGCCGTAGTTCACATCGCGCATGATATGTTCAGTGGAGGCAAAGGCCAGATCCGCATGCGGCGTATAATGCATGGCCAGAATAATGCCGGTGACGATCTGGAGGACCAGCATCACCCCGGCCAGGGAGCCCATGTTCCACCAATAATTCAGATTCTTTGGTGTCGGGTAGACCACCAGGCTGTCATTGATGAAACCAAAGATCGGCAGCCGATATTCGATCCAGTTGATGATGGCATTGTTCGATTGAAAACTTGAATGACCTGACATATCCGCCCCCTAGCCGATCTTGATGTTGCTGTCGTCAAGGAAGACGTAGGCGGGCACAGGCAGATTGGTTGGTGCCGGCCCCTTGCGAATGCGTCCCGAGGTATCATAATGCGAGCCGTGACAAGGGCAGAACCAGCCGTTGTACTCACCCGCCTGGCCCAGGGGCACACAGCCCAGATGGGTGCAGACGCCAACCAGGATCAACCATTCCGGCTTTTCCGCCCGGGCTTGATCGCTCTCGGGGTCGGGTAAATCAGTCATGGCGACCGCCTTCGCCTTGGCGATTTCCTCTTCCGTACGGTGGCGGATGAAGACCGGCTTGCCGCGCCAGCTGACCGTGATGGATTGCCCCACCTCGATACTGGATATGTCGACCTCGATCGAGGAAAGCGCCAAAACATCCTGGGACGGGTTCATCTGATCGACCAGCGGCCAGACAAAGCCAGCCGTACCAACGACACCAAGGCCGGCGGCTGCTACATACAGGAAATCCCGGCGGCTGGGGTCATGTGCATCCCCGCCTGTGCTATCCGCCATGGTTTACTCACCTTATCTTAAATTTATCGGGAGATTAATTTGTCCCTGTTTGTCATGCCGTCGCGCATTTGTCCAGACATGGACGCGCGATCAGGCCGTGTTTGCGGCCTGCGCGACGATTTGCCCTCCCGCCCTGGCCAGATTGGGGCGAATCGGCCATGCTAGGGCCATGCGCTTGGCCCTTTACCAACCTGATATCCCGCAAAACACCGGCACCCTGATCCGGCTCTGCGCCTGTCTCGGCGTGCCCCTGGACATTATCGAACCGTGCGGTTTTACCTTCACGGACAAACAATTGCGCCGCGCGGCCATGGATTATGCCGAAAAGGCGGAGCTGCAACGGCACAATTCATGGGCCGATTTCGTGCCTGGGCTGAGTGGCCGCCTGGTTCTGGCGACCACGAAAGGGGCTCGGCCCTATGGCGATTTTGCCTTCCGGGCCGATGATATTATCTTGTTGGGGCAGGAACAGTCCGGCGTCCCGGACGAGGTTCATGACCGCGCCGATGCCCGCCTGGTGATCCCCATGCAAGGCGGCGCGCGGTCATTGAACATTGCCGTTGCCGGCGCGATGATTTTGGGTGAGGCCTTGCGTCAGACTGATGGCTTTGCTACCGAGGCGACCAATTAGAGCAATTTTCAATTTATTGCAGTCGCTCTCGCGACCTAATAATTGGTTCAATTGCTCGTTCTTAAAGAGTTGAGCACATTTAGGCTAAATGTGCTTCAAGGGGAGAATTTTGATGCCGCGTTCCCTACGACATCTATGTCTAATATTACTGCCTATATTGCTCCTGGGGCCTTTAACGACAGCTGCCATGGCGGCTGATCTGGGGATTGCCGCCTTCGAGGGCGTATGGAAGGGCAATGCCGTTTCCGAAAGCGAGGTCAGCGCCAATTTCCAACTGACCAGCCGGGATATCGATGTCACCGTGCGTAGTGAAGCCGGCGGCGGGTTCAATATCGTCTGGAACACGGTGCAGCGGCAAAAAGGCGATCCGAACAATCCCAGGGCTAAGCTGAAATCGACGAAAATGCAGTTTGCCCCGGCTCGCGCCGGGGTCTGGCGCGGCGCCGGCAGCGGCGACCCGCTAAACAGCGCAAAACCCATCGCCTGGGCCTATGTCAAGGACCGCAGCCTGACCATCGTCAGCCTGCAGATTTACGCCGACGGCCGCCACGAAACCCAGATCTACCGCCGCTCGCTCTCGGGTACGGGCATGGTGTTGGAATTCATCCGTAGCGTCGATGGCAAACAGGTGCGTCAGGCCAGCGGCCGGTTGATCAAGGTGGCGAAGTAATAGTGGCAAATGTAGAGACGGTTGTTTTTGATCTGGGCGGCGTGCTGATCGATTGGAGCCCTTATCATTTGTACCGCAAGCTGTTCGACAGTGACGAGGATATCGCCCGCTTCCTGGACGAAATCGATTTATACGGTTGGCTGCATGGCATTGACGCCGACAAACCTTTCCAGAAGGGGGTCGAGGAACTATCCGCCCGTCTGCCCCATCATGGCGAAAAGATCGAGGCCTATTGGCACCGTTGGGCCGAAACCCTGAACGGCACCCTGGATGACAGCTTGGCGGTGCTGACGGAACTGAAGGCCCGTAACGTACCGCTTTATGTTATTTCCAATTGGTCTTCGGAAACCTGGCATCACGCCACCGACCGTTTTGAGTTTCTGAACTGGTTCGACGGATTGGTGATCTCCGGTCTGGAAGGCGTGGCGAAACCGGACCCTGAGATTTATCACATCGCCTGTGAACGGCATGGAATCGTGCCCCAAAATGCAGTTTTCATCGATGACAGGATTGAAAATGTAGATAGCGCCCATGATCTCGGCTTCCACGGCATTCACTTCACGGATGCGGCGGTCATGCGGCAGGAATTTGTCAGCATGGGATTATTGTCATGAACCAGAACAAACCGACGATCGGCTTCATCGGCCTTGGCCTGATGGGTCAGGCCTTCACGGAATGCCTCTGCGGCCTTGGCTATACAGTGATCGGCTATGACCTGGCGGAAGAGAAAATCGCCGCCGCCGCCGCCCATGGCGTGCAAGCGGCCAACTCCGCCGCGGACCTGACCGCGCGTGCCGATATGGTGCTGGTTTGCGTGACCTCAACGGATGGCGTGCAAGCAGCCGTTTTCGGCCCTGGCGGCGTGGTTGAGACGGCCAGCGCGGACAAGTTGCTGATCGATCATTCCACATCCGTGGTACAGGCCACGAAGGACATGGCGGCGGAACTGCGGCAACGTACCGGCATGGGCTGGATCGACGCCCCGGTTTCCGGCGGCCCGCCGGCGGCGCGAAGCGGCAGCCTGGCGATCATGGCCGGTGGCGCGGAGGCGGACATCGCCCGCGCCGCGGCGGTGCTGGATGACTTGGCCGCGCAATTCACTCATATGGGCCCGGTCGGTGCCGGCCAGGTGACCAAGATGATCAACCAGGTTCTGGTTCTAAACAACTACGCGGTCCTGGCGGAAGCCCTGGCCATGGCCGAGGCGGGCGGCATCGATGCCGCCAAGATCCCCGAAGCCCTGGGCGCGGGCCATGCGGGCAGCAACATGCTGGCGTCGATGTACCCCCGCATGCTGGCCCGTGATTTTGCCCCCGCCGGTTTCGCGCGGCAGGTTCTTAAGGACCTGGACATGGTGCATGATCTGGCCAAGTCCCTGGCCGTACCAACACCCATGTCCGCTCAAACCGCGAACCTGTACCGCATCCTTAATTCCAAAGGCCACGGCGAACTGGACGGCATCGCGGTGCTGAAGCTGTTCGACCCGAAAGACGGCGTTTGAAGGCTCAGGACGCTTTCGCCGGGGCGGGCTCCACATCGGGGGCCAGAATTTCCGCCTCGATTGCCGGCTCGGCCTCTGCATCAGCATCCGCCATTTCAGGTGTGTAGGCCAAAATGGCGCCGGCACCCGCCGGCTGGCGCCAAGCAAAGGTATCGAAACTGCCGCAATCGGGACAATGAGGCACCCAAGCGCCGGTTTGCCGGCCGCAGCTTTGACAGACCCAGGTGGCATCTGCCGGCAGCTTGGCGGCCTGGCGCAGCCATTCACGCGCCGTGGCCCCGTCGCCCTGTTCGGTCTCTTCCAGATCCGCGATCAGCCGCGCCACGCGGGCCGAAGGCGCCTGTTCCATCAAGGTGCGCAATTGCTCCCGCGCCGTATCGAACTCACCCGCTTCCAGGGCCGCCTGAGCCAGGGCATAGCGGCTTTCCGTATCAGCCTCGTGATCCGCGATCAGTTTTTGCACGGCTGACAAACGCTCCTCCGCCTCTTCGTTGGGATGAATTGCCAACCAAGCCGACAAAATGTCGGGGTGCGCCGATTGCTGCCAACCCTCACGCAGCAGACGCCGCGCCTTGCGCATTTCACCAGCGGCGCCATGCAGGCGCCCGGCCAGGGCCGTGGCGGGGCTGAAGTCCTGCAGCTGGGCATGGGCTTTGCGGGCCAGCTCCAACGCCCGCTTGCTCTCGCCCAGATCCGCTGCCGCCTGGGCCTGGGCGAACAGCACCACCGCCTGGCGCCGGGTGGCGTCATCGCCCAACAGCAATTTACGTTTCACGGTGTGGGCCAGGGTTTTTTCCGCCGCCTGCCAATCGCCGGTGGCGGCTTCAAGCGAGAACAATTCCTGCCCCACCCACGGCGTATCCGGGCGCAGCGTGAAAGCCCGGCGCGCCAGGGTCAGCGCCTCGGCCTGATCGCCGGCCCGTCGCGCCTGCACCAACAGGCCGCGCAAGCCAAGAAATTCCGTGTCCGGGCGTTCGCGCATGGCCTGAAAATGCGCCCTGGCGCCGGCTTCATCACCGTCCAGCTGGGCCGCCTGGGCCGACAGTAACAAGGTCAAAGATGGTTCATCGAGCAATTGCGCCGTGCGCTTGGCCAATTTCTTGGCCTGCCCCACATCGCCCGCCGCCACCGCCACCAGGCCCGAAGACAGACTTTGATAACCCTTGCGCCGCCGGCCCTCGGCGCGCAGATGGCTCAGCGCCATGGGCGAGGTCGCCAGCCAGCGCCAAAACCGGTATAGCGCCGCCACGATTATCAACAAAATAAGCACAGCCGTCGCCGCCACGGCGGTGGAGGTTTCGATCCGCCGGCCGCCCCACTCCATGGAGATCAGGCCCGGATGATCGGCCAGCCAGGCCGCCGCCACGCCCAGTGCGGCCAAACCCAGAAATACGAGTACCGCGCGCAACATCAGCCGTCCGCCAATCCGGCAATGGCCTGGCCTTGCAGCGCCGCCAGGGCCGCCAGGGCCGCCAGCCGTGCCTGGGCCTGATCCAGCCAGCCTTGTGCCGCCTTGCGACCGGGCGCCGCCAAACCGTCGATCAGCTTAGCCGCGGCTGCCAGTTCACCGGCGGCCAGGCGGCGTTCGGCACGGGCCAAAACCGCATCGGTTTCCATGCCTTCAATCTCGCCAACCCGGCGTACGGTGACCAACGAGGTTACCCGGTGCAAGGTACGGCGCCAAAAATCGTCGGATCCCGCCGGGTCCGCCTGCAGCACCGCGCGGGTCATGGCGGGAAACTGGTCGGACAGGGCGCGCAGGGTTGCAACGCCCTTCTTGGACCAAGGGGCAAGAGAGCTGGACGCCGCCTGCAAGCTCTGGTTTTCGCCAATTAAAGCGGCCACGGCGGCCAGATCAGCATCATACGCCGCGCCGGACAGAACCGATTGCCGCAACTGACCCAACGCCAGCACCAGGCCCTCGCCGACGCCGGACTTTACGCGGGCGGTCTGGCGCTGCGCGCTCTGCTGAAGCGATTGTTCCAATTGTTCCTGGCGCGCCTGCATCTCGGCCATGCTCTGGCGCATGGCCTTGTTCTCGTGCGCCAGAACACTGAGTTGCCGTGCCAGATCGGTTACCTGTTCGTTCGGCACGGCGACGGCAGTCGCCCCAGCGCCGCCGGCCTGGTCCGTCAAGCCGGCCTTCAAAGCCTCGACTTCCGCCGACAGGGCAGCCAGCGCCGCCGTGCCGCCGTCGCCAGCCTGTTGAGCCAATTTGCCCAGGGTATCTTCCAAGGCGGTGAGCTTCTGGCCCAATATGGTTAGTGTTTCCCCGTCACCCACACCTTGTGTCAGCTCGCCCAACTGCTTGGTGAAATCATCCAAGGTACCCTTGACGGCGGCTACCGCCGTATCAAGACGGGCATTCGCTGTTTCCAACCGCGCCACGCGCTGGTCCAGGGCGCGCAGGCTTGCCATGGCCTCGGATACAGGTTGCGGTAGCTGCGCCAATAGGCGTGGCTGCAGGATGGGCCAGGCGAAATACAGCCCGGCGCCCAGCACGACCAAAATGACCAGCACCAGCAAGGGGCCACGCGCGCCGCTACTTTTTTCCGGCCGTTTTTCCTGCTCGGGTTCGTCCGTTACAGTATCGTCAGTGGCCTCAACAGGTGCCTCGGAAGTAGATTGCCATGGCGATTCCGCCGCGGCGTCCACCGGAACTTCAGCCTCTTCATTGTCGGGCTCGGTTGATGATTGTTTCTCGTCTACCATTTAGCTCTCGTCTCAGGTCTCGTCAGTTCATAACAACGCCAACAGCTCATCCTGGCGCGGCATTGCGGCAATATTTTGGCGGCGCCAGGGCAGCTTTGCCCCGGCTTCCGCCACGGCGGCGCTCAACCCGTAAAGATCCACATCGCGACAAACCTCCCCCAGACCATCGCACAGCAATAGTTTAACAAATGTAGCCGCGCTGCGCGGCGAGAAAAATAGCACACCGTCGATCTCGCCGGCGGCAAGGGCGGCGCGGCACGGCGCACTTAATTGCGCGGTTGTTTCAGCCCCATATAGCACCGAACGGCGCACTTGGTAGCCGTCGCCGCACAGATCACCGGCCAGATCGCCGGCCACGGCACTGCCCACCACATGCACCAGCACGCCATCGTTGGGCCGGAAACGCTGACGGACCAGCGCGGCCAGGGCCACGACATCGCCGCCCGCCGTCGCCACATCGGTGAAACCAGCCTCCCGCGCCGCCGCCGCCGTGGCCGCCCCGACCGCCAGAACCGGCAGTTCCCGCCGCGCCGTCGTCTGCGCCAGCGCGCGGAGGCCATTGGCCGAGGTGAGCAAAAGCGCCGCCGCGTCCGCCAAATCAACAGCCGCGTCTTCGATGGGTTGGATGGTCAGCATGGGTTCGATTAGCACCTGATGGCCAAGGTTCCGCAACACCACCGCCAAGGCTTCGGATTCCGAGCGCGGGCGAGTGACGATCAAATGCATATCGTTACTCGCTGTCGAAAAATCCAGGGCCAGCGCGACCGAGCAGTTCCTCACCCGCGTCCCGGCCCATGACGGCCGCGTCCACCGCCGATCCCTCGCGCTGGGTTTCCAACGACTCACTGCCGTCCTCACGCAGGATCTGCGCCCGTAAACTCAAACGATCGCCCTGCAATTCCGCCAGCGCCGCGATGGGCGTCCGGCACGAACCATCCAGGGCCGCCAGCAAGGCCCGTTCCGCCGCCACGCACTGGGCGGTTTCGCCGTGATGTATGGGGGCCAGATAATCGATGGTCACATTGTCATCCAATCGGGTCTCAACCCCGATCACCGCCTGCGCCACCGCCGGCAGCATAACGTCCACCGGCACCGGTGCGGTGATCCGGTCCGCCATCCCAAGACGGTTCAAACCGGCACAGGCCAGGAAAGTCGCCTGCGCCACGCCCTCGGATAGTTTACGCATGCGGGTGTTTACATTGCCGCGAAAGTTCACCACCACCAAATCGGGCCGAACATGATGAATTTGGGCCACCCGGCGCAGTGAGGACGAACCAACAGTGGCACCTTCTGGCAGTTCGTCCAGGCTATTGGCAATGGGCGAGAGGAAACCGTCGCGCGGGTCCTCCCGGGGCAGCAGGCAGACGATCCCAAGACCGGGCGGCAGCTCGGTGGGCACATCCTTCATGGAATGCACCGCCATATCGATCTCGCCGGCCAACAGGGCCTCTTCGATCTCCTTGGTGAACAGGCCCTTGCCGCCGAATTCCTTCAACGGTTTGCTCTGGATCTGATCGCCGGTGGTGGCGATCACGACAATCGTCACGGCGTCGTCGGCCAGGGCGGGGTGCGCCGCCAATAGGCGGGATTTGACTTCCTCCGCCTGGGCCAACGCCAGGGGGGAGCCACGGGTACCGATACGGAGTTTAGGTTGCGGGTTCATAATGGCGGTGCTAAGGCCTCCTGCAGCTGCGCGCAAGCATTTTCGCGCCGATTGAAGATATATGGTCCTGCAATGATCGTACTGGGCATCGAGACCTCCTGTGACGAGACCGCCGCCGCGGTGGTCGATGATGCACGCCGGATCCGTTCCAACATTGTCTTAAGTCAAGTGGCGGAACATCGCCCTTATGGGGGCGTGGTGCCGGAAATCGCCGCACGGGCCCATGTGGAACAAATCGACGGCCTGATCCGCCAGGCCATGGACGGCGCGCAATTGCAGTTTTCAGAGCTAGACGGCGTCGCCGCCACCGCCGGGCCCGGCCTGATCGGCGGCGTCATGGTCGGCCTGGTCACGGGCAAGGCCATCGCCGCGGCCATTGGCAAGCCGTTGCTGGCCATCAATCATCTGGAGGGCCATGCCCTGAGCGCGCGGCTGACCGATGATCTGGACTTTCCCTATCTGTTGTTGCTGGTTTCTGGAGGCCATTGCCAGCTGCTGCTGATCGAAGGGCTTGGCCGCTACCGCCGCCTAGGCACCACCATTGATGATGCCGCCGGCGAGGCTTTCGATAAAGTGGCCAAGATGCTGGGCCTGGGCTATCCGGGCGGACCGGTGGTGCAGGCGGCGGCGGCGCGTGGCGACCCCGCCGGCATCGCCCTGCCCCGACCCATGGCGGGACGGGAGGGCTGCGATTTCTCTTTCTCGGGCCTGAAAACCGCCGTGCGCCGGTTGCTGGACAATAATCCCGGCCTTACCGCCGAGAACGTGGCGGCGGCATTTCAAACCGCCGTCGGCGATGTCATGGTGGACCGGGCTGGCAACGCCATCGCCATGGCCCAAGAGACCTATCCCGACCTGGCCAGTCTGGTGATTGCCGGCGGCGTTGCCGCCAACAGCCATTTGCGACAGCGCCTGGATACCCTTTGCCAGGATCGCGGCCTGACATTGGTGGCGCCGCCGGTTGAGCTGTGCACCGACAATGGCGCCATGATCGCCTGGGCCGGGGTGGAGCATTTGGCCGCCGGCCGGAGCGATCCCCTGGATACCCTGGCACGGGCCCGCTGGCCCCTGGACCCGGACGCCAAACCCATGCCCTTTGCCGGCAAGAAAGCCTGAACTTTGAGGTAGCTGCGATGAATGATACTTCCGAACTTCAGATCCAAGGCCACGGCCTGTTCCCCACCCCGGTTGCCGTGGTCGAGCTACCGGACGGCAGCCGTATCAACGCCGGCCTGCGGCAGGCGATCGAGGCCCGCATGGCCAGCCATCCGTCAACCGCGCATTCAAATCTTGGCGGCTGGCAATCCAGTTGGGATTTGGCCGATTGGGGCGGGGATTGCGCCAACGAGGTGTTGGACCATGCCCGCGCCTTGGCCTCCCGCATGACCTGCGACCGCCAAGGCGAGGCCGTGGTGGTGGAGTGGCAGGTCAATGCCTGGGCCAATGTCAACGGCACCGGCCATGGCAATGAGTTCCACACCCACCCCGGCAGCTTCTGGTCCGGTACCTATTATGTGGATGATGGCGGCATCGGCGAAGATCCCAGCCTGGGCGGCGAGTTCGAAATTCAGGACCCACGCGGTATCGCGCCCGCCATGTACGCACCCCACCTGGCGATCAACGCACCGGGCGGGCTGGCCATGGGCAGCAGCGAGACCATCCCGCCCAAGGCCGGACGCATTCTGATGTTCCCATCCTGGTTGTCCCACGCCGTACGGCCCTATCTGGGCGCGCGTCAGCGGATCTCCATCGCCTTTAATTTAAGCGTTTAAGCTAAACATGTGAACGGGCCGCCGCCGCCCCGGCGCTGTCGCCGCAGCCTTCCAAGGCCTCGGCATACCAGTTCCAGGCGATCGGACTGTTGGCCTTTATGGCGGTGCGTTGGGCCAGCAGGCCGCGTGCATCGCTGAACCGGCCCGCATCCAAAACCGTCCGGCAGATCATCTGGGCCCAGACATCCCGCTGTGCATGGCTGCCGCCCAGGCGATAGATATGATCGCGCAGGGGCAGCAATATTTCCGCCGCATCTTCCGCCTGACCCCGACATAGCGCCAGCGTCGCCCGGCACACGGGCAGGCCTACATCGGCCGTAACCCGCGCCTGATCGCCGGAGCCGCCAGCCCTTTCAGCCAGGCTGTCGAGCATGGCCGCCGCCGCTTCATTCCGGCCGGACTTGGCCAGGGCCATCATGTAATGGGCGTCGGCAAAGGCCATGATGGCATCGGTATTATGCCGCTCGGCCACGTCAGCCAAGCCTTGCCAACGGTCCCCCACGTCCACGCCTTGATACTCCAGACGCCACAACATGGCAGCGGCATTGGTGAAGTCGAGATATTCGTCGCTGGGCGCGGCCCAGAATTCGCCATCGTATAGCGCCAGAACCGTATCGAACTGACCCTTTTCCAGGTGGAACATGGCCTTGTGCCACCAGGCGTGAAAGCGGAAGTTGTTCAGATCGGCCCAATTGACGCTTAAACCATCCAACCAGGCAATGCCCTCGTCCAGGCGGCCCTGCATTTCGCAGACATGCGCCACGGCATGGGTGGCCCAGATATCCTTGCCATTGATCTCGACGGCCTGTTTGCCGAATGCCTCCGCCAACCCATAGTCACCGGCCTCTTCATGACTAAAGGCGGCAATACCCAGAACAAATCCATAATCGGTCCGATCCTGGTCCCAGGCGCCCAGGATACGGCGTACGGATTGGCGCATGGCGCCGCCGCCGGTCAAATAGAAATGCGTGAAGTGGGATAGCCGCAGCGCCATGACATCATGGGGGTAATGCAGCATGATCTGCTCCCACAGATCCGTGGCGCCGGTCATATCGCCCACATTCCAGGCCCGCAACGCCGCCAGATGCCATTTTTCCCGCTGGTTCGCGCCACGGATGGCGATGGCTTCGGCCGCCGCCTTGGCGCTATCGGCGGCCTTTCGCTCCAGGGCTGGAATGGAAAAGAGATGGAAGAAATAGCCCCGTGTAATCAAGGCCATTGGCATTTCGCCATCCGCCTCCAGCGTGGCCTTCAGATGCACGCCCACATCGGTCTGAAAGCCCAGATAGCCGCGTACGCAGTTGCTGTAGGCCGCCGCCGCAGCCGCGCTTTCCGTGGTCAATTCCAGACCTTGATAATCCACCGCCATCGCGACACCCCATAATCCCCGAAAAATTCCACAATTTGAAACAAGCGGCTGAACCGTAGGCCAAAGCGCCCGGAACACGCAACGCAATTCGCCACCCTTTGGGATTGCGTTCCCTTGCTGGATGAAGGGTGTTACGATTTCAGGACAATCGCATTTTGGGGATAAGCAGTGGCAACGGTGCAGCGCAGATTGTCGGCAATTCTGGCTGCCGACGCGGTCGGCTATTCCAAGCTGATACGGAGCGATGAAAGCGGCACCGTCGCGGCCATGAAACGCCTGCAATCGGACATCATCCATCCCATGCTGGCGGAACACAGTGGCCGCATCGTCAAATTGATGGGCGACGGTCTGTTGGCTGAATTTCCCAGCGTGGTGGAAGCGGTCACCTTCGCGGTGGAATGCCAGGCCGCCCTGGAAGCGGATGCCGCCGGCAAACCAGCCGAAAGCCGTATCCAATTCCGCATGGGCGTTAACCTGGGCGACGTGATCATCGATGGCGATGATATCCAGGGCGATGGCGTCAATGTAGCAGCCCGATTGGAAGGCATCTGTGAACCGGCCGGCCTTTGTATTTCAGACCTGGTGTATCAGGCCATTGACGGCAAGACGGACCTGATCTTTCAGGACCTAGGCGGCCAGGAGCTGAAGAATATCGAGACGCCAATCCGCGTTTGGCAATGGCGCCAGGGCGCCAGCCCGGCCAAGGCGGAAACGCCGGTGGAACAACAAATCAAATTCTGCACCGCATCCGACGGCACCAATATCGCCTACGCGGCGATCGGCCAGGGCCCGCCCCTAGTCAAGGCGCCGAACTGGATGAACCATCTGGAATATGATTGGCAAAGCCCGGTCTGGCGGCACGTGTTGCGGGAGCTCAGCCGCGACAATACGCTGCTGCGTTTCGATCAACGGGGCAACGGATTGTCAGACCGGCAGGCCGTGGACATTACCTTCGAAAGCATGGTCAGTGACATGGCCATGGTGGTAGATACCGCTGGCCTGGATCGTTTTGACCTGCTTGGCATCTCCCAAGGTTGCCTTTGTTCCATCGCCTACGCGGTCCGGAATCCAGAGCGAGTTCGCCGCCTGGTGCTCTATGGCGGTTTTGCCAAGGGTGCTCTGGCAATGGGGAGCGAAAGCCTCAATCAGCGGATGGCCTTGCAAAAACAGTTGATCCAACAAGGCTGGGGCAAGAATAACCCGGCATTTCGCCAGTTCTTCACCTCTCTATTCATGCCCGGCGCCAGCAAGGAGCAGATGGAGTGGTTCAACGACCTGCAACAAAAGACCACCAGTAGCGACGTCGCGGCACGACTGTTCGAACTGGCGGCCAGCGGCGATGTCACTGCGTTGTTGGCACAAGTCCAGGCGCCGACCCTGGTGCTGCATTGCCGGGACGATGCCATAGCCTCGTTCGAGGGCGGTCGGCGCATGGCAGCCAAAATTCCCAACGCCCGCTTTGTTGCGTTAGACGGGGAGAACCATATGATCATGGAAGACGAACCGGCCTGGTCCATCTTTATCCAGGAGATCCGGCAATTCCTGGCTGAAACAGCGTAGAGTAAGCATTCAAATGACAGATTTTTCCGTACTTGACCTGGCCCCCGTGCGCGAAGGCGCCACACCGGGGGATGCCTTGCGCAACGCCCGCGATCTGGCCCTGCATGTCGAGGCGCTCGGCTTTCAACGGTTTTGGCTGGCGGAGCATCACAATATGATCGGCATCGCCTCCGCCGCCACGTCCGTTGCCATTGGTTACGTGGCCGAGGGGACCAGCACAATCCGGGTGGGTGCGGGTGGCGTCATGCTGCCGAACCACTCTCCGCTGGTCATCGCGGAGCAATTCGGCACCCTGGCCTCGCTCTATCCCGACCGTATCGATCTGGGCCTGGGCCGGGCGCCGGGTACGGATCAACGAACCATGCAAGCCCTGCGCCGCCATCCGTCGGTGGCGGAAAACTTCCCCCAGGATGTGTTGGAATTGCAGGCCCTGTTGGGGCCGGTACAGCCGGGACAGGCGATCCAGGCTGTGCCGGGCGCGGATACCAACGTGCCGCTGTGGATTCTCGGCTCCTCGCTGTTTGGCGCCCAGCTAGCGGCCATGCTGGGGCTGCCTTATGCCTTTGCCTCGCACTTCGCACCGGAGGCGTTGATGTCGGCGCTGGATGTCTATCGGGAAAATTTCAAGCCCTCGGCCCAGCTGTCGGAACCTTATGCCATGGTCGGCGTCAACGTCATCGCGGCGGAAACGGAAGCCGAGGCCAAGTATCTGTTCACCACGCCCCAGCAACAGGTGACCAACCTGTTCCGGGGCACCCGCGGGCGCTTGCAGCCACCCATCGACGATATCGAAGACTATTGGAGCCCGGTGGAGAAGGCGCGGGTCAGTGCCATGCAGGCCTGCTCATTCGTTGGTACGGGGGATAGCGTCGCGGCGCAGTTGAAGCCGTTTATAGAACGCACCGGCGCCGACGAGCTGATGGTCGCGGCATCAATCTTCGATCATGGCGCCAGAAAACACTCATTTGAAATTCTCAGCCATGCGGCCAAGGAACTATAGGGGATAGGTTATGCTGGACCGAAACAAAGAGGCGCTGCGCGATAGCGCCAGGGAGCTGGCCCAGGGGCAAATTTCGGCGCGGGCGGCAGAGGTTGACCGCACCGAACAATATCCATGGGATAACGTAACGGACCTGAAAGACGCCGGTTTTTTCGGCATGACCATACCTACCGCCTATGGCGGGCGCGGCCTGGACTATCTGGATGCCGCTTTGGTGGTGGAGGAGATGGCCAAGGTCTGCGGCGTCTCGGGCCGTATCGCGGTGGAAGCCAACATGGGCGCCATCGGCGCCATCATGGCCTATGGCACGGAGGAACAAAAACGTCTGGCCGCCGAGCTGGTGCTGGCGGGCGACAAGCCGGCGATCTGCATTACCGAGCCCGATGCGGGAAGTGCGGCGACAGAGATGACCACCCGCGCCGACAAAGTCGGCAATCAATACATCCTGAACGGCAAGAAGCATTGGATCACGGGGGGTGGAGTTTCCCGCCTGCATCTGATCTTCGCCAAGGTCTATGACGAGGACGGCAATGAAGAGGGCATCGGCGGCTTTATCGCCATCCGCGACGAGACCGAGGGCCTGGTGATCGGCGCGCGCGCGCCCACCATGGGCCTGCGCGGCATTCCGGAAGCGGAAGTGATGTTCGAGGACATGGCCGTCCCGCCCGCCAATCTGGTGATCCCGCCGCGCGGCCTGCAAAAAGGCTTTGCCGATCTGATGAATGCCTACAATTCCCAACGCGTGGGTGCTGCCACGGTTGCCTTGGGCGTGGCGCAAGGGGCCTACGAAAAGGCGTTGGAATATAGTAAGGCACGCGAGCAGTTCGGCCGCCCCATCGCCGAATTCCAGGGCCTGCAATGGATGCTGGCGGATATGTCCATTCAACTTTCCGCCTCCCGCGCTCTGGTCCACGGCGCCGCCGAAAATCTGGCGGGCGGTTTCCCCGAACCCCTGGCGGCGGCGCAGGCCAAGGTGTTTACTTCCGAGATGGCCATCAAGGTGACCAACGATGCCCTGCAGGTGTTCGGTGCGGCGGGCTATTCCCGGGACAATCCCCTGGAACGCATGGTTCGCGATGCCCGCATGTTCACCATCGGCGGCGGCACGGCGCAGGTTTTGCGCACGCTGATCGCCGGGCGCATTCTGGGCATGAAAACACCGCAAACGCGGGACGGCTATAGCAAGTTGGCGGCGAAATAGCAGCGTGATTTATTAGCAAGGCATAAGACCCGCAGCCGTGGACAAAGGGCCTGTGATTTTCATCTTTCAGTTTGTGGACAGGTTTAGCACATCGGCACAAAATTGACGTGATGAGTATCGATTGGGATAGGTGAATGCTTGGCGCAATTGAGAGGCTGCGGGAAAGAGTCGGTGACGACTTTCAACAGCGTGACCACTATTACCCGGATGCCTTGTTCGAACTGGAATCCTGGGATAGTCCCATTTCGATCATGTTCCGGTATTGGCTAGATTTGCGGGGCGGCCGATTTAGGGTACCGGAAATTGATGCATTCCAGCCGGGAAAACTATGGGAACTTAAGATACCCCACCATGTCGCCTTGATCGATTGTTCGACGGAAGATCCATGCAATTTCTTCGTTCAATCCCACCCCTATGACATCGTCAATAAGCCCTGGCTGTTTGGCAAACCGGCTTCCGGCCTGCGCACGGGCGCGGTGCCGAGCCGTCTGCATTCCCGCAGTGTGCAGACCGACTACCAAGCGGCAAAAGCATGCGAGACCAGAAACCTCGCGCGATACAGCCGAATAACCCAAGTGGTGAACGGTGTTTTTCGTGATTACACACGTTTGCTTTTGCCTTTTGCGGGGCCCCGGGGTGATATCACGATGCTGGCGTCGGCCACCCGCATGCACCAACCGGCATCCCGGGATCCGGCTTCGTTCCCAAGGATATCCGTGAATTAATACCGCGTTGCGGACGCTGATCCCAAGGCGCATACTGAGAATGAAAACCCCGCGGACCGGAGACGGTATACAAAATTGACGGGGAAATAGGACCGAGGATCATGCGCTAGAAAAGACATGGCCCGGTTATGTGAGGAACATCATCGAGGTATGCCATGAACAATGCGGATTTCTTTGTCGAACCGGTACGTGAAACTCCCATTATCAACGATGTCGATGTGCTGGTCTGCGGCGGCGGCTTCGCCGGCGTCGCGGCGGCGGTGGCGGCGGCGCGCAATGGCGCATCCGTCATGCTGGTTGAACGCTATGGCTTCTTGGGCGGGCTGGCGACCGGCGCGCTGGTCATCACCACGCCGCCCCTGAACAACGGCATCAACCGCGAGATCGCCCGCCGCCTGATGGCATGGCAAAGCTACGCCCCCAACAGCGACAAGGAAAACGCCACGGCCTCGGACATGATCGACGGCGCCGACAGTCTGCTGCCCTATGACCCGGAGGCGACAAAGTTCGAATTCGTCCGCATGCTGTTGGACGAGCGGGTGGAAATTCTGTTCCATTCCTACATTGCCGATACCCTGTGCACGGACGGCCATATCGACGGCGTGGTGATCGAGAACAAGGCCGGCCGCAGCGGCATTCGGGCCAAATTCATCATCGATGCCACGGGCGACGCCGACATCGCCGCGCAAGCAGGCGCGCCGGTTCGGACGGTGGAACGGCCCATCACCATGATGTTCAACATGGCGGAAGTAGATTCCGAACGCGCCCTGGAACATCTGGGCAAATGGACCGGCCTGAAGAAATTCATGCGCGAGGCCATTGCCAAGGGCGAGATCGACTTTGACTTGGGCGTCGATGCGGATTTCGGCGCGCCGGGCATTTTCGCTGCCGATCTGATCCACAAAGGCCAGCTCAATATCTGGGGCGGCATGCTGTATTCCAACCAGAGCCTGGACCCCGCGCAGAGAACCAGGGCCGAGATCGTCACCCGGGATCATGCCTTTCGCATGGCGAATTTCCTGAAAAAGAACCTGCCCGGTTTCGAAAACGCCCGCCTGGAGCAAATGTCGACCGAGGTCGGCATCCGCGCCACCCGCAACCTGGACGGCAACGATGTCCCCTCCAAGCAGGAGATCAGCCGTGGTGAGTTTAAAGACACCATCGCCCGGCCCTATCTGGGCAAGAGCCTGGCCGTGCCCTATCGATCATTGCTGCCGAAAGATGTCGATAATCTGCTGGTCGCGGGGCGTTGTATCTCGGCCCACGACGACATCATGGGCCGGTTGCGCCTGATCCCGGTCTGCTCCGCCACCGGTGAGGCGGCAGGCGTCGCCGCGGCAATGGCCGTGGCGCAGGACATCACCGCCCAGGCCGTCGACATTGGTCAGTTGCAAGCGCAACTGACAGAGCAAGGCGTTGAGCTGTAGGATTGGCTCCAATAAGAATACTATTTGAGAGAGGTTGCCCATGACCCGCCGTAGCATCGATGTCGACAAGCCGTTTCAGAAATCGCTGCCGTTCGCCCAGGGTGTGGTGGTCGAAGGGCAATTGCTGTTCACCTCCGGCATCACGGCGCGGGATCAAAACGGCGAGGTGGTCGGCGTCGGCGATCTGGAGCGCCAGTTCGAACAATGCTTTGCCAACATCGCCGATATCTTCGAGGCCGCCGGCACCAATTTTGATCACCTGGTAAAAGTCATCATGTACACCACCGACATCAAACAGTGTTACGAGTTCCCCGATGCTTGGCGAAAATACTTCGGCGCCCGCCCCGCCTCCACCCTGGTCGAAGTCAGCGCGCTCGCTCATCCGGACATGATGCTGGAAATCGAGGCCATCGCGCGCATTCCGTGAGCTCAATAGATCACGACCTGAATCCATCTCTGAACATTGGGCGGTTACGGGCAGAGTTCGTCGAGCAGGTCGCAGAACACTAAAGTCCGGACCGGTTTTTGGCTGAACCATTGGCAGATTTTTCCGCAACCGTTTCGAGCCATGCGTAAGCTGCCTTTTGCGAGCTGAACCGAACAACGTTGTAGCCGTTGATCGCGGCTTCAATTTGCGGAATCTTCTGTCTTTTGAATGTCCAAACATAGCGAATGAATGAGGCATCGAACTGTTCAGGACAGCCCGGCGCCATATCCGGGCGGACTTTGCCATAGCTCATGACGACACGGCGCAGGACACGAAAAAGACAACGCCAACGCGGCAAATCGAGGAAAACGACAACATCGGCCAGCGCCGCCCGTTCAGATAAATTGGATGCGTAGGTGCCCTCGATGATCCAGCGCGGTCGCTTAAGCAAGGCAGCGTGTTTCGCGTTCCAATCGTCGCGGTCCGGCATTCTCCAACCAGGTAGCCAATATTCCTGATCCAGATGATAAAGCGGCAATCCAGTTCGCACCGCCAGGGCTCGTGCCAAGGTTGACTTGCCGCCACCCGAGCAGCCAACGATCACGATGCGTTGCCAAGACTTATCCGGATCAGTTGACATGATCAGAATCATTTATGAAATCGTTGATCGACGAACGACAAGGCGACGGCATCAAAAATTTCATAATGGTATATCCCATTGACATATCCCTGATTCATAATTAGATTTAGTATATCCCTTATGTATATACCAAGGTTCTGTCATGACCCAATCAACCGTCTTTACCACAAATAAGAGTCAGGCAATCCGACTGCCAAAACCAGTTGCGTTACCCGATAACGTCAAACGGGTGGAAATTATCAAACTTGGCAAGGCGCGCCTTATCGCCCCGGCGGACGCATCATGGGACACTTTCTTTGATGGACCATCGGTCTCTGATGATTTCATGGCCGAACGGGCCCAGCCGGATATGCAGAAACGCGAGGATTTGTAGTGCTTCGCTACATGCTCGACACCAATATCTGCATCTATGTCATCAAGAACCGGCCACCCGAAGTAAGACAAATTTTTAACGAGCGCTCCGAACACATTTGCGTATCATCGATAACCGTTGCCGAGCTCCTCTACGGAGCGGAAAAATCGCAACGCAGAGAACAAAATCTTGCAGTCGTCGAAAGCTTCACGGCCCACATGAGCGTCCTCTCTTTTGATGAAAATGCCGCTGGCCATTACGGTAATATTCGTGCTGACCTGGAACGCAAAGGCACGCCGATTGGCCCCTACGATTTGATGATCGCCGGGCATGCGCGCAGTGAAGGCTATGCCCTTATCACCAATAACGCCCGTGAATTCGAGCGCGTTGACGGATTACGGATTGAGAACTGGCTTTCCAGCTGACGTATTGGTTCATTCGTGTTGCAATGGCAGCGCGCAATATTCGGACTGAGAGGAAAAAATGACAGCAGCCAATGAACTAACCGCCAGCCAGGCGCGGGCGGCGATGGATGCCGGCGAGATCAGCGCCGGTGATCTGCTGGCGGCGTGCCGGGCGCGGATCGCGGAACGGGATGGCGATGTTAAGGCGTGGTGCCATTTGGGGGAAGGCAATGCCCCGACAGGCGCTGGCCCTCTGGCCGGCATTCCGGTGGGCATCAAGGACATTATCGATACTGTTGATATGCCCACCACCTACGGCTCGAAGGTTTATCCCAATCACCAACCGGCCATGGACGCGGCCTGTGTCGCGTTGGTGCGGGCCGCCGGCGGCATGGTGCTGGGCAAGACGGTCAGTACGGAATTCGCCTATTTCCAGCCGGGCCCGACGGCTAATCCTCACAATCTGGAACATACACCGGGCGGTTCTTCGTCCGGCTCGGCGGCGGCGGTGGCGGACTGCATGGTGCCGTTTGCCTTTGGCACCCAGACGGGCGGCTCGGTCATTCGTCCCGCCGCGTTCTGTGGCGTGGTTGGATATAAGGCCGGTTACGGCGCCATGCCGCTGTATGGCGTCAAGGCCCTGGGTCATGATCTGGACAGCCTGGGCTGGTTCTGCCGGGAGCTGGCCGATGTGCACCTGATGCGCGCCGCCCTGGTGGGCGCGCCCACGGAAGTCGACGTCGTGAAGCCAAAAATCGGCCTCTGCCGTACCCATGAATGGGAGCAGGCCGACGCGGACAGTCAGGCCGCCGTACTGGCCGCCGCGAAAAGCCTGGAGGCCGCCGGGGCGGAGGTGGTCGATCTGGACCTACCGGCTTTGTTTGGCACCCTGGTGGAGCATCAAAAGGTGGTCATGGCACAGAACGCCGCCCGCGATCTGGCCTTTGAATATAACCAGCACCGCGACACCATGAGCAAACACATCATCGCCCTGATCGAACAGGGCCAGAAGGTCGATTTTTCGACCTATCAGGCCGCCATCACCGCCGCCGTCAAGGGCCGGCGCCATTTGCACAGGACATTCGGAGAGGTGGATGTGTTGCTCTGCCCCTCGGCCCCGGGAGAGGCGCCCAAGGGTCTGGAGGCCGGCACCGGTGATCCGGTCTTTAACCGTATGTGGACCCTGTTGGGCAGTCCCTGTGTGAACCTGCCCGGCCATACTGGTGCCAACGGCTTACCCGTCGGCGTGCAGGCGGTCGGTGCGTTGGGACAGGATGCAAAGCTGCTGGCCCATTGCGCCTGGATGGAACGGCGCATTGGCTGAGGCGCTCTATTCCGCGGCGGCCGCCTGATCCAGGGCACCGACCGGATGATGGATGATCTCCGTCCCCAGCACGGTCATGAATTCCCGCATGAAGGCGGCTAGTGCGGTCCAGCCTTCCGCCGTGACCAACAGACCATCGCGCAGGGCGGCTTTTGGGCCGATGGGAACATAGGTGGCGTCGGTCAGGGCGACTTCAGGCTCGGTGGTGAACAGGCCGGCGACCTTTTTGCCGGCGATGACTTCAGGCACGGCGACCAGCACCTGTAGACCGTGGCAGATCGAGGCGATGGGTTTTTCGTCGCGGTGGAATTCGCGCAGGATTTCCCGCACCCTTTCGTAGGTGCGGATGTATTCCGGCCCGCGTCCCCCCGCCAAATAGACCGCGTCATAGTCGGCGGTGTCGACCGCATCAAAGTCCTTGGTGATTTCGACGTTGTGGCCGCGATGTTCGCTCCACGTCATCAGGTCCGGGCCAAAGTCATGCACGCTTGTGGTCAGGAAAAATCCCGCCTTGGTGTCCGGGCAGACGATATCGACCGTATGGCCAACCGCCTCGAAGGCTTGTTGGAATACGAAGATTTCATACTCCTCGCTGAACTCGCCAACCAGCATCAAGATTTTCTTCGCGGACATTGTCTGCTCCCTATTGGTTCGTCAGATAGATGGCATAAAGATGGGCGGAACCAATTGCCAAGGCGACCACCACGGCCAGGATGATCAGGACAACGCCAGCGGCCTTGAACAAGGCCCGCACGGTCACGCCGGGCCGGCACAGAGGCACCAGGTTAAAGGCCAGACCGCCCAGCACCACCAGGCCGGCGCCGATGCCGAACAGGGTCAGTGAGTACGGCTGAAAGATCATCACCAGGGCGACCACGCACAGCCCGATGATGGAAAACTCCACCCGCCGGGCCTGGCGCGCGGTCATGCCGGTCCGCGGTTCCGTACTTTGTGTTTGCTGGCTCATAGTTCGATCCGCCCACCGTCTTGTCCAAACAGATGCAATTTGTCCATGCTCAGGCCCAGATGCAGGCGCTCGCCCTCGCGCACCACGTTGTGGCGGTCCAGCACCACGCGGATATCCTGACCGCCGGTCTGCAGATGCAACAATGTTTCCGCGCCCATGGGTTCCACCAGATCCACTGTCGCCGCCAACGATCCGGGTGTTGCCTCGGACAGCGGCACCAACCCTCGTGGCCGAATACCGACCGTGTAACTATCGCCAGGGCGCAGCTGCGCGGCCTCGTCCCTGAGATCGAGAGAAACATCCTGGCCGGCCAGATTGAAACTGGCCTGACCGTTTAGGCGTTGCAGCCGCCCCTGCATCAGGTTCATCTGCGGCGTCCCGATAAAACCGGCGACGAAGACATTCCTGGGATGGGCGAAAATGTCGTGCGGCGTCGCGATCTGTTCGATCCGTCCATCGCGCATGACGGCGATACGGTCGGCCATGGTCAAGGCTTCCAACTGATCATGGGTGACGATCACCGTGGCCTTGGACAGGCCGGAGAGGATCTCCTTGATCTGGCCCCGCATGGCCATGCGCAACTCCACATCCAGGCGGCTCAACGGTTCGTCGAACAGAAAACAATTGGGATCGCGGACAATGGCACGCGCCACGGCGACCCGTTGTTTTTCACCCTCGGCCAGAACGCCGGGCAAACGGTGCAGCACATCGTCCAGGGCCAGCTTGCCCGCGACCTCCGTGACCCGGGCCTCGATCTCCACCTTGGTCATGCTCCCGGCATGCAGGGGAAAGGCCAGGTTCTCGGCCACGGTCAGGCTGGGATAGAGCGCATAGAACTGAAACACCATGGCGATGTCGCGCTCTGCCGGCGAAAGTTCATTGACCCGGGCACCGGCGATGCGGACCTCGCCCGCGGTCGTGGTCTCCAGCCCGGCGATCATGCGCAGGGTCGTGGTCTTGCCGCAGCCCGACGGACCCAGCAGGCACAGCACTTCGCCGGCGGCGACATCCAGATCGACGCTGTCAACAGCGGTCAAATCACCGAATTGCTTCGTCAGATTGCTGGTTTGGATGGTCGACATATCTCCAGCCTCTATTTTTTGATGGTGCCGAAGGTGACACCGCGCAGCAGATGGTTCTGCAACAGGTAGGTCACCGCGAACACGGGGATCAGAAACAATGTGATGATGGCCGCCAACAGGCCCCAATCCACACCCAGCTCACCCCCAATGGTACGCGCCATGGCGACCGGTACGGTGCGTGTCTCGGTCCCCGTCAGCAGCAACGCGAACAGAAACTCGTTCCAGGTCAAAATCAGCGCGAACACCGCCGTTGCGGCCAGGCCGGCCTTTAGCTGCGGCAGACAGATACGAAAGAAAACACCCCGGTCCGAGCTGCCATCCAAGCGGGCCGCATCCTCCACATCGATGCTGAGTTCGTCGAAGAAACTCTTCATCATCCAGATCGAAAAGGGCAGGTTGAAGGCGGCATAAAGCAGAATGACGCCGATATAGCTGCCCGATAAACCAGTCAGACGGAACATCAGAAAGATCGGAATGATGACAATGATCGGGGGCAGCATGCGGGTGGTCAGGATCACGAACAAATAGGTATCGTTGCCCTTTAGGGGATAGCGCGAGAAGCCATAAGCGGCCAAGGTGCCGATTACCAAAGCCAGCAGCACGCCGGAGGCCGCGACGAAAACGGAATTGAAAAAATACAGCCCCATGCCGGTGGAGACCGCCTCCTGCCCCGTTTGCGAAAGCCGGAGGAAGACCGAGACAAAATTCTCGAACGTCGGTGTGAAGAGGAACACCGGCGGCGTGGCCAGGGCGTCCGCCCGGGTCTTGAACGCCGTCATGATGATCCACAATACAGGAAAGAAATAGATCAACCCGATGCTGCCGGCGAACAGGGTCCACCCCCAACCCGCTTCGCGCAACCCACGTTCTTTCCGGCTCTTGAAGATGGCAGCGAACATGATCAGACCTCCTCGTTACGCCGGTTGACGAAATAGAGATAAAGATTGGTCAGCACGATCACCACGAACAGCAGGATATAACTCAGTGCCGAGGACTGGCTGGTCTTGAAGAATTGAAAGGCGATCTTATAGACATAGACCGCGATGGTTTCCGTGGAGGTGCCGGGACCGCCGGCGGTGATGAGATAGACCACATCAAAGATCTTGAAGGTCTCGATGGTGCGGAACAAAAGTGCCAGCAGCAAAAGGCCTTTCACATACGGAAAGGTCACGGTCTTGAAACGCCGCCACCACGAAGCCCGGTCCACCGCCGCCGCTTCGTAAAGATAGTCCGGTACGCTGACCAGACCGGCCAGCACCAGCAGCATCACAAAGGGCGACCACATCCAGGCGTCCGCGACGACGATGGCCCAGATGGCGCCCCATTTGGTGGCTAGCAGGGTCAACGGCTCGCCAAAGAAATAGGCATAGCCCTGGCTCAAGATGCCGAAGGTAGGCTCGTAAAATAATTTAAAGAATACGCCGACCGCGACAAATGACAGCATCATCGGTGTCAGAACCAGCATCAGCAGTTCGCGCCGGAACGGAAATTTTTTCTCGAACAACAAGGCCATGGAAAAGCCGATGACCATTTGCAACAACACGCTTAAGGATACGATCAAGGCCGTTGTCTGCAGGCGCTCCCAGACCACGGGGTCGGAGAGGACTTTTTCGTAATAATAGAATCCGGCAAACCGGGGCGGCCGCATGGATGAAGCCTTGTAGTGGAAAAAGCTCAACCCGAAAGACCACATCAAGGGAAAGATGTTCATCAAAAACAGCATGATCAGGGCCGGGGCCACCAGCATGGCGCCACGGCGTTCCGGGCTAAACATCCAATGCCAGAAATCACGCATGCTTTTTCCTCGGATGGGAGTGCTGTTTTCCAGCTGCTTGTCTTCGTGTCGGGTCGGGGAGAGGCCGGCGGACTCACCGTCGAGAGGTATAATCGGTTTGTTCATCGGTCCTCTCCCGTTCCCTACATCGTTGGCCGAACTACTGGATACGGCCGGCTTCGGTCAGTAGTTCCTGTTGGAACTGGGCGATCGCATCCATGGCCTGCTTGGCCGTCTTCTGACCGGTGATGGCCTTGTCGAACTCTTCCTGAGACTGGGTCAGCATCTCGAAGTACTCCGGCACATGCCAGACGTCCTTCTGCGATTCCAACAGCTCAACATGAGCCCGGTTCCAGGGCCGGATGTCGTTGTAATCCGGACGGGCCATGACGCTCATCAGACCGCTTTCGCCGCCGTTCTTGGCGAAGTCGAGCTGGACCTCTTCCGACATCCACCACTTGACGACTTCAAGGGCTTCCTTGACGACCTCTTCCGAGTTCCAGGTGGTGAGCACGAAAGGCTGACCGCCCAGGTTGTCCCAACGGCTGATCTTGCCGTCCTTGCCGCGCAGACCAGGGGTCAAGGCAAAGGCCGTCTTGTCGGCATACTTCGAGGTCTTGGGATCAAGCGCGGGTGGCGCCAGGCCGGCCCAGTTGATGATCGCCGCGACCTTGCCCTGCATGAACAGTTCCTGGATCGCGAAGATGCCCATTTGGCCGGTCTTGGCCACGGGCGGCGACCATTTCAGCAGGTCGATATAGTGCTGAAAGCCCTTCACGGACGCATCGGAGTTGACGACGCCGATGGCTTGCCCCTTGGGTGCGTTGGTCTCGTCCCAGATGTTGCCGCCATGCTGCCAGATAAAGGCATTGATCTGCATGATGGAGAAATCCGCGACCTTGCCAGCCTGATAGGCGATACCGTAGAAATCGTTCTCGGCAACGCCGTCGCCCAACTTGGCACCCTTGTTCCGGCGGAAGAACTCACCCACGCTGGCCCAGGTTTTCCAATCCGTATCTTTCCACTCGGCGTAAGAGCATGGCAGCGTACGGCTGTATTTGGCCTTGAACGCGGCGCGCTCGCCCTCGTGGCAGAACAAATCGTTGCGGAACCAGGTCATCTTGGTGTCCGGGAACTGCGGGAAGCCATAATAGTTCTTCGATTTGTGCGGATAGGTCGAATAGGCCGCGACCATCGCCGGATGGGTATCCTTCATGATGGCCTGAAGCTCTGGGTCGGCATCAATATACTTGTTCAGCTTCAGGAAGTGGCCGCCCTCGATGAAGGTGCCCAGCCATTGGCTGTCGGAGACCACCATCTGATACTTCTTCTCGCCCGAGGTGAGCGAAGCCGCCACACGGTCATAAAAGCTCGGCCACGGAATGAAATCGAACACCAACTTCACGTTGTTGCCGGATTTGGCCTTGTAGGTCCTATTGAACTTGTCCTGCAAAAAGCGCGTCGGACCCCAGTCCGGACCCGCCATGTTCAAGACAATATCCTTGGCCGCGGCATCGGTCGCGGTAGCTGCCAAACCGGTGGCAAAAATGCCGGCGGTCAGGGCGCCCAAGATTTTTGATTTACTTACCATCGAAATCTTCCCCTTGTTGTTGAAGATCGGGCGCCGCCGCTGGAGCAGTTTTCAATTGCTCCTCCCTTAGGGCTCTGAGCACATTTTCGAGATGTACTCGGGCGGTCCCTGTTGCTGACCGGCTCATGAAATCGCGGTGCCGGTTTCCCGCGCGAACACGAAAGTGTTCTCGACGCGTAACGTGACCCCTACATCGTCACCGACGCTGTAGCGGACGGCCTGTTCCTCTGGCAGAACCATCTTCAACGCGGTTTCCCCCGCCAGAAGATCCAGGATCACAACATCCCCCAAGGGCTCTATCAGATGCACCTTGGCGGCGATTGACGCCCCATGATCGTCAGCACCATCCAAATCAGTGACGGGTGAGACATCGTGAGGGCGAAAACCAAAAATCAATTCAGAACCGACCGGAAACGGCTTTAGGGCATTGGCCCAGGGTCCGTTTTCCACCGCCCCAAACGGCAATTCCACCGCCGGCGCGTTATCGGCGCCACGGCGCACGGCGGGAACCAGGTTCACCTTGGGCGAGCCAACCATGCCGGCGACATAGGTATCCTGTGGCTGGGTATAGAGTTCGTCCGGCGTGCCCGTCTGAACAATGCGGCCATCGCGCAACAGGCCGATGCGCTGACCCATTGACAGGGCCTCCAGTTCATCGGGCGTGGCATAGACGATGGTCATACCCAATTCCCGGTGCAAGCGCTTGAATTCGGCCCGTGTGTCGAAACGCAGCTTGGCATCCAAATTGGTCAGGGGTTCATCCAGCAACAGCAGCGACGGCCGGCGCACCAAGGCGCGGCCGATGGCGACGCGTTGCTGTTCGCCCCCCGATGCCGTGCCGGGCTTGCGCGCCAGGGTATGGCCCAGGCGCAGCATCTCGGCCACCTCGCCCACCCGTTGGCCGACCTCTGCCTTGCTCATGCCTGCCTGGCGTAAGGGATAGGCCAGATTGTCAAAGATCGTCAGATGCGGATACAGTGCGAAGGTCTGAAACACCATGGCCATGTCCCGGCCCCGAACCTGGGCACCGGTGACGTCTGCACCGTCGAAAAGAATGCGGCCATGATCAGCTTGTTCTATGCCGCAAATGGCGCGCAACGTGGTGGTCTTACCGGCGGCGGAGGGTCCCAACAGGGCGAAGAATTCACCCTTTTCCACCGCCATGTCGACGCCTTGCAAGGCGCGCAGCTCACCGAAATTTTTGTGCAGATCCTGGATGATCAAATGCGACATAGGCTTAGCTCCACCGATCCTGATATCTTGTGACCCTGTTCAAACCGAAGAGAGCCCACGCGCGATGTCCCTGATCGAGCTTGTTTGCGGCGAATACCGCGCCGGAATTGACCCAGCCACCGGCGGCGGTCTGGCCTATTGGCGTGGGCGCCACGACTTGGTGCGCGCGGCGGCGACCGGTGAAACTAGCCCACAACAATTCGGCTGCTTTCCCTTGCTGCCGTACTCCAACCGTATTCGGAATGGCCGCTTTGACTTTGCCGGCCAGTCGGTCCAGCTGCCCCTGAACTTCGGCGATCATCCGCACAGCATTCATGGCCATGGCTGGCAGAATGCCTGGGATGTGGTGAAGCGGACTGCGAACGAGTTGAGATTGCAATACCGGCATGAACGCGGCGCCTGGCCGTTTTCCTATCTGGCGGAGCAGATCTTTCGTCTGGACGAGGCCGGCCTGTGCATCGATTTGCGGCTGGCCAATTTGGGCGACCGTCCCATGCCCTGCGGACTTGGCTTGCATCCCTATTTTCCCGCCACTGCGGAGACCCGTATCGAAGCCGGCGTCAACGGCGTCTGGCTGACCGATGACGAGATCATGCCAACCGCTTGGGCGCCGACACCCGCGAACTGGGATCTGCGTGACGGCTGCGCGGTCGCCGGCATGGGCTGCGACAATCTTTTCACCGGCTGGGACGGCACGGCGCGGATCAGCTGGCCGGAAAAAGGTCTGGGCCTGACCATCACGGCCAGCGCCAACCTTGGCTATTTGGTGGTCTATGCGCCCACCGGCGCAGACTTCTTTTGCGCCGAACCGGTCTCGCACCTTACCGACGCTTTCAATAGCGGCGGCGACGCCGGCGTCATCGTGCTGCAAACCGGCCAGGACGTGTGCGCCAGCGTGGGTTTCGCGCCCCATATGCTGTAGCGCCGACATCATGCCGCCGCCCCAAACAGCGGTGTCGGCAAACCGCCCACATCGGGCTCGCAGATGAACAAACCACCCGCCAGAGGTTGTGCCCGCCGAGCCTCTTGGTCCAGGCCGATGGCGGCGGTGGTGATGAACAGTTTTGAAAGATCTTCGCCGCCAAAGGCGCAGGATGTGACCTGGGCCACCGGCAGATCGATCCGGCCGCACGGTTTGCCGTCGGGATCGAACCGGCCAAGCCCCCAGCCGCCCCAATGGGCCACCCACAAACAGCCTGCCGCATCCACCGTCATGCCGTCGGGATAGCCGCTCTCGGCTGGGATGCGGACGAAAGGGCGCTTGTTTGAGAGGCCGCCGTCCTGGCCCAGATCAAAGGCGTAGATCAGGCCGGCGAATGTATCGGTATGATAGAGTGTGCGGCCATCGGGGCTGAATGCGGGACCATTGCTGACCACATAGCCGTCGTCCAAGCGCGAGCAACTCAAATCCGGATCCAGGCGGTACAGAACCCCAGAGGGATCTGTTTCACCGTCATCCATGGTGCCGGCCCAGAAGCGGCCCCTGGCATCGACCTTGCCATCGTTAAAGCGGTTGCCGGGCCGGTCCGCTTCGGGATCGGCGACGGGTTCCAGCGCGATTTCAGTTTCCCCCAAAGAGACCTTTGCGAAGCCGCCGCGAAAGGCGCCGATGAAACCACCCCCGGCGGCAGGCGCCAGGCTGCACGGTTGCGCCGAGGTTGCCCAAGTGCTGCGCGCGCCGGAGCCGGGCTTCATGCGGTGGATCTTATCGCCCTTGATATCGACCCAATACAAGGCCTGCTCACGCGCCACCCATACGGGCCCTTCGCCCAGGGCGGCGCCGGCATCCCATATGCATTCTGCGGCTATGTTGGGGACCTGGGTCATCGGGACTACACCCAGCCCCCGTCGGCGATGTAATTCTGGTTGGTGCAGATACCGCTGTCATCGGCGGCGAAGAACAGCACGACCTTGGCCAGCTCCTCCGGCTGCAAGGGGCGCTTTAGACATTGCCGTTGCATCAATTCGGCTTCGCCCTCGGGCGTCAGCCAGTTATCCATCTGGCGCTTGGTCATGATCCAGCCGGGCAGGACCGAGTTGACCCGAATGTTCTTTGGGCCAAGGTCGCGGGCCAGGGAACGGGTCAATCCGGCGACGGCGGCTTTCGACGCGGAATAGCAGGGCATGCCGCCCTGACCGATCAGCCAGGTGACCGAACCGATATTGACAATGGCGCCGCCGCCGGCCTCGGCCATCGGGCCATGCACGGCCTGGGTGGCAAAGAACTGATGCCGCAGATTGACGGCAATGCGGTCGTCGAAATACGCCGGCGTGACATCGTCAATTGTGTGCCGTTCATCATTGGCGGCGTTATTGATCAAGGCCGTAATGGGGCCATCGGCGGTGATAACCTGACCGATGGTATATTGCAGGGCCTCCACGTCCTTTAGATCACAGGGCAGGAAACGCGGACGCGGCAAGTCTCGGGCAGCTATGTCATCAGCCAGAGATGCCGCTGCATCGGCATCGATATCAACGAAGCTGACCTTGGCGCCTTGTAGGCAGAATTGCTCGACAATCGCGGCACCGATGCCCGAGGCACCGCCCGAGACGAACACCACCCGGTCGCGGAGGCTGGGATATATTGCGCTTTCGGCCATGATGATGCCCCCTAAAACCGCAACCAGCTGCCACCGGCGCGGCTCGATTCCACGGCCCGGGTGATGAAGCGCACGCCGTCAACCCCGTCGGCCACCGTCGGGACGGTCATGGCCAGCGGATCGGCGTCGCCACCAGAGATGTGGGCGCTGATTTGATCCGCCAGATCGGTGTAAAGTTGAGCGAAGCCCTCGAGATAGCCTTCCGGGTGTCCGGGAGGAATGCGGCTGGCGTGTTCGGCCGCGGCACCCAGGCCGGGTCCACCCCGGCGCAGGATCCTTGGGGCTTCGCCCAGGGGAGAATGGGTCAACAGATTTGGGTTTTCCTGGTCCCAGACCAGGCCGCCCTGTTCTCCGTAAATACGAATGCGCAGGGCATTTTCGTTACCCGGCGCGACCTGGCTGGACCACAGCATGCCCCGCGCGCCGCCGGCGAAACGCAACATCATATGGGCGTTGTCGTCCAGCTCCCGGCCATCGACAAAGGTATGCAGATCGGCGGCGATTTCCTCCAGCTCCAGGCCGGTGATGAAACGGGCCAGGTTGTAGGCGTGGGTGCCGATGTCACCGACACAGCCAGCCGGGCCGCTGCGGGAGGGATCGGTGCGCCATTCCGCTTGCTTCACACCGTCGTCTTCCAACCGTGTGCTAAGCCAGTCTTGCGGATATTCCGCCTGGATCACCCGGATGCGGCCCAACTCGCCCGCCGCGACCATTTCGCGGGCATGGCGGACCAGGGGATAGCCGGTGTAATTGTGCGTCAAACCAAACACCAGACCACTGCTTTCAACCGCGGCCTGCAAGGCTTTGGCATCTTCTAGGGTAGTGGTCAAAGGCTTGTCGCAGATGACATGGATACCGGCATCCAGAAACGCCTTGGCGGGACCGAAATGGGCGTGGTTCGGGGTTACGATGGCGACGGCATCGATACCGTCGTCACGCGCGGCTTCCGCTTTGGCCATCTCTTCATAGGAGCCATAGGCGCGGTCGGCCGCCAACAACAGGTCGGCGCCGGAGGCCTTGGCCTTGTCCGGGCTGGACGACAGCGCACCCGCCACCAATTCATAGCGGTCATCGATGCGGGCCGCGATACGGTGCACGCCGCCGATGAAGGCATCCCGGCCCCCGCCGACCATGCCAAGGCGTAAACGGCGCCCGAGATTTTCCGTGCCAGACATTTTCCGTCCCCCTAGGCGATGCCGAGCATGCGGCGGTTGGCCGCTTCATCGCTGCCGCCGTCGGCAAAGTCATCAAAGGCTTTGTCGGTGACCCGGATGATATGATCGGCAATAAACGGCGCGCCCTCGGCGGCGCCATCCTCGGGGTGCTTCAGACAGCATTCCCATTCCAGCACGGCCCAGCCCGCGAAGTCGTAGGCGGCGAGTTTCGAGAAGATGCCCGAGAAATCAACCTGGCCGTCCCCTAGCGAGCGGAAGCGCCCTGCCCGGTCGGTCCAGGATTGGAAACCGGAATAGACACCCTGGCGGCCCGTGGGATTGAATTCCGCATCCTTGACGTGAAACATCTTGATGCGTTCGTGATAGATGTCGATGAAGCTGAGATAATCCAGCTGTTGCAGCACGAAATGGCTGGGATCGTAGAGAATGTTGCAGCGCGGATGATTGTCGACCCGCGCCAAAAACATCTCAAACGTCACACCGTCATGCAAATCCTCGCCGGGGTGGATTTCATAGCAGACGTTGACCCCGGCTTCGTCAAAGGCATTCAGGATCGGTGTCCACCGTGCCGCCAGTTCATCAAAGGCCGTCTCGACCAGACCCGCCGGCCGTTGCGGCCAGGGATAAAGGAACGGCCAGGCCAGGGCGCCAGAGAAAGTGGCGTGATCGGTTAGACCCAGATGTTCGGACGCCTTGGCCGCTTTCATCATCTGATCAACGGCCCAGGCCTGCCGGGCGGCGGGGTTGCCCTGCACTTCCGGTGCCGCGAAACCGTCAAAGGCTTCATCATAGGCCGGGTGCACGGCGACCAGCTGACCCTGCAGATGGGTGGAAAGCTCGGTCACCGCCAGGCCGTGTTTGTCCAGGGTAGCCTGAATGTCTTCGCAATAGGCCTTGCTTTCCGCCGCCTGGCCCAGATCGATCAGGCGGTTGTCCCAAGACGGGATCTGCACGCCCTTGTAGCCCAGGCCCGCGGCCCAGGCGCAAATACTGTCCAGGCTGTTGAACGGCGCGTCATCGCCCGCGAATTGGGCGAAAAATATGGCTGGTCCCTTGATCGTTCGCATCTTTACCTCTCCGCTTTCGCAGCCTGCTGGACCGCCGTAACTTGATCCCGGATATTTCGGCATCAGGCGGTATTGTTTTGTTATTGAATTAAATTAAATCCAAAGATCACGAATATGTCAAACGATAAATACGATTTATTTTTACCAAAATATGATTTTTTATAAGTTAATATTCTTTTTTTGGCATTTTTCCACCATATATGTATGATTTTAGCATTCTAAAAAAATATTGTTTAATTTTTCGGGTTGCTATTTAATTCATATGGTGAATAAATAAATTCCAGAATCAAACAAACCTAGAACAAGAGCAAAAGCAGTGGAAAAGCCACTTTCTGGCAGATTTAGGGTCCTGGACAGCATCCGTCGCGGCGGACCGATCAGCCGTGTTGAGATTGCCGATGCCTGCGGGCTTAGCCGCTCGGCGGTAACGGGCGTGGTGCAGTCCCTACAGCACGAAGGCTGGATCACCGAGGTGCAGGAACTGGCCCACGGTAACGGCAACGGGGAGGACCCGGCGCGCCATGACCCAGGGCGGGGGCGGCCGCGGGTCAACCTGGATATGAACCCCAATGCGGCCCATGTCCTGGGTGTAAAATTATCCCTCCACCGCATGAGCGTGGCGGTCACGGATTTTCGCGGCGATGTGCTGCACACCACCACCCTGCCCTTCAACGGCAGCCAGCATCCGGACATCGCGGCCGACATGATCGAGGTTGGCGTGCGCCGCTGCTTGATCGAGGCCAAGATCGACAAAAACCGTGTTCTTGGCCTCTGCGTGGCCATTCCCGGCTACATCAACAACCTTGAAGGCCTGTGTTATTGGAGCCCCATTTTCGACCGGGATGATGTTGCCTTTGGCCCCCTGCTATCGGAACGCTTCCCCTTTCCCGCCTCCATAGAAAACGACGCCAACGTGGTGACCCTGGCCGAGCACTGGTTCGGCGAAGGCCGGAATCTATCCTCTTTTGCCGTGGTCACCGTGGAACATGGCATCGGCATGGGCCTGGTAACCCACGACCGCCTATACCGGGGCCATAACGGCATCGGCCCGGAATTCGGTCACGCCAAGATCGAATTTTCCGGACGGCCCTGCCGCTGCGGACAGTTGGGCTGTGTCGAGGCCTATGCCGCCGACTATGCCATCCTGCGCCAGGTATTGCCGCATTTTTCGCTGGACAGTTACAGCCAGGACCCCAAGGCCTATCACGTGGAGATTGAACGCATCACCGCCGAGGCCAAGGCCGGCGACCAGGCCCTGACGGCGGAGTTCGCCAAGGCAGGGCGCATACTGGGCCGGGCCATCGGCAATTTGATCGCGACCTTGAACCCGCCAAAAGTCATCGTCACCGGCGAAGGCCTGCGGGCCGGAGAGATGCTGTTCGCGCCTTTGGTCAAAGAGGCGCGAAAATTGCAATTAGCGGGCAACCGCTTCGAAACGGAAATCGTGGCGCATCTTTGGGGCGATGATGTCTGGGCCCGTGGTGCCGCGGCCCTTGTGCTGCAACAAGCCTATATGGACCCACCCGCCCTGATCAGAGACAGCGCACCAGACAGCGCAGAGCTCCCCAGCCAGGCCCTGGCCTGAACTTAGAGCCGTTAAAGACGATGCACCGTCCAGCCGTTCTCACCCAACGCACCACGGGCGACATCCGCCAAATGCTGGTGATGGGTGAAGACAATCACCTGCACATTTCGGCTTAGCTCCCGCAGAGCCTGAAACCCGGCGGCAGCGCGGGCATCGTCGAAGTTAACCAATAAATCATCGGCCACGAATGGCAGCAATGTGGCAGTGGAGGTCTCGCCATAGTGCGCCACCGCCGCCAGACGCAGGGAGAGATAAAGTTGGTCCCGGGTGCCGTCGCTCATCTGCTCGATCAGGATGCTGTTGCCATTCCTGTTCTCACCCATCAGACGGGCATGGTCCCCTTCGCCGAAGTCGGCGAACAGCCGCTTATAGCGTTCCACGGTCAACAGATTGAACAATGCCGAAGCGCGGCTCAAAAGCGGCCCCTGCATCTCCTTGCGATGCTGTTCAATGGCCCAGCGCAACAGCCGGGCGGATGTCTTCAGGCGCAGATAGCGCTCTGCCTCCTCGACCACCGTGGCCAGTTTTTGCGCCGCATCCTGCTCCGGATCGGCGGCGCCTTGGGCCGCTCTAATCTCGTTTTCCTGTTGTTGCAGGTCCCGCTCCCGCCGGATGACCTCTTCCAGGCGTTGCTCAAGTCCCGGCCTTTCCTGTTCGATTTCATGCAGACGGCCTGGGATCTGGTCCGGGTCGATGGCATCGCATTGCCGGCGTAATTCCGTCAGTTCGATGCCATCGCCGTCATTAGCCAGGCCATCGGTGATCTGGTCCTGTTCCTGGCCAAGGGCATCGGCTTTTGCGCAGCGCGCTACCACGGCGGCAACTTCGCCCACGGTTTCGACGCCGGCGGTACGGCACAGCGCAGCAATGGTTTCGCCATGGGTCTGCACCGCAAGGCCGGCCCGGCGGCAATCTTCATCTGCCTTTTCGATCTGCTGATCCATCAGATTGGCCTGGGTCTGGTCCGCCACCGCTGCATCGTACGTGGCCACGATCGCGCCGGCGACTTCCAGCGGCAGGCCGGTCAGATCGCCCAGGGCAAAAGTTTCCGACAACTCGCCGGCCAATTTGTTAAAGGCCAGGATGTCATCCCCCATGGTCTTGATCCGATGCCCTAGCCCGTCGATCTCGGCCAGTTTGCCGCGCAGAATTTCGATCGGCTCAAAGACCGCTTCAGCTTGCTCGATATCCATCTCGCCATCCAGAATGGCCATGCCCTGGCTCAGTTGCGACCACGCCGCCATGGCCGCGGCCTCTCGCTTGGTCCATTCGGCAACGGCTGCATCAATATCCCGCAGGCTGGCGGCGCAGGCGTCCTGCTGGCTGACAAGATTTTGTAGATCGTTATGCCGGGCCGACAGTTCTGACAGCATCTCGGCGCCATCGATCAACAGTTCCGATAGGCTCAAATGGCTCCTATCACGCCCCTCGAAACCGGCAAGCGCGGCGATCATCTCCTGGCGGCAATCCTGGATCGTTGTCTCCATTGCATCCAGTTCGCGCCGTTCCCGGCGTATCTCCGCCACGATCTCCAGCGCACGGTCCCGGTGCTGCAATACCGCCGGCGCCCGCCCCAATTCAGGCGCATCCAGGCCGCTGGCCAGCCAGAGATCCTGCCAGCGCCGCCGCCAGTCCTCTATCTGCCCCAGGATCCCATCGACCTGGCGCTGATATTCAACCATTTTATCCGTGCCGGTGCTGATCCCGCGGCCATGGCCACTGATTTCCTCGTAGCGTGCGGCATCGCCGATCATACGGTCGGCAGTATCATCCGCCCGCCCCATGTGCCCATCCATGCTGTCCATGGCCTGGGCAGTGGGAGCCCGGCCCGCAAGCGCCCCATCCTTGATCGCCCGCCAGCTTTCGTCCCGCGCCGCGCGGGCACCGGCCAGATCATCCGGCATGGGCAAACCGCTGTCGGCCTCGATCCGCGCCAGGACTTTGCGCAGGGCCGCCAATTCGGTCTCCAGATCCTCTATCTGCCGCTGTCCGGCCTCGCGGCGGCGCTCGAACGCGGCAAGTTCATTGCTTGCCGCCGTTACCTGCTCACCAGTCGGGAAGACGCGATTGGCCAGCTCCTCCGCCTGCAGCCTGTCTAGATGCAGCGCTGGCAGATTGTCCCGCAAATCGTCTTCCAAATTGGCCAGGCGGCGGCGCTTGTCCGCGCACGCCGCCTCTACACCCCGGTGTTGTTCCTGCTTCGCAATGAGGCGCCGCAACGCCAAAGGATCAGCCAGATCAGCCGGTGGACCCATGCCGGCGATACGTTCGTCCGCCCGTTGCAGTGCTTTTTGCGCATCGTCCCGCTGCGCGTGGGCCGCCTCGGACCGGGTTTTGATATCCCGATAGCCCGAGATCATGTTCCTGACCTGGGAGATTGCCTGGATCGTGGGCAATCGTGTTTGATCAAATCCGATAGGCTCGCCCGGCAAGCCAATGCGCGCCATTTCCGCTTTCGCCGCCCCGATCAACTCGTTGTATTCACTTTCCCGCCTGGGAATATCCAAGTTGGCCGTGCTGGCCCGGACCTGCAAGGTGACCAGGGCTTCCTTGCGCGCAGCTTGAGCCAGAACGGCGGTGTCAACGGTGATGGCGGCACGGCGTTCCTGCAATTGTTTTAAACTGTCCCGTGCCGTTCTTTCGCTACCCTGAGCCGCCGACAGGGCTTCGCTGGCCGCTCTGACCTGGGCCTCGAAATCAACTCTCAGGAAAGGTCTCTCACCCAGGGCCGCGAGCTCCTCGGCCACTTGATCGAGTTTCAGAAATCGCGGCTTGGCCCGTCTGATGCGCTGCAACCGGGCGGCCTCGGCGTCGAGCGCCCGCCTCTCATTGTTTAATTGCTGTTTCTGAGCGCCGATCTCCGCCAAGCTATCGACAAGCGCCATCCAGTCCTTGGTGGAATACACGGCCGCCTTGGCCGCGGCGGCGGCGGCCTGGTGCTTCGCGACGGCAAGCGCCAAAAACTGCGTACTGCCACGGGGGCGAAAGATGGCGGCGGCGTCCTCGTCCAGACGTTGCAGTTCCTCGCCAAGATTGGCGATGCCGCTGCTGGCTTCAAACAGCATCTTGCCAACATCATCCTTGGCCTCAAGAATCGCCTGGCCACCCTCGCGCAGACGCACGTGATCCAACCCGAACATCCGCTCGAACCAGGCCCGGTCGGCACCACCGGTAAAAGGCGCCAGGGCATCGTCAGCAAGCGGCTGCTCGGCCATATCGAGCAAGGTTTTCTGATTACCCTTGCGGCGGAGAAACGCCAGCTCGCCCGATGGATTTTCAACCACCCCGCCAAGCCGCATGGCCTGGTAATCGTGCAGAAAATTATAGGCCGAGGTGCCGCCAATTCCGAACAACAGATCGCCAAGGCCGCTCAGCATGGTGGATTTGCCGGCTTCGTTGGGCCCGATGATCAAATGCAGATCCGTGCCACCGTCAGCCAGCTGGCCGAAATCTATCGACCGGTCTGTAAAATGGCCGTAGCGCAGCAGATCGAAGCGGCGCAAGCGCATCAATCGCCCTCGGCCAATTGCGCCACCAGATCGGCGCTGGCATCGGCCACGAGTTGAGCAAAGTCCTGGGCCAGGGCAGCCTGCAACAATGCCGAATCCAGACCGTTCCCACCGGCGGGCAGCTTGTTCAGCAGGGCTTTTACGTCATCAGCGATCAAGGCCATCAAATCGCCGTCTTGCCCGGCGCCGGCCAGGCGCGCGGCCAGGTCGCCAACGGCATCGTCGCGGGCGGCGATCTCGGTGCTTGTTAACGTCGCCTCGGTCCGAAAGCGGATCTTTTCCAGCCACACGTCCCGGCCCAGGCCCGAGGCCAGGACATGAATATCCTCGACCAAGGTCCGCTCATGCCTGGAGATCTCGGCATGCAAGGGTGTCCGCCCCCGCAGGGTCAAGCGGACGGCAGCCACCCGGTCATCCGCTTCATCAGCAACGTTGACCAGATTCTGCCGTACCAGACCCAGCAAACCGTCGCGGCTGGCCGTCGCGGTCAGGTCGATGCCAACATCCGCCCAACGGGCCGCATCAAGGATCCGCGGCTGCACCCGCACGGCGCCAGCCTCGACATTAACCAGCACGGCGCCCTTGGGCCCGGTTTCCCGGACGCTGCGACCCTGCAGGTTGCCAGCGTAAATGATCGGTGGGTCTGCGTGGCGTTGGCTGAAATCATGCACATGGCCCAAGGCCCAATAGTCATAGCCCTTGCCCTTCAAGTCATCCAGGGAACAGGGTGCATAGAGTTCATGGGCCGCATGGCCGGTCAGGGCCGTGTGCAGGATGCCGATGTTAAAGCTATCAGGCACCGCTATGGGATAGGTTTCGGCCAGGTTCCGGTCTTCGTCACGCCTGGCGAAGCTGCGGCCATGGATGGTGACATTCAACTCTGGAACAGAAACGGATTCCGCCCTGCGGTTACTCAACAGCTTGACGTTCTCGGGCCAGGGCATGGCCTTCAACGGCGTTTCCGCGTCGTGATTGCCAAAGACCACGTAGACATTGATACCATTCTCGCCCAGCCGGGCCATTTGCCTGGCGAAAAAGTGCGCGGTGCCGATATCCCTCTGGTTGCCGTCAAACAGATCTCCGGCGATCAGAACAAAGGCACAGGCTTCCGCAATGGCCAGATCGACCAGATTGGAGAGCGCCGCCCGGGTCGCCCCGCGCATGGCCTCCACTGGCGCATTTTCGTAGTTCGACAAGCCCCGCATGGGGCTATCCAAGTGGATATCCGCCGCATGCAGGAACTTGAAATTCTGGCTCGCCGCCTCAGTCATCCCCATCCGTTTTGTTCATCGTGAACCGGAAATCACAGTGCGGGGCGCCGCCCATGATGGTTTGGGTTCGGGTCAGGGTGACGTCGGGGTTATAGCCCTCGCACAACGAGCCATCCCGGCCGCAGGACAGAATCGTGCCGATGTGGGCCAGGCCCATTTCGGCATAAACTTCGGCATAGCGGCAGCGGACCACGTTAAAATCCAACTTGTCCTCGGCCACATGCAGAAAATCCTTCTTCAGGGCATCGCCCTTTGACCAGCGCGTGGTCAGGGTGGAGAAGGTTTCCAGATTGTTCGGCTCGTCCGTGCTGGCCGCCAATGCGGCACCCTGGCGCACCGCATCCTTGTTAATGGCCGTGGTCAGTATTTCCTGGGCGCGCGCCTCACCCAATTCGTTGACCATTTCCTCATAGATGGGCTTGATGATATTGGCTTCGATCCGGCGGACTTCCAGGATTGGCAACTCGTCCATGGCAATTTTCCCTTCAAAAATACGATGCGTCGGCGCCAGTTTAGCAGATCGAACCGGCCCGCTTCATTAATGATTTGGTAAGGCTTGATATGACATTGTTAATTCCATAGGTGTGGAACGTGAACACACGTCCACGAAAGGGCAAACCGCTGGTGACAGCGGGACGCAAAGCCACCGGCCTGAACCCGAAGACAACGATGTCCAGGGGCAGGTAGCGGGGTTACCGAAGGAGAAATGCAATGTTATCCAGTATCAACTTTATGTTTGATACCTACTGGACGATTTGGACCACCTTATTTCCATCCGTACCGTTTTGGAGCCCCCATGGCGCCGTAATGACCCTGATTCTCGCCGCCGCCATTGGTGTCCTGTCCGGGAAGTATTGCTGGAACGTCTTTCGCCGGACCTAAGGTCCCCCAGGACAACCGCTAAGACGCCATTACCAGGGGTTCGCCGAAGCCCACCACGTCGCGCGCGCGGGCGCAGATTTCGCCGTGGCTGGCGCCCGCCATGGCCGCCTTGACGACGAATTCATAGCTATTGGCGTCGTCGCCCTGCAGGGCTCGGGCCAGATCGTCCAGCGCCCGCGCCACCGCCGCCTGATCACGGCTCGCCTTGTAGGCCCGCACCCGTTCGATCTGTTGTTCGATGACCGCCGGATCCGGCCGTTCGATAAAGGGCCGCTCGCTCACCTCGTTCGCCAATTCAAAGGCATTAACGCCGATCACCGGCTGTGCGCCGCTTTCCACCGCCTGTTGATAGGCCATGGCCGAGGCGCCGATCATGCGTTGCACCAGACCGTCTTCACAGGCCGCGAACATGCCGCCCTTGTCAGCCACCTGGGCCATGACGGCCTCGATTTTGGCTTCCATATCGTCGGTCAGACGCTCGACATAATACGAGCCGCCAAAGGGATCGATGACCTGATCAAGTTGCGCCTCCTGACAGAGGATATTCTGGGTGTTGACGGCGATGCGGGCGGTTTCCTCGGACGGCGAGCCCAGAGCCTCATCATAGGAATCCGTATGCAGGGATTGCAGGCCGCCGAACACCCCGGCCATGCCCTGCACGGCCACGCGGGCGATATTGTTCAGAGGCTGCTGCCGGGTCAGGTCAACGCCGGAGGTCTGGGCATGAAAGCGGAAGCGCCAAGAGCGCGGATCTTTCGCACCATAGCGTTCCCTGGTGATACGGGCCCACAGGCGGCGGCCGGCGCGGAACTTGGCTATTTCTTCAAAGAAGCTAATGGAAATATCGAAGAAGAAACTAAACCGGGGCAGAAATTGATCCGGCTCGAAACCGCGCGCCACCAGATCATCGGCATGTTGAATGGCCGAGGCCAGGGTGAAGGCCATGGCTTCCGCCGGGTTGGCACCAGCCTGCTGCATATGCTGGCCGACAATTGAAATAGGGTTCCAGCGCGGACAATGTTCCGTCATGAAGGCCACATGATCCATCAACAGCCGCCGCGCACCAGGCAGGGCCAGGCGAAAGAACATATGCAGGGCGGCATAGTGGGATAGATAGTCGCTTTGGTTGGTGGTGCCCGTCAGCTGCGCCCAGGGTATGCCGCGCTGTTTCGCCACCGCCAACAGCATCGCCGAAAGCGTAAAGGGCGCCGTGTCACCCAACGAGATCGCGTCTTTTTCAAACGGCAGCCCGGCCACGCAATTCGCTACGTCCTCGACCGTTGAGATCGAGGTGCCGCAAGTGCCCAGCAATTGCGCCGGCACCTCGTCCGCATCATAGCCACGCATGTGGGAATTACAGGGTGCGAGATACAGCCCCGTGATGCCCGTATCCCACAATGCGTGCATGCGCTGGTTATAATCGGGCGGCGTGCCCAGGCCGACCACCAAACGCTGGCTCCAACTACGGCCCCGGTACATGGAGGCATGGATACCACGGGTCATGGGTGCCTGGCCGGGAAAGCCCAGGGCCTCCATATAGTTATCGCCGGCCCAGTCCTGCGGCGTGTAGAGCGGCTTGACGGCGATGCCGGAACGGTTGCTGACCGTGGCGTCGCCGGGGACCTGTTTTTCATAGTCCCGTTGCCATTCCTGCGCCGCCTCGACAAAGCCGGGTAGGGTCAATTGCTCGCTCATGATCGGTCCTCTGGGTGCTGCTCTGATGGCTGGCGGCCAAACTACACCAAGAGGGGTCTGCTACGTCTTGATCTCAATCATTTGTGCCGGTGGCTATGCCGGCACGGTAACCATGCGCTCGGCGCCGCCGCCGTGGCTCCCCTGGCGCCTGACCATGAAGATCACCAGAACCAGATTGCAGATATTGAACGCAACGCCGGTTAGGAATGCCAGGCGGTAGGTCGCGGTCCAATCATAGATGACACCGCCCAGATAGCCGCCCGTTGCCATGCCCAAGGTACCGAACAGAAAGATCACGCCAATACGCCAACCGGCCTCATGGCTGGGAAACAACTCCCGAATGATGATGGCATACATGGGCACGACACCACCGTAACCGAGGCCGTAGAAGATGGAGACCAGATACAGGCTCTCCAGCGATTCTGCATAAATGTAAAATGCCAGACCCAGCATTTGCAGGGACGAGCCCAGCAACAATGTTTTCAGACCACCGACACGGTCCGCCAGCCAACCATAGGCGAGGCGGGAAATAAATGCGCTGAACAGCAGCAGCGACAACATCTCGGCCCCGCGGGCGGCTGAAAAACCAAGGTCACTACAGTACGAGACAATATGCACCAGGGGCATGGACATGGCCACGCAGCAGCCAAGGATCGCCCCGCAGAGCAGAGCCTGGGCCGTATTGGGCTGCATGCCCAGCACTGGCGCGTGGCGCTGACTGTCTGGTGTGGCGCGCACCGTCTTGTCCTCGGACGTGCCACTGCCGTGCATGTTGGGGCTGGGGCGGCGCATGACAAGGGCCAAGGGCACAAGCGTCGCCATGGAGAACAAACCGTATGCCAGCATGGTTTCGCGCCAGCCGTAATGTTCCATGGCATAACGAAAAATCGGCGGCCAGACGGCGCCGGCCAAAGCCTGTCCACAGGACGCAATAGCGATCGCCATGCCCATGCGGCGGTCGAACCAATGGGTGACGTTGGTCAACAGCGGAGATGTCATGGCGCCGTTGCCCAGCAGACCGACGATCAAAAGCTGCGCGCCCAGAAAAGTCAGAATGGAATTGCTTTGCGAGACGGCGATCAGGCCCAGACCAAGGCAAAAAGCACCGGTCATGGCCGGACCGACCATGCCCCGGCGATCCGCCCACAAACCCATGAGAATACCCCCCACCCCGGCGCCGAACATGGCGGCGGCATAGCCGGCCGAGGGGATTTGCCGAGGCCAACCGAAATCAGCCGCGATGGGTTTGAGGCCAACGACCACCAGATAGCCGGAACCGAAGGCGACCGAAATCATCAAGGTCGTGGCAATCACCACCCACCAACCGTATCCGCTCTCGATTGATTCCGATTTAGCTAAGTTCATTACAACCCGTTTAGGCAAAAAAATCGGCGCCAACGCAACGCTGACACCGGGCCGTCAGGTATAGCCCATGCGCACCCTTGGGAATAGGTCAAAGCCTACATTGCCTCCACTGCCGCTTTGACATATGGCTAGAGTATGAACGCCCCGGAAGATATTCGTTGCCAGGTCTGTGACAGCCACGATTGCCCGCCTTTGATAGCAAAGGACGGCTGGCAGTATCGCCGCTGCACCGGCTGCGGCCTGGTCTTCCTCTCGCCCATGCTGAATGCCGACGAGTTGGCGGCCCTGTACGCCAATCCCGACAGTGGCGGCACGCGGGCCTATTTCCGCAAGGAAACCTCGAAACTACGCCGGGCCCGGGGCCGGGTGCGCCATCTGACCAAGGCCATGACGGGCGGCAAAAACAGCACGAATGGCCGGCTGTTTCTGGACGTGGGCTGCTCAGGGGGCTTTATGACCCAGGCCGCCATGGCAGCGGGCTTCACCACCTGGGGCATTGATCCTGACGGCGACGCGGTGGCCCATGCCGAAGAACACTACCCCGGCGCCACTTACCGGGTCGGCGGCCTGACCGAATTCGCGGCGGAATTCGCAAGCCAGACCAAGGACCGCTTTGATGCGGTTTATTGCTCCGAGGTGCTGGAGCATGTGGCGGATGCCAATGCCTTCATCGGCGCTATCGCCTCCGTCATGGCGGAGGGCGGCGTGCTGTACTTGACCACGCCCGATATCGGTCATTGGCGCCGGCCCAAGAATTTGCCTGATTGGGATGTCTTTACCCCGCCCCATCATTGTCTGTTTTTCTCAATCGGCAACCTGACGCGATTAATGGCCCGGCATGGCCTGGAAATCCAGCACCGGCAATGGGCCTTCAAACCCGGCCTGAAAGTGCTGGCCCGCAAAGTAGGCCAAAAGACAGGAGTCTGATGATGCGTGATTTCAGCGGCATTTATCCCATGCTGTCTGCCTTTTTTGACCGCAATGGCGAGTTGGACCGGGGCGTCATGCGGGCCCAGGTCAAGGCAGCCCGTCGCATGGGCCTGGGCGAAGTTTACGACCGTGTACCGGCGCGGCAACCGACGGCATTTGGCCTGGCGGTGATGAACCGCCGGTCCAAGGATCTGGGCGCTTTCTAATTCATACGAGAGGAAACCAAGCGATGCGCATTCATAATCTGTACGAAGACGAGGACGGCCAATCCCACTTTCGCGATATCGAGGTGGAATGGGTTGAGGAAGGCCGGGGCGGCAAGCTGTCGGAACGCCTACCCGCCACCGGGATCATTTTCCGCCAGGTGCCGCCAACTTACGAGCTGGACTGGCACAGCGCGCCGCGCCGGCAATACATCATCAATCTGGATGCTGGCGTACAAATCACCGCCTCCGATGGCGAAGCCCGCATTATCGGCGCCGGCGAAGTGGTCCTGGTCGAGGACATCAGCGGCAAGGGCCACCTGTCGAAAGCCATCGACGGCCAACTGCGCCACTGTATTTTCGTGCCGATTGAATAAAGGCTGGCGGACCGCAGGTCGCCCATCAGCCGCCGCAAATAGGCGGCTGCCGCGATACGCCTAATCGATGATGTAAGGCTCGAACGGAGTCTTTGACAGCACCTCGTTGCCGGTTTCGGTAATGACCAACGGGCGCTCCATGCGCAGGCCGCCAACGCCGGGCAGGTTGGCGGTGACGGCGATTTCCTGCATGTAATTCGGCTGCAGCACGAAATTCGGTTCGGACACGCCGTCGATCTCGGCATCGGTCAGGGTGGGATACCACTCGTCACCGAAATGGCCGATACCATGGCCAAAACCCCGGATGAATTCGGTCCAGCCCTGTTCTTCGACAAACTCACGGGTGGCCCGTGCCGCTTCCCCCAAGGTACGGCCCGGCTGCATGTGCTCCACCAGCTTGTGGCAAGTGGCGGTGAAACCTTCAATCACCCTGGCCTGTGCCGCCGTCGGTTGACCCAGCACCGCGTTATGGGCCACATCGCCCAGCATCAGGCCATACATGCCATGCAGGTCCAGCAAGACGAATTCGCCGCGCTGTACGATCTTGTCCGTGGCCGGCGTGCAGGCCCCGGTCCAGGTGCGGTGACCGGAGGCGATTTCCTGGCCGCCGGTGAAGGTCCAGGCGAACTCGCTGCCGGCATCCCGCATGGCCTGTTCCGCCACACCGGCGATCTGTTTCTCGCTCATACCGGGGCGCAGCGCCTCGGCCACGGCTTCCTGGCCGCGATCGACGATGGCCGCGGCCTGGCGCATCAGGTGCACCTCCGCATCCTCCTTGATCATGGCCAGGCTGTCGATGATCCGATGAGCGTCGATCAGTTCCGCATCGGGCAGTTGGACGGCCAGGTCATTGTATTCGCTACGGGTGATAAAACCCTCGGGCAGATAGACCGAGGCGCCGTCCTCGATCCCCACATTGCCCTTGGCCAGGCCCAGATCAGCCACTTGCGCCGCCGCCGCCGCCATCATGGATTGCCGGGAATACCCGACCACCCGCCGCAGCCAGCCTTCTTGCTGGAGACGGTTCACGTCCATGGAGGGGCAGATCAAGGTGATCTCGCCCTTGCCCGTGGCCGGGATAATCACCGTGCTGCGCCAGGGGCAAAAGGCGCCACAGGCATGGGTGACGGATTTCAACCGGGTGCCGACCAGCACATCCAGGCCGGCCTCGGCCACCGCAGCCTGCATTTTGGCCAGACGGCCGGTGTGATCCATGTGCACTGTGTACATGACGCATACGCCTCCATATTACCAAGCAAACCATAGCCCGGATCCATGGCTGGGCGTCTTGACCTGGCTCAAGCCACATTTTCCATGACGGAATGTAACGTTGATTCTGAATCGTCAAAAAGGTGGTTAGGCATGCTGGCTACTCCGACCCCGACGATATTTGTTGCTGATGACAGACTTGTTTGTAACACTGAGGCTGAATTCCAAACTGGGAGCATGCAATGGCTGAACTAGCACTGGCCTACGAGGCAAATTGTTACAGCATCGGCGTCGCCGGCCGGTCGGTTTGCAATGCGCGCAATCATCATTGGGTTGCCGAAAATACCGGCGGTGATGCGGTCGGCGCGGGCGAAATGTTTTGCGCCTCTATCGCCGCTTGCGCCGTGAATATGGTTGAAACAATCGCCAGCACCGAGCAACGCGGCCTCGACGGCATGGATGTCAATGTCGCGGCCTACCGGGATTTCGACAAGCCCGCCGGTGATGTCTCGCTGTACGACGAGGTACGTATACAATTCCGGATGTGGGGCGTGAGCGACGACGATGCGCGCTTCCTGGTCAAGACATGGAAGCAACGCTGACCCATCTATGGTTCAGTCGCCGTGGCGACTGCGGACACCATAGTGGACTTCACCGCCCATGCGACAGCGCGGCCTCGGTAAAACGGTTTAGGCGCCATAGGCGGCAGCGCTAAACGAGCGGGATTTAGAGGTTTCAATAATGCGGCGGCGGCTGGTCGTCGGGCGCGGCGGGCGCAACATCGTCCTCGACGCGGCCCAGGCGCGCGCGCAGCTCGGCCAGGGTCTGGCGCAGGGTCTCGATCTCGGTCCATTGCTGGCTTACCATCTCGGACAAATCCTCGATGGTACCGTCCTGATGGGCGCTGTGGCTTTCCAGCGCCATCAGACGCTGCCGCAGATCATCCATTTCGCTCATGAGCCAACCCTTGTGGTGAGGCCGCCATCCACGGGGATGACCGCGCCGGTAATATAGGCAGCCGCGTCAGAGGCCAGAAACAAAGCGGCGGCGGCGGCGTCCCAGGCATCGCCCATGCGCCCCATGCGGGGCAGTTCTGCGCGCTGGCGGCGGATCTCGTCATGGGGCAGGCCGCTGTTTTGATGATACATCTCGATCGCCGTTGGCGTGTCCATCAGACCCAACATCAAGACATTGCAGCGGATATTGTAGGGCCCGTTCTCGAAGGCCAGCCAGCGGCAGAATTCATTCAGCGCGGATTTCGCCGCCTTATAGGCGATCAGAGGTAGCGAGGCAACGGAAGCAACGGAACTGGTATGGGTAATGCAGCCCGATTGCTGCGCCCGCATGATGGGCAGCACATGCTTGGACAACAACATTGGCCCGGTCAGGTTCATCTCCAGGCATTGCCGCCAGGCCGCCAGGTCGATATCGGCAGTATCGCCCTCCACCGTGCCGGCACCGACATTATTATGCAGGATATCGATCCGGCCAAAGGCTTGAGTGGTGGCGGCCATCAGTTGGCGGCAATCATCCTCGTTCGTGATATCGGCCAGCATGCTTTCGACCGCGAAGCCCTCGGCGCGGACCTGCCGCGCGGTCTCGTCCATGGAAGGGCTGGAGCGGTTCGCCAGCATCAGTTTCGCGCCCTGGCGGGCAAAGGACAGCGCCGTCGCCCGCCCGTTACCCATACCGTCGGCTTCGCTTTGGCCGGCGCCGGTGATGATCGCGACTTTGTCTTTCAGGCGCATGGAAAACCCTTGGAATTGCTACCGCCTATTTGTGATCTGAATGTAGGCTGGACGCAAGCCGCGACTTCAGGGATAAATGTTTGAAGAGTTACAAAGAGGCCAAACAGGATGACGGAAACAGGCAAGATCCTTTCCCCCGCGCAACAGGAGATATTCTGGCGTGACGGCTATCTGGTCATGGACGGCGCGGTTGATGATGCCACCTTGGCAAAGCTACGCCGGCAGATGGATGACTGGGGCGAGGAAAGCCGGGGCCACACAGAACCCTATGGCCCGCCCACGGTGGACGACCGGCCGCGCTTCGACATGGGGGAAGAGCATTCCGCCGAACAGCCGGCCCTGCGGCGGATCAATAACCCGTGCGAAGTATCCGAGCATTTCCATGCCGTCATGACCGATGCGCCCATGGTCGACATGGTCGCCGATCTGATCGGCCCGGATGTTAAATATCACCATTGCAAGATCAATTCGAAACTGCCAGGCAGCGAAACCGTGGTCCGCTATCATCAGGACTTTCCCTACACGCCGCATACCAATGATGACGTTGTCACGGCGCTATTGCTGTTGGACGACGTTGACGAGGAAAACGGCTGTCTGATGGTGGTGCCGGGCACCCATAAGGGCACCATCGACAGTCTGTTCCAGGACGGCGCTTTCACCGGCATGGTGGCGCCTGCGTTGGAGCAGGATTATATCGCCCGGCAGGTTCCCATCGAGGGCAAGGCCGGCGCCGTCTGTCTGATGCATACCCGCCTGCAACATGGCAGCGAAGCCAACCTATCGGCCGACCGCCGCCGCGGAATTTATATCTGCGTCTACAGCGCGGCGGATGCGGTGCCCATCGCCCGGAATCCCATGCCGTCCACATTGGAGGGCACCATCGTGCGCGGCCAGGCCAGCCGCACGGCCCGCATGATCCCGTTGCAGGTGGAATTGCCGCAACAGCCCAAGTCGGCCTCGTTCTTTACCGTGATCGGACAGAATTCCGCCGGTACGTCAGGCGGTGGCGAAGGTTAGATCTTCTCGAAAACCTGAGTGCGGGCGATGATCTTGTCGGTGAACTGGTACCAACCCCGCATTTCGATGAATTCGGGCGTTTCCAAAGCCTCCGGCCCGCTAAGCTCATAGACCGCCACATAAGACCGTGCAGATGAAGTAGATTTGCCACCGTCCCTGGTCAGGCTGGCGTCCCCGACCGAGACATATCGGTTACCGGACAAAACGCCGGGACAAGCCAGGGCATCGGGCAGGTGTTCCTCGTCATACCATTTGTTCCAGGCAGCCTCGACCGAAGGTTCGATCTCGGCGTTGACGATCAATAGATATCGCGGCGTTTCAGGCATCATGGCTCTCGCTTTGGTGGCAACATCTTCGTGTCAGCAACAATACCAGGCGATGATATTAGAGCAATTTGCAATTAATCGGAGTCGCCCAAGACTTGTTTGGCGCAACTTAGATTATTGCTTCAATTGCTCTTTTCTTAACAGTCTGAGCATGTTTTGAAGAAACATGTGCTAGTCGTCAGGTGACCAATTCTGGAATCTTGTCACCGTTCGGTGTTTCCGGATCGGCGGGGCCGCCGCCACTCTTGCCATCACTGCCGTCATCGCCTTTCTTGCCGCTGCCGCCCTTGTTGCCAGGGGGCCGTTTCTCCTTGGCCTGGAACTCGAAGCTCAGCTGGCCATCGACAACGTCAATCGCCACCTGACCGCCCTTGGCCAAGCTGCCGAACAACAATTCATCCGCCAAAGGCTTCTTCACCTTTTCCTGGATGATCCGGCCCAGGGGACGGGCGCCATAAAGCTGGTCATAGCCCTTTTCCGCCAACCAGTCGCGGGCCGCCGTGGTCAGCTTGATGGCAACCTTGCGTTCGCTCAACTGATCTTCAAGTTCACCAATGAACTTGTCCACGACCTTGGAAATCACCTCCGGCGGCAGGGCCGAGAAGCTGATGGTCGCGTCCAGGCGATTGCGGAATTCCGGTGTGAACAGGCGGTCAATGGCCTCCTCATCGGCGCCGACCCGGTTTTCCCGGCCGAAGCCGATGGCCATTTTCGACATTTCCGAAGCACCCGCGTTGGTGGTCATGATCAGCACCACGTTGCGGAAATCAATATGCTTGCCGTTGTGATCGGTCAGTTTGCCGTAGTCCATGATCTGCAACAGAATGTTGAACAGATCCGGATGGGCTTTCTCGATCTCGTCCAGCAGCAACACCGCATGCGGGTTTTGATCAATGGCATCGGTCAACATACCGCCCTGATCAAAGCCGACATATCCGGGCGGCGCGCCAATCAGGCGGCTGACCGTGTGCCGTTCCATATATTCGGACATATCGAAGCGGACCATTTCCATGCCCATGATCTTGGCCAGTTGCCGCGCCACTTCGGTCTTGCCGACACCGGTGGGGCCCGAAAACAAGTAGCTGCCGATGGGTTTTTCAGGCTCCCGCAGGCCGGCGCGGGACATTTTCAGGGCCGTCGCCAGGGCATCAATGGCCTGATCCTGGCCAAACACCACGTCCGTCAATTCGCCTTCCAGATTGGCCAAGCTGGCCCGGTCATCCTTGGAGACGGTTTTCGGCGGAATGCGGGCAATCTTGGCCACCACATTCTCGACATCCTTGACCGAGATGGTTTTCTTGCGCCGATGCTCGGGCAGCAGCATCTGGGCCGCGCCCACTTCGTCGATCACATCGATCGCCTTGTCGGGCAGCTTGCGGTCATTGATATATTTCGCCGACAGTTCCACCGCCGCCTTGATGGCGTCGCCGGTGTATCGGATGTTGTGGTAATCCTCGAAATAAGGCTTCAGGCCTTTCAGAATCTTGACCGCATCATCCACGGTAGGCTCGTTGACGTCGATTTTTTGAAAGCGCCGCAACAAGGCCCGGTCCTTCTCGATATAGCCGCGGTATTCCTTGTAAGTGGTGGAACCCATGCATCGGATGGTGCCGGAGGCCAAGGCCGGCTTCAACATGTTGGAGGCATCCATGGCGCCGCCAGAGGTGGCACCGGCGCCGATCACCGTATGGATTTCGTCAATAAACAGAATTGCATCGTCGTGATTTTCCAGCTCGGTGATGACCGCCTTCAGGCGCTCTTCGAAATCACCGCGATAACGCGTACCGGCCAACAAGGCGCCCATATCCAGGGAATAGATCGTGGTTTCGCGCAACACCTCGGGCACTTCGCCCAGAACCACCCGGCGCGCCAGGCCTTCGGCGATGGCGGTCTTGCCCACGCCGGGGTCGCCGACCAGCAATGGATTGTTCTTTTGCCGCCGGCAGAGGATCTGAATAGTCCGTTCCAGCTCTTCCTCCCGCCCGATGACCGGATCAATGCGGCCGCTGCGCGCTTTGTCATTGAGGTCGACGCAATAGGCGGCCAGGGCTTCGTCGCCGGATTTGACGCCGCTTTCGTCCTCTTCCTTTTCATCCGTGCCATGCACCGTGCGTTCGGTGCTCATACCCGGTGTTTTCGCCACGCCGTGGGAGATATAGCTGACCGCATCCAGGCGGGTCATATCCTGTTCCTGCAGGAAGTAGACCGCATGGCTCTCGCGCTCGGCAAAGATCGCGACCAGAACATTGGCCCCGGTGACCTCGTCCCGGCCCGACGACTGCACATGATAGACGGCGCGCTGGATGACGCGTTGGAAGCCGGCGGTGGGCTTCGCCTCCTCCTCGTCCTCAACCGTCAGCGAGGCTAGATCCTCGTCCAGGTAATCAGCCAATTGTCCCCGCAATTGGTCAATCTCCACGTTGCAGGCGCGCAATACCGAGCGCGCGTCATTGTCATCGCACAACGCCAGCAACAGATGTTCCAGGGTTGCAAATTCATGCCGGCGTTCGTTGGCGCTGCGTAGCGCCCGATGCAGGCTTTGTTCCAATTCCGTCGCGAATGATGCCACTAGACTTTTTCCATCGTACATTGCAGCGGATGTTGGTTCTTGCGGGCCAGATCAGTCACCTGCATCACCTTTGTCTCCGCTATTTCAAATGGGAATATGCCACAGACACCAACCCCCTTCTGGTGCACATGCAGCATGATTTGCGTCGCTTCCTGTTGGTCCTTGTTAAAGTAGCGCTCCAGGACATGGACCACAAACTCCATGGGCGTGTAATCATCGTTCAACAACAGCACGCGGTACATGGATGGTTTCTTGGTCTTCGGGCTGGTCTTGGTAACAACATCCGTGCCCCCGCCATCAGGTCCGCCGCCATCCCGATCATCGTCTTGCCCGCCGCCGGCCAGCCTGGGCCCAGCACCATAGGCGACGGATCTGCCGGCGTCGCCACCAGTGCCACATCCTGCCATCCAGTCCTGACCGTTACGGTCGCGCATGCCCACTGGGCCTCCTAACCGGGTCTCGTAGCCGCGATCCAACCCGCCCCAATCATGTCAATGAAATCTCATTGTCACAAAAAACGGGGCAAGTTACGCCACCTTCCTATCATATCGGCCATTTCCATCATATTGGAAGGGGCTAAACACCACGATAGTAGATTGGAGGTCTTAAAAAAAAGGCAAAAAAAGCCCGGCCATGTGCCGGGCGCTCCGAGGGCAGGGAAAATGGCCATAGAAAAAGGGCCCGGTGGGAGGATCCGGGCCCTTCTCTATAGCGCCCGGCTTCGAAGAGCCGGGCTGCTATGCGGCCATTAGGCCGCGTTCTTGCGCCATTTCTCCACCGAAGCGGTGAATTGGGCGTTGATCGGCTCGGCTGCCTCCTGGGCAACCTTGGTCGCCAGCTCACCAACCTTGGTGCCCTGGGCCATCATGCCGTCGAAGCTGCCGCGCGCGTATTCGGATTGCATTTCCATGGCTTCGTTCAGGGATTTGGCGCCTAGAATCGCCTTCGTCGCCTGCACGTTGCTATCCAGCATCTGCTTGGCAAAGTTCATCCATTGACCGCTGATGGCTTCCATGCCCTTGCCATATGCGGCGCTGGCATCGTTCCAAGCTTCCATGTTCTGCTTGCTGCTATCGGCCAGTTCGCCATAGCCCTGGAACATTTCCTCGGCCTTTTCGCGCATGCCGCCGAAAGCTTTTTCATAGCCCTCGGTGCTGGCCTTGGCAAAACCGCGAAGGGTTTCCTGGCCGGCGGCCGCGATGGCTTCGGCGGTCTTGGCCGCATCGGCCTGCTTGTTGTCCTGCTTAGTGTTCTTGCTGGTCATACTCAAATCTCTCTTTTGGTTGGCGTCTGCCCGGCGGCGGAGGTCCGCAAAAAATTGTTATGCTGCAATGCAACATGAGGTAAAAATAGGCGTCCCAAGCCATTTGTCAATGATAAAATTGTGCAACGCAGCATAATTTTTTGCGCTGCGGTGGGGCCTGCCAGGAAATCTGCAAAAAAAGGGCCTGGCGGGCCAGGCCGCGGCACTGCGATGATCCCGCAGAATAGATTATCCATTACATTGGCCCGGGGCGGTAAATGTGTGCGGGGAATAGGAAATTGCGTTTGCTAAAATGCGATTTGTTTACCTATTATTGACTATGATTCGTTTAACGTAGTGTTGGATTTCATAATTGTTGGACCGCACGTGCCGCATTCATTCACCGCGCAAACCGCTAGGGTCCCGTGACTCTTCGTGACATTCCTTCCAGCGGGCCTGTATTGTCAGGTCCGTCATGGTTGCCGGCAAAGGCTCTTTTGGGGTTCGCCGTTTTACTGCTATTGGCGGCATCCCTGATGCAACCGGCATCGGCGCGGTCCCGTTACGCCGAAATGGTGGTGGACGGCGAAAATGGCCGAATTCTGGTCGCCCGCAATGTGGATGCCCGCAAATATCCTGCTTCGTTAACAAAAATCATGACCCTTTACATGGTGTTCGAGGCGCTGGACAACGGCAAGCTGCGCTTGGAGCAGAGCTTGAAGGCGTCGCGGCGGGCGGCGGGACAGCCGGCCTCGAAACTGGGCCTGCGACGGGGTGAAACAATAACGGTGCGTCAGGCGATCCTGGCGCTGGTGACAAAATCAGCCAACGACGTGGCCACCGTGGTGGCCGAGGCGATTGGCGGGACAGAGTTCAAATTCGCCTTGCTGATGACCCGTCGGGCCCGGGATCTTGGCATGAGCCGCACCACCTTCCGCAATGCCTCGGGCCTGCCGAACCGCCGCCAGCTTTCCACGGCGCGGGACATGGCGCGACTGGCCCTGGCCATTCGCCGTGATTTCCCACGGCATTTTGATTATTTCTCCAAGATGTCATTCACTTACCGGGGCAAGACCTACCGCAACCACAACAACCTGGTTGGCAGCGTCCAAGGCGTTGACGGCATCAAAACCGGTTATATCCGCGCCTCGGGCTTCAATCTGGTCGCCTCGGCCAGCCGCGACGAAGGCCGCCTGGTGGGCGTACTGTTCGGCGGCCGCTCGGCCAAGAGCCGTGATCGGCGCATGCGCAAACTGTTGAGCAACGGTTTTGTCAGGTTGCAGCGCAGCGATGGAAAGGGTTTGCCGAATAATTACGTGCGGCCGCGGGGCCGCATGGATGGCTTTGGCCATGTCCCCCTGCCCCGGCAAAAGCCCTTGCGTCTGGCCGGACCGAGTAACCTGGGTAACCTGGCCGACAAAATCTCCTCCAGTAAACTCATACCCCATTACGGCATCGCATGGTCGGTACAGATTGGCGCCTTCAACCATGTTGCCTCGGTGCAGCAGCATCTGCGCAAACTATCCGGGGCCTTGCCGGATCTGTTGAGCCGGGCCAAGGTTTCGATTGAGACGATCGAAAATAATCGGACGATTTTCTACCGGGCCCGCGTGCATGGCATGAACGAACGTCAGGCCAGCGAGCTGTGCCGCCGTATCAAGAGCGCGAAGTTTGATTGCCTAACCGTCGCGCCGGCGGAGGCATCCCTGGCGGCGGGCATTTATCACGGCTGACGCTTCTCAGGGCGCCGGCCACAGGGTCTGGCTACGGCCGTTCAGGCGATAAGCCAACAAGCCAAGATATTCATGCAGGGCGGTACGAATCTGCCCGAGACCACTTCTTAGCTCGAATCGCAGCGTAAATTTGGCAGAACCGCCCTTCGCACCCATCGGCGGGGCAGCGACAACCGGCCAGTTCTGGCCCCGGAAAGCCGCCACGGCCCGTGGCATATGCCAAGCCGAAGTCACTAATAACCATTGCTCCCCGGCCTTTGGTTGGGCCAACTTTCGCCCCAACACGGCATTTTCATGGGTATCGCGGGAAGCGTTCTCGACCATGAAGCGGCGCCGCGGGAAACCCCGGCCAATTAGATATTCGGCGATCAACGGACCTTCGCGGGCGCCGCCCACGCCCGCATTGCCACCACAGATCAACAACCGGGCCTTGGGATAGGCCCGCGCCAGACGGATAAATTCCACCAACCGGTCCGCCGCATAGCCTGGTACCGCATGCCCCACTTGCCTGGAAGTTTTGAGGTCTACGGCAGCGCCCGATAACAGAACAATGCCGGTCACGGGAGCCTCGGCGGCCAGCTCATAAACCGGAAACTGCCGCTCTAGCGGCGCCAACACCCATGCCCCAATTGGCAGGATCGCTATGGCCATTAACGCGAGCGTGAGAACGCTGACCAACCAAACGCCGAAACGCCGCCAGCGGGTCCACAACAACAAGCTTCCCAGGCACAACAGCAGCAGCGTCAGGTTCAGAGGACTGGCAATAGCCCAGATGATTTTCGCGGCGGAATGAAACATGGCCTGCCCAACTTGCTTGAACTTCGTCCTGGCTAATCATATTAGTGGAAACCCGAGCGCGGGTAAGCACTAGCAATAAAGCTACGGAAATTTATCCCATCCAGATAGAAAGTATGATCCAGCATGGCCGTTGATGCCCCTACTGTTAGCGGCGCGGCCGAGCGCGAGCCCCTGTACGCCTACATTCGCCTGGCCGCCGCCCTGACCATTATGACCATTGGCACGGTCGGCATGTATGCCATCGTCGTTGCCCTGAAACCTATCGCCGCCGAATTCGGGGCCAGCCGCTCTGATGCCTCGGTCGCCTACGCGGTGACCATGATTGGCTTTGGCGTCGGCGGCGTCATGATGGGCCGCTGGTCCGACCGGGTCGGGGTCATGTGGCCCTGTCTGTTCGGTACGCTGATACTGGCGCTTGGCTTCATACTGGCGGCCCAGGCCAGCAGTCTTTGGCAATTGTACCTGGCCCAGGGCCTGATGATCGGCATGCTGGGCAACGCCGCCCTGTTCGCGCCCCTGGTGGCGGACACGACGCTGTGGTTCCATCGCCGCCGGGGCATTGCCGTGGCCATCGTGGCCAGCGGCAATTATCTGGCCGGCGTGCTCTGGCCGCCGGTCATACAGCATTACATCGACGCTTCCGACTGGCGCGCCACTTACACCGGCATCGGCCTGTTCTGCGGCATCGCGATGCCGCCACTTTGTCTGATGCTGCAACGCCGGGCGCCGGTGGTTTTGGCGGCAGCGGCGGACACGGATGCAGGCACCGACCAACCCCTTGGCCTGTCACCCAACCGGCTGCATGGTTTGCTCGCCGTCGCGGGTATCGCCTGTTGCCTCGCCATGGCCATGCCCCAGGCGCATATCGTTGCCCATGCCACGGACCTTGGCCATGCGGCCCAGCGCGGGGCCGAGATGCTGGCCGTGATGCTAGCCACGGGCATTGTCAGCCGTTTGGTCTTTGGCTGGATTTCCGATCATATCGGCGGCTTGGAGACTTTATTGCTGGGCAGTAGCCTGCAGGCATTGATGCTGATTGGTTTCATGTTCGCCGAATCACTTTCCAGCCTGTACCTGATGGCGGCCCTGTTCGGGCTGAGCCAGGGCGGCATCGTGCCGTCTTACGCGATGATCGTGCGGCGTTACTTTGTTCCGGGTCAGGCTGGCTGGCGCATCGCCTTGGTGCTGTCCATGACGCTGCTGGGCATGGCCCTGGGTGGTTGGCTGGCCGGGCTGCTGTATGATTTGACCGGATCGTATCGCATGGCCTTCATCAACGCCGTCATTTTCAATCTGCTCAATATGGCGATTGCCGGCGCCCTGTTGCGGCGGGCGCGCCAAGGCGTATGATATTGAATATCAATACAAACATATCAGTGCGATCAGGGAGACAGGCCATGGCGGCGGATAACGGTGTGCAGAAATTGGTTCTGGACGAGGTTGAACTGGAGCAGGTCGGCACCGGGATGACCCGGCGGCTGGTTTGGGGCCAGGAGATGATGATGGCGCGGATCAGCCTGGGTGCCGGCACCTCGGTGCCGAAGCATCAGCATCCCAATGAACAGATTACCTTTCTGCTGGCGGGCGAGATGGATTTCCGCTTTGGCGACGACGGCAGTGATCAACGGCATATTGGCGCCGGCGAAATCCTGGTCATTCCCGGCGACATGCCCCACGCGGCGGAAGTTCTGGCGGACGCGGAAGTGATTGAACTGTTCGCCCCGCCACGTCAAGATTGGATCGACGGCACTGACAGCTATCTGCGGGCCCCGCAGAAATAGCCATACACAGCTGTTCCGGGGGAACCGATTTCTTGGGGAGATTGAAATGATCAAGCCGCAACTTACTCATGTGGGCATCTATGTAAATGACCTGGCCAAGATGCGCCGGTTCTATGAACAGATCTTTGGCCTTACCGTCACCGACGAGGGCGGGCCGCCGGATTTCCACCTGGACATGGTCTTCATGTCCGCCGATCCCGGAGAACATCACCAGTTCGTCATGGTCGGTGCGGATTCCGAAAAGGCCGCCACCAACATGGCGCAGCAGATTTCGTTCCTGGTGCAATCCCTGGACGAGATGCGCACCATGCGCGACAGGATCGAGGCCGAGGGCTTGGAGATCAAGCGCGTGGCCACCCATGGCAACGCCTGGTCGTTCTATTTCAACGACCCGGAGGATAATTATATCGAGATCTATGCCCATACGCCCTGGTACATCCCACAGCCGACCGGCGTCCCCTTCGATCTGAATGCCTCCAACGAAGAGATCATGGCCGAGACCGAAGCGCTGTGTCGGAAGACGGAAGGTTTCACCAGCAGCGAGGACCGCAAGGCGGCGATGCGGGAGATGATTGGGGGCTGATTTTCATTCTGTTCGATGGGGGAAAAGGAACAATGGCGACGATACTTTCTGAACGAGGCGAATTCAGCGTAAACGCCGGCCCGGGAAAGGGTCTGTGGCTGGGTGCGGCGGAGGCGGCAACCGCCACGGGTTGGTCGCTACGCCCCGAAGGGTTATGCCGGGGCGAAATTTGTGTGCCCGCCCCAAAGGGCCGAGAAGCGGAATTCACAACGGCGGACATGGTCAATCTGGCCGCGTTCTGGGATCATCTCGTCATGCCGGCGGCGCACAGCCGGGACGGCGATGTCTGGGCCCTGGGTGAAGGCGCCGATAACCGGGCCGCAAGCCTACAGTCGTTGCAGGCACCTGACTTTAGCTTGCCGGACCCGGACGGTACGGCGCACAGCCTATCGGACTATCATGGCAAGAAGGTACTGCTGGCCACCTGGGCCTCATGGTGAGGCTGCCGCAATGACTTGTCCGTGTGGCAAGACCTCTACAGCGGCCTGCAGGAGCAAAACTTCATCATCATCGCCGTGGCCATGGACAGCCGGGCGGATGCGGCCCGGCCCTGGATTGAAGCAGCGGCGCCAACCTATCCGGCCCTGATCGACCGGGACCACCGCGTGGCCGAGCTATACAATATGGTCAATGTGCCCCAGGCGGTCTGGATTAATGAAGCGGGCCGCATTGTCCGCCCGGCGGAAAACGCCGGCGCCTTCGAGGCCTTCCGCTCCCTGGATTTCGAAACCATGACCGTGCCGGAGGACAAGGCCGCGACAGCGACCGCGGCCAAGACCACCTATGTCAACGCGGTCCGTGACTGGGTACTTTCAGGTGCGGACAGCGGGTATGTCTTTAACGATGAGCAGGCCCGCGCGCGCATAACGGTGCCCAGTGCCGAAATTGCCCAGGCCCATTGTCATTTCCGCCTGGGGCAGTATCTGTTGCGCCAAGCACGCGCGGACGAGGGCCAGGAACATCTGGCGGAAGCCTCGCGCCTGCATCCCGCCTCGTGGAACATCTGGCGTCAGGCGGCGGCGGTCAACGACCTTGGACTGGCGGCCGGTCCCGAATTCTGGGAACGGGTCAATGCCCTTGGCGATGCTTACTATTATCCGCCCGTGGACATGGCGGATATGCCCAAATAGTTGGCCGTGCCTATCGGCCCTCGCGGTGCCAGGCCAGCATGGTCAGGCCGAGGAACAACAGCAGGACCAAAAGGCCGGGCAATAATGGCGTCTGTTCCACGCCGCTGACGGTGTAGTCACCGCTGGCCCGCAGACCCAGCCAACCCCGGCCGCGGCTGATCCGATCCGGCTTGACCCGGCGGATATCAGGCATGCCGTCGGCCAACCAAAAGGCGCCGCCGCCGCTGTGTTCCAGCAACGGTTGGAATTTCTTGGGCGAGGCGCGCATATCGGCATATTCCAACGGGTTCATATCGCCCACCGCCGCGATTGCCTTATGGCTGCCGTCCGCCAGGCGGTACAGGCCCGGCTCCACCACAACCAGACTGCCTGTCTCCACCCCGCGGCCATTGTCCTTCAAGCGGACGCCATGCACTTCGCCGCTGGGGGTAGTGACCTGAATATCAGCGTTGTCGAGGCTGAGGCTGCGGCGCTGGATCAACAATTGACTGCCATTGGCCCGGGCACGCAGGTCTTCCTCCTCAAGATCCGGCTCTTGCATCAGCCAATGGGCGATGCGGCGCAACAGTTCCGCCTGTGGGCCGCCGCCTTCAAAACCACGGGTCCACAACCAGGCATGATCCGACAACAACTGCGCCACCCGGCCGTCGCCGACACGAGCGGTAATCAGCAGCGGCTGCCGCGCCGCGCCACGCAGCAAAATGTCACCCTTGACCCCATCAACGTCGATCTGACGGAACCACCGCCCCCAGCTCGGCGCCGTGTCCTCGGCACCAATACCGCTAAGCGTGGCCGTCACCGGATGACGCCGGCCCTTGCCCGTTGGCAGGGGACGAAAACCAATCTCGCGCACATTTCCCGTCGGCCGGCTGGGCAGGATGCGGCCCAAAGGCGTGCGTGACAGAGAGGCGGGCGAGGCGAAATCCGGCCCCACGGCAGTCAGCACCGCGCCGCCACGGCGGACATATTCGGCGACATTCTGCAAATAGATATTGGGCAGCACGCCCCGGCGGCGGTAGCGGTCAAAGATAATCAGATCAAAATCATCCAGCTTGTCCTGAAACAATTCCCGGGTAGGAAAGGCAATCAGCGACAATTCATTGATCGGCGTGCCGTCCTGTTTATGGGGCGGCCTGAGAATGGTGAAATGTACCAGATCCACCGATGGGTCCGATTTCAGGATATTGCGCCAGGTTCGCTCGCCCGCGTGCGGCTCACCGGAAACCAGCAGAACGCGGAGGCGTTCCCGCACCCCATTAATGACGAGAACAGCGCGATTATTCTTCAGGGTCAGCTCGTCCGGCCCGGCATCAATCTCCAACTCCAGCACCGTGGCACCGCCATGGTTGAGGCGGAAAGGGAAGCTGCGGGTCTGGCCAATGGCTATGGTGCGGCTATCGGTCGTGCCGCCGTCACGGCGCAGGCGCAGACCGGTACGGCCGGCCTGGGCCCCGCCGCCTTCGGCGCCTTCGCTGTCTTGGCTGTCTTCCGCCCGCAGGGTCAAGTTCAGAACCTCACCGACAATGCCATAGCTGGGCGCCTTTACCACCACCAGGCGGCGGTCCCGCTCGCCCCGCTGACCGCTCAACAACAGGTGCACCGGACCGGCTGAATTGGGACCGGCTGAATTGGGGCCGGCCGGATCGGAACCGCCCAGATCAACGACACTTTTCGTATCCTTGCTCAACGAGGGCAGATCATGCACCTGGCCGTCGCTGATGATAATGATGCCCGCGACCCGGCGGTCGGGTACATCGCGCAAGGCCCGCCGGATGGCGCCAAACAAATGCGTGCCATCCGGCAACAAATGGCCCGCCCCCGTTTCCCGGGCCGCGCCTGCCAGACCTGCCCGCACCACCCGCATTTCCAGATTGGGCCGGCCCCGCAGTTTTTGTTCGATACGCGCCAACGCCGCCTCGGTCTGTTGCTGCCGTTCGCCGATACGTTGACTAATGGATTGATCCACCACGATCAGGGCGACATCAGGTATGGGGTTACGCTGTTCCCGCACCAACGAGGGATTGGCCAATGCCAGCAACACCGCCGCCAGGGCCAGCAGGCGCCACGTGGTGCCGCCGGAGCGGCGCCAGTAGGCAACGGCCAGAAGAATGGCGGCGGCCATGAACAGGACCGCCAGCAGCCACCAGGGAAACACGGGGTCAAAGCTGATGCGGGAAAAGCTGGTCATGGCCTATTGCCCCAACCGTTCCAGAATCGTCGGGATATGCACCTGGTCCGATTTGTAATTTCCGGTCAGGGCATACATCACCAGATTGACGCCAAATCGGTAGGCCATTTCGCGCTGCCGGGCGCCGCCAGGGGTGGGCAGGACCAATGGCCTGTGCCGCTCGTCCATGGCCCAGGCCGCGGCCCAGTCATTGCCGCCAATGATCAAGGCCGAAACGCCGTCGTTCAAACCACCGGAACGCCGTTCCACCCAGACCGGAGCACCCACATAGCGGCCGGGAAAATCCTGCAGCAGGTAGAACGACCGGGTCAGCACATGGCCCTGGGGGACTGGCGCCACGGGAGGCAGGTCGAGCCGCGACAACAGCTGCCGCAAACGTTCGCTGGCGCTGCTACCGCCCCTGGCGCCGGCGCCCAGCCGGCGGCGCATCAGGGGCATGCCGTTGCCCGCGTCACGGCTGTCGAACACGATGGTGCCACCGGTGCGCATGTATTGCGATATGCGGGCAATGGCGTGGTCGCTCAAGGCCGGCTGCGTGGGCACCACGGGCCAATACAATAAGGGGAACAGCACCAGGGGGTCTTGCTCCACATTGACCGCCATGGGCGCTTCCGGTTCGATGGAGGTGCGCAGACGCAGTATATTGCTTAACCCGGCCAGGCCGGCGCGGCTCATCTCGTCGACCTGACCATCGCCGGTCAGCACATAGGCCAGGCGGGTATCCAGCGCGGCTGCCATGGCGAACCGCTCGGCCGAGGTAAATTGTTGCGCGGACGCAATATTGTCGGGCAACAGCAATATCGCAGCCAACAGCAGTGCCGCCGTACGAACGCCGGGCCGTAACAGACCGCGCAGCGCAAGGACCGCGACAAGGTCGGCCAAGGCCAGCAAGACCGCCGCCAGCAACAGCCAAGGCTTCAGATCCAGCTCCCGGTCCTGCAGGTAGCCAGACATCCGTGCCGGTACCGATAATTCCGTGATCGGGTGCAGCGCCTGCCAGTTCTGGCTCAGGTTCAAGGCACGGCGGTCGTCTTCACGTCCATAATAACCGGGCGGATTTCTCGGTCCGGCCTTGGCCTGCTCTAAATCGCGGGCATTGATGGCTTCTGCACCGGGGGCTGGCGGGCCCAATCGGCCAAAGGCGTCCAAACTGGACAACGGCGGCAATTGCCTTCGGATCACCGCTTCACCCGCCGCCGCGACGCCGCGTGACATGGCGGTCAGACGGCGCATCATGTCCACGAACAAGCCGGACAAAGGCAGGTTTGACCACGACGCGTTGGCGGTAACATGAAACAGTACCAGCCAACCTTGGCCCCTGGGCACCGCCGTCACCATCGGCGTACCGTCGGCCAGAGAGGCCCAGGTACGCTGGCTCAGATCCTGCGACGGCTGCGCCAGGACCTGCCGTTTAACCAGGACATCGCCCGGCACCGTCAGGCCATGGAATGGACTGTGTTTGGGAAAAGCGGCCAGCCCGGCCGGTTTGGACCAGGACAGCGAACCTCCCAGCGAGCGGCCGCCCTGACGCAGCGCCGTGGGGATCAGCGCGTCCGGCCCTTGCGCCAAATGCGGCCCGGCAAAGCGGACCAGCATGCCGCCATCCTTTAGCCATTGCCCCAGCCGCTGCTGCTGCGCCTTGGGTAACTGACCGATGTCGGCCAGCACCAGCACCGCCAGGGGCCGCTGCAACAATGTATCGATCTCGCCCCGGCGCAGCTCGGCATAGGGCCGCAAGGCGCGTTCCAGATAATACAGGTTGGAGAGCAGGGGTTGGGCCCGCTCCTCCATCGTGGCGCCGGAGACCAGACCCACGGGCCGCCGCCGCCAACGTTCATCCAGCATTACGCTGGCCGCCGCCGAACCCGCCCCAGCCAATTCCAGACGCAAGGCACGGTTACGCAACTCGCCGGGCAGGGCAATGTCCACCAGCACCCGGTCCTGGCCGATGCCGAACCGCGCCCGGCCCTGCCCCAACACCCGGCCGCGTTCACCCAACGCGCGCACCGTTACGGCGCCCAGGCCCTTGTCTTCGGCGCGAAGCACCGTCGCCTGCAAGCCATCGCAGCTTAGCACCGGGGGCAGCAGCGCCATGGCCCGCTGTCCGGCGGCTTGCTGCAGCAGATGTAGCGGGCCCAGGGCAGCCAACGTACCGGCTAGCTCTTCTTGCCCCGGTCCGTCAATGCCATCGCTTAACCAATACACCGCAGGCTGTTCGGCAAAATCTAATTCCTGCGCGGCGAGGGCCGCGGCGGCGCGGTCCGTGGCCCAGGGTTTCGGTTGCAAGGCACGCAACAGCGGCTCCGCCTCGGCCGCTTGCACGAGGCCGGAGGCATGGATCGCACCACCGCCCATGGGCGGCGCCGTGGTCAGAACCAGCACCGGGCGCTGGCGCCGTTTCGCCCGTTCCACCAAGGTCAGGGCGGCTTGTTGCCGTAGCGGCCAGCTGGGCGCCGCTGCCCAGCCATCATCGATCACCAGCAGTACCGGACCTTCGCCAGACAAATCAGCGCCCGGATGCAACAGGGGGTGGGCCAGGGCCAACACCACCAGGGCCGCCAGCAATAATCGTAACAGAGCGAGCCATAGCGGCGTTGCCGCCGGTGTCTCTTCCTCGCCACGCAGGTCAAACAATATGCGGATTGGGGGAAAGCGTACCCGCCGGGGTGCCGGCGGCGTGATCCGCAGCAGCCACCAGATCAAGGGCAACGCGGCCAGGCCCAGCAGCATCCAGGGCGCGGTCAGTGCAAGGGGTCCAAGCGACAGCATGCGCTACAATTTGGCTTGGCTGGTTAGGCCGGCAGGGCGGTCCAAGTCGCCACTCAAGGCGCTGTACAGCGCCAGCAGGGCGGTTTGCGGCGAGCGGTCCGTACGATGGGCGGTGAAACCCCAACCGGCCCGCCGCGCAATATCATTGAGGCCTTCGCGTTGCAGCGCCATGCGCAGGCGGTATTCATCGCGCAGGCTTTCCACCCGGCCGATCAGAACCTTGCCCTCGCCCTCCAGGCCTTCGAATTCCGTGCGGCCCTGAAACGGCAAATCCTCTTCCGCGCCATCCAGGATCTGCAGCAAATGGCCGCGGGCACCCTGGTTGGCGAAACGTTTGACCGTTCGCTCGATTTCCTCAAGGGGTGCGAGAAAGTCACTGAACAGAACCAATTGGGCTAACCGCGGCAGCCGTCCCGGCTCTGGCAGGCCAATTTCGCCGGTATGCGGGTCCAGCAAATGCGCGCCCAGACGGTTCAGGGTGGCGCGGCCCCCCGTGGCGATGTTGTCCTGGCCGTAAAGGCCCACATGTTCGCCGCCGCGCAGCAACAACGATGCCAGTGCCAGCAACAACAGATCGGCCCGGTCCTGCTTGCGTTCAGATGCCGTCGCATTGCCGGATGATGTACCGGATGATGTACTGGACGCCGATTGGTAGTCCATGGAGGCGGAGCCGTCCCGCCAGAGCCAAACGCTTTGCGCCGCTTCCCACTCATTCTCCCGTACGAAGGTTTTCTGGCTCTTGGCGGATTGCCGCCAGTCAATGGCCGTGGCGCTATCGCCGCCCTGATAGCGGCGGTATTGCCAAAAGGTCTCGCCAATACCCACCCGGCGCCGGCCATGAACGCCTTGAACAACGGTTGCCGCAACCCGTTCCGCCGCGACCAACAGAGCCGGCAAAGTAGCAGCCAGCTGTTCCGCCCTTGCGCCAATCCTATTTGCAGCGGCCGGCGACATCGCGGCTTATGCCAAGGGTTCGGACAGGCGGCCAATGACCTGTGAAAGCGTGACGCCATCGGCGCGGGCAGCAAATGTCAGCGCCATGCGGTGGCGTAGCACCGGGCGGGCCAGGGCCAGTACATCATCAACGGAGGGCGCCAGCCGGCCGTCCAGCAAGGCGCGGGCGCGGACCGCCAGCATCATCGCCTGACTGGCCCGTGGGCCGGGGCCCCAGGCGACCTGTTCGCGAATATCGGGCAGGGAGCTCTCTTCCGGGCGGCCATTGCGCACCAGGGTCAGGATTGCCTCGACCACGCTGTCGCCCACGGGAATGTGGCGGATCAGATCCTGAATGGTGCGTAACCCCTGGCCATCGATCACCGCCTCGATCGTGGCTTCCTCGCCCCCGGTGGTGGCGATCAACATGCGCCGCTCGGCCTCGCGATCGGGATAATCCACGTCGATCTGTAGCAGGAAGCGGTCCAATTGCGCCTCGGGCAGGGGATAAGTGCCCTCCTGCTCCAAGGGGTTTTGCGTCGCCAGCACATGAAACGGCTGCGGCAGGGGATGGTGCTGCCCGGCAATGGTGATGAATTGTTCCTGCATAGCCTGCAACAGAGCCGATTGGGTGCGTGGGCTGGCCCGGTTGATCTCGTCCGCCATTAAAAGCTGGCAGAACACCGGGCCGGGCAGAAAGCGAAAGCTGCGCTTGCCGCTGTCCGCCTCCTCCAACACTTCGGAACCGAGAATATCAGCAGGCATCAAATCCGGCGTGAACTGCACCCGTTTCTCCGCCAGACCAAGGACCGTGCCCAAGGTTTCCACCAGACGCGTTTTGGCCAGACCGGGCACGCCGATCAATAGAGCATGACCGCCGGCCAGCAGGGTGATCAGGGTTTCATCGATCACCTCTTCCTGGCCGAAGATAACCCGACCGATCATCTGCCGTATTTTGGCGATTTTTTCGACGGCCGCCTCGGCCTCGGCGATCAATTTTTTATCGGTTTCGCTGACGAATGCCATGTTGTCCACTATATTGAAGAGTTCTCAACTATGATCTAGCCGTAAGGTAACGTTTACGAGAGCGTAGGGCCAGCTGAACCGGGCTAGCCGAACAAGGTCACCACGTGGAAAAGCAGATGCTGGATATTCAGGCCATCGCCGCGCAATTGCCAAAGGGCAAGCTGCCGCCGGTGGAATCGTGGCATCCGGATTTTTCCGGCGATCTGGATATGCGTATCTCCCGCGATGGCACCTGGCATTACCTGGGCTCGCCCATAAAGCGTCATCGGATGGTCAAGATGTTTGCCTCGATCCTGCGCCATGATGCGGACGGGCGCTATTATCTGGTCACCCCGGTGGAAAAATTCGCCATTACGGTCGAGGACGCGCCCTTTCACGCCGTCGCCATGACGGTGAATGGAACCGGAAACGAACAGATCCTGACCTTCCGCACCAATGTGGATGACGAGGTCATGGCGGGCCCTGATCACCCACTGCGGATGGAGATTAACCCTGAAACGGAAGAGCCCTCGCCCTATGTGCATATACGTGGGCGCTTGGAAGCATTGATCAACCGTGCGACATTCTATGATCTGGTCGATTTGGCCGTGGAGGAGAGCCACGATGGCGAGACCCGCTTTGGCATCTGGAGTGCCGGCGTGTTCTTTCCGATCGGCGATCCAGGCAGGATTTAGATCACGAAGCGTATTTTTGAATTTGGTGAGGAGCCGCAGTTGCGCGACCGCATAGTATCAAAACTTCGCCCCATGGTGGATTCCCGCGCGCATGATGATCTGCGCCCCTCCACCGGCGACCATGACCTAAATCCCTTCATGCAGGACTGGGTTGACCCGGACGAGCGCCTAAAGCCGGCCGCCGTGCTGGTTCCCTTGGTCGAGCATAACAGCGGCCTGACTGTATTATTGACCAAGCGCACGGACCATCTGCATCATCACGCCGGCCAGGTCAGCTTTCCCGGCGGCCGGGTGGAGGAAGACGACCTGGACGTGATCGATACCGCCCTGCGCGAAACCGAAGAGGAAATCGGCCTGGACCGCGCCTACGTAGAAGTGGCCGGTTACCTGGATAATTACGAAACCGGAACGGGTTTCCATATTACCCCGGTGGTTGGTTTCGTGCGCCTGGGTTTTGATCTGAACGTGGATGATTTCGAGGTTGCGGATGTTTTTGAGGTACCGTTGGATTTTCTCTTCGACCCGAAAAATCATCAACGCCACAGCCGGGACTACAACGGCCATCAGCGGCAATATTACGCCATGCCGTACGGCGAATTTTATATCTGGGGTGCGACGGCGGGGATGTTGATGAACCTGTACCGGCGCGTCCACGATCTGCTCTGAGCGCGACGGGCCTTAAAACATGCTACGCAACATTCTTTATCATTTGGTGCCGTTTCTCCTGCCCTTCATCGCCTATGGCCTGTATCTCTACGCAACCCGGCGGGCGCGTGAAAAGGGCCAGGCGTTTGACGAGGCGCCCTGGTTCTGGCTGTTCGCCGCCGGCTTGGGCTTATTGGTGGCTTCGTTGATCGCGGTCTGGTATTTCACCGGCGATCCGGCGGGCGGCGTCTATACCGCACCCAACGTCCAGGACGGTAAGATCGTGCCCGGCAAGTTCGACTAGCAAACACCATGACGCACCTGACCCAGCAACCCTGGTTAACGGCAGCGTCCAGCAGGTTGGTGCTGGGCGCCCTTGCAAACGATGGCGCGACACCGCGTTTTGTCGGCGGTTGTGTCCGCGATGGCCTGTTGGGCCGCGCCAGCACGGATCTTGATATTGCTATCGACCAATTGCCCGAGGACAGCATGCGCCTGCTGGAAGCGGCCGCCATCAAGGTCATACCCACAGGCCTGAAACACGGCACAATCACGGCCCTGGCCAAGGGCCAGCATTTCGAAATCACCACCTTGCGGGTGGACGTGGAAACTTTTGGCCGCCACGCCAGGGTTGCCTTCACGGACGATTGGCAATTGGACGCCGCGCGCCGGGATTTCACCATCAACGCCATTTATACGGACAGGGACGGCCAGCTGTACGACCCTGTTGGCGGCCAGGCGGATCTGGCGGCGGGTTTGGTACGTTTCGTGGGCGATGCGGCGCAACGGATTACCGAGGACAAGCTGCGCATCCTACGGTTTTTCCGCTTTTTCGCGCTATACGGACGGGGCGGGCCGGATGCGGCGGCTCTTGCCGCCTGCGCCGCCGCCGCACCGGGCATCGCGGGCCTGAGTGGCGAGCGGGTCAGCGCCGAAGTTTTCAAGCTATTGGCCGCCGCCAACCCCCTGCCCAGCCTGCAACTCATGGCCGAGGCCGGTGTTTTGAGCCAGATCCTGCCCGACGGCTTCGACCTGGACGGTCTGGCCCGATCCGACAACGACCCCCTGCGCCGCCTGTCCGCCATTGCCTCCGCCGGGGCAGCAGCCATCGCCAAACGCCTGCGCCTCTCCAAGCAGCAAGCCAGCCGCCTGAACTTCCTGATAGACCCGCCTGCAAAATTGAGCCCGGAGATCGCGCGCCCCGCCCTGCGCCAACTGCTCTACGACCACGGCGCCAACCAAATCAGCGATCTCGCCTTGCAGCAGGGCGTGCCGGAGCTTCTCCCGCGCATCGACGAGGCAACCCCGCCACCCTTCCCCCTCAAAGGCAGCGATGCCCTGGCCCTGGGCATGCATGCCGGTCCGGAGATAGGCAATATATTACGGTCGCTGGAAGATGAATGGCGTGCAAACGATTTTGCCGCCAGCCGGGATGAGTTACTGGCCGCGTTGACAGATTTAAAAATGGACAAAGGATAAGACAATGGTGGGCGATATCCTCAACGGCAGTTGTCTATGCGGAGATGTCGAATACCAGGTAAGGGCACCCTTTCTCAGATTTGCCCATTGCCATTGTTCCCGTTGCCGCAAGGCTACCGGCACTGGGTATGCGACCAACCTCTATGTCTCCCCGGATCATTTCGAATGGACATCAGGACGGGACTTTGTCGTCCGATACGATCTGCCAACGGCGGCTAGCTTCTCAACAACATTTTGCCGAAACTGCGGCTCGCCCCTTCCGCACCACACCCGTAGTGGACGAGAGATCGTCGTCCCAGCCGGGTCTCTGGAAGAGGTTCCCCGCCATGAATTGCAAGGCCACATCTTTTGGGACTCTCGAGCGGAATGGACAACTGCGAACGACAAACTGCCAAAATATTCGGAAATGCCGGATTGGTGGTGACGGATTCATACCCGAATGGAGAACGCCAATGTGCGCGTCTATAGTCGGAATTCACGCATACATAGAGGTTTCCGAACTCGCGCTCGGAATGAATTTCTACTGTGACGGACTTGGCCTATCCCTGAAGAGGCAATTGAGTCCACGCTGGGTCGAGTTGCAAGGCGCCGGCACGCCGATCTATCTACTTGGAAATCGGCCGGAAACGGCGGACCTGGGAAGCACAAGTGCAACACGCAGCTTTGAGCGGCACTGGACGCCAGTGCATCTTGATTTCGTCGTAACCTCACTTGACGAAATGGTCAAACGGTTGCTTGATTTTGGCGCCACACGGGATCAAGCCATCAAAGAACGTGAATATGGCCGCATCGCCAATATGGCTGACCCGTTTGGCAATGGCTTCGATTTGATTGAATTCGCCGGTGATGGCTACGAGGCCGTCTCTAGGTCGGTATGAGCAGGACATTTCGGATGCCCGAACCCACAACATTTTACCGTTTTCATTGGCCCGACGGCGTGAGCAGCGAGGGGCGGGGCATGGACGTGGCGGACGCCCTGGAAAAGCTGGGCTTTGGCGCCGAGGCGGCGAAAACCTTGGAATATTACGAAGTGCTGGAAGAAACGCCCGCCGATCACGCGCGCCACGAAATGATCAAGGATGCCTATCGCTAAGAAAAAACCCTTCCGCGTGGGACGCGGAAGGGCATTTTGATGCTTGGTATTATTGCTCTTCTATCAATGGTCGGAGTGAGAGGATTTGAACCTCCGACCCCCGCCTCCCGAAGACGGTGCTCTACCAGGCTGAGCTACACTCCGGCACGTTTGCCCGCCGCTCTTCACAGCGGACCGCGTGCTTATAGCGCCCATGGCGAGGCGCGGCAAGATATCGATTTAAGATTTAGGGCCGCGACGGCGGCCCGGCGCTAGTGCGCCGCCGCCCCGTTCCTTATTGGGGCGTGGCGCGCTTTGGCGCGCGGCGTGAACAACAAGAGCTAATAGGCCCGTTCGATACAGAAATCGACAACGTCCACCAGGGCACGCTTGGCTTCGCCGTCGGGGAAGATGCCCAAACCGTCGCGGGCCATGGCGCCGTAGTGGCGGGCCCGTTCGATGGAATCCTGCAGCGCATCATTGCGTTGCAACAATTCCATGGCGTGCTCCAGATCGCCGTCCTTTTGCTCGCCGTCTCCAATGCAGCGGACCCAAAAGGCGCGCTCTACCTCGTCACCCCGGCGATAGGCCAGCAGCACCGGCAGGGTCACCTTGCCCTCGCGAAAATCATCGCCCACGGTCTTGCCCAAGGTGGCCTGTTGCGCGGAATAATCCAGGGTGTCGTCAACCAGTTGAAAGGCAATGCCAAGGTTGCGGCCAAAGGCCTCCAAAGCGTCTTCCTCGACCGCGCCGCGGCCGGCGATAACGGCGCCAATGCGGCAGGCGGCGGCGAACAGCGCGGCGGTCTTGGCGGCCACGACTTCGAGGTACTTTTCCTCGGGTATTTCAACGTTATTCAAGGTTTCCAGCTGCATCACCTCACCTTCCGAGATGATGGCGGAGGCATTGGCGAGGACGCGCAGCACTTCCAGGCTGCCATCGGCGACCATGATCTGAAAGGCGCGGGAGAACAGAAAATCACCAACCAGGACGCTGGGTTGATTGCCCCACAGCACATTGGCGGTGGCATCGCCCCGGCGCAGGTCGCTTTCATCGACCACGTCATCATGCAGCAGGGATGCGGTATGGATAAATTCCACCGCCGCCGCCAGGCCGATCTGACGCTCGCCCGTGTAGCCGCACAGACGCGTGCTGGCCAGGGTCAACATGGGGCGCAGGCGCTTGCCGCCCGAAGCGATGATATGACCCGCCAATTGCGGGATCAACGGCGCCCGGCTGTGCATGCGGTCCAGGATGGTATGGTTGACCTTGATCAGATCGTCGCCAACCAATTGCATTAACGGTTCCATCGAAGGCCGCCGGGGCGTAGCCCCTTCCAACTGTATTACGTCCGCCACCAAAACGTCCCTCTGCTTACCCGCGACTTTGCGCCGCCTGCCCTATAGACTGCATTCATGGGGCATAATGCAAGAAGACATTAAGGCGCATGATGGCGGCCAATTTGACGGGGGCGGGCGATGATCGAACTGCTGCGCAGCAACGACCTGGTATTATTGTCGTGGGTGGAAGTTTATTTGCGCGACGCGGGTATTGAAAGCGTGCTGCTGGATCAGAATATTTCGGTCCTGGAGGGGTCCATCGGCGCCTTCAACCGGCGCCTGATGGTGCTGGACGATGACGAGGTAAAGGCCCGCGCCTTGTTGAAGGAAGCGGATATCGAGACTTATGAACCTTAACGTCACTCAAGATGGCCTGTTGGACCGGCGGATTACATTGAACCAGCCGCGTCACGGCTACCGCGCCGGCGATGACGCGGTCCTGCTGGCAGCGGCGGTGGGCGCCAGGCCCGGGCAGACGGTGCTGGATGCAGGGGCCGGTGTCGGCGCGGTGTCCCTTTGCCTGGCCTGGCGTTGCCCCGAACTGGTTATTCGCGGTATGGAACTGCAACCTGAATTGGCAACCCTGGCGCAAGAGAACATCGCCGCCAACGGTATGGCGGCACGGGTCAGTATCCAGCAGGGCGATATCCGCCAGCCGCCGCCGGAAATCGGCCAGGCCACCTTCGATCACACGGTCTGCAATCCGCCGTTCCATGTGGCGGGCCGATCCTCTGCCCCACCCAATGCCAGCAAGGCCATCGCCCATGGCGAGGGGGAAACGCCCCTGCAAGAATGGTTGGCATTTTGTCTGCGCCGTACTGTATCGGGTGGTACTGTCACGGTAATCCACCGTGGCGACCGCCTGGCAGCACTGCTGTCGGGCCTGCGCCAGGGCGCGGGCGACATGGTGGTTTTTCCCCTGTGGGCCCGACTGGATAAGCCGGCCAAGCGGATCATCGTACAGGCCCGCGTGGGTGGGCGGGGGCCGGATATCATGCATCCCGGATTATGCCTGCTTGATGCCGACGGTAATGACAGCGCACAGGCCCGCGCCGTGCTACGCGATGGCGCGGCCTTGGATATGTCTAGCTGACTGTAATAACCGGCTCGCCCGCGCCGCAATGTCCGATGATGGCGGCGGCATCGTAGCCACGGGCATGAAACAGCGCCAGAAGCTCGTCCGCGCCCGAGGGATCGACCGCCACCAGCAAGGGCCCGGCGGTTTGCGGATCATAGAGCAGATTGTCCCGCCAACCGGGCAGGCCGTCGGGTAAAACCACGCCGTTGGCAAAAGCCTCCCGGTTGCGGCCCGCCGCCCCGGTGTTCACGCCGGCCTCCGCCAGCTCCCGCCCCGCCGTCAGCATGGGCACCGCATCCAGTTCAATCGCTGCTGCCACGCCGGAGCCCTGACAAACCTCGCTTAAATGGCCGAGCAGGCCAAAGCCGGTGATATCCGTCACCGCATGTACGTCCGCCCGTTCACCCAGTTCCGCGCCGATATCATTCAGCCGCGTGGTGCAGTCGATCATTTCCTTGTAACCGGCATCCGACAAGGTGCCCTTTTTCATGGCCGAGGCCAGAAAGCCGGTACCGATGCCTTTGCCCAAAATCAGCGCATCGCCGGGCCGGGCGCCGATATTGCGCTTGATATTGGCAATATCCACCATGCCGATCACCGCCAGGCCGTAGATCGGCTCCAGCGTATCGATGGAATGGCCGCCCGCGATGGGTACGCCGGCGTCCTTGCAAACAGCGGCGCCGCCGGCCAGGACCTGGCCAATGGTTTCGGTGGAGACTTTGTCGACAGGCATGCCGACAATGGCCAGGGCCAATACGGGACGCCCGCCGACGGCATAGACGTCGGATAACGCGTTGGTCGCCGAAATGCGGCCGAAATCGTAAGGATCATCGACCACGGGCATGAAAAAATCCGTGGTCGCCACCATCGCCCGGCTTTCATCGATACGATAGACGGCGGCATCGTCACCGGTATCATTGCCGACCAGCAAATCGGCATTCGGGGCGGGCTTTGGCAGATTCGCAAGCAGCCCCCGCAACACGGCGGGGGCAATCTTACAACCTCAACCGCCGCCGTGGGCCAGGGTCGTCAGCCGCGGCTCACCCGCCATATCATCCTTGTTCATCTCTACCTCGTTCTTAGGCGCTATGCCGGCTTTCAGCTTTCGACATTGAAGGGCGCGACGATATCCGGTCACCGCACCCAACCGAGATCACTTCTTTTTGATGTTTGCCCACTACGCGTTGACGTCGATCACCGTGCGTCCGCGCACCTGGCCTTTTAGGATATCGGCGGTGATGGCGGGAACATCGGCCATGGTTTTGACTTCCGTCATCGCGTCCAACTTGTCCAAAGGCAGGTCCGTGGCCAGACGGGCCCAGGCCTGGGCCCGCCGCTCGGCCGGACAGTAAACGGAATCGATACCCCAGATCCGCACGCCGCGCAGGATGAACGGCAACACCGTGCCCGGCAAATCCGCACCCGCGGCCAAACCGCAAACCGCGACCGTGCCCAATGACTTCGTCGCCGCCAGGACATTGACCAGGATCTGGCTGCCGACCGTATCAATACCACCGGCCCAGGTCTCCCGGGCCAGAGGGCGGCCGGGCTCGCTCAAATCAGACCGCGGCACGATGGAGCTCGCACCCAGGCCACGCAAATAGTCATGCTCGCTCTCGCGCCCGGTGGAGGCGGCGACGCTGTAGCCGAGGTTGGCCAGCACCGCCACCGCGACGGAGCCGACGCCGCCAGCTGCACCGGTAACGATGACATCGCCGTCACCGGGTTTGACGCCGGCATCTTCCAGGGCCAGCACGCTCATCATGGCGGTAAAACCGGCGGTGCCGATGGCCATGGTCTGTTGCAGGCTAAGACCAGCAGGCTTTTTCACCAGCCAATCGGCCTTGGCCCGGGCCCGCTGTGACAGGCCGCCCGAGGTCGCCTCGCCCACTCCCCAGCCGGTCAACACGACTTCATCGCCGACGGCAAATTTACCCGAGTCCGACGCTTCCACTACACCGGCATAATCGATGCCCGGCGCCATGGGCATGCCACGCATGATCTTGGATTTGTTGCCCTGAACCGCTAAGCCGTCCTTATAGTTGATGGTGGAATACTTCACCCCAACGGTAACCTCGTCCGCCGGCAGATCCGCATCCGCCACATCGCACAAATTCACCTGCGCCTTGCCATCGACGTCCGTTGCCCACCAAGCCTTGAAGGTACCGCTCATAACCATTTCCAATCACGTTGAACTATCAAAAATCTAGCCGGATCATAGCGCCTGTTATTGCCTCGGCAAGGTCTCAGCAAATCTTAGAGGTTGGCCACCGGCTTGGCCAAGCAACTGGCCGTCACGCATGACCGCATTTCCCCTGATGATCGTGGCCATGGGCCAACCGGTAACCTCGCGGCCATGGAACGGCGTCCAGCCCGAGACATTGGCCATATCTTCATCCAAAATGGTCCGTTTCGCGGCCAAATCCACTAGGGTAAAGTCGCCGTCAAAACCAACCGCGATGCGGCCCTTGCGGGCGATGCCGAACAGCCGCACCGGCCCGGCACAAACCAAATCCATCAGGCGCAGCAGGCTTAAGCGGCCATTTGCCACATGATCCAGCATGATCGGCAGCAATGTCTGCACGCCGGGCATGCCCGAGGGGCTGGCCGGATAAGTTTCCGCCTTTTCCGCCAATGTATGAGGCGCATGGTCAGAGCCGATAACATCAACCACGCCCTGATCCAAGCCCCACCACAGGCCCTGGCGGTGGCCCTCGTCGCGGATCGGCGGGTTCATCTGGGCCCGCGCGCCCATCTCGGCATAGCAATCCGGGGCCGCCAGGGTCAGATGTTGGGGCGTCGCCTCGACCGAGGCAACATCTTTGTTCTCGGCTAGAAAGCGCATTTCCTCCGCCGTGGTGATATGCAGCACATGCACCCGGGCGCCGGTTTCCCTGGCGATGGCGATCAGGCGCTTGGTGGCGCGCAAGGCGGTCTCCGGGTCCCGCCACAATGGGTGCGCGGCGGGATCGGCGGCTTCCTCCGCCAGGTGCTGACGCTCCTTCAGGCGCGGCTCATCCTCGGCATGGACGGCGCAGCGGCGGTTAATGGCAGCCAATATGCGGCGCAAGGTGGGGTCGTCCTCGGTCAACAGATTGCCGGTGGACGAACCCATGAAGATTTTTACCCCGCAGCAGCCGGGCAAGCGTTCCAGCTCCGGCAACTGTTCGGCGTTCTCGCCGGTGCCGCCCATATAGAAGGCATGCTCGCACCACATGCGGTCCTTGGCGCGGGACAGCTTATCGGCCAGGGCCTCGGGATTGGTGGTCAGAGGCGCGGTATTGGGCATTTCGAAAACGGCGGTGACACCGCCCAAAACAGCCCCGCGGGAGCCCGCTTCCAGATTTTCCTTATGCTCATTTCCCGGCTCACGGAAATGCACCTGGGTATCGATCACACCGGGCAGCACGTGCAGTCCCGTGGCATCGATCACTTCGCCGGCGGCGGCGGTGGCCAGATCGCCAATGGCCACTATGCGGCCGTCCCGAACGCCGACATCGCCCAGGGCAATGCCATTGTGCGTCACCAAAGTGCCGCCGCGCAACAATAGATCAAAGGTTTCGGCCATAATATCCTCCTAGACGGCTGTCGCCAGGGTTTCGAAAACGTCACCTTGAGGCTTGGCACCTAGAATATGGTGGCGGTGCCACAAGGCAAAGAACAACAACGACCAGGCGGCAAAGCCCTGACGCTTGCCGCCGTTTTGAAACAACGCCGCAACCCTGTCAGGGCGGGCAATGGCATCAATGCCCGGTTGCGCCGCCACCAGCGGTCCCAATTCATTGCCCCGGCCCCTGATCCATTCCGCCACCGGCACCGTAAAGCCATGTTTGCGGTCGAACGGATTGGCCATGGGCGTGGCGTTGGCCAACCAACGGCGCAGCAAATACTTGCCCTTGCCGTCCCGCACTTTCAACTCATCGGGCAGGCGGTAAGCAAAATCAGCCACTGTTTTATCCAGGAAGGGCGTCCGCCCCTCCACGCCATGAGCCATCAGGCAACGGTCCAATTTGATCAGTAGGTCATTGGGCAGCCAGTCCGCGCAATCTATCGCCTGGGCCAGCTGCAAACGGCTCAAATCGCTGGCGCCCAAGGTGCTTTCCGCCGCCCGGATGCCGTCCCGCCAGGTGTCCGATGGCTGCCGCAGAACGCCAAGCCGGTCAAAGCGGCCGGTCCGGCGCATGGTGCGCGGCCCGCCGACCCACCAGGAGCGCTGGGCATCCCGATAGCGGCCATAGCCGGCAAACAACTCGTCCCCGCCCTCGCCCGACAGCACCACTTTCAGGCCCTCAGCCTTGGCCGCCGCCGCCAATTTATAGGTTGGCAGAACGGCATAATCCGCCGCCGGGTCATCGATGGCGGCGGTAACCTGGGGCAACAGGGACCAGAAATCGCTTTCAGCGAAGTCAACCTCGTAATGTTCCGCCCCCAGCTGCCGCGCCAAAGCGCGGGCCTGGTCCCGCTCATCGTGGGCCTTGGTACCGGTGAAGCCGGCGGTAAAGGCGCGCACGGGCTGATCATTCAAACGGGCCATCAGGGTCAACAGGGCGGCACTGTCGATGCCGCCGGAAAGAAACATGCCATAGGGCACGTCGGCGCGCTGGTGGATCTCGACGCTATCGAGGAGGATTTGCTCCAACTCCTTCAACGCAGCGCTTTCCTCCAGCCGCCTGGGACGTTCCAGGGGTAGCGCGCCGCGCCGGCGGCGGTCAACTATGCGCCCCTGGGCGATCACCAGGGTCTCGCCCGGCAGAACCCGGTGGATCTGGGGGTGGATACAACGCCGTCCAGTGGTGAACTGCATCTGCAACAGCTCGTGCATGGGCTGATCAACCACACCGGGCCGGGCCAGTCCGGCCGCGATCAGGGCCGTTGGTTCCGAGGCGAAGGCAAAACCAAAATCGCCCTCTACATAATAGACCGGCTTGATGCCGAAGGGATCGCGGCTCAACAGCAATTGCCCTTCGCCCGGATCATAAATGGCGATGGCATACATGCCGCGCAGCTGACCGGCAAAATCGACACCGTCCTGGCGGTACAGATACAACGCCGGTTCGCAATCCGACTTGGTTTGCAGCGGTGCCTCACCCAGAGCTTCGCGCAATTCCAGATAATTGTAAATTTCGGCATTCGCGATCAGGACGGTACCATCGGGACCCAAAATGGGTTGATCGCCGGTCTCCAGATCAATAATGGCCAGGCGGGTATGAACCAGACCGATGCCATCACCAAGATGCCGTCCGCTGCCATCGGGGCCGCGGTGGCGCAGAGCATCCTGCAGCGCGTCAAGCATGGTCAGGTCAGGCGCCATGCCGTCCGCCGTCATAATGCCCGCGATACCGCACATTAGCCGCTCACCCCACTAGCCGTCACCTTGGCGAAAAAATCCAAATAGCGTTGTACCACCACCGCCTCGCTATAGTCCGCCAGATAATCGTCATGACCAGCCTGGGTCAGGGCTAATGCGGTTTCCCGGTTGGCCAGCACCCGGTTGATGGCGGCGGCCAAGGCCTCGGCATCGTCAATGGGCGTCAACAAGCCGTTTTCGCCATCCCGGATCAGTTCCACCGGTCCGGCGGCGGCGGTGGCGACAATGGGCCGATGACGGGCCCAAGCTTCCAACACCACATTGCCCAAAGGTTCGATCCGCGATGGGCAGGCGACCATGTCGGCGGCGGCATAGAACGGCCCTGGATCTTCCTGCCAACCCAGGAAGCGGATGCGCGGCGCCACGCCCAGATGCACCGCCTGTTTACGCAACTCGGCCTCCAGCGGTCCCTGGCCGGCCAGCCACAAATATACATCGGGCAACCGGCGCATGGCTTGGATCAGGACATCGAAAGCCTTGTTCTGGTGCAGCCGTCCCAGCGCCAACACCACCGCCGCATCATCCGGCGTGGAAAGATCCCGGCGCGACGCCGGCGCCACGGTTGCGGCGGAGACAAAGTTCGGCACGTAATGCGCCCGCTCCTCTGGCCAGCCATGTTCCGTCAGATAGCTGACGATGCCTTTGGTATTGCCGATCAGATGATCGCAGGTGCGGTAATATTTCAGGTCATAGTAGCCACCCAGGCGGGCGCAATGCACGAACCGTCCGGCCGGTTTGGGGCAGAACGAGGCGGCCCGGTTCATCCAGCTCAACACCACATCGGGCTCATAGCGGCGCAGCTCGCGGCGCAGGCCAAGGCGGGTGGAAATGTCCAGTTTGCCACCAAAAGGCAGGGACACCGCCGCGATGCCGCCATCCGCCAATTGCTTCTCGCGGTTCTGTTCTGGCCGCAACACCACGCGCTGGTCCAGGCCGGCATGATGCAGGGCCAGCACCAGACGGGTGAAGAACGCCTCCGCCCCGCCATGCCGGGCCCCGGCCATGCATTGCATTACCCGCATTATTTTACTCTTTCTCCAAATCTCTCTCGAGCCGGGCCTTAAGATGCGAGAGGATCGGATACAGCCCAGCCATCAAGGCGATCAGAAAGCCATAAGCACCTTCGCGGTAGCCCTTGCGGGAGAGATAGCATTTGGCGAAGCGTGAAAACATCCGCCGAATATTGCTGGCCAGATTGCCAATATCGCCAGCGGCCCGCAGATCCGCCGCCCGGGCACTGCTATAGCGGTCCAGACGCCGCAACATATCGGAAATATCCTTATCCACATTATGGCGGATCGGTGTCGTCAGCCAGCGCCGCGGTCCAGTCAGTCTAAGGGACGGATGGATACGTTGTTCGCCCCAGCGCTTGGCCCCCCTGGCGGATAGCCGCGGCGCCGCCGAGACCCCCCACGAACCACCCCAGCCATGGCGGACCAGGCGCGCACCGATGTAATTGTCGAACGGCAACAGAAAATAGCCATCCGACAGACCGTCTATGGCGGCTCGGATCTCGACGCCCAGCTCTGGATTGGCCCGCTCATCCGCGTCCACTTCCAGAATCCAGGCGCCATGGCAGGCATCCAGGCCCTCGTTGCGGCGATGGCCCTCTATCTCCCAGGCACCTTCCACCAGGGTGGCGTTAAATCTTTCGGCGACGGCCTTGCTGCCGTCGGTACATTTGTCCAACACCACCACCAGTTCGTCGGCGAAATCCAGCGCCTCCAGACAATCGGCCAATTGCGCCTCTTCGTTATGGACCACCACCAGCACGGAAAGAACGGGCTCGGTCATCCCGCCGTCTCGCGAATTTTGGTCAACAGGGCGCGCGCTGCCGTTTCCACCTTTGCAATCGACAATGTATCCATCCAACTATCCTGGCTGCGGTAATCGTATGCCGGATCGTTGCGAATGTCGTCAAAGCCAAGATCAGTGCGCACCGAGGCCGCCTTGCCGCCCCAGGGACCGTACAATTCCTCGCGGCTGGGACCGAATAGGCCAAGCGTTGGAACCTGGGCGGCGGCGGCCATGTGCATCAGGCCCGAATCGTTACCAATGAAAAGATCGCTGCGCCCCAGGCAGGCCAGAACCTCGGGCAGTTCAATGCGCCCGATCAAATCGACCAATTGTTCGCCGGGCAGCCCAGCCAGCAAAGATTGCGCCGCTCCCCGTTCGTTTGGCGCACCGAACACCGCGACACGGGCGCCTGGCAACAGGCCGTCGGGGCTGGTCAGGCGCCGGGCCAATTGCAGAAAGCGGTCGATAGGCCACTGCTTGCCGCCCCAGTTGGCCGTGGGGCCCAAAGCCAGGATTGGCCCGCCGGCGGGCAAATGCCTGGCCGCCGTCCGGTTGTGTTCCGGGCGCAGCCACAATTCGGGTTCGGGTGGTTGGTCCGCCAGGCCCAAAACCCCCGCTACATGGCGCACCCGGTGCAGGCTGACCGCATTGGGACGCAGAACTTTGCGTTGCTTGGCCCATAGCAGCCAGGCCAGCAACGAGGCGCGCAGATCCACCACCAAATCCCAACGTTGTCCGACCACCTGCCGCCACAGGCGCCGCCAATGTCCGGCCAGGGGCGCCTTTTCCATCACAACCACCGCCTCCACGTTGGGCGCCAGCGCCAGAAGAGGGGCGGGCGCCGGACCACAGGCGACGGTCACCTGGGCAGCCGGATACGCGCGTGCCAAATGGGCCAGCAGTCCGGTCGAGAGGACGGCATCACCAAGGCGGTTATGCGAGATAAACAGGATTTTCATCGCCGCGGCGGCGGGTCCCTTTGGCTTGGTTTAAGGGGCGCGCATGAGGCCTTGCCAAGGCCGCATGACAAGGTGCATGTATAACCAGTGGGGTGCGAATGATGGAAGCAAATTATTGTCTATTACCTGGGCGCGGCGTACTGCGTTTGTCGGGCGCGGATGCGCATCCGTTTCTGCAAGCCCTGATCACCCGTGATCTGGATAGCCTGTCGCCGTCGCGTGCGGCCTATGGCGCGCTGCTGACGCCCCAGGGCAAGTATCTGTTTGACTTTTTCCTCTGCCTGCAAGGCGACGATCTGTTGTTGGAGACCGAGGCCGAGCGTTTGGAAACATTGGCCAAGCGGCTGAATATGTATCGCCTGCGCGCCGATGTGACGATCGAGACCCTGGCCTGGGAAGTACACGCGGCCTTTGGCGCCGATGCGGGCACGGCACTTGATCTGACAGGGGTTGGCGCGGCCAAGAGCTTCGACGACGGCATCGCCTTTCTGGACCCGCGTCTGAACGCGGCCGGCGCGCGTATCATCGCGCCAAGCGGCAAGGCGGGATCGTTGCTGGCGGCGGCGGGACTCAATTTGGCGGAGGCAGAGGATTACGACTATTTCCGCCTTGGCCTGGCCCTGCCCGACGGCGGCAAGGATCTGGTGGTGGATAAATCCCTGATGTTGGAAAGCAATTTCGAGGCACTGCATGGTGTTGATTTCGACAAAGGCTGTTTTGTCGGCCAGGAGCTGACCGCACGCACGAAATACCGCGCCTTGGTGCGCAAGCGCCTGTTACCTGTCCAGATAGACGGTCCCCTGCCTGATCCCGATACACCCCTGATGGCGGGAGAGCGGGAAGTCGGAAATATGCGCTCGGCACGCAATGACCGCGGCCTGGCCCTGGTCAGATTGGACCGCCTGGCCGAGGCCGGCGGCATGGCGCAAGGTTTACGTGCCGGCGCGGCGACGGTGGCGCTGGAACTGCCCGCCTGGGCGGATTTCGAATTGCCGGAAGCCGCCACATGACGATCCGCCACGAGGACGGCTTGATCCGTTGCGCCTGGTGCGGCGACAAGGATCCGGTTTATATCGCCTATCATGACCAGGAATGGGGCGTCCCCGAATGGGACGACCGTGCGCTGTTCGAAAAATTGATCCTGGATGGTTTTCAGGCCGGCCTGTCCTGGATCACCATATTGCGCAAGCGGGACAATTTTCGCGCCGCTTTTGATGGCTTCGAACCCGAGCTGATCGCCACCTATGACGATGCCAAGATCGAGGCGCTGATGGCTGATGCGGGCATCGTGCGCAACCGGGCAAAAATCATGGGCACCATCGCCGGCGCCGGGTTGTGGCTGGACATCATGGGCGCGGGCAAGGGAGCGTTTGCCGATTACCTGTGGTCCTTCGTCGATGGCCAGCCCATCGTGACCCAGGCGGGGAGCATGGGTGAATTGCCCACTACCAGCGCCGAGGGCGATGCCATGTCAAAGGATTTGAAAAAGCGTGGTTTCAAATTTTGCGGCCCAACGATCTGTTATGCCTTTATGGAAGCGGTGGGCATGGTCAACGACCATGTGGTTGAGTGCCATCGCCACGGCCAGGTCTGACGCAGCCGATGCCGCCACGTGTCACCGCCGAGTTGTGGGTCAAGGCGCACATCCGCAGGTGCGGCCTGCACGCGATCCCGGCCATGGTGGTACGGCGCGGCGACAACACCGCCGGCGCCATATTCATCAAGGTCAATCACCTGGGCCCCGGCTGCATGGTTCTCGCACCCGCTTCCTCCATGGACAGCAGCAATCTTGACGGCGGCCGCCAATGGCGCCGGGCCCTGGGCGATGAACGGGGCGATGAACGGGGCGATGGCCTGGTGGCGGAGGCGGAGGCCGACGCCTACATGGCGCGGCAACTGAACATGGATCCAGACCTATGGTTGCTGGAGATCGAGGACCGCCAAGGCCGGCATCTGTTGGAGGATATTCTAGAATGACGGCGGCGATCCCGATCATCGACTGTCATCAGCATTTCTGGCGATTGGGCCGGGGCAACTATCCCTGGCTGGAGGATGCCGATGCCCCGCCGCACCGCTATGGCCCGGTGGCGCCGCTGTTGCGGGACTATCTACCCGACGACTATCGCCGGGACACGGCGGAATTCGAAATCGCGGGCACGGTGCATATGGAAGCGGAATGGCACCCCGATGACCCCGTGGGGGAGACCCGCTGGCTGCACGATCTGGCGGAGGCCGAGGGATTGCCCAGTGCCATCGTCGGCCAGGCCTGGTTTGCTCGCGACGATATCCACGACGTGCTGGCCGGCCACGCCGACTTTCCCCTGGTCCGCGCGGTGCGGCAAAAACCTACCGCCGCACCCAGTCCTGAGCAAATGCAGACGGGACTTCCCGGCTCCATGTCCGATCCCATCTGGCGCGCAGGCTATGGCTTGTTGGCCAGGTACGGTCTGCACTATGAATTGCAGACCCGCTATTGGCACCTCGGCGAAGCCGCCGCCCTGGCGCGGGATTTTCCCGATACCACCATTGTCTTGAACCATGCCGGCGTTCCCGAGGACCGGTCCACATCGGGCTTGAGTGTCTGGCGGGCCGGCATGGTGGAGCTGGCCGAACAGCCAAACGTAAAGGTCAAAATTTCCGGCATCGGCGAGGCCGGTCATGCCTGGAGCGTTGCGCGCCAACGGGGCGTGGTGCGCGATATCATCCGCATTTTTGGTGTCGGGCGCTGTATGTTCGCCTCGAACTTCCCGGTCGATCGTCTGGTCGGCAGCTTCGCGACGATCTTTAATGGGTTTCTGGAAATCACGGATGACCTATCGGATAGCGACCGGCGCCAGCTATTTCACGGTAACGCCGCGGAAACCTATAGGCTGTAACAATGGTCCGTCTGACAGATATCGACCTCGGTTCCGCCCGGCATCTGCTCGACAAGGAATGCCCGCCCTTTGAAAGCCAGCCCTGGGTCGCGGGTCCGCCCCTGGCGGAGCGGCGGGTTGCCATTGTGACTACCGCCGGTTTGCATCGCCGTAATGATGCCAACTTTGATTTGAGCGATCTCAGCTATCGGGTGATCCCCGGGGATGTCGATCTGAACGATCTGGTGATGACCCAGGCCTCGGTCAATTACGACCGCACGGGATTTCAACAGGACGTCAACGTGGTCTTCCCACTCGATCGATTGCGCGCGATGGAGCAGGCCGGTGAAATCGGTTCCATCGCCAGTTTTCACTATGCCTTTAATGGCGCCGGGCAATTGGCCCATGCCTTCGAACCCACGGCGCGGGAAGTGGGGCGAATGTTGAAGGAGGACGGGGTCAACGCCGCGCTGCTTGTGCCGGTCTGACCCAACTGTACCCGCGCCGTGGGCGCGCTGGCACACTACATGGAAGACGAAGGCGTGGCGACGGCGGGGATCAGCCTGGTACGCGACAATACCGAACGGCTACGGCCGCCACGATTTCTATGGGTGCCGTTCGAACTTGGCCGCCCGTTCGGTGCGCCCGACGAGCCGGCATTCCAAATAAGGGTCCTGCGTGCCACTTTGGCCCTGTTGGAGCGCCAGGATGGACCGCCGATCCTGGATGATTTTCCGGACGAGGTTCCTGGTGCTGCGCCAATGGATATGACCGGCTGGACCTGTCCGGTCCCACTGTCGGCGCCGGCGGCATCGGATATGCCGGCATTGTTGGCTGAAATATTGGCGGAAATCTCCAACCTTGCACCGTGGCAAAACCTCGCCAAGGAAACCCGGGGCCGCACGGGGGTTGGCGCGGCCAGAATGGAGATTGATGCGTCCGCGCGATTTCTCCACACGCTGTTGCTTGGCGGCGGTGCTGCGGACAATCCCTCGGTGGAACTTAGCCTGGGGCAGGTCTTTCGCGGCACCTCGGAAGATATGAAGACTTTTTATATGGAGGCCGCGACGGCACAACCGGGCCGGGCCGGCAGCCACGAACTTGCCGATTGGTTCTGGGGCGGCACCGCCGCCGGGCGCCTGCTGTTGGCGCTGCACCCGGTTTGCCTGGATGCCGCCGATGCGGGCATTAAACGTGTCGCCGTTGGACAGCTTGTGCCCCGGCAGCAAATGCATAGACTGGAATGATGCGCGGCAACGGATGGGGAAAGACAAAGCCATGGGGAAAACAATGGAACGCCCGCTGGCCAGCCCGATGACCTGGGCAGCCGAAACCATGTTCGAGAACGATGGCTTGATCGAACTGGATGGGGACTGCATCGCGGAGCTGGAGGCGGCGGCGGCTATAATCGAGGCCAATCCTTTACCGGCCGAGGCACTGACACCACGGGATTTCGAGATGCCCGCCTGCCAGGCCGCCATGGCCCGGGTGCACGAACAAATCTACCACAGCGTTGGTTTCGCGATCATCGACCGTTTGCCGGTGGATCGCCTAAATAACGAAACCGCGACAAAACTCTATTGGCTGTTGATGTCCATGATCAGCCGTCCCGTCGCCCAGAAATGGGATGGCACGATGCTTTACGATATCGTCGACACGGGGCAGAAAGCGTTGGCCGGCAACGGGGTGCGTTCCTCGAAAACCAACGGTGGACAAGGCTATCACACCGACAACGCCTTCAACCTGCCGCCGGATTTCGTTGCCTTGTTCTGCCTGCAGACCGCCAAGGAAGGCGGCATCAGCGGCCTGGTCAGCTTCGAGACAGTTTATAATTTGCTGCTGAATGAATACCCCGATGTCCTGCCGCGCCTGTACGAACCATTCTTTTTTGATCGTCAATTGGAGCACGCGCCGGACGATGAGCGATTGTCTTTCAAGCCGGTTTTCGAATCCGATGGCAAAAGGCTATTCGCCAATTTCTCGCCCCGACTGGTCGCGCAGGGTTATGACGTGCGCGACGAGGAGATGGATGCAAAGGGCCGCGAGGCGATCGAGGCGTTGGTGGAGGTCTCGGAGCGCACCGGCCTGGGCAAGATCTTTGGCTTTCAACGCGGGCAGATTCAAATCGTCAACAACAAACAGCTGGGCCACCGGCGCACCGCATATCAAGACTGGTCCGAGCCCGAACGCCGCCGCCACTTGGTGCGCATCTGGCTGCGCGAAGCGGGCCGGCCGTTCTATTTGGGATAAGAGCGTCTAACCCTCCACATCCCGAATATCGTTGTCCACGCCGGTGCTGCCATGGGTGACACCGGATTTGCGCAGGATGGGACTGTCGGGGCCGTAACCCCATAAATTCGGCCCCGCCGCCGTGACGCCGCCGTCCACCACCATGTTCTGGCCGGTGACATACTCGGACTCGTCCGATGCCAGATAAACCGCCATTGCCGCGATATCCTCGCCCGTTCCCAGGCGCGGCCACGGCACGATCCGCGTTGCCATGGCCTCGGCCTTTTCCGCCCGGCCGGCGTGGAACAAAGGCGTGGTGATCACCCCCGGCGCAATGGCGTTGACGCGGATACGGTAGTTGGCCAGCTCGCCCGAAACGGCACGGGTCAGATTGGCCACCGCCGCCTTGGCCGCCGAATATGCGTGCGGCCCGCCGCCGCCGCCCAGGCCGGCGACGGAAGAAGTCGAGATGATGCTGCCTCCCTCTCCTTGGTCTTGCAGGACGCGCGCCGCATGTTTCATGCCCAGGAAGACGCTGCGCACCAGGACATTGAAGGTGAAATCCCATTCCTCGACCCTGGTATCCGAAATGGGGCCAATGGCACCGCCGATGCCGGCGTTGTTATAGATGCAGTCCAGGCGGCCGAATTTGTCCGTGGCGCAAGCCACCAGAGCCTCGACATCGGCTTCCTCGGCCACATCGGTGACCATGAAGGCGGCGCGGTCGGCGGCGCCGCGTTTTGTGATCTCGGCCATGGTCGCCGCGCCCGTCTCGGCGTTCAGGTCGCCGATCACGACCTTGGCCCCCTCGGCCAGGAAACGATAGACCGTAGCCTGTCCCATACCGGAAGCCCCACCGGTGATCACCGCGACCTTGTCCGCCAATCGCCCACTCATATTACAAACCTTTCAAAACCGAACTAATCCAAGTTTAAACCCAGCGCACCAACCGCATGCGCCGTCACGGCGCCGCAATTGTCACAGGCCACGTTCACCACGGGAACCGAAGCGCCCTCAACTTTCACACCGTCTCTGAAATTTGACTGCAGAATAAATTTCGTGAAGCCGTCCAAGACAGTAAAGCTCAACTGGCCACAACGATGACAAGGCAGCGTCGCGCCCTTTTACTGCAACAACAACCCAACTCTATTCGTTTCAATCAAATTCCCCTCCGCTTTATGCCTTCTTATCCCAGCCACCAGCCTCGGTCTGCTGCCAATAGGTCAGATCGAAGCCCTGGTCCAGATAGCCGCGCCAACGCTGTCGGGCGGCGGCGACCATGGCCTCGTCGCGGCCGTCGAACATGTCGATGATCCGGGCAAAACCGTCCGCACTGGCCGGTGCGCGGCCATCGACGGCTACCAGCACATCGGCGCCGTTGGGATTTTCATCGTCCACCGTGAGATAGATCGGCTGTTCCGATGCCTCGCCGTCACCGGCGCTGCCATGCGGCAGCCAGGAGCGTTCCTCGTAAGTCCACAGGACGCTGTTCAGATCTTCCACCCGCTGTTTCGAGCCGGCCAAGACGATGGCCCGATGGCCGCGCTCCAAGGCTTTTTCCAACAGCTTCGGCAAGGCACGCTCCAACGGCCAATGCAGCAGGTGGTAAAAGCCGACGTCGGTCATGGTCCCAGCCTGGTTTTGCGTTATTTACCAACCTCGTAATGCTTCGCCACCAGTTGATCCAGCAAACGCACGCCCCAACCGGCGCCACCCTTTGGCACGGTCGGCTTACCCTGATCGGCCCAGGCCACGCCGGCGATGTCCAGATGCGCCCAGGGTACTTTGTTGACAAAGCGTTGCAGGAACTGCGCCGCGGTGATCGAACCCGCATCCCGGCCACCGATGTTTTTCATATCGGCGATGGCGCAGTTGATCTTCTTGTCATAGGCGGCCGAGAGCGGCAGGCGCCAGACGCCTTCATCCATTTCCTGACCGGCATCGTGCAACTGCTGGGCCAGCTTGTCGTTGTTGGAAAACAGGCCGGCGTTTTCATGCCCCAGGGCAATAATCATGGCCCCGGTCAAGGTCGCCAGATTGACCATGAACTGTGGCTTGAAACGCTTTTGGGTGTACCAGAGCGCATCGGCCAGAACCAAACGGCCCTCGGCATCAGTATTCAGGATTTCGATGGTCTGACCCGACATCGAGGTCACGATATCGCCGGGCCGCTGGGCATTGCCGTCAGGCATATTCTCCACCAGGCCGACAACGCCAATGGCATTGACCTTGGCCTTGCGCCCGGCCAGGGCCTTCATCAGACCAATGACCGTACCGGCGCCGCCCATGTCCCATTTCATCATTTCCATGCCCGGACCGGGTTTCAGCGAGATGCCGCCCGTATCAAAGGTCACGCCCTTGCCGACAAAGGCCACCGGCTGCGTCTTGGCGGCAGCGCCCTGCCAACTCATCACCACCATGCGGCTTTCCCTGGGGCTGCCCTGACCAACGCCCAAAAGCGCACCCATGCCCAGTTTCGCCATGCGCGCTTCGTTCAGAACCTCGACCTTGACGCCCAACTTGGACAGGGTCTTGCACTGTTGCGCCATGCTGTCGGGATAGAGCACGTTGGCCGGCTCGCTAACCAGGTCGCGGGTCATGAAGACGCCGTCGGCGACCGCGTCCAGGGCCTTGAAATGTTTGCGCGCCGCCGCCGGTCCATCGACCAGAACCGATAATGCGGTCACGCTGGGCTTGTCCTTGGCCTTCAAGGTGGTGCGGTATTTATCGAAGCGGTAGCTGGCCAGGCGGGCACCAAAAGCTATGCTGGCGGCGCCCTCGGCTAAATCGATCTTGGCGCCGGCAACCGGATCGCAGGCGATGGCGATGCTCTTCAGGCCGCAGTTACCAAGACGCTGCCAGGCCGAACCGCCGACATTTTCCAAAAGCAGCCGGTCGATTTTTTTTGCCTCGCCCAGGCCCCCCAACAATACCCGGTCGGCGCCAATTCCGGCGGGAGCCAGTACATCCAGCCATTGCCCCTTGCCGCCCTCGAAGCGGGAGGCCTTGATCGCTTTGGAGATTGCGCCCTTGGAGGCCTTGTCCAAGGCCTTGGCGGTGGCAGGCAATTTGCCACCCTTCAGAACACCGACGACCAGGGCGCCTGATTTGGGTAATTTTGCGTCCGCGATGGTGATTTTCATAAACGTCCCCTGAATGTGCGGTATTTGAGTGCCGCCGCATCTGTGCGGCGAATGGAAAATTGAGCTGAAGGTATCTTACGGCTGAACGCTCCCAGTGCAAGTCGCGCCAGGAAATCTGCACAAGAAATCGTACGTGGCGCGTTGCCTTCCCACCGCGCGCCGTGCAGGATATTGACCAGGATTGTTGTTGTGTGGAGCGCACCCTGATGCGCCACCACAAGAATGTCGAGCCAGAAAGAGTTCATATTCATGGGACGCAAAATTCTACTGATTACCACCGACCAGCAGCGCCATGATGCCTTGGGCTGCACCGGGGGAGAGGTGGCGCGGACACCGGCGATCGACGCCCTGGCCAGCACTGGCCTAAATTTTCGCCAGGCGCGCAATCAGTCCACGGTGTGTATGCCGGAACGCGCCACCATTTTGACCGGGCAATACATCGGCAGCCATGGCGTCACCTCGAACGGAATTCCGCTGCCCGCGGACGCACCCAATCTGGCCGCCTATCTGAAGCAAAATGGTTATCGCACCGCGTTGTTGGGCAAGGCACATTTCGAGCCGGCCTCGCACACGGACTATTTCGAGAATTGGGCCGCGAGCCGAGGCGAAACCGGGCCGCACCGGGGTTTCGACCATATGGAACTATGCGGTCATACCGGACGGGCCGGGCGCAGTCTGACCCACTATCCCCAGTGGCTGCGGGATAATTTCCCCGACGAGGTTGAAGGCTTTCACGAATACACCTCGCAGGGCGGACCCAGTGGCTTGGGCGGTGGCGACACACTGGCACCGCAGGTCTGGCACAATCCCATTGCAAGGGAGCATTACCACACGGATTGGACGGCGGATCGGACCATCGCCTTTCTGGACAGTCTGGATGCGGATGAGGACTGGTTCGTCTGGATGAGCTTCCCCGATCCCCATCACCCCTGGGACCCGCCGCAAAGCGAGCTCCACCGCGTCGACTGGCGGGATCTGGAATTGCCGGCGGGCTATCCCGGCTCAGCCGAAAAAGTGGCGGAGATCCTGGCCAACAAACCTCGCCATTGGCTGGAATGGTACGAGGGGCGCGGCCAGTTCAATTTCGAGGTGCCCGCCGATCTGGTCAACGCCCGTCTGACGGCGGATCAGATCCGCGAGGTCAACGCCATGGTCCATATTTCCAACGAGCTGATCGACGAGGCGGTGGGCCGTGTCGTCGGCCATATCGACGGCCTTGGCTGGGGCGGCGATACGGATGTCTTTTACACCACGGACCATGGCGAATTTCAGGGCGATTTCGGCATGCTGTTCAAGGGACCGTTTCATGTGGACGGCCTGATGCGGCTGCCCCTCATCTGGCGCCCGGCGCCCAACGCGGGCGTCGCCCCGGCGCTGATCGAGGCACCGGTGGGCCATGTGGATCTGGCGCCGACCATTTGCCATCTGGCGGGACTGAAGGTGCCCGATTGGATGCAGGGTGCGGCCCTGCCAACCACGCCCGGCGATAGCGCCAAGCATGAGCGCACCATCACGGAATGGCAGGATAGCTTCGACGGCAACGATGTCACCATGCGCACCCTGTACCGCGACGGCCAAATTTGCACGGTCTACGAAAAGACCTCTTATTACGATAGCGGTGATGTGGGCGAACTTTACGATCTGACCGACGATCCCCTGCAATGGCATAATCTGTGGCACGATCCGGCGCGGCAAGCGTTGAAGTCCGACCTGATCGCGGATCTTTATGATAACCTGCCCGAAGGCCGGGCCGAGCCTTTGCAAAAAGTGGCCCAGGTTTAAGGAGATATCACATGGAACCGCTGTTTCATTTGTCCATACCGGTTGATGATCTTGACCGGGCCAAGGCGTTTTATGTTGATACGCTCGGCTGCGCGCTGGGGCGGAAATCCCGGAGCCGCTTCGATATTAATTTCTTCGGCCACCATGTGGTTGCCCATCTTGCTCCGGTTGAGGCGGGCAAGGCCAACGGCGCTATTGAATCCGATGGCGACACCGCGCCATTGCGCCATTTTGGCGTTATTCTGCCCCTGGAAGAGTGGAAGGAAATGGAGCGGCTGCTGACCATCCGGCGGGCCGCATTCACGCTGTCGCCACGGCTGTCTTTTAAAGGCGAACCGGCGGAGCAGCACATCATGATGCTGTCGGACGGCTGCGGCAATATTGTCGAGTTCAAGTCGCAGCCACGCGACCGCGTCTTCGCGACGGATGCGCCCTAGGCTATTTGGTCCCGCAAAGCCTGGGTTGATTCTATTGTTTCGCAGCCTTTCGCGAATTGTCCCTTCGCTGTATGATTCGCAACGTGCGCAGATTGCAAAAATATATCCTTCGGCAGTTAGCCGGACCGTTCGTTTTCTTCCTGTTATCGCTAACCGGCGTAATTTGGTTGACGCAATCCCTGCGCTTTGTCGATCTGATCATTAACAAAGGGCTTTCCGCCTCATACTTCGGTCAGTTGACCTTGTTGATCCTGCCCAGCGTGTTGACCATTATCCTGCCCATCGCCTTGTTCGCCGCCGTATTGTACGTTTACAACAACCTGGATGGAGACAGCGAAATCGTCGTCATGCGGGCCTCGGGTTTGGGCAATCTGGCGCTGGCGCGGCCGGCTCTGGTCTTGGCCTTGGTCACTACCCTGATGGGCTATTTCCTCTCCCTCTACATGATGCCCACGGGTCAGCGCGCCTTCAAGGACATGAAAACCTCGCTGCGCACCAATCTCTCGTATGTGCTGTTGCAGGAGGGCACCTTCAACACTATTGGCGACAGTTTGACGGTTTACATCCGGGCCCGGCAGTCAGGCGGCGAGATGCTGGGCATACTGGTCCATGACAGCCGCGAAAAGCAGCGCCCCGTCACCATGATCGCGGAAAAAGGCGCCATGGTCCGCACCAAGGCGGGACCCCGCTTCATCATGGTCAATGGCAACCGCCAGCAGATCGACCATGGCGCCGGACAATTGTCCTTGCTGCAATTCGACCGCTATGCCCTGGATCTGAGCCAGTTCGTGCAGCGCGATGAGGATCGGTGGCTGGAACCGGGCGAACGTTATTTGCACGAATTGTTCTGGCCCGGAACCGGCGCCGATGATTTGGCCAATGCGGCCCGTATGCGGGCCGAGGGCCATGACCGTCTGGCTTCGCCGCTCTATAGCCTGGCCTTTACCCTGGTTGCGTTGGTGGCGGTGCTGTCGGGCGAATTCAATCGCCGCGGCCGGCGCTGGCGTATAGTAGCGGCAGTAGGTTGCATTGCCCTGCTGCGGGCGGGCGGTCTAGGCCTTGTCGGCCTCTCCGCCAAGATCCCGGCCCTGATCCCGTTGCTGTATCTGAATATCGTTCTGGCCATGGCAATCTGCCTTTATGCCCTGTTGAACGGCAGGACTTGGCGCCGCCCCCGGCACACGCCGCCAGACTTGCCACAGACAGACGCGGGTCCGCTCTGATGCGCCTATCTCCCACATTCTCCCTTTACCTGGGCCGACAATTTCTGCTCGGCATCGGTTTCGTCCTGGGCATCCTGCTGGCGCTGATTTTTTTGATTGATGTGGTTGAGCTATTGCGCCGTGCCGCCGGGCGTGAAGCGGCTGGCTTTGGCCTGATTCTGGGCATGGCGGCCCTGAACCTGCCGTCCCTGGCGCAAAAAGTGTTGCCGGTGGCGACCCTGTTTGGCGCCATCTTGACCTTTTCCCGCCTGACCCGCAGCCATGAATTGATCGTCGCCCGCGCCGCCGGCGTATCGGTTTGGCAATTCCTGGCCCCTGCCCTGGTTATCGCCCTGCTGCTGGGCACTTTCATGGTAACGCTTTTCAATCCCCTGGCCGCCATCATGTCTTCACGTTATGAACAGCTGGAAGGACGCTTTCTCGAAGGCCGGCAGAGTCTGCTGGCGGTCTCGGCCACGGGGCTATGGTTGCGTCAGGCGGACGAATTCGGGCAATCGGTGATCCATGCACGGCATGTCTCCTCGGCCGGCACGGAATTGCGGGATGTCATCGTTTTTCTATACAAGGGCACGGACGAATTCACCGGGCGTATCGACGCCAAGGGGGCGATGTTGCTGGATGGCCGATGGCGCCTGACCGACGCCCTATTGACCCGCGCCGGCAGACCGGCGCTACGTCTGCCCGAGTACGAGATCAAGACCACCCTGACCCTGGCCCAGATACAGGAGGGCTTCGCCTCGCCGCAGACGCTGTCGTTCTGGTCCTTGCCCAGCTTTATCCGAACCCTGGAGCTGGCCGGATTTTCCGCCACCCGGCATCGCCTGCATTGGCACAGCATTTTATCCACGCCATTGCTGTTGGCGGCCATGATCCTGCTCGCCGCGACCTTTTCCCTGCGCCTGACCAGATCCGGCCACACCGGCCTGTTACTGGGGGCGGGTGTATTGACCGGTTTCTTGCTGTATTTCGTATCGGACGTGGTGCATGCCTTTGGCATTGCCGGAAATTTGCCCGTCATTCTGGCGGCCTGGACGCCAACGGGAGTTTGTACCCTGTTGGGCCTGTCGCTGTTACTGCACCTTGAGGACGGATAGCGTAATGGCCTGGCTATGCCGCATGGCACTCCTACCCTTGCTGCTGTTTGCCGCCCCAGCCCTGGCGCAAAATCCGACGCAGGCTCCGGCACAAAATTTAGGAAAAGTAGGCGAGGCACCGTTCCTGTTGTCGGCGGACCAGATGGTCCATGATAGTGAACTGGGTCAGGTCACCGCCCGGGGCAATGTGGAAATCAGCAGCGCGGGCCGGGTCCTACTCGCCGACAGCGTAAGCTATAATCAACGGGACGGGGTGGTCACCGCATCTGGCAATCTGACCCTGATGGAGCCCAGCGGCGAGGTCATCTTCGCCGAACACCTGCAGTTGTCGGAAGATTTGACGCAAGGTTTTATCGAGAGCATCCGCATTCTGCTGACCGATAAATCCCGCTTTGCCGCCAACGGGGCCCGGCGCCATAACGCCGACCGCCTGGAAATGGCCAAGGCGGTCTACTCACCGTGCGAGGTCTGCCGCGAACATCCTGATAGAGCACCATTGTGGCAGCTAAAGGCGGTGCGGGTGATCCATCACCGTGACGCGCACGAGATCGAATACCGCAATGCGGTGTTGGAAGTCTACGGCGTGCCCATTGCCTATACGCCGTATCTTCGTCATGCCGATCCGCTGACGCCACGTAAAAGCGGTTTTCTGGCGCCGGAATTCGGCTCTTCCTCGGAATTGGGTACATTTGTCCAAGTGCCCTATTTTTGGGCCATTGACGACGAACGGGATCTTACCTTTGCACCAATCCTGAGCACCGAGGAAGGTGCCATTTTATCGGGCGAATACAGGGCCTTGACTGAAAATGGCGGCTACGAGGGCGAGGCCAGCCTACTCTATACGGACAAGCGTAATGACGAAAATGAAAAGCTGGCCGACAAGGAGTTTCGCGGCCATATCGACGCCCTGGGCCGTTTCAACATTGACGAAACCTGGCGCTGGGGGTTCGATCTATCCCGGGCCACGGATGATACCTATCTGAACCGTTATGGTTTCGACGATGAAGACACCTTGACCACCGATCTGTTCATCGAGGGTTTCCGCGACCGGAATTATATTGCCGCGTCGGCCTATGCCTTTCAGGGCCTGGAGGCCGAGGACGATCCCGGCACCACGCCCTATGTGGCGCCGCTATTGCAATATGCCGTGACGCTGGCGCCCGAACGCCTGCCGGGCCGTTTGTATTTCGATGCTTCCGCCGTCTCCCTTTACCGCGAGGACGGCTTTGACAGCCGGCGGCTCAGCACTCACGGCAGCTGGCAAATGCCCTTTGCCGGGCCAGCCGGCGATTTATATACACTAACGACCCAACTTGACCTGGATCTATACTGGTTGAACGGCTTTCGCGAACCCGGCCAGTCCGCCGGCACCCCCAGCAATGACGGTCTGGAGGCACGCCTGCATCCCTTGATGGCCTTGGAATGGCGCTTTCCCTTTGTGCGCCGCGATGGCAGCGTGCGCCAGGTGATCGAGCCGGTGGCGCAATTCATTCTCGCGCCCTATGGCGGCAATCCAAAGGAAATCCCCAACGAAGACAGCCGCAGTCTGGAGTTCGATGACACCAATTTATTCAGCCTGAACCGCTTTCCCGGCGATGACCGGGTTGAAAGCGGCCCCCGCGCCAATCTGGGTGTGAAGGCTTCGTTGTTCGGTGCCTCGGGTGGCTACACGACCCTGACCATGGGCCAGGTATTTCGGGTGCGGGACGACGATACCTTCGCCGAGCAGTCCGGTCTGGACGATCATCGCTCGGACTATGTCATGGCCTTGACCGTTTCGCCGTCGCCGTTTTTCGACCTGACAAACAGACTTCGCCTGGACCGCAATAGCTTTTCGCTACGCCGCAATGAAGTCTATTTTTCCATCGGACCGAGATTTCTACGCTTCAACACATCCTATATTTCGCTGGAGCGGGAGCAGACCTCGGACGAACTGGAGGCGCGCGAAGAACTGTACAACTCCCTGCGCTGGCAAATCAGCGAACGTTGGATCGCCACGGCGGAAAGCCGCCGTGATTTACGCGACGACGGAGGTCAAATCCGCGCGGGTGCTGGGCTGCAGTATCTGGATGAATGCATCGGTTTCGGCATCACGGTGGAGCGGAATTTCACCCGCGACCGCGATGTCGAGCCCTCGACCTCGGTCAATTTCCGCTTCCTGCTGCAAAATTTGGGCTAGCGCCGCGCCGGATAATTCCGTCGAATTTAGTCTTTCGGACTGGCGGCCAGGCTTTGCCGTACGGCATCGGGGATGACGGCGGTGTTGGGGCCGTTCAGGAAGACCATAGTGGAATGCGCGGTGGCAAGGCAACGGTCTTCCATGAAGATGCCGGCGCCCAGGGTAACGGATTTGGTGCCCAGGCGTATCAGGCGCGTACCGATACGAGCCTGGCCGGGCGGGCGTCCCTCGGCCCGGAAATCAATATCAACATGGGCGATGACCCAACGCTCACCACCGCTGCGTTGCTCCATGGCCGTGCGCAGGCGCGCCACGCGGCCGCTTTCCACATAGGCGGCAATGGCGGTGTTGTTGATGTGGCCGCCCATGTCCGTGTCGGCGATGCGGATATTCTCGACAATCCAGTATTCAAAAGACCCGGGGTCTGTCAGGTCTACTTCACTATCACTCATTTTTTGAACGCTCTCGGTACCAGGCTATGACCAACAACAAGGCGGCGGCAACGGTGCAGCCAAACCCGACAACCGCCGGCGCCACGGTTTCCGTGAAAATGAACAGGGCGCCGCCACCGATCAACAACAGTGCCGCCAGGCCATGCAGGTGCGCTCGTGTCATCGCCCAGCCTCTTTATGCGCCTGTTTGCGCGCGGTGACGCAGCATATGATCGGCCAGCACGCAGGCCATCATGGCCTCGCCCACGGGAACGGCGCGGATGCCGACACAGGGATCGTGTCGGCCCTTGGTCTGAACCTCGGTCGCCGCGCCGCTTTTATCAACACTGCGCCGGGGGATCAGAATTGACGAGGTGGGTTTGACCACGAAACGCAGCACGATGTCCTGGCCGGACGAGATGCCGCCCAGAATTCCGCCATTATGGTTGGCGCTGAAGGTCGGACCATCGTTACCAGGCAGCATTTCGTCCGCCGCGTCCTCGCCCCTCAGGGAGGCGGCGGCAAATCCAGCGCCGATTTCCACCCCCTTGACCGCGTTGATGCTCATCATGCCGGCGGCCAGATCCGTATCCAGCTTGCCATAGACCGGTGCGCCCCAGCCCGCCGGCACGCCAGAGGCATGCACCTCGACCACGGCGCCGATGGATGATCCGGCTTTTCTGATTTCGTCCAGATAGTCTTCCCAGACCCTGGCCATCTTGGCGTCCGGGCAATTGAAGCTGTTGCCGCCGACCGCATCCCAGTCCCAATTTGCATCACTGACGGCATGTTCACCGATCTGGCGCAGGGCGCCGCGGATCACGATGCCATCACCTGGTAAACTACCCAGCACCTTGCGCGCCACGGCGCCGGCGGCGACCCGGCAGGCGGTTTCCCTGGCCGAGGCGCGGCCACCGCCACGGGGATCGCGGATACCGTATTTTGCCTGATAGGCGTAATCGGCGTGGCCAGGGCGAAATTTTTCGGCGATATCGCCGTAATCCTTGGAGCGCTGGTCAACATTCTCGATCAACAGACTGATCGGCGTACCCGTTGTCTTGCCCTCGTAGGTGCCGGAGAGGATACGCACCTGGTCCGTTTCCTGGCGTTGCGTGACGAAACGCGAGGTGCCGGGCCGGCGGCGATCCAGCCAGGGTTGAATATCGCCCTCGGCCAGATCCAACAGCGGCGGCGTGCCGTCGATGACGCAGCCAATAGCCGGACCGTGGCTCTCGCCCCAGGTGGTGACCCGAAATAGCTGACCGAATGAATTATGTGACATGGTCTCTTTACGGACTAGACGGTGCTGATATCCGGCGCGTCCACGGCCTTCATACCAACCACGTTGTAGCCGCAATCCACATGATGGGTTTCGCCCGTGACGGCGCTGCCCAGGTCGCTCAACAAGTACATGGCGGCGCCGCCGACCTCGTCAATGCCGACATTACGGCGCATGGGTGAATTATATTCGTTCCATTTCAGGATATAGCGGAAATCACCGATGCCCGAAGCGGCCAGGGTCTTGATCGGGCCGGCGGAAATAGCATTGACGCGAATTTTGCCGGGCCCCAGATCGGCGGCCAGATAACGCACGCTGGCCTCCAGCGCCGCCTTGGCCACGCCCATGACGTTATAGTGCGGCATAACCCGCTCGGCGCCATAATAGGTCAAGGTCACGATGGAACCGCCATTCGGCATTAGCTTTTCTGCCCGCTGACACAGAGTGGTAAAGGAGTAGCAGGAGATATCGACCGAGCGGGCGAAATTGCCTGCCGTGGTATCCACGTAACGGCCATCCAACTCGTCCTTATCCGCGTAAGCTATGGCATGAACCATAAAATCCAGGCCGCCCCATTTTTCGTCGATTTGTGTGAACACCGCGTCCATGCTGGCATCATCGGTTACATCGCAGGGCATAACCAACTCCGAACCGACGGAGCCCGCCAACGGCCGCACTCGTTTTTCCAAGGCCTCGCCCTGAAAGGTAAAGGCCAGCTCCGCCCCTTGTTCGGCGGCCGCCTTGGCCACGCCCCAGGCAATGGATCGGTTATTCGCCACACCCATTATCAAACCGCGCCGGCCCGCCAATAAACCTGCCCCAGACATCGTTCGCCCCACTAAAACCGCCACATTCTCGATTGCTTGGCCTATCCTACACCAACCTACCCATGGGGCAAATCACCAAAATCCAAGGCATAGGCAACCGGTTTGAACAGGGAGTACGGCCATCCGGCATCATTCCCAATCCGAAACAACAGCCGTTTCGCTAGTGTTGACTCGAACATTATCGCAGGTGCCTAATACCTCGCATTAATAATGACGTAAGGGGAGGATTTCTCATGTCAAAAATATCCTTAGTAGGCGTAGCAACACTGGCATTGAGTATTGGTCTCGGTTTTTCGGGGCCGGCCGGGGCGGTGAATGACAAGCCGTTCTCGGAAAAATGGGCTCCCAGCGAATGGGGCAAGGATGACAAGGCCGGCTCGGTCAATCGGACCACGGCGGCGATGGTTCTGAAGGCCGCCAAGCTGGTCAAGCGCGGCAAGGTCGCCACCCTGGGCAAGGTCTATCAACAGGATGCACCGGCCTTTGGCTCGCGCGGCTGGCGCATGACGATACCCGGCCTACCCACCGGCGGCCCGTTCGGCAAGCACGAACTGGTCTACAATGACGAGTATCTATCGACGGAAATCGGCCAGATCGGGACTCAGTTCGATGGCCCCGGCCACATCGGGGTGATCACCTCCAAGGGTCAGTTCTTTTACAACGGCCGTTTCCTGGAAGACGCCGACGTGCAGACTTACGGTATGGGATCGCTTGGTGTTGAACATGTCGCCAAGAAAGGCTTTGTTTGCCGTGGCGTACTGCTTGACGCCGTCGCCCTGCGCGGCGGCCAGCTGCCGATCCCGAAAAAGGTCGGCCCATCCGATCCCGGCAATGTCACCGCCGATGACGTCAAGGCAATGGTGAAGCGGCAGGGCATTGACCCCATCGGCGAGGGCGATTGCGTCTTTCTCTACACCGGTCATGGCGATATCTGGCATCCCTCCAAGTGGGATACCTTTGATGCGGCGGAGAAGCAGAAACGCATCGCCGCGTTCAATGCGGGCGAACCTGGTTTCGATATTACCGCCTGCAATTTTCTAGCCGAACAGAAGATCATTCTGTGGGGTGGCGATACCTGGGCCACGGAAGCCGTGGGCGCGGAAGGGACCAATCCTTTCGAATGCCATGTTCAGATGATGCCGCGCCGTGGCATCTGGAACCTGGAGAATCTCGATCTTTCGCAACTGGTCGCGGATAAGGCCTATGAGTTCCTGTTCGTCTGGTCGCCATTGAAGATCAAGGGCGGCACGGGCTCACCGGGCAACCCGATCGCGCTGTATTAATTTTCGCAGGCGCACAATACTCACCACACGGGGACTTGATCCGATTAATCATCGGATCAAGTCCCACCTGTGATGCCCGTCACATTATTAGTGTTTAAATCACCATAAACCGAGCGCTCCCCTGCCTCCGCCCAAGGGCCGGAGATTTTTTGGAGGCGTTTATGGTGACGGCCAAGGTATTCGACGTCGATGTCGACGATGCATTGCGGCAAACGCTCGATTATTGGCGGCGTTTGTGCGGTCAGCGGCGCATGCCCGCGCGCAAGGATCTGAATCCCGCGGATATTCCACGCCTATTGCCAAAGCTGATGTTAGCCGAGGTCGCTAATCCAACGGCGAAAACCGGGCCCAATAGCCATGCAGGCAATGCCACGGCTTCGGCTCTGGTTCAGGCCCCGCAATTTCGCTTTCGCTTGGTTGGCACCGAAGTAACGGGCCAATTTGGCACCGAGTTGACTGGATTAAGGCTGTCGGAAGTTGATTATGGCGCACAGGCGGATGCGGTGGCCGCCCTGTACCGCCGGGTTTTGGATTGCGGCGAGCCGCAGTTCGCACGCATCGATTTCACGCTGGGACCGGGCCTCCCGGTCCAGATGGAGCATCTTTTGCTGCCTTTGTCCGATGACGGCAGCCACGTCAACATGATCCTGGCCGTGCTGCATTGCCAGTAGAATGGCCTAATTCGCAAGGCGTTTAGGCGCTTTGCTCCAACCTCTCGCCAAGCAGATTGTCCAGCCAGTCGGGGTCCATCTCGGGGACCGAGGACAGCAGCAATTCGGTATACTCGTGATGCGGCGGGCTAAGAACATCGGCCTTTAGGCCTTGCTCAACCACCTCACCCTGTAACATTACGACAATCTCGTCGGCCACAGCCCGCACCGTGGCCAGATCGTGGGTAATGAACATATAGGCCAGACCCAATTCGTCCTGCAGGCGCTGCAGCAGTTTCAGAATTTCCTCCGCCACCAGCTGATCCAGGGCCGAGGTCACTTCGTCACAGATTATCAGCTCAGGCTCCGCCGCCAGGGCGCGGGCAATACAAATACGTTGCTTCTGCCCGCCAGAGAGCTCGCCCGGATAACGGTCGATGAATTCATCAGGGTCCAGTTCGATCATTTCCAACAACTGGCGGACCCGGGCATCCCGGTCGGCACCCCGCATGCCGAGATAGAATTCTAATGGCCGGCCAATGATGGAGCGCACCCGTTGCCTTGGGTTGATCGCCGTATCGGGCATTTGATAGATCATCTGCAAACGCCGTTTTTCATCCTTGCTGCGTTTGCGGTGGTTCGGCGCCAGGGGCTGGCCATCATAGAAAACCTGACCCTCACTGGGCGGCAACAGGCCGGTGATGACGCGGGCCGCGGTACTTTTGCCACTACCCGACTCACCAACCACCGCGACCGTGCGCTTGCGGTGAATATCCATGGACACGTCGAAGAGCACCGGCGACTTGCCATAAGAGGCGGAGACATTCTGCATCCGCAGCAGGGGCGTCTCGCCGTTCGGCTCGTCCACGGTTTCCTTGCGGAAGGTGCGCACGGCCAACAAATCGCGGGTATATTCCTTTTGCGGATCCTCAATCATGCCCCTGGTATCACCCTCTTCAATCAGGTTGCCGTGGCGCAGGACCATGATGCGGTCGGCCATTTGGCTGACCACGGCCAAATCGTGGGTGATATAAATCGCGGCTGTATTGAACTGGCGGACGATATCCCGGATTGCCGACAGCACCTCGATCTGGGTGGTGACATCCAAGGCCGTTGTTGGCTCGTCGAAGATAATCAGATCGGGCCGGCAGGCCATGGCCATGGCTGTCATGGCGCGCTGTAATTGCCCACCCGAGACCTGATGCGGATAGCGAAAGCCGATACTCTCGGGCTCGGGCAGTTGCAGACGGCCATACAGATCAATGGCGTCGCTCTCGGCCTCGGCCCGGGGCATGATGCCGTGCTGTACCGGCGCCTCGCAATATTGATCGATCAGCTTGTGCGCCGGGTTAAAGGCGGCGGCCGCGCTTTGCGCCACATAGGCGATGCGCGAGCCGCGCAGCTGCCGCAGGCTGTCATCGGATGCCTTGGCCAGATCGACGTCGTCGAACATGATCGAACCGCCCGAGATGCGGCACCCGTCCCGGGCGAAACCCATGGCGGCCAGACCAATGGTGCTTTTTCCGGCACCGGATTCGCCGATCAGCCCCAACACCTCGCCACGGCGCAAGGTGACATCAATGCCATGCACGATTTCGTGCCAGATTTCATCGCTACGGCCCTCGATCCGAAGGCCGTGCATGTGCAACAGAACGTCGCCTTTACCCGCCGCGTCATTCACCGCATCTAATCCTTCAATCCGCTGGCTTTTTGCAGGAACCAATCGACCACGAAATTAACCCCAATGGTCAACAGGGCGATGGCGCCGGCTGGCAGCAACGGCGTAATATCGCCATAGGTGATCAGGGTGGCGTTGTCGCGCACCATGGAGCCCCAATCCGCCGTGGGTGGCTGGATGCCCAGGCCCAAGAAACTGAGGCCGCTGAGAAACAGGAACACAAAGCAAAACCGCAAGCCAAACTCGGCCACCAGGGGCGGCAGAATATTCGGCAGGATCTCGCTTCTGATCAGCCACCACAGGCCCTCGCCACGCAGGCTGGCCGCCTCGACATACTCCAGCACGACCACATTCATGGAGACAGCCCGGGCCAAACGAAAAACCCGGGTCGCATCAAGCACGGCGATCACCATAATCAGGGAGGGGATGGAGGTGCCGACGATGGTCAGGATCAACAGGGCAAAAATAAACGAAGGAATGGCCATCAAAATATCAACCACCCGGCCCAGCACCTGATCGACCCAACCACGCATGGCGGCGGCCAGGATGCCGGCCAGGCCACCTATAATAAAGGCCAACAGCGTGGTCATGAAGGCAATGCCAACCGTGTTGCGGCCGCCATAAATCAGCCGGGTGAACATGTCCCGGCCCAAATTGTCCGTACCCAGCAGATGTTTGTTGCTCCAGACATCGTATTCCGAACCGACAATCTCGGTCTCGCCGAACGGCGCAATGATCGGCGCCGTGGCCGCGACCATGACGTAGATCAGAATAACGATCAGGCCAAACCAGGCCGAACCGGGCGCTTGGCGCAGATCCTTCCAATAACGCACGGCGGCAAAAGCACAGATTTGCACCAGGCCGAGGCCAAACAAGGTCGACCATGGCCAGGCGCTGGCCCGCTCCCAGAAGATCACGGAGATCAGGACGAATTCCAGGGTGACGGTGACGATCACCGTATCGCCGGCCGCCGAACGGTCGATCCGGTTCCAATAGGTCAGGGCGACGACGCTGTAGAGATGCGCGAACAACAGGCCGATGACAGAGCCCCAGGTATCCACCGCGACGTTTTGCAGAAACAACACCAGGATAAAAAAGTGCACCGCCGCCATGGCGATGCGGCTAACCCAGGGCGAGGCCTTGCCGCCGAAGGTATTGCTGGTCAATGGGATGCTCATGCCCGGTCCTTACCTAGGATGCAACAGGCGCGGATTGCTCATGATCGAGAGCACATCGGCGAGCAGGTTCAACAAAATATAGGTCATGGCGAAAATCAGGCTGCAGGCCTGCACCACGGGAATATCCCTGCTGCGCACGGAATCCACGAATAATTGCCCCAGACCTGGGTAAACAAACACCACTTCGACCAGAACCACGCCCACCACCAGATAGGCCAGGTTCAGCACCACCACATTGATGATCGGCGCCAGGGCATTGGGCAGCGCGTGTTTCAGGATAATGCGGCCGGGCCGCAATCCTTTCAGGCGGGCCATTTCAATATAGGGGCTGGCCAGCAGATTGATGATCGCGGCTCGGGTCATGCGCATCATATGGGCGACGCAGACCAACGTCAGGGTCAGGGCCGGCAGGGCGGAGCGGTAGACTTTTTCCCAAAAACCCAGGTCACTACTGATGTTGGAGATGGCCGGGAACAGACCCAAATTCTGCGCCAGCACGATGATTAGAATATAGGCGACAAAAAATTCCGGGAAAGAAATAGACGACAGCGTCACCACGTTGACCGCCCGGTCATAAAAACCGCCGCGATAGAGGGCGGCGAGAATGCCGAGGCTGACTGCCAGGGGAATAGCGATTACGGCTGACATGCCGGCCAGGAAAAAGGTGTTCTCCACCCGGTAGCCCAGCAGCTCGGAAAGTTCCCGTTTGCTGGCAAGAGAGCGTCCGAAATCCCCCTGCAGCATATTGAACAGCCAGGTGACATAACGTTCGTGGGGCGGCAGATCGAGGCCGAGTTCCCGATTGAACGCGGCTACGGTTTCCGGTGTCGCGCCTTGGCCCAAAATGGCTTCGGAGAAATTGCCGGGCAGCATTTCGACGCAGAGAAAAATAATCAGGGAAACGATCAGAAGGGTTAGGAAGCCCAGCGCCAGGCGCTGGGCTACCAATTTAGCGATTTGCGACATCAGCCAATCAGCCTAGTCTGTTCAGACTATCCGAACCACCAACGCTCCATGGCCTTGTCGCCATCCATATCCCAGTTGCCCGCCATCTTGGCGTCATGGTGGACCTTGGTGGACATGGCAAAGACATAGTTGGCGAACAAGGGTACCACGGTGCCGCCTTCCATGTTCACGATGGCCTGCATTTCCTCGTACATGACGCGGCGTTTGGCTTCGTCCAATTCCGCCCGCGCACCGATCAACAGTTCGTTGAAGCGCTTGTGGGAGAAATGGGATTCGTTCCAATCCGCACCCTCGGCCAGGGAGTTGGAGAACATCATGTCCTCGGTCGGACGGCCGCCCCAATAAACCATGCACCAGGGCTTTTTCAGCCAGACGTTGGACCAATAGCCATCCGAGGGCTCGCGCACCACGTTGATGTTGATGCCGGCCTTGGCGGCTTGTTCCTTGTACAGCACGGCCGCATCGACAGCACCGACGAAGGCGGCATCGGCGGCGGACAGATCCACGGACAGCGAGGTCAGGCCAGCTTTCTTCAGATGGAACTTGGCCTTGTCCAGATCGTACTTCCGCTGCGGCAATTTGTTGTTGTGGTAGCGGTTGGCGGTAGAGATAGGATGATCATTGCCCACCACGCCGTGACCCTTGAGGATGACCTGCAGCAGCACATCACGGTCGAGGGAATATTTCAGTGCCATGCGCACGTCGTTGTTGTCAAACGGCGCCACGTCCGTGTGCATGGGAATGGTGTAATGCAGGGTGCCGGTGACTTCCTCGACCTTGACTTTCTTGTTCCGCTTCAGCAAATGCACCGTTTTCAGATCGCAGCGGTTCATGGCGTCGATCTCGCCGGTGGCCAGCGCGTTGGTCCTGGCCACCACATCGCCAATGGTCAGGAATTCAACCTCGTCAAAATTGCCGCGGCCGGATTTAAAGTAATTCGGGTTGCGCTTGTAGGTCGCGCGCACGCCGGGTTCGAACTTTTGCTTAACATAGGCGCCGGTGCCGATACCCGATTGCCAATCAACCTTCCCATTGCCCTTGGAAGGCATGATCGCAAGGTGATAATCGCTGACCGTGAAGGGAAAATCGGCATTGCCGCCCGAAAGTTTGAAGACCACCTTGTCCTTGCCGTCGGCCTTCAATTCCGTGATGGCGGCCAGCAGCGGCTTGGCGGCGGATTTGGAATCCTTACCTCGGTGATGGTTGATGGAATCGATGACATCCTGGGGCTCCAAGGATTTACCATTGTGGAATTCCACGCCCTTGCGCAGATTGAAAACCCATTCAGAGGCATCGTCCGAGGCTTCCCAGCCTTCCGACAATTCAGGTATCAGGGTACCATCATTATTCACCTCGGTAAGGTGATTGCGCATGCCATAGCCCTGATGGATGATGCCGCCGTTGGCGAATGTGCCCGGATCCAAAGTATCCGTGGTGCTGCCATGGCCGCTACCAAAGCGCATCGTGCCCCCGCGTTTCGGGGCCGCCTGGGCTGAATTGTTCCAAACGGAGGTCGCCAGGGCGGCGGTAACGCCCATGGCCGTCGCCTTGGCCATGAAATCACGCCGGCTGATCCGGCCCTTTTTCGCTAAATCCGTTAACTCTGCCTGTTTCATATCAATCTGTTTCATGCTGCCCTTCCATCCTAAAAATACGGACGGATCCTTTCCCTGTTTGCTTTGTTATAGTTCTTTTCAACTTACAACATAGTACTCATAGAAAAAACGAAGTAATGATGCGATGTTGGCATCATATTAAAAAGAAATATTTGCTTTCTAGCCTAAATGTTTCGTTTTTTCGGCGAATACTTAATTTTACATCTAGATTTTTCTTTTTGGCGCTCCCTATGCCTTAACGCAATAATCGCGAATCTAACCCGCCAAATCAAGCATTTATTCTTGCATCAATTTATCATTGGAAACGCTTGTCCTAAATTGACCCATTCAGACTGGTCCCAATGGCATATTGGCCCTATCCTGAGATCCGTGCCGCGTGCGGGAGGATAAGTACATGTTGGATAGCGCCATTGCCGGGCGGATCAAGGATGCCGTCGATGCCGGTTTTGATGAACAGGTGGATTTTACCGCCGAATTGGTGAAGTTCCCCTCGCGCCGGGGCAGGGAACACACGGCCCAGGATTTCATGGCCAACGCCATGCGGGAGCAGGGCCTCGGCGTTGACCGTTGGCAGATCGATGTTGATCAGATCAGCCATCTGCCTGGCTTTTCCCCGGTCTATGCGGACTACGACAATGTCTTCAACGTGGTCGGCAGTCATCGTAGCGCGACGCCCACGGGCCGTTCGCTGATCCTGAACGGCCATATCGATGTGGTGCCCGAAGGACCGCACGAGATGTGGACATCACCCCCATACGAGCCACGGATTGACGACGGTTGGATGTATGGCCGGGGTTCCGGCGACATGAAGGCAGGGCTGGTCGGCGCCTTGTATGCGCTAAAGGCTCTGCGGGGCCAGGGCTGGCAACCGGGTGCGGATGTCTTTCTGCAATCCGTGGTCGAGGAAGAGTGCACCGGCAACGGCGCCCTGGCCTGTTTGGCGCGCGGCTATCGGGCCGAGGCCGCCCTGATCCCCGAACCCCTTGGCGATTGCCTGATCCGGGCGCAGCTTGGCGTTATGTGGTTGCAGATCAAGGTGCAGGGCATCCCGGTCCACGTGGCCTATGCAGGCAGCGGCTCGAACGCCATCGACGCCGCCTTCGTGCTGATCCAGGGCCTGAAAAAGCTGGAAGTGAAATGGAATGAACAGCGGGTCGATCAGCCCCATTACGCTGAGCATGACCATCCCCTGAATTTCAACGTTGGCAAGATCGAGGGCGGCGATTGGGCCTCCTCCGTGCCGTCGTGGTGTGTCTTTGATCTGCGCGTGGCGGTCTATCCCGGCGATGACCTGGCGGCGCGGCGGGCGGAACTGGAAGACTGCATTCGTGATGCCGCCAGCCAGGATGCCTTCCTGCGTAACGCGCCGCCCCAGGTTACCTATCATGGCCTGATGGCCGAGGGTTATACCCTGCATGATGCCGATGAGGCGGAGGCGACCCTGGGCTGGGCGCATGAAGCGGCCTATGGCGAGCCGTTGCAGGTCGTCGCCACCACGGCCACCACGGACGCCCGGTTTTTCGGCCTGTATGCGGATATTCCGGGCCTGGTCTACGGGCCTTTGTCAGACGCCATTCATGGCTTCGATGAACGGGTCAATCTGGAGTCCGTACGCCACAATACCCAGGCCATGGCCTTGTTTATCGCTGAGTGGTGCGGCCTGGAAGAGATCTAGAAGCGTCTAAATTTAGGTAGGGGATAGCCAAGAACATGCAGCCAGATATCGAGATTGCCCGTCAGGCATCCACGTTGCCCATCGAAGAGATCGCCGGGAAGCTGAACATACCAAGCCAGCACCTGTACCGCTATGGCGCCGACAAGGCGAAGGTGGATCTGGATTATATCGCCTCGCTGAATGACCGCCCCGACGGCAAGCTGATCCTGGTCACCGCCATCACGCCGACGCCGGCGGGCGAAGGCAAGACCACGACCACCGTTGGTCTGGGCGATGCCATGAACCGGATCGGCAAGCAGACCACGATCTGTTTGCGCGAACCCAGCCTGGGGCCGTGTTTTGGCACCAAGGGCGGTGCAGCGGGCGGCGGCTTTGCCCAGGTCGTGCCCATGGAAGACATCAACCTGCATTTCACCGGCGATTTTCATGCCATGGGCGCGGCCAACAACCTGCTCGCCGCCATGCTGGACAATCATATCTATTGGGGCAACAAGCTGGGCATCGACGCGCGGCGGATCTCGTGGCGGCGGGTGGTCGATATGAATGACCGGGCGCTGCGTTCCATAGTCGCCAACCTGGGCGGCGTGGCCAACGGTTTCCCGCGCGAGGACGGCTTTGACATTACCGTCGCCTCGGAAGTCATGGCGGTGTTTTGCCTGGCCACGGACAGCGAAGATCTGCGCCGCCGCCTGGGCAACATCGTGGTAGCCCAAAACGGCAAGCGCGAGGTGGTCACGGCGCGGGAGCTGGAAGCAGACGGCGCCATGGCGGCATTGTTGAAGGACGCCATCCAGCCGAATTTGGCGCAGACCCTGGAGAACAACCCGGCCTTTATCCATGGCGGCCCCTTCGCCAACATCGCGCACGGCTGCAATTCCGTGATCGCTACCAAGGCGGCCCTGAAAATGGCCGATTTCGTTGTCACCGAGGCCGGCTTCGGCGCCGATCTGGGGGCGGAGAAATTCCTTAACATCAAATGCCGCAAAGCCGGCTTGCGCCCGGACGCGGTGGTGCTGGTGGCCACGGTGCGGGCCCTGAAGATGCATGGCGGCGTGGCCAAGGACGATTTAGCCAAGGAAGACGTTTCCGCCCTGCAACGAGGTTTGGAAAATCTGGGTAAACACCTGGATAATCTAGCGCAATTCGGCGTGGAGGCGGTGGTTGCCATCAATCAATTCACCGCCGATACCGAGGCCGAGATGGCCGCGATCAGCGCCTATTGCCAGGGCCGTGGTGTCGAGGCGCATGTTTGCAGCCATTGGGCCGATGGCGGCGCGGGTGCGGAAAGCCTAGCCCACAAAGTCGCCGAACTGGCACAATCGGGCAAATCCGATTTCAGGACCCTGTACGACGATGCCATGCCGTTGTGGGAGAAAATGCAGACCGTGGCCCAGCGTATCTACGGCGCCGATGATATCAACGCCAACCGTACGGTCCGGGCACGCTTTCAACAGCTGGAAGAGCAAGGCTATGGCCATTTGCCGATCTGCGTGGCCAAGACGCAATACAGCTTTTCCACCGACCCCACACGCAAGGGCGCGCCCACGGGCCATGAAGTTTCCATCCGCGAAGTTCGTCTGGCGGCGGGCGCGGAGTTCCTGGTTGTGGTCTGCGGCGACATCATGACCATGCCCGGCCTGCCCCGCCGGCCGGCGGCGGAAGCCATCGGCCTGGATGCAGACGGCCAAATAACAGGGCTGTTTTAGGTATTATTGGGCCTCGGTCGCGAAGCCGGCTTCTTTCCAGGCGAACAGGCCGCCGTCTAGCTGAAAGGCCTGGGCGTGCCCGGCGGCGATCAACTGTTCCGCCGCCGCCGCCGAACGGCCGCCGATAAAGCAGGTCAGCACGGTTTTCTTGCCCGGCTCCCCCGGCAGGCGATCAGGATCAAACCGCGATAGAGGAAACGGCAAGGTGCCGGGGATGCGTTCCTCGGCATACTCGTCCGCCTCCCGCACATCCACCAAAACAGCCTCACCCCGGTGCAGCCAGTCGCGCACGGTGCGGGCATCGATATCGATCAGTTGGGCTTTGCTCATGGCCATTATATACAGTCGCATGTACGGTATTTCAATAATTAACATTATCAAAAGATATAAAATTTTATTTCACAATTTTTTTTGTATTTTAATTTTCACCGCCTTGCTCTAACCGTGGGGCGTCCGCCATAAATCCAACCAGGAGGCCATCCGCCATGCGCATCGGCGTTTCACTGCCCGTTCGGGAATTGCAAAATGATATCGGCGCCCTTAAGGCGTTCGCCCAGGCGGCGGAGGAACTTGGCCTGAGCCATCTGCGGGTGCCCGATCAGGTCATCCGCCCCGGCGAAGGCGAATTGCACGAACCCCTGACCATGCTGGCCCTGATCGCCGGCGTCACCGACAAGATCGAGCTGGTGCCTTCCTGCATCATGCTGCCGTCCCGGCAAACGGTGCTGGTGGCGAAACAGGTGGCGACCCTGGACGTGCTGTCCGGGGGGCGGGTGCGCTTTGGCATCGGCATTGGCAAGAACGAGGCGGAGTACGCCGCCCTGGGCGCCGATTTCCACACCCGCGGCGCCCGCTGCGAGGAACAGATGGAACTGCTGCGCCAGCTCTGGACCCAGGAGAGCGTGGATTTTCAGGGCAAGTGGGACCAGGTTTCCGGCGCCGGGCTGGCCCCGTTGCCGATCCAGCGCCCTATCCCGATGTGGATCGGCGCCGCCGCGAATATGATACCTAGAATTCGCCGGCGCATCGGACGGCAAGCAGACGGTTGGTTCGTCCTGGCCTCGCCGGAGGAATTCCCCGCGATCCGCGACGATATTTATCGCGAGGCGGAAGCCGCCGGCCGCGACCCCGCCGCCCTGGGCATGGAAGCCGGCGTCGCCGTGGTCGGCCCCCGGGAACAGGAATGGAAATCCCGCCTCAGTGGCTGGCGCGATATGGGCCTAACCCATCTCTGCCTGCGGACGCTAGGCGGCGGCATCGCGCCGGAAGCACACATTACGCGGCTGCAACAGGCGGTGGCTGAGCTGCCGTCAATCTAGCTCCCGGTTCTGCTCGCCTTCCAGCACTTCGAATTCAGGCCCTTCATCAGGTGGCCGTGCTGGCCTTGCTTGCGACGGCCGCGAGAAGGGTAACGTATGCATGATCGACCGCGCCGGTTTAGTCCGCTAGCATGGTGGTAATATTGGCATAGCGAATTTGTACAGGTGGTGAGGATGACAAAGGCACAGGTAAACGGTATCGAGATCGAGTACGAGATTTGGGGCGACGACGATGCGCAGCCATTGTTGTTGGTCGGCGGTCTGGGCGTTCAACTGACCAGATGGTCCAAGCCGCTTTGCGATGCCCTGATGGCGCGTAATTTCAAGATCATCGCCTATGACAACCGCGACGTGGGCCTGTCCACCAAGCACGACGACTGGGGCCCGGCGGATACCAAGGCCGCCTTTGCCCAGGCCCGCGCCAAGGAAAAGGTTTCGGCGCCCTATACCCTGGAAGACATGGCCGCCGATGCCGCCGGCCTGCTGGATGCCTTGGGGATCGAAAAGGCCCATGTCATCGGCAGCTCGAACGGCGGCGCGATCGCGCAGATCCTGGCGATGGATTTTCCCGGCAAAGTCATGACCCTGACCTGTGTCATGGCCACCTCGGGCCGGCGCGGTTTAGCCCGGCCCGAAGGTGCTTCGGCGGAGTGGCTGACCCGTCCGCGCAATCCCTCGGGCAGCCGCGAGGGCGCCATGGATGAAGCGGTGGAAACCGCGCAAATTAATGGCAGTAAAACATTTCCCCGGCCCGAGGCTGAACTGCGCCAAGAGGCGGGGGAACAATATGACCGCTGTTTTTATCCCGACGGCAACGGCCGGCACCTGCTGGCCTCCGTCGCATCCGGCGACAGCCGGGTGGGGCGGTTGTCGGAAATCACGGCGCCGACCCTGGTCATTCATGGCCGCGAGGACCCGCTCATTCCTCTGCCGGGCGGAGAAGACATCAAGAACTCCATCCCCGGCGCCGAACTATTGGTGATTGAAGGCATGGCCCATGATTTCCCCGACCAAGTGATCCCGGAAATTACCGATGCGATCGAGCGGAATGCCCGGCGCGGCCCAGTCTAATGCTGGATCAGCCCCATTCGGGCGAGCCTATTTCTATCACTGCCTTTCCGAGGACCTGACGGTTCAGCAGGTCATTCATGGCAGGTCGGAACTGTTCCAGGCCATGGTATAGGCTAACGGCGGGTTGCAGTTTGCCGCCCTCGTATAGTCCGCGCAGGGCATCATGAATTTCGAAGATTTTCCGGGCATAGACATCCCGGTTGCCGCCTGGACTCCAGCCCAGATAGGTGCCGATGTTGAGGCCGATCAGAGAGGCATTCTTGACCATGAAAATATTGCTGGGCAGCTCCGGTATATCGCCGCTGGTATAGCCGATGGTCAGCAGGCGGCCTTCGATGGCCAGACAACGTAGGGAGCGCCGCGCCACGTCGCCGCCCACGGAATCGAAGATCAGATCGGCGCCCCGGCCATCGGTCAACGCCTTCACCTCCGCCGCGAAGTCGTCTTCCATATAGTTGAGCACATGATCGGCGCCTTGGGCCTTGGCAAAGACCAGGCGTTCCGCGCTGCCCGCCGTCGCGATCACCGTGGCGCCCAGAGCCTTGGCGATCTGCACCGCCGCCGACCCGATGGCCCCGGCGGCGCTATGCACCAACACCACTTCACCCGCCACCAGGCCGCCCTTCCAGACCAGGCCGGCGTAGCTGGTGGCATAGCTGTTGACCACCATGGCCGCCTCGGCAAAGGGCAACTGCTTGGGAAGCTTGTGGGTACACAGCTGATGCGCCAGGCAATAACCCCCGTGACCGCCCCAATCCACGCTGGCCATGACCCGGTCGCCCACCGCGACCCGGTCCACGCCCGCTCCGACCGCATCAACAATACCGGCGACTTCCGTACCCGGCGTATAGGGCAGCGGCAGTTGGCGTTGATAGCGGCCCTCGATATACAGGCTGGCGGAAAAGCTGAGGCCGGCGGCATGGGTTTTGATGCGCAGCCAGTCCGGCTTAACGTCAGGTACGGGCACCTGTTCGATGGCCAGGTTGTCGATGCTGCCCAATTCCCGATACAAAACCGCGCGCATATTGTCTCCTCCGCTCTACCCCAAACCTATCCGGCCCAAACCTATCTGGGTGGTGCGACGCGGGCGAGAAACTCGATCACCGAACCGGCGAAAATATCGTTGCGGTCGCCGGCGACCATATGGGCGGCATCCTTGACCGAGACATATTCGGCGTGCGGGCATTGCTCCAGAAAGCTTTGTGCGCCTTCCTCGCTCAACACGTCCGACAGGCCGCCGCGCACCAACAGGGTCGGCAGGGTCAGATTGTCGGCGCATTCGTGCAATCGCTCGCGATAGACCGGGGTACCCGCATTATGGGACTTGCGGCGTTCCGGGTCCCAATGCCAACGGTATTTGCCATTCGCGCCAAGGCGGACGTTCTTGGCCAGGCCGTCCAGGTTGCGCGGGCGCACCCGATGCGGCTGATAGTTGGCGATGGCTTCGGCGACTTCTTCCAGGGTGTCGAAGCCATCTGGTTTCTGGTTCATGAACTCCTGAATCTTGCGCTGCCCCTCGGGCTCGATCTTGGGTGCCATGTCAACCAGCACCAATGCCTTGGCATCCACCTTGCCCATGCCGATGGACAACAGGCTGACCCCGCCGCCCATGGAGGCGCCGACCAGGATCGGGTTTGCATCGCCCAGGGCCCCGGCGACGCATTTCAGATCCTCGACCATGAAGTCCGGACCATAGGCACCCGCGTCCGCCCAATCCGAATCCCCATGCCCGCGCGCATCGTAGGCCACGGCGTGATAGCCGGAACTGCCCAGGGTCTCCCCCGCGCCCTTCCAGGCATGGCGGGTCTGGCCACCGCCATGCTGCAACAGCACCAAGGGCCCGCCGGGGTCACCCCAGCTATCGCCGGTGATCATGACACCGCCCGCGCCGGGCCATTTGTGCATTGGATCTGGTGTTCCAGGCAGACGTTCTCCCGCACTCATGCCAACTTGTATCCTTTGTGCTGATTGTCGCCAGGTCATCGTCGGGCAACCGGTCTTGAGGTTGGTCACATTATTGGGGCGGCGCGCCAAAAATTCAACTCCGGCTTGCCAAATGGGCCCCGCTGACGAAAAATGCAGATCACAATTCTTCAAATCATGGATGATGAATGGCTGATCCACAACCCAACGACAGCATTTCCGCCGCCGAGCATGCCCAGGCGATGGCAAGCTATATCCGCGAAGGCAATGAACGGGCCCATGCCTTGGGCAACCGCGGGCCCATCCGCCTTGATGACAACGGCAAGCTGGCCGCCGATATCGTCGAGGCCTATTGGCGGCATGGCTTTTATGTCTTTGAAAATGTCATTGGCGAAGCGGAACTGACAGAATTACGCGCCGACGTGGACCGGGTCCTGACCGGGGCGCCAGCCTCGCCGGAAGGCGACACTGAATTCGCCCGGCCGTCATTTCGGTTCGAGAAACCGTTAAGCGATCCCTATGGCGGCACAAGCAAGAATAAAGGCCGCCATCCGGTGAAAATGCTCGGCCCGACGCCAAGCGCCGACGCTCCGGAATTGACCGTGGCATTGTTGCTGGGAAACCTGCAACTGATGCCGTCCTGCCTGCGCCTTTATGGTCACCACGGGCTTCTGGCGGCGGCCGAGACCATCATGGGGCCCGATTTCGTGCCCTATAACGAGGTCACTTTCGTCAAGGAGCCGGGATTGGGGCCGTCGGTCGCCTGGCATCAGGATGGCACCACCCATTGGGATGCCGCCGATTGGGACCCGGGCGCGCACGGCTATAATTCCATGGCGCAGCTATATCCCTCCACCGCCGGAAACTGCGTCTGGGTGCTGCCGGGCAGCCACAAACTGGGCAAGGTCGATATCAAACAATTGATGGCGGATAGCGGTTCCGAGCGTTTGGACGGCGCCGTGCCGATGATCTGCCAGGCCGGTGACGTCTTCATCACCAACCGCCAGTTGGTGCATGGTTCCTTCGCCAATTCCTCGCCCGACCGCCGCATAACCTTGAACGCGGGCTTTTTTCCCAGAGCCAGGGTGCAGGATGTAACCACCGCCAAATTAGATGGTACGGTTGCGACCTATGACAGCGATTGGATCGACGCGCGTTGCCGCATGATCCCCGTCGCGGTCGATGCCCGGCAACAGCGCTTTCCCGACGAGCCGCGCTATACCTATCAGCCGTTGGCTGGGCAGGCGGCGCAAAACCGCTGGAACGAAGATACCCGCCAGGATCTGGTAAGGGACTACAACCTGCGGGACTTCTACATCTAGGCGATTGCGGGAAATTGTCGGGTACAGAGGCCAGCACGGCGGCAAAATAGGAAACTCCCATGGACACCAGACAGCAAGCGCGAACTGATCTTGCCGCGGTTTTGCGCTGGTCGGCGCGGCTCGAACTGCATGAAGGCGTCGACAATCACTTCAGCGTCATGGTCCCAGGCACCGATGATCGATTTCTGATCAATCCACACCGGCGGCACTGGCGCGACATGCGGGCCTCGGACCTGGTCGAAGTGGATGCCGATGGCAATCTAATCGCCGGCGCGGAGCCGCCGGAGGCGACGGCGTTTTTCATCCATTGGCGCATCCATGTAAATTGTGAGCACGCCCGGGCCATTCTGCACACCCACATGCCCTATGCCACGACGTTGAGCGCCATAGCCGGCGCCCGGCTGGAACCCATCGTCCAGCCGGCCCTGAAATTCCATAATCAGATCGCCTATGATGATCAATATAACGGCCTTGCCCTGGACGCCGAGGAAGGCGACCGGCTATCGATGGCGCTGCGGGATAAACGCGTCGCCATCCTGGCTAATCACGGCGTCATCACCACGGGCCCGACCATCGCCCATGCCTTCAATGATCTTTATTACCTGGAGCGCGCCGCAAAGTTCCAGATATTGGCCTATTCGACCGGCCAGCCGTTACAGCGTATTCCGCAGGACGTCTGCGCCTCCACGTTCGAGCAGATGCAGGCCGACCGCGACGATCAGGCGAGCCGGTTCTTGGCCGAGATCAAACGAATCCTCGACAAGGAAGAACCGGACTACAAGGACTGACGCCGCTACATCAAATCAAGCGGGCCCGAGGAGCCAAGGCCCAACCGGGTGGTTTCCGTTTCGATCACCACATCGGGCGTCACATTGCCCAGATTGACGTCCGGGCCAAAGGTCTTGATCAGGAATTTCTTGCCAGCGTAGATCTGCACCGTCGTGCTGCCGACCCGGGGCGTGGCCAGTTCGAACATGCAGCGCTCTATCTTGACCTCCCGCTTCAGAGCCAGGATCAACTCTTCATTCGGCTTGCCGTCGAGCATCAACTCGGCACCTTCGATCAGGGCCAATTCGGCGCCTAGGTCGAGCACCTCCTGGACCTCGGCCACGATGGCTTCCGTCGCCGAGTGCGCACGCTTGTCGCCGATCTCTCCCACCGGCTTCGACCCGGCGGCGCGCACCATCTCGAACAACCGCTCGCGGGTGCCGGGACCGAGATCGACCACATTGTCGGAAATCTCGACCAGATCGAAGCCGACCGCACGGGCTTCCTCCAGATGCCGGGGAAAAGCGTCGATCCCCATGCTATGCAGGACATATTCCTGAAACTGCCCGCCAAGCAGGGAGCGCACGCCGTGGCGCTCGAGAAGCGCCAGCTTCGCAATCAGATGGCTTCTGTCAAACAGCCGCGCGGTGCCGGTCGCCACTTTGAAAATGTCCATATAGTCACCGGCCAGCTCCAGAAGTTCTTCCAGTGCCCGCAAACCGAGCTGATAGTCAGAGACCATGGTCAAGCCGGCGCCGCGGGGCTTCTCCAGGCTGCGGCGGCTATCAAGCGGGACAAATGGAAAGGCCGGTGTGTGTACCATGGCAAACCCCCTATTTCAGGGCCGCGCAAGCCTGTTGGATCAAATCGCCGCCGCGTATCAAATCGGCCTCGGGCGCGACGAAACTGGCCCGGAAATAGGGCGCCAGACCATAAGCCTCACCCTGCACCACCGCGACACCGACGGTATCCAGCAGATACATCGTAAAATCCGTATCGTTTTCGATGACCTTGCCGTCCGGCGTTCGCTTGCCGATGGTGCCGGCGCAGGAGCAGAATATATACATCGCCCCCTCCGGCAGGTCGCAGCTCAGGCCCTCGGCGGCATTCAGCTTTTCGAACAGCATATCGCGCCGCCGTTGCAGGTTCGCCGCCCGCTCCTTCAGCAATTCCTGTGGGCCGTTCAGGGCGGCAACCGCGCCGGCCTGTCCCAGGGCGGAGACACCGGCCGTGCTTTGCGACTGCATATTCGACATTTTGGCGATGATATCCTTGGGCCCACCGGCATAGCCGCAACGAAAGCCGGTCATGGAATAGGCCTTGGAGACGCTGTTGGCCGTCACCGTGCGGTCAAACAGTTTCGGCTCCACCTGGGCCAGGGTGGCGAATTCATGATCATCAAAAAGCAAATGCTCATAGACATCGTCGGTCAACACGTGAACATGGGGGTGACGCAACAAGACATCGGCCAGGGCACGCAACTCGCCGCGGGAATAGGTGGCACCCGTCGGGTTGGAGGGGGAGCAGAACATCAGCCACTTGGTCTGCGGCGTGATCGCGGCCTCCAGCTCCTCGGGGCGCATCTTGAATTTTTCGTTTTGCCCGGCCAGCACAAAGACAGGCGTGCCACCCGCCAGTTTCACCATGTCTGGATAGGAAGCCCAATATGGGCCGGGGATAATAACCTCGTCCCCCGCCGATACGGTTGCCATCAAGGCATTGAACAGGATCTGTTTTGAGCCGGAACCAACGGCGATTTGGTCCAGATCGTAGTCGAGGTTGTTGTCACGCTTGAACTTGGCCTGCACCGCCTGGCGCATGGCCAGGGTGCCGTTAATGGGCGTGTATTGGATTTCGTTGCGTTCCATCAACTCCATGACGGCCTGTTTGGCATGCTCGGGCGCGGGAAAATCCGGCTCGCCGGCCGTCAGCTTGATGATGTCTCGGCCTTGTGCCTGAAGTTCCCGCACGCGGGCAGTGGCAATCTGAGAGGGGGATGGTTTGAAACGGCTCATTCTAGGCGCGAAATCCACGGCACTACTCCTTGTTGTTACACGCATACTTGACCCATTGCAGGCCTGCTTGTCTAGATTATCTGAGCGCCTGGGACGAAAAATCGTTTCTAGTGAGACAAAACTTAGTTACCATCGCCAGGGAATTGATGACCGATCGGTCTGGAGAGTGCGGCGGCCAAGGCTTCTCGAAAATGGAGCCACCGCCCTAGGGGAGGCGTGAAATGAGTAATTCCACCGAACTTGGCAGTGAGGATGATGCCAAGCTGGAAGCCTTGGCGGACGAGGCGACATCGGATCGTATATCCGGTCTGGTCTATTGGATCGCCTTGTTTTACGGCGCGTTTGGTATTCTGGTGGCGATGAACCAGACCTTCAGCTGGGATGTAGGCGGTTACGTTCTTGTCGACAACTCATATTATTACCTGCTGATCGCCATTTTCCTGCCGCTGTCGTTCCTGATTTTTCCGGCCCGCAATGCCGACCGCTACCATGTCCCGATTTATGACTGGGTGCTGGCCATAATTTGCCTCGTGGCCGCGATGTATCTGTCCTACTACGGCGGCGAAATGGTCGAACAGGGCTGGGATATCGTGGCGCCGCCAGTGCCGACCATCGCGGCGGCGGCGATTTGTTTCCTGGCCCTGGAAGCGGTACGCCGGGCCGGTGGCAATGCCTTGTTTATCATCGCCACAATGTTTTTCCTGTTCCCATTGTGGACCGATGTGGCGCCCGGCTTCCTTTGGGGCTTCGCGAAAGAGCCGCTGGAACTGGTCCGCGCCCATGCCATGGGCTTCGAGAGCATTATCGGCGTGCCCATGCGGGTGGCCGGCAATCTACTGATCGGCTTCCTGATCTTCGGCTCCGCGCTGGTGGTTACGGGGGGCGGTGATTTCTTCATGAACTTTGCTTCGGCCCTGATGGGGCGCAGCCGGGGCGGCCCGGCCAAGGTCGCCATCCTGTCCTCCGGCTTTTTCGGCTCGTTGAGCGGCAGCGTCATCTCCAACGTTGTCACCACCGGCAAATTGACCATTCCGACCATGAAGCGGGTTGGCTATCCCGCCGTCTACGCGGGCGCCGTGGAATCCTGCGCCTCCACGGGTGGTGCCTTGATGCCCCCCGTGATGGGGGCCGTGGCCTTCCTGATGGCGGAATTCCTGAACGTTCCCTATTCGACCGTGATGATCGCGGCCGTGGTGCCGGCAGTGATTTTCTATATCGCGCTGTTGCTGCAAGTGGATAACTACGCCGCCGTCAACGGCCTGAAAGGCATGGACGAGGCCGATATTCCGAACCTTTGGGAGACATTCAAGGACGGTTGGTACTACATTTTCAGCCTAGTCGCCCTGGTCTATATGCTGGTCTGGCTGCGGCTTGACCTTTATGCCCCATACTATGCGGCGGGCATTCTGATCTTTTGTTCGATCATATTTCGCAAGGGCGACAAACGCTTCAACTTCGCCAAGTTCAAGGAATTGATCGTCGATTCGACGAAAATTATCTCGAACATCATAGCGATCCTGGCCGGCGTCGGCATGATCGTCGGGTCGCTGGCGTTTACCGGTGTGGGCGGCGCCTTTTCCCGGGAACTGCTGCAGATCGCCGGCGATAATCTATATATTCTGCTGGCCATGGGGGCGGTGACCTCGTTCCTGCTCGGCATGGGCATGACGGTCAGCGCCTGTTACATCTTCCTGGCCATCGTGCTCGGCCCGGCCCTGATTGATGCCGGACTGGACCCTATCGCTTCGCATTTGTTCATTCTGTATTGGGGCATGTTGTCGTACATCACGCCGCCCGTGGCGTTGGCGGCCGTGGCGGCCTCGATCATCGCGAAGGCCGATACCATGGCAATCGGCATGCGTTCCATGCGGCTTGGCCTGATCAATTTTATCCTGCCATTCATATTCGTGCTCAATCCCGCACTTATTCTGCGTGGCGAGTGGGACGACATCATCATCATGGTGAGCACGGCGCTGGTCGCCGTTTGGTTAATGGCGGCCGCTTTCGAAGGCTATCTCGCCAAGGTCGGCGTGGTCGGCTGGTCAATCCGCATACCGTTGCTGGTCGCGGCGGGTTGCCTGCTCTATCCGGAGGGAATTTCCAAAATCGCCGGCGTGGTTTTGGTTGCTATTTGTTACGCCATTGCGTTGTTCCAGCGGAAAAGCGTGACGGCGTAGGAAGAGGTTCGGGATCAGGAAGAAAACATGATCTGGCCCGATATTGGGAGCGTGCAACGGCGCGCATATGAGAGGGTGGCGCGTGGCGGCGTAGGGCGATATTGTATGTCCTACAAAATCCACATGGCTTATCCGTGAATGGAATAACTAGGGAGAACTCACGATGACACTGACTAAACACATGTGGCGGTTCGCGGGGGGCGCCGCAATGGCGGCTCTGCTAGCCACCTCCGGCGCCCAGGCGGGCGGCGTACCAAAAACCATGATTTGGACCTCGTATGATTTCGGCTCCGCTGGCTTCGCACAGGCATCCGCCGTGGCCAATGCCTTCAAGAAGAAATACGGCACCCGTATCCGTATCGTGCCCTCGGGCACCGGTATCGGCCGCATGCTACCGGTAACCCAGCGCAAGGCGCATTACGGCTTCCTGGCGACCGAGACATTCTTCGCCTCGGAAGGCACCTATGATTTTGCCGTCACCCAATGGGGTCCGCAGGACATTCGCATCGTTCTGGCACCACCGACGGCCACCGGCCTGACGGTGCAGAAGGGTTCGAAATATGCCGATGGCCATATGCTCAAAGGCGCTCGCATCGGCTACGTGAAGGGCAATCCGTCCGTCAACGTCAAGACCGACGCGCTGTTGGCCTATGCGGGTTTGAGCCGCGATGACATCAAGGCCGTCTGGTTTGGCGGTTATGGCGTCATGAAGGGCGCGCGGCTGACAGGCAAGATCGATGGCTTTTTGATGTCACCCTATTCCGGCATCACCCGCGAGCTGGAATCTTCACCGGACGGCATCGACTGGGTGCAATTCGATCCCGCCGACAAGGAAGGTTGGGCCCGCATTAACAAGATCGCCCCGATGTACGCGCCGCTGTCCATCGACGACGGTGCCGGCATGGAAAAAGGCAAGCCCGTGAATATCATCGGCTTCCGCTATCCCATGATGGTCACCTACGCCAGCCGCAGCGAAGCGGAAGTCTATGAAGTCGCCAAGGCCATGGACGAGGCGTTTGACCTATACAAGAACGTCAACGCCACGACCAAGAACTGGGCCATCACCAAGGCAGGCAAGACCCCGGCCGATGTTGCCTGGCACCCCGGCTCCATCAAATATCTGAAGGAAAAGGGTGTCTGGAGCGCGGCGGACGAAGCTTGGAACACCAAGCGTATGGCCCGTCATGCCAAGGTTATTGAAGAGTGGGACAATGCCACGGATGCCTTCAATGCCTGGCGCGCGGCGGAGAAAAAGAAGAAAAACAAGATCAAGGTCTCCGAAGCCTGGCCGAAATATTGGGCCGACCATCGCAAGAAAGTCGGTCTCGACTAGTACCGCGATACAGAACTTGGAAATGGGCGGCTTCGGCCGCCCATTTTTTTGCCTATCGCGATGCGAATTTAGACAAGGCCATCCTTTAGATCCGCTTCATGCCGATCCCGTAATCGTTCCGCAACAGCGCCAAAGCCGCCGCCGCCCGGCAGGTCCAGCGTGATGACATCGCCCTTGTTGAGGCGAAATGGCTTGCCGCCCTCGACTTCATCACCGTTGAGCAGAATTCTTTCGAGACTGCCGTTCTCGCCGCCATTGCGGCCAACGGGCGGGAAATTCAGACGCTGCGACAGCACCACCAAGGTGACCGGGCGCGGGCTGGTTATTTCCATCGCCACACGCTGGCCCAGGCCACCACGATACCGGCCGGCCCCGCCGGAGCCGGGCAGGAAGGATTTGTCATGGATCCGCACCGGCACGCCACGTTCCAGCACTTCCACCGGCGTGGTCGAAACATTGGTGGGAAAGCTGAGAGTTGAAATGCCGTCCTGATCGGGCCGGGCACCCTGGCCGCCGTTAAAGAAGAAAATCGTCGAAAACGGCCGGTCATCGTTATTCCAACCGGACATGGCGAAACCATGCAGCGGAATGCCGCTTTCCGCCGGCACCCGGTCCGGCAGGGCCTTAGCCAGGGTGTTGAAGATGGCGGAGGTACAATAATGCCCCACCGTCGCCCTGGCCTCCACCGCCGCCGGGTATTTCGGATTCAGGAAACAGCCATCAGGCGCCTGGATCGTAATGGGGCGAAAATTACCCTCGTTGTTGGGCACATCAGGCAGCAGCACGCATTTCAGGGCATAGGTCGAATAAGCCTGGGTATAGCCAAGCACGGAATTCAGGGGCGAAGGGTTCTGCGGCGAGCTGCCGGCGAAATCGGCCACCAGTTCGGCGCCCCTGACATCGATCCGGCAGTGCATTTCCAGCGAATTCTGGCTATCGAAGGAATCTATTTTCGTGGTGGAGCTGTAGATACCATCGGGAATTTGCTCAATCGCCCGGCGCATGGCGACCTCGGTCAGATCCATGATCCGATTGGCCAAGCCCCACATATCCGCCATGGCGTATTCCGCCAAAAGATCGGTAACGCCGGTACCCATGCGTTGGCAGGCCCCCACCATGGCATGAATGTCGCCGCTGACTTCGTCCGGTACACGCACGTTCTGGCGGATAATGTCGTAGAGGGTTTCATTGCGCTGGCCGGCCTCGTACAGCTTCAGGATCGGGATTTGCAGGCCTTCTTCATAGATATCCTTGTTGTCCGGCGCCCGCCGACGGCCCCCGATATCCGCCATATGGGCGATGGAACCGGCAAATCCAACCAAGGTATCACCATGAAAAATTGGCGCGGCGATGGTCAAATCCGGCAGATGACCAGTGCCAATCCAGGGATCATTGGAAATAATCACATCACCGGGGCGCAGGGTGTCAGCGGGATATTTAACCAAGAAGGCGCGTACCGACATGGGCAGCGTGCCGATGAACGAGGGAATGGACCGGGTCGCCTGCGCAACCGACTGGCCATCGGGCGCCAACACCATGCAGGTGTAGTCATGGGATTCGCGTACCACAGTGGAAAACGATGTGCGGTGCAGCGCCAACGCGGCCTCGTCAATTACCGAGATCAGGCGGGTCCACAGAACTTCGACGGTAATGGGATCAAGTGTCTCCGTAGGGTCCATAGGAGCTTATTCCTTGAAGTCGATAATGATGTTGGCGGCCGGATCCAGGTGGAAGGTGGTATCCGGGCCGGTCAGAATGGAGGTTTCACGTTCTTCGATAATGGCCGGGCCCTCAAAGACCTCGCCCAACGGCAGCCGATAGCGGTCATACACGGCCGTCTCGACATAACCGCCCGCAGCCTCGAAATAGACCGGGCGCCGGCCTTTCAGCGCCGTGCCGCCGGTCTGGTCAATCATTGGTGCGATTTCAAGCTTGGGCCGTGGGGTCAGCACCCGGGCCCGCAAACCAACAATTTCCAAGGGTACATCGGGCGGTTGGTGGCCATACACGTTCTGATAAATCGCCCCAAAGCCGGCGTTCAAGTCCGTTAGGGATATCTCGGCCTCACCATCGGAAATCGGCACCGTGACGGAATAACCCTGTCCCTGACAACGCATATCGATGGAGCGTTGCATGACAATTTCACTGCCGCCGCCAATCAGCTTGGCTAGGGCCGCCTCGCCGTTGCGGTGCATGGCACGGTAATGCGCCCCGACCGCGCCCCAATCGACGGCATCAAGCCGGGCGAAATAGGCGGTCACCAGTTCGACCGCCGGCAATGCCGCCAGACAACCGATGGCGGAGGCAACACCGGCACCAAAGGGGCACAACAGCCGGCGCAAACCCAACTTTCGCGCCAGGGCATAGGCATGCACCGGGCCGGCGCCGCCAAAGGCGATCATGGCGAAATTGCGCAGATCGATGCCTTTTTCCGCCCCATGGGCCCGGATCGCTGCTGCCATGCTTTCATTGACCACGTCGTGAATACCCCAGGCGATCTGCTCCACCGACATACCCAGATGGCCGGCAATATCGGTCTCGATTGCCGCTTTGACGGCAGCCACATCAAGCGCCATATCGCCGCCCAGAAAATGCGCCGGATCTAAATAGCCCAGGATCAAATCCGCATCGGTGACGGTGGGTTGGGTGCCGCCCCGGCCATAACAGACCGGGCCCGGGTCGGCGCCCGCCGATTTTGGCCCCACATTGAGCAGGCCCAGATCATTGACATGGGCGATGGAGCCGCCGCCCGCGCCTATTTCAAGCAATTCGATGGCTGAAATCTGCAATGGAAAGCCGCTGCCGCGCTTGAACCGATGCACATGGCCGACTTCGAATTCATGGGTGATGGCCGGCTCACCGCCGTGAATGACCGATATCTTGGCCGTCGTACCGCCCATATCGAAGGCGATGGCATCGGGTTGTTCCAAGGCTTCACGGGCAAAATGCGCGGCGGCGATGGCGCCGGCCGCGGGTCCGGACTCAATCATCCGCACCGGAAACGTATCGGCCACGTCGGAAGCCGGCCCAATGCCGCCGTGGGAGAGCATCATGGAGGCTTCCTGGGGCATGCCCAAATCCGCCAGGCCCTGGTTCAAACGGCCTACATAGGTTTGCACAAGGGGTTTCACATAGGCATCAACAACGGTGGTGGAGGTTCGCTCGAACTCCCGAACCTCGGCCGAGACCTGGTGCGATACGCTAACCGTCAAGTTGGGGAACAGCCGCGCCGCGATCTCGGCCACCCGCGCCTCGTGTCCAGGATGGGCATAGCCATGCAACAGGCAGATCGCCAAGGATTCGATGCCGGCATCCTCAACCAGTTGGGTGAGAACGTCCACAACCTCCGCCTCGTCCAGCGGCGTCAGAACATTGCCGTCAAAATCGACCCGTTCATTGACCTCCATACGGCGCTGGCGCGGCACCAGGGGTGCGGGCATGCGCAGGCCAAGGTCATAGATGTCGTAGCGCGCCTCGCGGCCCATTTCCAAGGCATCGCGAAAGCCGGCGGTGGTGATCATGCCGGTACGCGAACCCTTGCCCTCGAGCACCGCATTGGTCGCCACCGTGGTGGCATGCACCACATCGCGCACCGCCGTTGCAGGTAATCCGGTTCGCTGCAAGATTTCATCGGCACCGGCAAGTGAGCCTTCCGAAGGGTCGTCCGGCGTGCTCAGGATCTTGGCGAACCAGACTTTGGCGCTGTCATCATCGACCAGGACAACGTCGGTAAATGTGCCGCCCACATCAATGGCAAGACGGCAGGATGCTTGAGACATATAGTTCGACCCTTACTGGATTTCGAGACGGCATTGAAGCACGGCGGGAGCGGTTGTTGACAGGCGCTTTTTTGCCCATACTGTCACCGTTACAATAAATATCATGGTAAGCCCTATGTCTCCCCCATTTTCAAAATTCGCCCAATCCGTTGGTGGCTCCACGGTTGTCGGCATGCGCCGTCAGGCCGACGCCCTGGAAGCCAAGGGCATGAGCGTTGTTGATTTCGGCATTGGCGAACCGGATTTCGAGGCACCGCCACCGGTTCGGGAAGCGGCCATCAAGGCCATTCGCGATGGTCACGGCAATTATATCGACCCACGCGGCCTGATCGAGCTGCGCGAAGCCATCGCGGAATTCGAGAACAGTCAACATGGCCTGAATATCAGTCCCGAGCAGATCGTCGTGACGCCCGGCTCGTACGGCGGTCTGACGCTGATTACCAGGGCGCTGCTTGATCCGGACGACGAAGTGCTGGTCATCGAACCGGGTTGGGGGCCGTATAAGGCGATGGTCAAGCTGACGGGCGCGAAGCCGGTTGGCGTGCCAATGAGCACCCGGCAGGGCCGCTTCGTCATCGACGGCGAACGTCTGGAGGCCGCCGTCACGGCGAGGACCCGCGCAATTGTCGTCAACACGCCATGGAATCCGACAGGCCGGGTGCTGTTGGCGGAAGAGCTTGCCGCCGTGGCCGGGGTCGCCGAACGCCATGATCTTTGGATTATCGCCGACGAGGTTTACAGCGAATTGGTTTATGCCAATGCCGCCCATGTTTCGGCCGCCACGTTGGGCGCGGATATTGCCGCGCGCACGGTGATCGCGACCTCGCTGTCGAAATCGTTCGCCATGACGGGCTGGCGCCTGGGCTACTGCGTCGCGCCGCCGGAATTGGCCGAGCTGCTGGCGCGGCTCAATCAATACGCCTCGCGCTGCGCCACCTCGATCGTGCAATATGCCGCCGTCGCCGCGTTTCGCGACAGCGCATCATATGTGGCCGAGATGCGCCATGAGTACGCGCTACGCCGCAATGCCATCACCGATGGTCTGAACCAAGTCGCCGGCGTCGAATGCCCCCTGCCCGAGGGTACGTTCTATGCCTTTCCGCAAATTCCCGAAGCCTGGGGCGACAGCAAGGACGTGGCCAACGATCTGCTGAACAATGCCGGCGTCCTGCTGACGCCGGGCTCCTCGTACGGACCGGCCAGCCGCCATCATCTGCGGCTTTCATTCGCCACATCCCTGGAAACCATCGAGGACGGCATCGCGCGCCTGCAAGAGGCTTTGCCACCCCGTGACTGATCAACGGGCACCAGATTGGTTCCAACGTGCCCTGGCGCATGAGCCAACATCGCATCGGGTGCCGGTATTGGATTGCGATATCCATTATCTACGTTGGGGGCCGGCAGCTTCGGAACGGCCCGGCATACTTTTCCTTCACGCGGGTGGAGCGCATGCCCGGTGGTGGTCCTTCATCGCGCCCTTCCTGGCCGAGGACCGGGCCGTCGCCGCCATTGACTTTTCCGGCATGGGCGACAGCGGCCGCCGGGAAAACTACAGCAGCGAATGCCATGTTCCTGAAATCGGCGCGGTGTTGGCCCATGCCGATCTGGGGCAGCGGCCAATTATCGTGGGCCATAGCTTCGGCGGCTTCATGGCCATGTGTTACGGCAATCGTCACGGTGCCGATCTGTCAGGCATGGTCTTCGTCGATACGCCCCTGCGCCCGGCGGTCGAGGCCAAGGCCGACCCAACCCAGGCCTATACCCGGCCAAAGCCGGTGCATCCCGATCTGGACACTATCCTCAAGCGCTTTCGCCTCGGTCCCGCCCAACCTTGCGGGAACGGCTATATTCTTGACTACATCGCGCGGCACTCGGTAACGGAATGCGAGGGCGGCTGGACCTGGAAGTTCGATGTCGCCGCCCGGGGCGCCTCCCACCACGACGAACCCTTGGTGGACTATCTAACCAGCTTGGCTTGCCCCAAGGCACTGATATATGGCGGCGATAGTTCAATGGTAACCTCCGACATCGCGGCCTATATGCGCGATTTATTCAAGCCGGGCGAGCCGATTATCTGCATGCCGGAAGCCCATCATCACCTTTTTCTCGACCAACCGCTTGCTTTCGTGGCCGCCTTGCGCGCTATTCTCTCGGGCTGGAATGCGTGAGCCGAATATCCATGGGAATGTTATATGACCAAGAAACTTGATCCTTCCTATCGTCCCGAATTCGCCGTTCTGAATGGTGAAGTCGTACCGTTCGGCGAGGCGAAAATTTCCATCATGGCACCGGGCCTGACTTTCGCCGCGACGGTTTTCGAAGGTATGCGCGCCTATTGGAACCCGGATCACGAACAGCTCTATGTGCTGCATCTGCAGGATCATCTGGAGCGGCTGGAATTTTCCATGCGCGTCATTGAACTGGAGAGCCCGCCGTCGATCCAGGAATTCACCGCCCAGGTGATCGCCGGGCTGCGGGCCAATAATCTACGCGAAGACTGTTATGTCCGGGTACAGACCTATGTGGACGATTGGGGCGAGATGATCGCCACCAGCCCGGTCGGCAGCTCCGTCATCTGCCGGGCCCGGCCCCGCGTCGATGCCTTCGCCACGGGCAAGCATTTCGCGGTCAGCAGCTGGCGCCGCAATGCCGATGACGCCTCGCCGCCGCGCATCAAGGCGACGGCAAATTATCTCAACAGCCGCCTGGCGGGGTTAGAGGCCAAGCGCATTGGCGCCGACGGCGGCATCATCCTGAACCGCGACGGCACGGTCAGCGAAGGGCCGGGGGGCTGTCTGTTCATTGTCCGGGACGGCTGTCTGATCACGCCGCCGGTTACCGCCGGCATTCTGGAGAGCATTACCCGGCGCACCCTGTTGCATCTGGCCGATGACATGGATTTGGTCGCGGTTGAGCGCGATGTGGGACGTACGGAGCTTTATCTGGCCGAGGAATGCTTCTATTGCGGTACCGGCCAGGAAATCGTGCCGATCCTGTCGGTTGACGGCAAGACATTGGGCAACGGTGAACCCGGTCCCCTGACCCGGCATTTGCAATCGGCCTACGACAATATCGTGCGCTGCCGCGACGAAGCCTATAAGGACTGGCTGACGCCGGTTTATGATTGAGAGTTTAGAATGAGCAAAACAGAACTGAACGCGGTCCGCCTCGGCCTGATCTGGCGGCGCCTTGACGGCATTGTCGATCAGGTGGCCGAGACCTTTCTGCGCGCGGCTTTTTCGGTCGTGGTACGTGACAATTACGACATGGCGTTCAGTGTCTTCGATAGCCAGGGCCGGCAATTGACCCAGTCAAAGCGCTCCATCCCCAGCTTCATGGGCACTTTGCCGCGCACCCTTGATGCGGTGTTGGAAAAGTTTCCGGTATCGCAGCTTAATCCCGGCGATGTCATCATTTCCAACAACGCCTGGATCGGCACCGGCCATCTGAACGATATCTCCATGGTACATCCCATATTCCGGGGCGACGAATTGGTCGCCTTCGCGGCCTCCACCGCCCATACCGTGGATATCGGCGGCGCGCCCTCGCCCAGTGCGAAGGATTGTTTCGAGGAAGGCCTGTGCATTCCCATTTGCAAGATCGTCGTGGCCGGCCAGGACAACCCGGTGGTACTGGATTTCCTGACCGAGAACCTGCGCCAGCCGGCGGAAACCCTAGGTGATATTCGCGCGCAATTCGCCGCCTATCGCGACTGCAACGTCAAACTGATGTCTTTGATGGACGAAGAAGGCCTGGATGATTTGATCCCCGTGGCCGATGAAATCATCGCCCGCTCGGAACAAAGCATGCGCGCCGCCATCACGGCCCTGCCCGATGGCCGCTACAGCGACGGCTTTGATATCGACGGCGTCGATGTGCCCCTGCGTGTCGAGTGCACGGTGACTATTGACGGCGATCAGCTGTCGGTGGATTTCGCCGGCACCTCGCCCCAGGTGCCCTGGCCCATCAACAGCGTTCTGAATTATACCCAGGCCTATGCCCGCTATGCCGTGAAATGCCTGGTCGACCCGGACGCGCCGAACAATGCGGGTTCACTGGCCCCGGTGCATATTACCGCGCCTGAAGGATCTTTGTTCAACGCCACGCCGCCCGCGCCGGTCTGGGGCCGGCATCTGTCGGGTCACTACGTGCCGGCGGCGATCCTTGGCGCCATGGCACCGATCATGCGGGACCACATCGTGGCCGAGTCCGGCTCGCCCCTTTGGAATGTCTATTTCGCCGGCCGCCACGACGATGACCGCGGCAATTTCGTGAAGATGTTCTTCATGAACGGCGGCCATGGCGCCCGCTCGCACGGCGATGGTCCGGGCTGTCTGAGTTTTCCGTCCAACGTCTCGAACCAGCCGATTGAGGCGTTCGAACATCAGGTGCCCATGCTGGTGCGGGAGAAAGCCTTTATTCCCGATTCAGGCGGCGCTGGTAAGTATCGAGGCGGTAATGCCCAACGCCTGGTGTTCGAGGCGCGCGGCGACAATCCCATCACCATGACCATTCGGCACGAGCGTATCCATTACCCGCCGCGCGGTTTGCTGGGCGGTTTACCCGGCCGGGCCGGGGTGGACATGGTCAATGGCGAAATTATCGAGGCGAAATCCCGCTCCGTGCTGGAAAGCGGCGACCAGGTCGTCTTCGAAACACCAGGCGGCGGCGGCTTGTTCGCGCCGTCGGAGCGGGATGACGATTTGATCAAACAAGATATTGAAAGTGGCCTGACGACAGCCGCAGCTGCCCGGGAGTTCTACGAGTATGAGTGATATGGAAACGGGCGACTGGCGCGTTGGCGTCGATATTGGCGGCACTTTTACCGACGTTGTGTTGTGGCGCGAAGGTTCGGAAAACCTGGTGCAGGTGAAATTACTGACCACGCCGGATGATCCCTCTCGCGCGGTTCTGGATGGTGTCGGCGAAGCACTGGCGGAGGCCGGGATCGGTGCGGCACAGCTGACATCCGTCGTACATGGCACCACCTTGGTGGCCAATGCCCTGATCGAACGCAAGGGCGTCGCCACGGCCCTGATCACCACCCAAGGTTTCCGCGATGTGCTGGAGATTGGCCGGGAATGGCGCTACGACCTGTTTAATCTCGACATCGAAATGCCCACCCCCTTGGTGCCCCGGCGCCTGTGCCTGGAGATCGATGAACGCCTGGACGCCACCGGCGCGGTGGATACCCCCCTCGATCTGGAGCAGCTGCCCGGCATAATCGCGGCCCTGGGCGCCGCTGATGTCAAATCGGTGGCGGTTTGCCTGTTGCATGCTTATCTGAACCCGGCCCACGAACAGGCTGTCGGCAGCGCCATCGCCCAGGCCATGCCGGGTCTTGCGGTATCGCTGTCGTCCGCCGTCAGTGCGGAAATGGGCGAATACGAACGCACCTCGACGACCGTCGCCAACGCCTATGTGCACCCGATTTTCCGTGATTATGTGGAACGCCTGGCCGGCGCCTTGCAAGAACTGGGCTACAGCCGGGAGCTGTTGTTGGTCCTCTCCGACGGCCGGGGCATCGCCGCTGACGTTGCGGTGAAATATCCCATTCGCCTGGTCCAGTCGGGACCGGCGGCGGGCGCCGAGGCGGCACGTCTGTTCGGCGAGCTGGCACGGCAACGGGACATCCTGTGTTTCGATATGGGCGGCACCACCGCAAAGGCCTGTCTGATCCATGATGGCGAACCGGAACGCACGGTCAATTTCGAGGTTGCGCGCGAAACCCGCTTTGCCGAGGGCAGCGGCCTGCCGTTGCTTATCCCCGCCATCGACATGATCGAAATTGGTGCCGGCGGCGGTTCCATCGCACGTGTTGACCAGCGCGGTTTGCTGCAGGTCGGACCGGACAGCGCCGGCGCCGATCCCGGTCCCGCCTGTTATGGCCGGGGCAATGAATTTCCAACCGTTACCGATTGCGATCTGCTGCTGGGCTATCTGGATGCGGACTCTTTTCTTGGCGGCAAGATGAAGCTGGATCGCGCGGCGGCGGAAAAGGCAATACAGACCCATCTGGCGGATCACTTAGGCATCAGCGCAACAGAAGCTGCCTGGGGTGTGCACGAAACAGTTACGGCCAACATGGCTCAGGCCGCGACCATCCATGCCATCGAACGGGGCCTGGACGCGACCCGCTTCGCCATGCTGCCTATTGGCGGCGCCGGCCCGGTGCATGCCTGCAGCATGGCCCGGAAAATGGGCATCGCCCGTCTGGTCTGTCCCGCCGGCGCCGGTGTCGCCTCGGCCATCGGCATGTTGGCGGCGGCCAAGTCATTCGAGATCGGCCGTGCCGCGCCGGCCGAGCTGTCGAGCCTGGATTTCGCCAAGGCGGCGGACTTGTTGCGCGAAATGGCCGAGGAGGCATCGGCCCTGGTCAGCAGCGCCGGCGCCGAGGAAGCGGAGGTTACGCGGCGCTTCAGCGTGATGATGCGCTATGTGGGACAAGGTTACGAAATCGAGGTGCCAGTGAGCCTGGAAATGATCGAACGGCAGGACCGCGAGGCGCTGTCGGCAGGTTTTTCCGAATGCTATTCCAACCGCTATGGCCGCAGCGAGGATATGCCGGCTGAACTGCTGTCCTGGCGGCTGGCGGTAACCGGGCAACGCTCTACCCTGGGCGATACCTTGGGCCAGCGTTCGGTAGCGGGCGTGGCGGCACCGGTCAGCAAAACCACGCGGCCGGTCTGGTTCGACGCTGGTTTTGTCGAGACGCCGGTATACAAGCGCGCCGATTTCGGCACCGGCAGCAGGATTACGGGGCCGGCGATTATTGAAGAGAACGAATCTACCTTGGTCCTGCCCGCCGGCTTTCAACTGAGCGTCGATGCCGCGTTGAATCTAATATTGGAAACCACATCATGAACGCTGCAACGACCACCTTTCTGGATTGGTTCGCCAGCCGTTTAAAGAAGGCCGGGCTGGACCGCGCATTTGGCGTGCCGGGCGGCGGCGCCAGCCTGGATCTGATGCAAGCCCTACGCCGCCAGGGGGTGGAGACGGTCGTCACCGCCCGTGAAGACGCCGCCGTCATGATGGCCGGCATCTCGGGCGTACTTGCCCAGGGACCGGGACTGGCCTTTACCACCAAGGGACCGGGACTGGCGAACGCAACCAATGGACTGGCCTCCGCCGCATTGGACCGCATGCCGGCATTGCTGGTTGCCGAATCCTTTACTGACGGCGAATTGGAATTCCTCTCGCATCAGGTCTATCCACAGTCGGAGCTGGTCGCGCCGCTGTTGCGGCAAGGCCAGGGCGCCGAGCTGCCGCCGGACCGGGATGCGGTTGAGGACTGGATTAATGGCAGTGGTGCCGCACCTGCGGTAATGTTTCCTTCCGCTTCCGACTTCAACCGGCAAATGCCGGACGATTGGCAGCCCCGTGATAGAACCGGATCGGCAGCACCGGACCTTGAACAGGCCCAATCGCTGTTGCGCGCATGCAAGCGGCCTATTGTCATCATGGGATTGGAGGCGGCCAATTCAGACCTGACCGCCGGTCTGCGGGCTTTTGCCAGTAAGTTAGGCGCGCCAGTATTGTGCACCTATATGGCCAAGGGCTGTATCCCCGACGATGATCCCCACTATGCCGGCATCTTCACCGGCGGCGCGATCGAGCAGGCGGCAATGGAGGCCGCCGACCTGATTGTCCTGGTTGGTCTGGACCCGGTTGAGCTGTTGCGCAAGCCCTGGGCCTTTTCCGCCCCCGTGCTCGACCTGGCGGAACGCGCCTACGATCCGCACTATATGACGCCGGCGGGACAGGTCATTGCGCCATTGCTGGAAACCTTGCCCGCCCTCGCCGTCGGGATTGACGGCAGTGGCTGGGAGCCAACGGAAATCGCCGAACTTCGGATGGGTTTCCTGCACGGCATGGCAAGCGGCGACAGCGGCGGGTTGTCATCCACAGCGGTGGTCAAGGCGACGCGCGATGCCTTTGTTGATCACCCCAGATTATGCGTCGATGCGGGTGCGCATATGTTTTCCGCCTGCGCTTTTTGGCCGGGCAAGGCACCCCGTGATGTCCTGATCTCCAACGGTCTTGCCTCCATGGGTTTTGCGGTGCCCGCGGCCATCGCCACCGCCTTGCACGAGCCGGAACGCGGCGCCATTGCGATGACCGGCGACGGCGGATTTCTGATGTGCCTGGGCGAATTGAAGACAGCGGTGGAGACCAAGGCCAACGTGACCATCATCGTTTTTAACGATGGGCGCCTGTCGCTGATCGATATCAAGCGCGAGGACCGGCAGATGCCTGATCTGGATCTAAGCTGGACAGCCCCGGATTTCGCCGCCGTGGCGCGCGGTTTTGGCTTTGCAGCCTGGCAAGTGGAACAGGACGCAGAATTGATGCCAGCCCTGAACGCCGCTGCAAGCGCATCCGGCCCGCGCCTGATAGATATCAGGATCGATGCCAGCCCGTATCGGGAGCAGCTGCGCGCCCTGCGTGGCTAAACCGCTAAATCCGGTCGGCGCCGTAGTACAGCATCACCTTGTGCTGGGCTTCCGCGAAGAACAGCCAACGCTCCAGAACCACGCCAATACTGACGGACACCGCCGCCAAGGCCGCCACCATCAGGCTAACCTGGCCGGACGTCGCCGCCTGGAGCACGATCAAGACCAGCGGCGCCAGAAAGGCCAATAGGTGGGTCAGGCGGCGCAGTTTTTCGGCATGCTTGCGCGCCACGGCGAAACCCATTTCCTTGAGCAGGTAATTATCCTGCACATGGGGTGGATCCAGTGGACGCACGGCGCCAAAGCTCTCCAGCCCGGTGGCAGAGGCAATGGTGCTGTCGCCGACTGCGCTGTCGATGGCCCGCCAATAGGCAATCTTCAACAACCAAGCAGCTGCCAGTGCGGCGAAACAAATCGCCTGGAGTAACGCATGGCCGCTGACGAATGGCGCCAGCACCGCGTTCAGCCACAGGGCCCCGGTGGCAAGTGCGAGGATCAGATAATTCCAAGGTACCAGGGGATGATGCCAACGGGGAATGGCGGCGAGCGAGCGGTAAATCATTGAGGTGCTATAGACGGTGGCAACGGACAACAGCGCCGCGCCCCATCCGGCCATGGCCCAGATGCCGTCGTTTTGTTGCAGCAGCAACCAGCCATAGGCAAACAATGCCGCCGGGCCATAGCCGATGATGGCCAGCACGCCCTCCCGCGACAGCCACGAGGAACGCCATTGGCTCAAGGCCCGCCAGGCCCGCTCCGGACGGCCCAAATGGGCGGTGGAGGCCAACAGGCCGGCGCTGATCAAGGCCAGGGCCAGACCAAGGGCGAAAACGCCAAAGGCGCGGTCATCGGGCAAGTCGCCGGTTGCGCGCAGAATGCCCAACAGGGCCAACAGGCCATAGCCGGTGCCGGTGGCGGTGGTCAGAAATATAACGGAATAGGCTGGTTGCATGATCTGTTCCTACCCCTAACGCGACAATACGCGGTCAATCCAACCAAGGAAGCCGCCAGCGTCCGCAGCGTCTTCCAGGCTGGCGCCATCGCCCACGGTGGCGCTAGACCGGGGCGGCAGATAGCGATTGGTTGGTTTCAGGCCCATCTCCGCCAGCAGCTCCACGCCGCCCCGCTCAGCGGTGAGCTGCGAGACATCCGAGTCGGGATCATTGAAATCGCCGAAATGCCGCGCCCTGGCCGGACAGGCGTTGACACAGGCCGGCTGACGTTCGGCCGGTTCCAGGTTCTCGTTATAGATGCGGTCAATACACAAGGTGCATTTCTTCATCACGCCGCCGTCGCCGTCGAATTCGCGGGCGCCATAGGGGCAGGCCCAGGAACACAGCTTGCAGCCGATGCATTTGTCTTCATCAACCAGGACAATGCCATCCTCGCCGCGTTTATACGAGGCCCCGGTGGGACAGACCGTGACGCAGGGCGCTTCTTCGCAATGCAGGCAGGAGCGGGGGAAATAGACCGTGCGGCCCGCCATATTTGAACTGCTATCGGCTTCAGCCTCAAAGCCATGCACCCGGTTCAGCCAGACGCCGTCAACGTCCTTACCATAGGGGTCGGTATCGGGCAGGGGTGCCACATGACCACCGGTGTTCCATTCCTTGCAACTGACCGCACAGGCATGACAGCCGACGCAGGTATCGAGATCAATTACCAGGCCAAGGCGCTTGGCCGGCGGTATGCTTGGCAGCGACGTCATGATTTGCCACCGCCCTTCTTAATGCCGTAGCGCAGGATGGCGGGGCGTGGCCCGACGCCGGGCGGTAACGGCAGCGGCCTGAAACCCGGCTCTGTCACGGCGGCATCCGCGGATGCCTTGCTGATCCGCACGCGCAGATCGAACCAAGCAGCCTGTCCGGTAATGGGATCGGCATTGGCCTGACGATGCGCCCCAGGATTATTGGCATCATCGGGGGGCAGCAGATCCTCGATCAAATGGTTCAGCAGAAAGCCTTTCTCGACCTCCGGTGCATCCGGAGCCAGGTTCCAGGCGCCGGCCCGTTTGCCAATGGCATTCCAGGTCCAGACCGTCCGCTCATTCACCCCGGCCATGATCCGCACCTGAGCCTTGATCTTGCCATGGCGGCTTTCCAGATGGACCCAGCCGTCGTCGGCGATATCGTGCTCCTTGGCCACGCTTTCGGAAATATACAGGCGGTTCGCGGTATGGATCTGCCGCAGCCAGGCATTTTGCGAACCCCAGGAATGATACATCGCCGCCGGCCGTTGGCTGATGGCGTGCAGGGGATAATCCTCCGCCACCGTACCGTCCACGGCGCTGGGCGGATACCAGATCGGCAGGGGATCGAAAAATCTTTCGATCCGCTTGCGCTGCCCCTCGGGCGGTTGTTGTTCGCCATGGCCGCGGGCAGCCAAACGAAAGCGCTGCAGGGCCTCGGTATAGAGCTGCAACACAATAGGATCGCCGTGACCGATGAAGCCCATCTTGACCGCATAATCCAGATAGGACCGGTTGGCATGCTTGAAATAGCGTTGTTCGGGCGCCAATTCGTCGTGCCAGAAGCATTCGTTGTCCACGTAACGGGCAAGCTGATCAGGGTTCGGCGCGCCCTGGCCCTGGCTTTGCCCATCCGCGCCACGCCAGCCGGCCAACGAGCCGACGCCGGGGCTGCGTTCATGATTGGCCAGATAGTCGGGATAGCCGCCCGGATAACGCGCCGTGCCTTGCTCATTCACCAAACCGGGCAGGCCCAGACGCACGCCCAGTTCCAACAGCACATCCTGGAATGGCCTAACATCGCGGTCCGGGGTCAGCACGGGCTGGCGGATGGCATCCGCCGGACCATCGGCGTTGGAGATCGGCCGGTCCAACATAGAGACACAGTCCCAGCGTTCCAGATAAGTGGTGTCGGGCAGGATCAGGTCGGCATAGGCCACGGTCTCGGAAAAGAAGGCGTCGGAATAGATAATGTGGGGGATTTTGTACTCACCGCTGTCCGGGTCCTTGTCCGTCAGCATATCCATGGTTTCGGACGTGTTCATGGAGGAATTCCAGGCCATGTTGGCCATGTACATGAACAAGGTATCGATGGGGTAGGGATCGCCCCGGTGAGCGTTAGCGATCACCGTATGCATCATGCCATGGGCCGAGATCGGCGCTTCCCAGGAAAAGGCGTGATCAATGCGGCAGGGCGTGCCATTGGCCTCGACCAACAAATCATCCGGCCCTTGGGGAAAACCCAGGGGTGGGCCACCCAAGGGGCTGCCGGGCACCACGTCGCCGGGCTTGCCGGCGGGCTTCAAACCGGGCGGCGCAGGTTTTGGAAACGGCGGCTTATAGCGGAAGCCGCCCGGCACATCGATGGTGCCCAGCAGCATTTGCAATATATGTAGACTGCGGCAGGTCTGAAAACCATTGGCGTGGGCGGAAATACCGCGCATGGCGTGGATCGCCACCGGGCGGCCGATCATCTGTTCGTGACGGCGCCCGGCCCAATCGGTCCAGGGCACGTCCAGCACGACTTCCTCGGCAAAGGCGGCATGGGCCAGTTCAGAGGCAATGCGCCGGATGGTTTCCGCCGACAGGCCGGTCTGGTCCGCCACCGCGTCGGGGCCGTACTGGGCATCCAGATAGCGCTCCGCCAACAGATGGAACACCGGCACCGCCCCACGGCCATCGGGCAGGGTGACACGATCTTTCAGGGAGGGATTGATATCCGTGGCCAGGGCGTTGACGGTGGAATTCTTGACGCTGTCCCAACAAAGCGGATTGCCGTCGCCATCGCGGGCGAACAGACCGTCATCGTCAGCGCCGGGATCTTCAATCACCAGCCAGGGCGCGTTGGTATAGCGGGCCAGATAGTCCAGATCCACCTTGCCCGCGCGCAGCAACTCATGCACCAGGGCCAGTACCAGCAAACCGTCACTGCCCGGCGTGACCGCCAGCCATTCGTCGGCGATGCCGGCATAACCCGTGCGCACCGGGTTGACAGCGACATATTTCGCGCCGCGCTGCTTTAGGGTCGCCAGACCAGTCTTGATGGGGTTGGAATCATGATCTTCCGCCACCCCGAACATCATGAAATAGCGGCAATGCTCCCAGTCCGGTTCGCCAAATTCCCAAAACGAGCCGCCAATGGAATAAAGCCCTGCCGCCGCCATATTGACCGAGCAAAAGCCGCCGTGGGCCGCATGATTTGGCGTGCCGAACTGGCTGGCCCACCACCCCGTTAGGGCCTGGCTTTGATCCCGGCCAGTGAAAAAGGCCAGCTTGCGCGGATCCTCGCTGCGGATCGGATCGAGCCAGGATGTAGCCAGGTCCATGGCTTCGTCCCAGCTGATCGCCTTGAACTCACCGCTGCCCCGCTCACCCACCCGCAACAAAGGTTGCGACAGCCGAGCCGGGGAATGATGCTGCATGATCCCCGCCGAGCCCTTGGCGCAGAGCACGCCGCGATTGACGGGATGGTTGCGGTTGCCCTCGATATAGCGCAGTTCGCCATCGCGCAGATGCACCTTGATGCCGCAACGGCAGGCGCACATGTAACAGGTGGTGTATTTGATTTCGTCCGATACGGCAGGCGACAAATCAACGCGGCCCGTGCCGTCATCTACAATCGTCATTCAAGTGCGCTCCCCAGGGCCACGCGGGGCGCGGCGTACACATGTATTGATCATAATTGCCATTTTCCCGAAGTACAATCGGCCAGCCTCACCCGCCGGCCACCCAGACATGGCGGAAATGCCGAGCACGGCTCAAAGCCCTGGGATTAATCGCCGGCTGCTGCTTCCACCAAATGCCGGTCTTCCTCCAATTGATAACGCGGGGTCAGATCCCGGGGCGAACGCACATCGTCGGCGCTTTCGTCCGAGGCGGTTGATTTCCAGGCATCGCCCTCGGGCCAGGTTTGGTTCAGAGTGACGATCTGGCCCGGTTCAGACAGACCTTCCAGCGCCGCCATGGCTTCCCGTGCAATGGCCAGCTGTTGCGCCGGCGCAAAAAGCGGTCCGCCGCCATGGCCCAGGGGGAAATCCATGAACACGGCGCGGGGCGGATTGCCACGCTCAACAATATCCAGGGCGGTACCCACCACGATGGTGGCAATGCCGCGATCTTCCAGGTAACGCGCGATCAGACACACGGTCTGATGGCAGACGGGTCACAATGGAACCAAATAAGCGACATCGACGCCTTCCTTGGCGAAAGCCTCGTAAATGGCCGGGGCGACTTCCTCATCGACGCGCCGTTTGGAATAAACCGCGCCCATGCAGGAGAAAAAATTATCCGCCAGGCCGCCGATCACGCCTTCATCCACCAATTGGCGCAATGGCTCGATGGGAAAGGCGCAATTGGGATCGCGCCGGGCATCGGGCAGATAATTTTCCGTCAAATGGGAAAAGCGCAAATTTTCCACCGGCGTATTCGATGGGATCGGCCGATGCGAGGTGTCATCCTTGTAGAAATATGCCTCCTGCCCGGCCACATAGGTTCCCGCCGTAGTCATCATGCCGACGCGGCATTCCGACAATGGTTTTGCCAAGGGCGTCCATGGCGGCGCCTCTGTTGCCTCGTGCCAGCCATAGGGGGCATAGCCCATCTTGCTATACTTCTCCCGAATGGTCCGCATATATTCAACCGTGCTCACAGCGATACTCCTTATCAAACCTTTGCCACATTCTAGAGCAGTGCCGGTTCACGCTCAACCACCGGCGATGGCCCGGGAAATCACGATCTTCTGAATATCATTGGTGCCTTCATAGATGCGGTAGACACGGACGTCGCGCAGGATCTTGGCGACCGGAAAATCTTCCAGATAACCGTAGCCGCCAAAGGTCTGTAGCGCGGCGGAGGCCACTTTCTCGGCCATGTCCGAGGCGAACAGCTTGGCCATGGAGGCCTCTTTCAGGCTGGGCGCGCCGCTGTCGTGAATTTGCGCGGCATGCAGATACAGCCGGCGCCCCGCCTCGATCTGGGTTACCATTTCGGCCAGGCGGAAGGCCACCGCCTGATGCTCCATGATCGGCTTGCCAAAGGCTTCCCGTTCCTTGGCGTAGGCCAGCGCGGCCTCGTATGCCGCCCGCGCCCCGCCTACGGCTTGAGCCGCGACACCGATACGGCCGGCCGATAGGTTGGCCAGCGCGATGCCTAGGCCACGGCCTTCCACGCCCAACAGGTCGGAGGCCGGGACCACCATATCCTCGAACGCCAGGGCACAGGTGTCATTGGTGCGGTGGCCCAGCTTGGCTTCCTCGCGCAGCACCTGATAGCCGGGATTGTCCGTGGCGGTGAGGAATGTCGAAATGCCCCGCTTGCCCGCTTCGGGATCAGTGACAGCGACGATCATGGCCACGTCGGCACGGCGCCCCGCGGTGATAAAGCTCTTATGGCCGTTCAGGATGAAGTTATCGCCCTGCCGCCCAGTGCGTTGTGCGCGGGTCAGGATGGAGGCGGCGTCAGAACCCGTGTGCGGTTCGGTCAGGGCGATGCAGCCGATCATCTCGCCGCTGGTCAGGCCGGGAAAAAAGCGTTGCTTCTGCGCTTGTGTGCCATGGTCGCGCAAGGCGGCCAAGACCGGTGAATTATTGGCCGCCATCAGATTGGCGATGCCGCCGTCGGCAGCGGAAATCTCCTCCATGGCCAGGACGTAAGAGACGAAATCAGCCCCGGCACCACCCCATTCGGGATCGATGCAGATGCCCATCAGACCGGCCTGGCCCATTTTGCGCAGCAGCTCCTTGGGAACGCCTGATTTGTCCCACTGCTTGATATTGGGCAGGATCTCGGTCTGAGCGAAACGCCGCGCCGTGTCCTGGATCATCCGCTGTTCGTCGTTCAGGAGCATGCTATTCGGCGGCACCCATGTGACCGGCCTGGGATATCTCCTGGTCGTCCTCGTACCAATGATCCATGCGGTCCCAATAGAACGCCACGTAGTCCTTGATCTCGGCGGTCTCGGGATAGGGCGTGGAATAGCTCCAGACCGCATTCTCGGCCTCCCGCTCCCCCACCTTCACGGTCCAATAGGCCGCATCGCCCTTGAAGGGGCAGTGGGTAAAATTGTCCGTCGCGACCAGCAGATCCTGACGCACATCGGCGAGGGGGAAGTAATAGACCGGGTCATGCTTGGTTTCGCACAGGTATTGCGCGCGGGCGGAATCCGCGATGGTTTCGCCATTGAAGGTAACGCGAATGCGCTTCGGGCACGGCTCGAAATGCACATCGTAGTCAGGGTGCTTGTCGTAAAGTGAGGGGCGCTGCGTGGTATCCGTCATACTTGATCTCCTCGCGTATCATCCTTGGGGCATCATCGCCTTGTTCGCCAGGTGGTGCAATGCCATGCTAAGCGGAACCCGCATTGCAAAGTATGAGGAAACATCACCATGGCAGGCCTGAACCGCAGCGATCTTAAGGGCAAGGCACAAACCGTGCTTGGTGTTATCGACCCGGACCTGCTGGGACAGACCCTGATGCATGAACACCTGCTGTGGGATATCCGTACCCCGGCCATGCAGGCGAACCCTGACCAGGGGCCCGAGATTAGCCTCTGTAATTGCTGGCAAATGAACTACGGCAGCCTCAAGGTACCCAACAACTACGTCTTCTTCGACCGCGATATCGCCATCGCCGAGGTTGAGCGCATGCGCACGGCGGGCGGCGAGACCATCGTGGAACTATCAACCGGCGGCCTGAAGCCCGACCCCGACGGCCTGATGGAAATTGCTCGCGCGACCGGCACTCACGTCGTCATGGGCTGTGGTCACTATGTGGATGAATACCAGGATCCGGCCAACCGGGACCGCGATATCGATGATTTCGCCGCCGAGATGGTGGCGCAGGTTTATGAAGGCGCCTGGGGTAGCGAGGCCCGCGCCGGCATCATCGGTGAAATCGGCTGTCAATCGCCCTGGACCGCGTTGGAGCAGCGGGTCATGGCAGGGGCCCTGATCGCGCAACAGGAAACCGGCGCGGCCCTGAATATTCATCCGGGCCGCGACGCGGACCAGCCACAAGAGGTCGCGGATTTCATTGCCGCCCGTGGCGGCGATACCGCGCGCCTGATCATCAGCCATGTTGACCGCACGGTGTTCGATGACGAGCGTCTGTTCCGCCTGGCCGACAGCGGCTGTGTCATTGAACTGGACCTGTTCGGTCAGGAACAGTCGTTTTATGGCCTTAACCTGGGCATCGACCTACCCAACGATGCCGACCGGCTACACTGGATTCGCCGCCTGATAGATCGCGGCCACCTGGACCAGGTGGTGATCTCCCACGATATCTGCTACCGCAGCCGGCTCAGCTGTTTCGGCGGCCACGGTTATGGCCATATTTTTGACAACGTGATCCCCCTGATGCGCCGGCGCGGCTTCTCTGAAGCCGAAGTCAACCGCATCATCGTGGAAACCCCGCGTCGCCTGTTGACCTTTGTCTAGCCGCCGGTGAAGTTCGGCTTTCGCTTGTTGGTAAAGGCGGTTACCGCTTCCTGATGGTCGGACGAGAAGTTGGATTGAGTTTCGACGCTGATGGACAGATCCATCATCGAATGGGCCAACTGGCGCAGAGGAATATTGGTCACCTGCTTGGTCCAGCGAATTGATTTCGAGGCGCCCGATGCCAAGCGGCGGGCCAGGCTGTAGACCTTGTCATCCAACTCATCGGCGCTGACCACATGGTTGATCAGGCCAATGCGCTCGGCCTCCGTTGCGGACATCAAGTCACCGGTGAAGAGATATTCCTTGGCCCGGGCAAAGCCGACCAATTGCGGCCAGATGACGGCGCCGCCATCACCGGCGACCAGGCCGGCACTGACATGGGGATCGCCTATCTTGGCGTGATCGGCGGCGATGATGATATCGCAAAACAGCGCGACGGTGGCGCCCAGGCCAACCGCATGACCGTTAAGCCGGGCAATAATCGGCTTGTCGCATTCCAGCATGCGAAAAATGATGCGCTTGGCCTCAGGCACGATCTCGTCCCACTGCGCGGGATCGTCGATTTTCTTTTGCATGGCGACAACATTGCCGCCGGCGGAAAAGGCGCGTCCGGCCCCGGTCAGGACAACGACATCCACCTCGGGGTCATCATGAATATCACTCCAGATGCGTGACATGGCATTGTGCAGGCCCGGCGTGAAGGCGTTCATGGCTTCCGGCACATTGAGCGTGACGGTCATGACACCATTGTCTTTTTCCACCAGTAGGTCCTGGTAAATGCTGTAATCGATCATTTGATGTTTCCTCCTTACATTTTTCTTTGTTGTTTGATACTGCCGGAATCATTCTGGATCCGCTTGGAGAAGGGAAATAAGCTAGCAGCCCCGCAATACGGCTTCCAGATCATCAACTCCAACCGGCTTCAACAATGTCTCCGTCTTGAACTGGGCCGACGCATCCGCCAGGCGCTGGGCAACGTTGGCATAATTCGGCGCGAAACCGGTTGCCAAAATGAGCTTGCCGGTAAAACCCTGCCCGATAAGCCATTGCGTCAACTCGACGCCTTCAATCTCCGGCATCACGATATCCATGACAATCGTGGCGGGCAGGAACAGGGAATAGGTCGTCATAAACTCTGTACCCGTCGTGGTCATTTCCACGGTGAAGTCGAGCTCCTCGGCGACGTTGCGGACAAAACGGCAAAACGCCGGTTCATCGTCAACCACCAGCAACCGTTTCCTTGGAATATCCTCAACCATCAACGAGCACCTGTTCAACCGCCAAGGCCAATTCATTGATGCCATACGGCTTTGAGATAAAGTCTATGCCGGATTCATCCCCTTTGTCAGTCTCGAATGTTTCCCACGCATAGCCCGAGCACAGTAAAACCATGACACCGGAATTTTTCTCCCGCGCCAGATCAACCAATTCCAACCCATTGATCGGGCCCGGCAGGACAACGTCGGCAAACAGCAGGTCTACGGAAACGCCGCTTTCGAAGACTGCGCGCGCGGCCTCGGCGTCACCGGCCTGCAGCACGATAAAATCAAGATCCGTCATAACTTCGACGGCAACATTGCGCAGCTCTGTATCATCCTCCACGATCAGGACGGTCCGCCCCTGACCGATTTGCCCATCTCGCATTGGCGAAATGTCCTCGATCGACATCCCCGCAACCGCAACCGTCCTGGCCAGAGGCAAAATCAAAGGCAGATACAGCCGCACAACGGTCCCGGCACCGATCCGGCTTTCCATGGTGACCTGCCCGCCGGACTGTCTGACAAAGCCGTGTACCATGCTCAAGCCAAGACCGCTGCCCCTGCCAAAGGGTTTCGTGGTGAAAAACGGATCAAACGCCTGTTGCAGGAGTTCGTCCGGCATGCCAGTGCCGGTGTCGCTGACCGAGATAACCTGACAAGGCCCGGAGCCGGTGTTGGCGTCGAGATTAAGGCCTGTCCCGTCAAGAATTCCAACCGACGTTTCGATGCGTAGGCGGCCACCCTTGAGCATGGCGTCGCGGGCGTTCAATGCCAGGTTCAGAACGGCATTCTCCAGTTGCCGGGGATCGATCAAAACCGAGCCGGCGGAAGTGTCCAGTATGATTTCCAGGTCAATGTTTTCGCTAATGGTTCGGCGCAACAGATCTTCCATGCCGCCGATGATATCGCCGATATCACTGGGCCGTGGCTGCAACGGCTGCCGGCTGGCGAACGCCAGCAGGCGGTGGGTCAACGCGGCGGCTCTCGCAACCGCATCCAGGCCCTCGGCCAGATAATTCGTCCCCCTCTCATCCAAGGGCGCGTGCCGTCGCAGCAATTCCAGATTGCCTTTCATGATGCCCAGCAGATTATTGAAATCATGCGCGATGCCGCCGGTCAAATGGCCGATGGCTTCCATCTTCTGCGCTTGCCGAAGTTGACCCTCCAGCTGCTTCATCTCGGTTACATCGCGGCTGATCCCGCGGTAGCCAAGGAAGCGGCCCTCTTTATCAAACATCGGCGTGCCGCTGGATTGGGTCCACCAATCGCGGCCACCTTGCACTTTGCGCATTGAAACAACGTCACGGAATGGCATTTGATTTGCCATTGCCCGCTCCACGTCGGCGAAGGCTTCCTCGCTCTCGTAGATGCGGCCTAATTCAACCGAAGTCTTGCCGATTACCGCGTTAATGGGATCGCCGGTCAACCGATAGTATTTGTCCGACAAATAGGTGTATTTCTGATTTTCATCCATCTCCCAAAGCCAGTCGGACGTCTGCTCCAGCAACGTATGCATCCAGGTTTCCTGCGGCGGCGGCCCGGGCGCCGGATGCAAACGATCGGTGATGTCCTCGATAACGGCACTGACGCCGGCAATGCTCCCGTCCTCGGCCCGGACCGGCGCATAACTGTGATTATAGGTGGATTTACCGTTTCGATAGCGGCTGGAATTTTCGCGCGTGAACCGTTTATCCAACACCGGTTCACTGCTCGCCATGACGTGGCGGAGTGATGCTTCAACACCAGGTGCGATATCGGGCCAGATATCGCCAGCCGTTCTGCCCAAATGATCTTCCACTGAGCGTCCGCTCAAACCGGCCAGCCAGTCATTGACATCAAGGAAACGCAATTCAAGGTCAAAACAGCACAGGCCGATGGCCGCGGTTTTGTAAAACCCCCGAGGATCTGGTTCGTTGCGTTCCGCCATTGGCGATGGTCCCGCCTACATCAATCGAACCACTGGCTTTGCCCCCTACGCCCCAATTGCAGCAATGGTTTGCGCGATCAGAGGATCCAAGGCCGCGCCCTTCAGCCAACGGGCCACCAGCACCAGATCATGGGCCGGTTCGACCAGGATAGTGTTGCCCCCGGCACCGACCGCCGCCACCGTACTGGCGGACGCGCTGGGATAACGGGCCCGGTCCGTATTCAGCCACCACATATAACCGTATTCGGGGTTGATGGCGCAGGGCGTCAGCATCGCCGCCACCCAGGCTTCCGACAACAGCTGCTGGCCGTTCCAGGCGCCCCTTTGCAATATCAGCTGTCCCAGCTTGGCTTGATCTAAGGCACCGATCCACAAACCGCCGCCCCAATGCGATCCGCCCGGCACCGAGGGCATCTCGACCCCATCAATGGTCACAACGGCATTGCGGTAGGCGTTCCAGGACCAATCATTCGAGGCCCCGATGGGGTCCATGATGCGTTCCCGCAGTACATCCGCCAAAGGCCGGCGGAACAGGTGCAGCAGTGACAGGCTCAAGCGGTTGACGCGGACGTCGTTATATTCCCAATGACTGCCCGGCGCGCCCAGCTCCCTGTGCTGGCCCTTGCGGGAATTATCAGGCTCCGCGCCCAGTTGCCGATTACGGTCGATCAGGTCCGGTTTGGAAAACAACGCACCTTCCCATTCCGAGGTCTGTTGCAATAGATGCAGCCAGGTGATGTCCCGGTTCTGGGCGGAGGTAAAATGATCATCCAGCGATGTATCCGCCACCCGGTCGTTTACATCGTTGATCAGACCATCCGCCAGCGCCAATCCGGTCAGGATCGCGAGATAGCTTTTCGCCACGGAAAAGGTCATATCCGCGCGCCTCTCATCGCCCCAGATGGCGGCTACCCGGCCGTGGCGCATGATCACCCCGGCCGGCCCGCCCCTCGGCGTGGTCGGGCCCAGAATTTCGTTCCAGGGTGGCGGTTCGAATTCGCCCTTGCCCAGCTGATCGTCAATGTTACGGGACCAATTAATTTCATTGGCAAGGGCGAAGGCCACCGCGTCAGACAGACGGGATGACGAGAAACCGGCGCGCTGCGGTTCAATATCTATTGTTTCCAACATCGGCGCAGTGTAGCACGACAGACCTGTGTTCAGTTAATTGTAAGGAGGCGCTTATGGCTCTGCCCCGGAACCTATCCCTGTTCGAAGCCGGTGTCCGCCGGCCGCTCAGCACCGTGGCCAATGCCCCTAGAGGCAAGGAGCGCAAGGCCGTTTGATGAAAATATCGTTTTGGATCGCGGCGCTGGGTATTCTGGCGGCCCTGGCGCTGGCCCTCGTACCCATTGATGGTTTGGCGCCGGAAACGGCCCGCACCGGCGCCCTTGCCCTGGCCACCGTGGTGCTGTTCGCCACCGGCGCGCTGCCTGAATTTGTCACGGCTATACTGTTTTTCGCCATTGCCACGCTGTTCGCCCTGGCGCCGGCCAATGTGGTTTTCGCGGGCTTCCAGTCGGCCGGCTTTTGGATGGTCTTCGGCGGTCTGGTGATTGGCGTCGGCGTGCGCGGCACGGGCCTGGCGGAACGTCTGGCCCATGGCGTTGGCCGGCGCTTTGGCCATCGATACGCTGCGATTATTTCCGGCACCGTGATCCTGGGTCTGGTCATGGCCTTTCTGATGCCGTCCACCATGGGGCGGCTGATGATCCTGATGCCCATCGTGTTGGCCATGGCGGATGGCTTTGGCTACCAAGCCGGCAGCAACGGCCGCACGGGCATGGTATTGGCGATCTCCTTTTCCACCATGATACCCGGTTTCGCCATCATGTCGGCGACCGTGCCGGCCATGGTGGTGATCGGCGCCTCGGAAACCTTGTATGGCGAGGTTCCGACCTATGGCATCTGGCTGCTGCTGCATTTTCCCGTTCTGGGCGCCCTGAAGGCGATCATTATTGCTGTTCTGGTGATCTGGCTGTTTCCCGCGGCGGATGCGAAGGCGCCAACGGAACCTGCGGAGGCACCAGCCGCCATGGCGGGGCGGGAACGGTTAATGGCGTTGATGTTATTACTGGCCCTGGCCCTGTGGATGACGGACTTCCTGCATCATATTTCACCGGCCTGGGTTTCCCTCGGCGTGGCCGGCATTATTGTTCTGCCGTTTGTCGGCATCGTCGGTGCCCGGGACTTCGACGATAAGATCCAATTCAGCACCCTGCTCTATGTTGCGGGGATGCTAAGCATGGGCGCCCTGGTGGCACATGGCGGCACCGGCGACTTGCTGGCGAAATCCGTGCTGCCACTATTGAACCTCGGCTCGGGCGAAAGTATTTGGAATTTCGCCGCCGTGGTCGGCCTATCCAGCGGGCTGGCAATGTTCGCGACCCAGCCCGGCGTGCCGGCGATCCTGGTGCCTCTGGTCGGTCATTTGGCCGAAGCGGCCGATTTGCCGGTGATGGCGATGCTGATGCTGACCGTGGTCGGCTATAGCACGGTGATTCTGCCCTACCAGGCCCCGCCCCTGGTCGTCGCCATGCAGCTGGGCGCCGTGCCCATGCGTCAGGGCAATAAATTATGCCTTTGGTTACTGGCGGTTACGGTGCTTGTGCTGCTGCCCCTGGATTATCTCTGGTGGCGCCTGTTAGGCTGGCTGCCATGACCGTTCACATCGTCAAACTTTGCGTCGGCGTCGATTCTATCGAGCATCTGGCCCGCTTTCAGGAAAGCCGCCGGGCCCAGTTCGAGGCCTTGGGTCTGCCGGTGGAGCATGTCCACCGCACCCGCAACCGTCCGCGCCGGGACGGGGAGGTTCTGGACGGCGGTTCGCTGTACTGGATCATCAAGGGCTTTATCCGCGCACGCCAGGCCATCATCCGCCTTGACCACCTGCACGATGACGAGGGCGGCAAACGCTGCGGCTTTGTGCTGGGCCCGGATCTGGTGCGCACGGAACTGTACGCCCGCCGCCCGCACCAGGGCTGGCGCTATCTTGAGGCCAAGGACGCGGCCCCGGACCTGCCGGAACATCTGCAGGCCAACGGTTGGGACCCGGACGATCACGATGGCCCGCCCCCCGAAATGGCCGCCGAACTGCGTGCGCTTGGTCTGCTTTAGCTAGATACAGTAGGCCGGAAGCGGATCAAAGCCGTTGAAGCCGACCGAGGCATAGGTTGTGGTGTAGGCCCCGGTGGAGAGAAACCGCACCCTATCGCCAATGGCCAGATCCAGGGGCATCTCGTAGCCGTCCGGCTGGTACAGAATATCAACGCTGTCGCAGGTCGGCCCGGCCAGGACCGCCGGCCCAGAGGCCTTGCCGTCGGGGGGGTCTTTTCGGCAATAAAGCGGCAGATCTTCTCGGTCATCGGGATGGCTCCGCCACTGCGATGGCCGGCAATATGCCGCGGCGCTGCTCGGTCAGCTCGATCCGGCTGGGGCTTAGCGCCTCACGCAGGGCGGCCGCCGCGAGCGCGGGCTCGGCCGCGCCGCACATGAAAATGTCAAAGGCGGCGAAACCATGTTCGGGCCAGGTGTGGACGCTGATATGACTTTCGGCCAGGACGGCAACACCGGAAACCCCGCCATAGGGCGAAAAATGATGCAGATGCAGATGCAACAGCGTGGCCTCGGCCGCCTTGACGGCCCCCCGTATGGCCTGACCCAAGAGATCCGGATTATCCAGATGCGCCGCGCCCCACATATCCAGCAGCAAATGGCTGCCGGCGAAGCGCACGCCGTCACGGCTCTTGAAATAGTCCTTGGGGAGCAGATCTTCATTCGCGGCGTCGACCGCCAATACCTGAGGCTGAATGACCACCATCTGCGCGTCCTCCAAATATCCAGTCATTTTTGTCATAACGGAGCCCCGACACGCCCTCGGGGTTGCGGAGCGGGAGGCAAGATAGGGTTTTTTTTTGCCTAAGCAAGCAGCAATTTTAGGATTTTCTCAACTCGATCATGTTGCGATGGGACGGTGTCCGATTTGGCGCCGACTTGCCATCATTGGGTGCTTTGAACCATGATGGCGCGGGGATGAAATGCGGAGGGGTACAGCTATGCCGACAGAGTTGCGAAAAATTATATTTTCCCAGCGGGAATTGCTCGAAGCGTTCGAGCAACGGCCCGACAACCTTCCCGGCAACAGCGAGGCGGTGCCGCCGGGCGCCGTGCGGGGCGTACACGTATTTCAGAAATTCGGCGGCGGGGTAAAGGTACTGCTGGATATCGAAGACGCCAAGGAAGGGCGGCTGAAACGTTTCAATCTAAATGCCGAGTTCATTTCCGAAATCTTGCTGCATTATTGCGCCGGCCTGAATATCCCCGTGGCGCGGAGTGCGGAGAAATACCTTGAAGTCATCGGCGACAACCTGGCCCTGAGCCAGAAAATCCGCGCCCAGGAAATCTTTGCCGAACACGCCACGGAACCACCCCTGCATAAATAATCCTGACGTTCGCGCCGGTGCGGCGGATTGGCGCCAGGCCGCCGTCGCGGCCTGAAGACCAATTTCACATACTCCGGCGGCGTTCACGGAAGCGGCGGACCAGGCGCAGGCTCCACCAATAGCCCAAAAAGGCCGAACCGATGGCCCAAGGTATGCAGCCGATCAGCATGGGCGCGCCCCAGGCATCGAAGATGCCGACCGCATAGATCCACAAGGATTCCATGAAGGTGGCATCGGTCTGCAACAGCTTTACCAGGCGCTCCTCGAACATGGCATAGCCGCCCGCCTCGCCCCAGCGGCCCAACATGGCCTCGCCGGTGATCAGGAAGGTGTAATAGATTGGCGGCACCGTGAAGATATTGGTCAGCCAGGTCCACAGCATGCCGACAACGACATTGAAATCCCATGACGGACGGGCCACGCGCACAATGGCCCAGATGCCGGCCACGATGGCCATCTGGATACCAACCGTGGGTGTCATCGCCACCAGCAGGCCGACGAAGACGCCGCGCGCGGTATAATCGGCGGCGGCGGGCGAACGCAGGACCGGGATCACCAGACGCAGGCGCAGCAGACGATTCAGACGCTTCCAGGCGCTATGTTTTGCCCTCGTCATACGGCCCATGCCTGTTCTAACTCTTGTTCGTTTCGCCGCGTTTGCCGATCCGCTTCATCACCGAACTGCAGACGAACAGAGTGGTCTCGCCCACGGAAATATGGCCCCGGATAAAAGCCATGCTGCCCGTACGCCGGACCAGTTCGCCCCGCGACTCGACCAGATCGCCGGCAAAACCGGCGGCGACGAACTCGGAATTGAAGGCCACGGTAACATAAGCGTCATCGGGCTCCCCCTTGGCGGTGACCGCCATGGTCAAATCCGCCATGGTCATCAACAGACCGCCGTGAATTACATTATGGGAATTGGCGTGGCGCGGCTCTGTACGCAGCACGAAGTGATGACTGCCATCGTCGAGCCGCCGCCAATAAAAGGGCCCGGCCTCGTTCTCGAACGGATCAACCGGATCGTAAATGGTATAGCCGTCAAGTGGCGGCGGAGGTGTGATTTTTGACATGCTATCGATCTAGCATTTGCGGCGCGCCGTGGCGAGAGGCAATGCGCTTAAATCAAAGCCCCCTTAGATAGATGATTGCGCCCGGCCTTGGGAGGCCTTGAACTGGTCCTTGCCGATATTGGCGGCGCGCTCCACCGCCGGACGGGCGCCGACCCGTTTGAACCAGGCGCGTAGATGCTCGAAATCCTTCAGGTCGATGCCATAGGCTTTGTAGCCCCTGATCCAGGGCCAACAGGCCATATCGGCAATGGAATAGGCGCCGGCCAGGAAATCACGGTCCGCCAGACGGTCGTTCATCACGCCGTAGAGGCGGATCACCTCGTTGGTGTAGCGTTCGATCGCGTAGTCGATTTTATCCGCCTTGTAATTGCGGAAATGCGCCGCCTGGCCGGCCATGGGGCCCAGGCCCGCCATCTGCCAGAACAGCCATTGTTCAACTTCCGTGCATTGGCGCTGTTCAACGGGGTAAAACCGGCCGGTCTTGTTGCCCAGATATTGCAGGATGGCGCCGGATTCAAAGACCGAGATCGGCTCGCCGTCCGGTCCATCCGGATCGACAATGGCCGGCATGCGTCCGTTTGGCGCGATGGCCAGAAAATCGGGGGCGAACTGTTCCTTTTTTGACAGATCCACCAGCTTGATGTTGTAGGGCAGGTCGCACTCTTCCAACATGATGGCAATTTTCCAACCGTTCGGCGTCGGCCAGAAATAGAAATCGATGGGCGCCATATGTCAGCTTCCTTCCGCTACACCACGAGGCTGGAGCCGCGACACGGACACCAACCCTGGAATGGTTTTATGATAGCATTCTTGCCAATCCGCAAGCATCTGGACAATGGAAGCAATCATTTGGACCGCGTAAGCGACTCCAACAAATCGAAAATTGCTCTATTATCCTCGAAACAATTAGTAGCGTAGCTATGTCTGGGAGGACGAAATGGATCTTGGCTTGGATCTACCGCAAGAACGCATTGACACCTTTGTGAAATCCGGCGCCTGGATTGACCGAACCCTGTTTGACTATCTCGATGACGTGCTGGCCCGTGACCCCGACCTGCCCGCGCTCACCGACTACAATGGCGAAACGGGGCAGAGCACCTCGCTGAGCTATGGTGAGATGGACCGGCTGTCCCGGCGCCTTGGCCTGGCCTTGATCAAGCTGGGTGTGGGCAAGGGCGACGTGGTCTCGTTGCAGCTGCCGAACTGGTGGCAGTTCATTGCCATGCACCTGGCCTGTGCCCGCATCGGTGCCATCACCAATCCGTTGATGCCGATCTTTCGGGAACGGGAATTAAGCTTCATGCTGGGCTTCGCCGAGAGCAAGGTGATCATCGCGCCGCATGTCTTTCGCGGCTTTGAATACAAACCGATGATCGAGGCGATCCGCGGCGATCTGCCAAATTTGCAACATGCCTTCTATGTAGGCGGCGCGGGCGCGGACGATTTCGCCACCGCCCTGCTGGGCAACGCCCAAGAGGACAAATTCGAGGATACGGCGGAAGCGGAGGCCACCCTGGCCGCCCTGCGTCCCACCCCGAATGATGTCAACGAGGTGATCTACACCTCCGGCACCACCGGCCAGCCGAAAGGTGTGATGCACACCGCCAACAGCACGTTGAGCCATTTGAACAGCTGGATAACGCATCATAAACTGGGTGCTGACGACAAGATATTCATGGCCTCGCCCCTGGCCCATCAAACCGGCTTTCTCTATGCCATTCTGATGCCGGTCATGCTGGGCGTCGAAGTGGTGCTGTTGGACCGCTGGGATGCGCCGGTGGGCGTGGAGTTGATTCAGAAACACGGCGCCACCTTCACCATGGGGGCGACGCCGTTTCTCAGCGACATCGTGGAAATGCCCAATGTAGGGAACTTCGACCTTTCCAAGCTGCGCACCTTTGTCTCCGCCGGCGCGCCCATTCCACCGGCCCTGGTGCAAAAGGCGGCGGCGAATTTCACCTTCAAGGTACTATCGGGCTGGGGCATGACGGAATGCGCCTGCCCCACCATTTGCGACCCCAATGATCCGGATGAAAAAGTCTGGACCTCTGACGGCGGTTGCCTACCCCATTCGGAAGTCATGGTCCATGGGCCGGACGGCAAACCCCTGCCCCAGGGCGAGGAAGGCATTCTAAAGGTACGCGGCCAGTCCATGTTCGTCGGCTATCTGAAAAAGCCCGAAATGCACGGCACCGACAAAGACGGCTGGTTCGATACTGGCGATCAGGCCTTCATGCATCCCGACGGCTATATCCGCATCACGGGCCGGGCCAAGGACATCATCATCCGGGGCGGCGAAAACATTCCCGTGGTCGAGGTCGAGGACGTGCTGTACCGCCACCCGTCGGTGGCCGAGGTGGCGGTGGTCGGCATTCCCGATGACCGTATGGGCGAGCTTGGCTGTGCCTTTGTCACCCTGCAAGCCGGCGACAGTTTGGATATGGCGGGCATGATCCGCTATCTCGAAGAAACCAAGACGGCCAAGCAATACTGGCCGGAGCATTTGGAAGTGATCGACGAAATGCCGCGTACGCCCAGTGGCAAGATCCAGAAATTCAAGCTGCGCGAGATGGCCAAGGAATTCAGCAGGTAGCGTCATGAGTCAAAGTGAAGCCGCGCGGCAGCAACAGGAAACCCGGCAAAACTGGATCCTTCGGGCCGGGGCCTGGAATGAACAGGCGGATCATCTCGCCCGGCTGGCCAGGGGTCTGAACGAGCCCCTCATCGCGGCCGCCGGCGTGGCGCCGGGTCGGCATGTGCTGGACATCGCCTCGGGCGTGGGGGAGCCGGCGATCTCCATGGCGGCCCTGGTTGGCCCGGAGGGCACGGTCACGGCCACCGACCTGGTGGCCGAAATGCTGGCCGGCACCGAACGGCGGGCAAAAGACCAAGGCGTCACAAACATGGCCTTTCAGGTCACCCCCATGGAAGAGCTGCCCTTCGACGATGACAGCTTCGATGCGGTGACCTGCCGCCTCGGCCTGATGTACACGCCATCCCCCGAGCGCGCCCTGGGGCAAGCCCGCCGCGTGCTGCGGCCCGGCGCCCGGGCGGCATTCCTGGTCTGGGGCCCAAAAGCGGACAACAGCCAGTTCGGAATAGTGGACCGGGTGTTGGGAGAGGTCGCCGGCATTGACCCCCACGAAGGCGCCTTCACCCCAACGCGCCTGGGTGATGACGGTGCCTTGAACAAGATTTTCCAGGCCGCCGGTTTCAGCGCCTGGGAGGAGCAGGAGCTTCGCTTCAGTCCCCGCGTCGATCTGGACAGCAATTTCTGGCGCCCGCAACTGGCCCTGCGTCTGGGTGCCCGCCTGGGCGAAATGGATGACGGCGAACGCCAACGCATCGACGACGCCATGCGCCAGGCCTATGTGGAGCTGCTGGATGGCGACCGGGTGCAGCTGCGGGTGCACGCCCGGATTGGCGTTGGCACTGTGTAGAGTGACGTTTTCGGAAGTTAGCAGCCGACCCGGTATTGCGTCGTTATCGTGAGCAAGGAGGTGGTTGTCGTGAAAATCATTTGTCGCGTTCTGATCTCCGCGGCATTGACGGCCTCGTTGTTGATGAGCCTCTCCATTCCCGGTTTTGCCGATGATCGTGCCAAGCATATCGGCGATGGCATAGCGGCGCTTCCGCTGTTCGATGCCCACGTTCATTACAAAGAGCCGGCCTGGCAGCCTTATCCGCCATCGACCGTTTTGCAATTGATGGACAAATCCGGTGTCGCCATGGCCCTGGTGTCATCGACACCGGACGAAGGCACCATCAAGCTATGGGAATATGCACCGAACCGCGTCGTGCCGGAGCTGCGCCCCTATCACGGTCAGGCCGGATCATCGAATTGGACGACGGCGCCGGGCATGATCGACTATCTGATGCAACGGCTGACGGATTATCCCCACGAGGGTATCGGCGAATTCCACCTGCACGGGGTCGATCCCGCCAACGAAATCCTGTTGCGCAAGATCGCTGAACTGGCTGTATCAAAGAATATCTTCCTGCATGTGCATTCCGGCAAGGAACCGGTGGATCTGCTTTTCTCGCTTGAGCCGGGACTCAAGATCATTTGGGCCCATGCGGGCATGTCCGAACCGGCCCATGTAGTTGAGGCCATGATGGCAGCCTACAAGACGCTGTACGCGGACACATCATTTCGCGAGGGCGATATTCTCACATCGCAAGGCACGATTGATCCCGCCTGGCGCCGCGTGCTTGAGCGCTTTTCCGACCGCTTCATGGTCGGGTCCGATACCTGGGTCAATGAACAGTGGGAAGGTTATGGGAAGATAATGGCGGTGAACAGAAAATGGCTGAGCCAGTTCTCCCGCCCCATCGCCGAAAAGATCGCCTTCAAGAACGCCGAACGGCTGTTTGGCCGAAGCATCGAAATAGGTCTGATTGGTCAACGATAATTTGAACGGAAATGCGGTTGGTACTGGGGGTGCTGCGTCCCGGCATGGACGAGGTTTCAAACGTTTGTTAGAATAGTCCCAAGATACATGGTACGCCGTGTTGCTGATATCCCGCTTCAATGGCCCTTGAGCCGCCGAAACTTGGTGAGCGTTGGGCATCTTGGTTCTCGCATGGGTCGGTACAGCGGCGTTTTGGTTGAGGTTCACATCAGTGCAGGGTTCAACAATGTCCAAATCAAGTAACGGCGCCACGCAGCAACACGAAGTCATCATCATCGGGGCCGGGGTCACGGGGATCTATCAGCTGTACCGGCTGCTGGAACAAGGCGTCGATGTGACGGTGTTGGAGGCCGGGGCCGGGCCGGGGGGGACGTGGTATTGGAACCGCTATCCGGGCGCGCGCTTTGATTCCGAGAGCTATAGCTACGGCTATTCATTCTCCAAGGAATTGCTGGCGGAGTGGAACTGGAGCGAGCATTTCGCCGGCCAGCCGGAGACCCTGCGCTATTTGAACCATGTGGTGGACAAGTTCGATCTGTCCAAACACATGCAGTTCAATTGCAAGGTAGAATCCTCGGCCTTTGATGAAGCCAGCAACACCTGGAGCGTGCACCTGGCCGATGGCCGCACCCTGACGACGCCGGTGCTGCTGACCGCCATCGGCATGCTGTCGGCGCCCACCATGCCGACCATTCCCGGCGTGGAGAGCTACCAGGGCGAGGCCTATCATACCTATTACTGGCCCAAGGAGCCGGTGGATTTCACCGGCAAGAAAGTCGGCGTCCTGGGCACCGGGGCCACCGCCGTGCAGATCATCGCCGAGATCGCCGACAAGGTCGGCGAGATGACCGTCTTCCAACGCCGCCCGAACTGGTGCGCGCCCCTGCATAACAGCAAGATCAGCGATGCAGAGATGGCCAAGATCAAGGCCTCGTACGATGAGATCTTCGCCCGCTGCAAAGAGACGCCCGGCGGCTTCATCCATGGTCCGGACCGGCGTAAGTTCGAGGAAGTCTCGGAACAGGACCGCCAGGCATTTTGGGAGGAGCTTTACGCCTCCCCCGGCTTTGGCGTCTGGATCGGTAATTTCCGCGATGTTCTGGTCGAGGAAGGCCCCAACGCGGCCTTCAGCGAGTTCATCGCCAACAAGATCCGCCAGCGGGTCAATGATCCGGTCACGGCGGAAAAGCTGATCCCCAAGGATCACGGCTTTGGCACCCGCCGGGTACCCCTGGAGACGCGGTATTACGAAGCCTACAACCACGACAACGTGCATCTGGTGGACATCAACGAAACGCCGATCGAATGCATCACTCCGGCGGGCATCAAGACCACCGAGAAAGAGCATGAATTCGATGTGATCATCTATGCCACCGGCTTTGACGCCATTACCGGCGCCTTTGACCGCATCGAAATCAAGGGCGTTGGCGGCCAGAAGTTGAGCGACAAATGGATGGACGGGCCGATCACTTATTTGGGCCTGCAGGTCGTCGGCTTCCCTAACCTGATCACTCTGGCCGGCCCTCAGGGAGGTTCGGTCTCGACCAATTTCCCCCGCGGCATCGAGGAAGCGGTGGACTGGGCCACGGATCTGCTGGTCCACATGCGCAAAAACAATATCAGCCGCATCGAAGCCAGCCAGGAGGCCGAGAACGAATGGACGGCGCATGTGAAGGATACCTATAAATATTCCCTGCTGGGCAACAGCCAGTCCTGGTTTACCGGCTATAACTCCAACGTCGCGGGCCATGATAAACTGCGCTACATGATCTATAACGGCGGCGCGCCGCGCTTTCGCCAACGCCTACAGCAAGTGGCGGCGGACGGTTACGCGGGCTTCGATCTCAGCTAAAGACAAGGACAGGCAGCATGGCCAAATTGGAATGCTTTTTCGATTGTTCCAGCCCCTGGACCTATCTGGGCTTTCACAATCTACAACCGTTGGCCGCTGAACTTGGTGTCGAGATTACCTGGCGGCCGATCCTGGTCGGCGGCCTGTTCAACACTGTCAATCCATCCGTCTATCACGGCCGGGAATATCCGGTGCCGGCGAAACAGGATTATGCGCACAAGGATCTGCAGGACTGGGCCCGCTATAGCGGCATCAAGATTTCCTGGCCCATGACGATCTTCCCCATCAACAGCGTCAAGGCCATGCGCGGCTGCATCGCCGCCGACCGCCGGGGCAAGCTGGTGCCCTATGCCACCGGCGTGTTCGAGGCCTATTGGGGGCATGACCGGGATATCACTCAGGATGATATCCTGGTGGAAATCGCCACCGCCGCCGGCCTGGATGCGGGTGAAATGGCGGGGGCCATGGCGACAGACGAGATCAAAGCCGAATTGCGCGGCAATACCGAAGATCTGGCCAGGCGCGGCGGCTATGGCTCGCCGACATTTTTCGTCAACGATGGCGATATGTACTTTGGAAATGACCGCATGCCATTGATCCGCGCTGCCCTGACTGTATAGTCGGCAACCCACTCCTCTAGTAGACGGATAAGTATCAAATGACGGCGGATATTATTGACGGCAAGGCCTTTGCCGTCGGCTTGCGGGGCATGGTGGCCCTGCAAAGCGGACAGTTGAAAGCGAACCATGGCCTGGTGCCGGGCCTGACGGTGGTGATCGTGGGCGAGGATCCGGCCAGTCAAGTCTATGTCCGCAACAAGGGCAAGATCGCGCTGGAAATGGGCTTTCTCTCGGACACCATTCGTCTGGCCGAGGAAACCACCCAGGATCACTTGCTCGAGGTCGTCGCCAAGCTGAACGACGACCCTGCCGTGCATGGCATCCTGGTGCAGCTGCCCCTGCCGAAACATATTGACGAGGGCGTCATTATTCTGGCCATTGATCCCAACAAGGATGTCGACGGCCTACACCCGATAAATGCCGGGCGCCTGGCCAGCGGGCAAAGCGCCCTGGTGCCGTGCACCCCGTTGGGCTGTTCCATGCTGTTGGCCGACCGGTTTGGCCAGGGCGGCATGAGCGGCAAGCGCGCGGTCATGGTGGGCCGCTCCAACCTGGTGGGCAAACCCATGGCACAATTACTGTTGGCGGAACATTGCACGGTGACCATCGCGCATTCCCGCACCCAGGACCTACCCGCCATCTGCCGGGAGGCGGATATTCTGGTTGCCGCCGTGGGCGTGCCGGAAATGCTGGGCGGCGATTGCATTAAACCGGGCGCCGTGGTGATTGATGTAGGCATGAACCGAATTGACGCCGGCGGGGGCAAGACAAGGTTGACCGGCGATGTGGATTTCGAGGCGGCAAAAGAGATCGCCGGCGCCATTACCCCGGTGCCGGGCGGTGTCGGCCCCATGACCATCGCCTGCCTGATGGTCAACACGGTGACGGCGGCCTGCTGGGCGGCTGGAATTGAAACAGCAATGCCCGCCTAGAGCATGTTTCTTCAAAACATGTTCAGACTCTTAAGAAAAGAGCAATTGAATCAATAATCTAAGTCGCGCCAGATAAGTCTTGGGCCATTCCGATTAATTGAAAATTGCTCTAACAAACTGGAGATTTAGTATGCGCTTACGGCAATTTGTTTTCGTGGCCAAGGATCTGAAGACGGCGGTGGTCGATATCGGCGCCACCCTGGGCCTGGCGGTCTGCTACAACGATCCCAATGTGGCTGAATTTGGTCTGAATAATGCTCTGCTGCCCATTGGCGGCGATTTGATCGAGGTTGTCGCCCCTATCAAAGAGGGCACGACGGCTGGGCGCTATCTGGAACGGCGGGGCGGCGACGGCGGCTATATGATCATCATGGAATGCGATGACGCCCTGGCCCATCGGGAGCGTATCGAGGCCCTTGGCGTACGCGCCATCTGGCGCCATGACGACGACGATGCCCATGCCACGCATTTTCATCCCGCCGACGTGCCGGGCGCTATCCTTTCCATCGACGACATGGGCCCGGAAGGCAATCCGGCGGAGAAGCTGTCGCGCTGGAAATGGGCCGGCCCGAACTGGCAGGAATTCGTCCAGACCCAGGACACCGAGGCATTGGTGGCCGTGGAAATACAAGCGGCAGATCCGGACGCCCTGGCCAAACGCTGGGGCGAGGTTCTGGATCTGCCGGTGGAGCGCATCAACGGCATGCCGGCGGTCAAACTGGACAATGCCCATATCCGTTTTTCCACCGACACGGACGGCCGCGGCGTGGGCATTTGCGCCATTGATGTGCTGCCCGCCGACCGCGCCAATATCCTGGCCATGGCGGACAAGATGGAGCTACGGCAAGGCGACAACCAAATCATGCTGTGCGGCGTACGGGTCAACTTGGTTTAGTCATGAATGGAGATGCGCTGACCGCCGAACAGCGACTATTGGCGCTGTTTGAGCATCTGGGCCTGGAGCGGGCCCATTTCGGGGTGCAGAACACCGCCGAACTGGATCCGATCATCGCGGCCCAGCCCCAGCGTTTTGCTTCGCTAACCTTGAGCGGCCTGAATCGTTTGCAGTCCGAAATTGTTATGCCCGTCGAAGACCGTTTGTTGCTGATGTATGGCGACGGCGGCGCCGGGGTCGATGCCATGGCAGCCTCGATGCCGTCACTACCCAATGCGGAAAGCCATTGTTTCAAGGATTACACGGTCCTGACCTGGTCCGACGTGGCGGCGGACCGGGGTGCTGAAATCGTCCCCAGATGGCTGGATTTTCTCGAACGCGCCGAGGCGCGGGCGCCCGCCAGCCGGCCAAATACGGACCAGCGCGCGGGCGAGACCGCCGGCATTTCCTATCGCATCGACGGCCCTATCAACGGCGGCGGCCCGGCCCTGGTGCTGCTGCCCATGTTGCTGTCCGCCTCGCAGTGGGAGCCGATCGTCGAGCGTTTGGCGGAACATTTTTGCGTCATCTCTTTGGGCGGGCGGCATTTGGGCGGTGTCGCCTTTATCGATGGCCGGGGCACGGACCCGGGCTATCTGCGCGGCGTCGAGATGCATGTCAACGAGATCGGCATTCAGCCGGGCGAGACGGTGCTGGATGTGGGCTGCGGTCCCGGCTCGTTGGACCGCTGGCTGGCGCGGCGGACGGCGGGCGCCAACCCGATTACGGCGGTGGACGTGAACGGCTATTTCCTGCGCGAGGCCGCCGTCATTGCCGAGGCGGAGGGGTTGAGCGATAGCATCAGCTTCGGCCCCGGCAATGCCGAGGATCTGCAGTTTGCCGACAATACCTTCGATGTGGTGATGTCCCACACGGTGATGGAGGAGTGCAACGCCGACAAAATGCTGGACGAGCTGATCCGCGTCGCCAAACCGGGCGGCCGGGTCGGGGTGATGGTGCGCGCCGTGGATATGCGCAGCCTGTGGAACCTGCCGGTTTCGGCCGCCATCAAGGAAAAGGTCGAGGCACCAGTGCCTTCGGTGGGGATCGGCGGCTGCGCCGATGCCTCGTTATATCGCCGTTTCGGGCAAAGCGGCCTGGTGGACCTGAAACTGTTCCCCACCACCATGACCGTCTCCGATCCCGAGGGCTATACCTGGAAATATTACGAGCCGTATCTGTTTTCCATGCTGAGCGAAGCTGAAACAGCGGAATGGCACGCCGCCAAGGCCCAGGCCATCGCCGACAACTCCATCCTGCTGGCCCGTTGGCTGCATTGCGCCGTGGGCACAAAGCAAGTGAAATAGTGAACGAGAAGCCGATTGTTCCCGACGGCGTCGGCCCGCACGAATTGCGGGAGCTTGATCTAATGCTGGCAGGGGAAAAACCCCTGGCAATGTTTGTGGACGAAGATCCGGGCAACTTCATCATTCCCGAGGCTGACTTCGACCCCCATGTGCAAGCCGGCACCTTCATCAAGGGGGAAGCAGTTTACCGCAAGCCCGATGTTTCTTATGCACCAAGACATGTCTATTTCGCCCTGCCCTCGGAAGGTTGGCGCATTGACGCGATGCACGCCATCAACGAGGCGATTTGCACCGGCCGGCGCAAGGCCACCGACGAAGATGAACGCGAGATCGGCCGTTTGCTGGGCTACAGCCGGGCGCAAGTCCAGGCGTTCCTGGATTGGCGGAATCAGCTGCAGCCTTAATCCACGGCGAACCCGTCGACCGCCCGCGACAGGCGGTCCAGCAATTGCCGGGGCAGTGTTTCCGGAAAGGCCTCGGCCAGGGTGCGGTAGTACCAGCGGGTGCCTTGGGGGCCACCGTTGAAACGGTCCCAGACAGGCTCACCCAATATGCGATAGTCGGCAACAATGGCTTCGGCGTTATGGGTCTTATCCGCCAGAACGACCAGCAATGAACGCGCCGGCTTGTTCGGCAGGGCCGCGATATAGCTTTCCTTGCGCAGGCGCCATGGCAGTCGCGGTTCATCCCAGCTATCGGTACAGTCGGCAACCATATCGGCGACCCCATCGCCGAACATGGCCCTGATCGCCGTCAGGGTTTTGATGCCGCCCTGATCCTCGACCGCATCATGCAGCAGAGCGGCAATGGACTGATCCTCGTCACCACCATGTTCGATCACCAAAGATGCGACCGCCATTAAATGGGAGATGTAGGGAACCGCCGCAACCTTGCGGGCCTGCGTCCGGTGCAGGTCATGGGCATAATGAAAGGCGCTATCAAAACGTTCGGTCAGCATTGTCAGCCGCGCTTCTTTACCAGCAGTTTCTGCTCGCCTTCCAGGATCAGCTCCCGGCGTTGATTGTGCAAGGTGGAGCGTAGGACGACCACACCCGTGGTCCGGCCCGGCTCCAGGCCAATGACTTCCAACATGGGGTAGACCGTATCGCCCGCATAGAGCGGTTTGAGGAACTTGGAGGACTGTTCGATAAAGGCGATCAGGGCGTCGCCGAAATAATGCGGCAGCATGCCGGCCCCCGGCGCGGTCTGGATCAAAGCCTGAAAGCCATGCGCCAGCAGGTTCTCGTGGCCACGGGCCTGGCAATAGGGCAGATCGTAATGGATCGGGTGATTGTCGCCCGAGGCCAGCTGAAAAGCCGCGAAATTGGCATCCGCCAGGGTGCGCGAAGGGATGGGAAACTTGTCGCCAACTGTCACATCCTCGAAATAATGGCTTTCGCACATGGCATGTTTGGCGGGGTCAAAGCCCGCGTCGATATCCGGTTCGCCGCGCATGGCATATGGTCCTCTTCCCTTGCTGGTTCTGTTGCTCAACGCTGGTAAGGCGGAATTCGGGCAGCGTCAAGCGCGGCATCAGCCGCCACATGGCGGCGGCCGCGTGGTCCGCTTTCCTAAGTTGTATCGGAGGCGGCGGTGTCGTTCGGTTCGGCGCCATTGTCGGCGACGGCAACCGCTTCAAGGATGGCGGTAATCGCATTACGCAGGGTGGTGAAATAGCCTAGATAGAGGGGGAGGAAGAACAGCCATGCCGCCACGAGCAGCATATTGCGTAGAAATTGCCGTTCTTGCTCCTCCCAAAGATAGTCACGATAATTGCTCATCTCGTTCTGCAGTTTGGTGATCCCGGACGCCACCTTTCCCTGGCTCACGGCCTCCAGCAGCGCCTTGTTGTCGGGGCGGCGTTTCAATCGGTCTCGGTTTTTTTTCAAGGTCACCAGCCTCTCGTCAATTTGTGTGACCCTTCTTTCCTTTTCCATATTCAGCAACCCTTGCTCCGGCACGGCTTTACTTCGCGATTTGATTTTCGCCTTCGTCTGAGACGAATGATCAATTTCCCGCCGCTCCACTGTCAAAGCGAGGATCTCTTCGTCGTTTCTTTTTAGACCCTTCTCGAGTTCGTTTTGCCGCGCCTGCAGGATCGCGATTCGAGAACTTGGAAAATCGCGAAAGTACAGTTCCCCGCCGCTTCGCACGGTACTGCGAATATCGTCGAGAAAAAGAACTCGTTGCAGATTCCGGTTAAGCATCTCCAATTTATCGGCGGCAGCCACTACCGCTTCTTTTTCAAGCGTCAATTGCGCCGACTTGCTATCAATTAGTCCGGCATTTCCCAGCCCAAACCCTGATGACAGCAACGTGTACAAAACCACTACCTGCAACGCGGTTATCGTCGCCGCGACATCCTTGGCGCGAATGATCAGGCGCCGCGCCCATTTTCGATCCGGCTCATTCGCGAACAAATCCACGATATATTTTTGCGCAAAATCGGTGTCATTGCCGACCGGTTCATGCAGGCCCCGTTTGGCGGCCTTGGGTAAGGATCTATATACCACCCAGGCCTCGGCCGAGGCGCGGCGGCGAATGTCGATGGTAAATTTCGTATAGCCGATGAAACCAGCGGCGGATAAATACAGCACCATGAACGGCACGACCGTTGCAAATAATAGAATCTTGATGACGACCATCAAGAATCCGTAGAACCAGTGCCGTTCCGGCAGCGCTTCCCAGGTGACGATCTTGCCCGGGAATTGCAACGCCAGAAAGATGCCCGAAGCGGCGCGGACCAGGGAAAGCTCGCCCAGCATTTCGGCTAGGCTTCCAATGGCATAGACCAGCAATATAGCACCGCCGGCAATGACCGGACTGCCCAGAATGACGGCGATATCCAATTTTTGCGTCTTGACAATTTCCTGGAAGATGGCGGAATTTTGCACCGCGACACCGATCAGGATTATGCCGCCAGCGACAAAGCGGCGGCGGCCCGAACCATCCAGGAAGGGCAAGTGATCAATAATTTTTTCAATTGCCATTACGTATTATCCTGTAGAAACCACGGCGCCGGCGTTTCTGACCGGAGCGACGATCCGCCGTGGTTCGTTGCCAATAAAAGCGCGCAGTTGCGACCCGACGCAGCACCACAAGAAGAATGCAGGCAGTTCGGAGAGGCCTTGCCCCACCTGAGAGCTCCAAATGTAAATTTCCAGCTCACCTGCCAGAAATGTCGTTCCAAGGTCTGCCAGGTCCGGGAATAATGTCGATAGCAGAGAGAGGATAACGACAGGTACGAAGACGATGATGAAGCCCCGTTTCCGGTAAAAGAAGCCAGCCAGAAAACAACACAACACGGTCACTTGATGATCGCCCATGAAGTCAGCGCCCAAATCAAATTGGGTCCATAGACCGACGTGCAGATAGCTGAATATTATCATCGCCAACAGCAATTTGGGGCTGGCGAATACAGTCTCTTCCGACCGCGCCGGACCGTGTTGCCAAAAGGACCGGCACCAAGACCCGGCGAAAAGGAAAATGACGATTGATACGATATCTTGCGGCGCCGCGAACATATAGCGGATTCGGCCAAACTCCTGCATTTCGCGGAAGAAATCAGACGCGGCAAATAAGACCCCGGTAACCGCGATGCCGAGCACAAACATGCTGCCGACCACCAGCCACAAGCGCCTGAAATCGGCACGTGACCATACGAAACCGATGAGAAAAAATGCCGCGTCCAGGGACAGGGAACTGTTCAGGGAAAACCGAAAATTATCGTTGAAGGATAAGTAGAAGGTGAAGGGCAAGCACAACAACAACCACAGACGCCGAGGTTTTTCCCGTAGATAGGTGTCCAACGCGGCTGTATTGCCTGGCGACGACACGAACCAGGCAAAGGCCAGAGCCGTCGACAAGGTGCCGCCATCTGCCCCGAAACGCATGGAAAGGCCTTCGACATCACCATTAAGTTGAAACAGGAACAGCGGGACGCTGGCATAGAAGACCGCCATCACGCCTTTGATCCCATAGCGGTAGCCAATCCAGGCGGAAACGGGAATGATCAGCGATTGAATGTTCCAGCTGATATCCGGATCCAGCCGAACCGAATATGAAATTAGCCACAAGAACGGAATAAGGGCCCACGGCATGATATTTTCGCCCAAAAATTGATGCCCGCCTTGAGGCAGGCTATCGGATTGTTGAAGGATTTGCCAATACAATAATGAGGCCATGCCCGAAACATTTTCTCGCCTGCTCGTGACGCTTTCCTCCAATCGCAAAGACAACGGGAAAACCGGTGCCGGCATTGGGATCGAAAAGCCGGGTCCACCCAATTACGCGCCTTGCCAAATAGGCTGTCGCCGAAACTCGTTTCCGCCATGCCGAGGATTGGCTACGATCCCCCTGCATGCGATGGCGGAGGAATTATTCACATGACGGCAGCGGAACTGCAAAATAGAGCCTTGGTAATCGACGGCCTGTCTTATCACAGCGACGGCTATACCGGCGATCTGCGCGCGGGCGGCATCAACGCCCTGAACGTCACCTTGAACCATTTCGAGGCGGATTTTACCGAAAGCTGCGAAAAGATCGCCGGCTGGCTGGCCTATATGGCGGTACCGGACGCGGAATGGGCCCCGATCCGCCAGGCCTCGGACCTGGCGGCGGCCAAGGATGCGGGAAAAATCGGCCTGATCATGGGCTGGCAAAACATGCGCCCGGTGGCCGATGATCTGGACCGCATCCACCTGTTTCACCAATTGGGTGTCCGCGTGATGCAGCCGACCTATAATTACCGCAACTTCATGGGTGACGGTAATCTGGAGACCGAGGACGCGGGCCTCTCCATACTGGGGCGGGATGCCGTGGGCATATTGAACGAACTGGGCATTGCCATCGATATCAGCCATGTGGGCGACCATACCTCCCGCGATATATTGGCGCTCTCCACCCAGCCGGTGTTGGCGACCCATGTTGATGCCCGGGCCCTAACGCCGCTGGCGCGTAACAAGGACGACGACATCCTGCGCGCGGTGGCCAACAGCGGCGGCGTTATCGGGGTCAGCGTTTATGGCCCCATGTTATGGGATGGTGACCGCAACCGCCGCCCAAGCATCGACGATTTCATCCGCCACCTGGACTACATCACCGAACTGGTGGGTATCGAACATGTCGGTTTCGGCACCGATATCCCGGTCTCCAACGATCTGCGCCGGACCGCGCAAATCGCGGTCAACCGGCGCCTGTGGTCCGGCATTTCCGATTACGGCGACTGTTTCGGCCATGATATTCCGGCCCGCTATGCGGCAGGCGCCAACAATCATTCCAAGCTGCCCAATATCACCGCCGCCTTGCTGGAACGCGGCTGGGCCGAAGCCGATATCGAGGCCTACCTGGGCGCCAACTTTGCCCGGGTGTTGGGCGAGATCTGGGGCGGGTAGCACCAAATGCCTGACCCATTTTCCCTCGCCGCCATCGGCGGCACGTTCCTAATCGCCGGCGGGGTCAAGGGCGTGATCGGCCTGGGCCTGCCCACGGTCAGCCTGGCGCTGTTGACGGTGGCGTTCGATCTGCCCAGCGCCATGGCTCTTTTGCTGGTTCCGTCATTCATCACTAACCTGTGGCAGGCCGTGGTCGGCGGCAATGGCGGCGCCATCCTGCGGCGGATCTGGCCGTTCCTGTTATTGGCCACCGGCACGGTATGGATCGGCGCCATTGCATTGCGCCAGGTGGATTTATCACTGTTATCGGCCTTGCTTGGCTTGTTGCTGGTGATTTATGGCGGCGCGAATTTAGCCGGTCTGCGTTTCACCCTGACGCAAAGCCAGGCGAATTGGCTTGGCCCCGTGCTGGGCACCATCAACGGCGTCTTGACGGGCATGACCGGATCGTTCGTGGTGCCGGGCGTGATGTTCCTGCAAGCCATCGGCCTGCCCCGCGATATGTTGATTCAGGCCATGGGGATATTGTTCACCGCCTCCACCCTGGCCTTGGCGGTGGCCTTGCAGCGCAACGACTTTGTCACCACGGAATTGGCCGGCCTATCCGCCGCCGCCGTGCCACCGGCGATCATCGGCATGATCGCTGGTCAACGCCTGCGTCGAAATTTGTCCGAACAGCTATTCCGCCGGATCTTTTTCATCGCCCTGCTGTTGTTGGGCGGCTACATCATCTTCCGTGCCCTGGGCGCTTAGAACACTTTCGGCGCGATCTCGGCGGCGAAGCGGGAGATCTGCCGTTGCTGCTCCGCCGCATCATCGCCGCGATAGCGGACGATGAAACCGCTGTAGCCCAGATCGCGGATGCGCCTGAAGTCGTCGATGATCTGCCCAACTGATCCAGTGCCCGGCTCCCGCCCGCCATCCTTGGCCGCCACCGCGTTATCGATATTGATGAAAAGCTTGTGATGCAGGCTCAAATCGTCAAATGACCGCCCTTCATCCTGGCAGAACCCACGCAGGGCGGTCAGGCGCTCGGCAAGCGCGGCAATACCCAATCCCACGGACAGCCAACCATCCGCCAGCCGCACCACCCGGCGCAATGCCGCCTTCGAGGTGCCGCCGACCAGGATCGGCGGATGCGGCCGTTGCACCGAGGCCGGATAGGAATGCACGGGATCGAATTGATACGTCTCGCCCTGGTAGGCCACTTCGCCTCCCGCACAGATCGCCTTGAAGATCTCCAGATACTCGTCCGTGACCTTGCCGCGTTTGGCGAAATCGAAGGCGCCCAGCGCGGCGAATTCTTCCGCCATCCAACCGACACCGGCGCCCAAAATAATGCGGCCATTGGAGAATACATCCAAGGTGGCCAGCATGCGGGCCAGCAGGATGGGATTGCGGTAGGGCATCACCAACACCGCCGTACCGATTTTCACCCGCTTGGTGGCCCCCACCAGAACGCCCATGGTGGCGATCGGTTCGAGCAGCGGTTCATCCAACGGCACCGGAAATTCGCCATCGACGCTGTAGGGATACTTCGAGGTAACGGCGGCGGGAAAGACCACGTGATCGGCCAGCCAGACGGACTGAAAACCCTCGGTCTCCGCCAGCAAGGCGAGTTTCAGAACCTCGTCCGGCCGCGCCAAGCGGCCATAAACACCAACGTCCAGGCCGAACTCGGTATCAGCCGCCATCCGCCGCCTCCTCTATTCCCGCGCGTCACACCGCCAGTGGCCCCTTGATGAGCTGTCCGGGGGCAGCGCCGGTGTGAATGCCATTTTGCAGGGTGATATCGCCGTTCACAATGGTGGCCGAGATGCCATCGGCCTTCTGCACCAAACGACGGGCCCCGCCTGGCAGGTCGGTTTCCACCGTCGGCAGGGCCGGCTGAATTGTGTCTTCGTCAAAGACCAGAATATCCGCGGCCATGCCCGTGCGGATCAGGCCGCGGTCACCGATCTCCCAAGCGGAGGCATTGTCGAAGGTCAACATGCGGACCGCTTCTTCCAAGGTGAAGGCCTGCTTCTCGCGTACCCAATAGCTCAACAGATGCGTCTGTAGGGATGAACCCATTTCCTGGCAGACATGGGCGCCGGAATCCGAAAAAGTGGCCAGCGTGCGCGGATGTTTCAACATGCCCAGTACCTCGTCCGGTTTCTCATTGACCAAAGGTTGGACAAAAACCAGGTCTTCGTTTTCCAGCACCATATCGATCATCACATCAACCGGGTTCTGCTGCCGCGCCCTGGCCAGTTCCGCAATGGAAGGATCATCCCATTTGACGTCCAGCATCGGGAAAAGTCCGGTGTAGTCCGGCTTTCGCGGGTCCGTGGTGGCCGCGCCGCCGCCCTGGAACTCCGTCCCCTTGGGCTTCATAAGGGCTTCTTCGGCGATCAATGCGGCCCGGATCTCAGGATCATGGAGCTGTCTCTTTTGCGCCTCAAGGGGTAGCGCCCGGATCTCGCCCCAACGGGGCAGCACGTCAAATGGCAGGTAGGATTTCAGTGAAAAAATGGCATTGATTGAGCGGGTGGTCGCCTGGCCAAACAGGCGCGCGCCCGCCGCGACCGCGTCGTCCATCCATTCCAGCTGATATTGCCAGGGGTTGGGTTTGTCGCCTTGCGCGGTGGAGAGAATGCTGAACATAACCGGCCGGCCGCTGTTGAGCGCTACCGCGCGCAGTTCCGCCATAAAGGCGCGCTGGGCGGCACCGCCCGAAACATCGGGGCCGATCTGGAAAATGCCGGCGTTCAGTTCCGCCATGGCACCGGCTAGATGGGCAATCTCCTGCCAATTGGCGATGCGGCTGGCGACCGGGCCGCCGTCTGGGCGAATATGCGTGTTGGCACGCGATGTGGACAAACCCATGGCACCGGCGCGCAGGGCCTCCTGCACGGCATTGGCCATCAACTTCAGATCATCCTCGGTTGCTTCCTGTTCCAAGGCCCGTTCGCCCATCGCGTACATGCGCAGGGCGGAATGACCAATGTAGGAGGCGTAATTGATGCCTTTGGGCAGGGCTGCGACGGTATCGAGATATTCCGGAAAGGTTTCCCAATTCCAATCGATACCGGCCAGCATCGCCTCGGTCGAAATATCCTCCACCGCCTCCAAACACTTGGCATACCACTCCCGGGCATCAGGCTTGCAGGGTGCCAGGGCAAAGCCGCAATTGCCCATCACCACACTCGTCACGCCATGCCAACATGAACAGCTACCTATTGGATCCCAGGCGACCTGGGCATCCATATGGGTGTGGCCGTCAATAAAGCCGGGCGCAACGATTTGGCCGTCGGCATCAATGGTACGATCCGCCGGTCCGCGGATGCGACCAATCTCGGTTATACGCCCGTCCGTAACGCCGACGTCGGCACGGTATCGCGCCATGCCCGAACCATCCACCACCGTACCGTTCTTGATCAGCAAATCGAATGTCATGTCGCCACCCCCAAAAAAATTTGAGGCTACGATAGGCAAAGCCGACCAAGACCGTCAACACCGTAACCCGCAACCCGTGACCTGCAACCCGTGACCCATGGGCCGATGCCCCTTATACTTGGCGCCGACGGGGACAAAACAATGGGTGCGGCGAAATGGAAACGAACATCGATCTCTTGGCCGAGGCCAAACAATTGCAGGCCCAAACCGTGGCCATGCGGCGGCGCATTCATCAGCTTCCCGAACTGGGCAACGACCTGCCAGAAACCAAACAGGTTGTGATGGAAGCGCTCGCCGGCCTGGAGCTGGAAATCGTCGAGAGCAAGCAGACCTCGGGCATCGTGGCGACCCTGCGCGGGGACTTACCTGGGCCCACCATATTGCTGCGCGGCGATATGGACGCCCTGCCCATGAGCGAGGAAACCGGCCTGGACTTCGCCTCTGCCATCGATGGCCGCATGCACAGTTGCGGTCATGACGCCCATACCTCCATGCTGGCCACCGCCGCCCACATGCTGTACGGCCACCGCGCGGGCCTAAAAGGTAACGTCAAATTCATGTTCCAACCGGGCGAGGAAGGCTACAAGGGCGCTAAGATCATGCTGGACGAGGGGGTGCTGGCCGTCGGCGGCGAACCGGATGCGGTTTTCGGCCTGCATGTTGATCCCAGGCGCTCGGCGGGCGTTATCGGCGGCCGGGAAGGCAACGCGATGGCGGCGGCGGATTCCTACGAGATCAAGATTATCGGCACCGGCGGCCATGGTGCGAGGCCCCATGACGGCAATGACCCCGTGCCCGTGGCCTGCCATCTGGTGACCGCGCTGCAGACCATGGTGACCCGGCGCATCAATGTCTGGGATCCCATCGTCCTGACCGTCGGTGTGATCAAGGCCGGCACCGCCCGCAATATTATACCTGAATTCGCCGATATGGCCGTGACCCTGCGCAGTTTTTCCGAGGAAGCCCGCGATCTGGCGGAACGTCTGATTACCAACATGGCCGAAAAAACCGCCGAGGCCCACGGCATGACGGCGGAGGTTAAGGTGACCAGGGGTTATCCGCCGACAATCAACAATGGCGGTTTCGTGGATCTGGTGGAAACGGCGCTAACCAAGAATTTTGGCCAGGGCGCCTTTGCCCGTGATGCCCATCCGCGCATGGGGTTCGAGGATTTTTCCTTTATCCTGCAACGTTATCCCGGCGCCTTCGTCTTTCTGGGCACCGCGCCAAAAGGCGTAAATCCGCTCGAAGCGGCCGGCAACCACTCCCCTTATATGGAGATCGATGAAGACGCCATGGCTAACGGCGCCGCCGCCCATGCCGCCGTCGCCTTCGAATTCCTCAATCATGGTATGGGCGGTGGCGTGGACGGCGCGGATTGACCGCAGGCAAAGCCAAAACAGAACCACTAACGTCCCGATTCCGGGCTATAGTGCAACTCCAGCATGTCGCGGCGTCAGTAGTGTCAGTAAGGGGTATCGGGACGATGGATCTAAGTATGTCGGCGGCGGATGCGGCCTTTCAAGATGAGGTGCGGGCGTTTATTGCCGAAGAGCTTACGGACGAAATGCGCGAGGCGGGCCGCCTGAACGCCAGCTCGTTCTCGGACTTCACCATCTCCCAACGCTGGTATCAGGCACTGTACAAAAAAGGCTGGGCCGCGCGCTCGTGGCCGGCGGAACATGGCGGTTGCGCCTGGACGCCGATGCAACGTTACATCTATGACACCGAGGCGGCCAAGGCCGGCACCCCGACATATTTTTCCATGGGTATTTCCATGGTCGGCCCGGTGGTGATGCGGTTTGGCAGCGAGGAGCAAAAAAATCATTTTCTGCCCCGTATTCTCTCGGCGGAGGATATCTGGTGCCAGGGCTATTCCGAGCCGGGCTCGGGTTCGGACCTGGCTTCGTTGCAAACCAGGGCGGTCTCAGATGGCGATGACTATGTCATCAACGGCACCAAGATCTGGACCACGGGCGCGCACCACGCCAACATGATCTTTTGCCTGGTACGCACGGCGGATACGGAGAAGCGCCAGGAAGGCATCAGCTTCCTATTGTTCCCCATGACGACACCGGGCATCAGCGTCAAGCCGATCATCAACATCGCCGGCGATCACAGTTTTAATCAGGTGTTTTTCGACGACGTCCGCGTGCCCAAAGCCAGCCGCGTCGGCGACGAAAACGATGGCTGGACCGTGGCCAAATATCTGTTGGAGTTCGAACGCGGCGGTAGCGCCTTTGCGGCCATGGTGGCCGCGTCACTGGCGCAGTTGCGCGCCGTCGCAGGCGCCTGCGATACTCTGGACGATCCGTTGTTCGCCAACAAAGTGGCGGCGGCGGAAATCAAACAACAGGCAGCCGAATATACCGAGCACCGGATCATCGCCGATATTACCCGTAAGGGCCGGCCCGGCCATGCCTCCTCCATCATGAAGGTGATGGGTTCGGAAACCAATCAGCACATCACCGCGCTAACGGTGGAGGCCCTGCAATATTATGCCGCGCCCAGCCAACCCGAAGCACGCAAGCCCGGCAACAACGTCACGCCCATCGCGCCGGCGGCGGGCGTGTCGTCGGTGGCGAAATATCTACACTTCAGGGCGGCTTCGATCTACAGCGGCTCCAACGAGATCCAGCGTAATATCGTGGCTAAACGAGTCTTGGGAATGTAGGTGGGATGTAGGGCATGCGTAAAGAACTTGGCGACCTCAACGATACACAAGTCATTGATCAGCTATTGGCGGTGGATGGCCTGACCCTGATCGACGTCGGCTGCGGCGCGGGCCGCGCCTCGCAAGCATTGGTGGAGCGCGGCGCGGCGGTGCTGGGCGTCGAGCCGGACCCGGTCCAGGCCGCGAAAAACCGTGCCGCGCCAGAAGTATCAGGCCTGCGCTTCGCCGAGGCGGAGGCAACCTCCCTGCCGGCGGCGGATGGCAGCATGGACGGAGTGTTTTTCTTCCGCTCGCTGCATCATGTGCCGATCACCGATATGGACGCGGCATTGGCCGAGGCGGCGCGCGTGGTGAAACCGAACGGCGGCTTTATCTATGTCGTCGAACCAGCCATGACCGGCAGTCATTTCCCCGTCATGCGCCCCTTTAATGACGAAACCATCGTCCGCACCGCGGCCCAGGCCGCTTTGGCGCAGGCCGCCGATAATCTTGGCATGGATTTGAGCACTTACGGCTATGTGCGATATCCCAGATACGCTGATTTCGAAGCCATGGTCGAACAGGTGACTGGACATACCTTTATCGATATCGCGCGGGAGAACGTCGAAACCGATGAGGTCCGCGCCTTGTTCGAGGCCGGACAGCGTGACGGCGATGACTATGTCTTCAGCCAGCCCATGTTGTTGAACCTGTTCCGCTTTGGCGGCTAAGCAGGCGCGCGCGATGCAGTTGATTGGCCGCTATTCCTCGCCCTTCGTGCGCCGTGTCGCGGTGACAATGCAGCACTATGGCATGGCCTACGAACATCACAGCGTCATGCCCTTTGGCGCTGGCAGGGGGCAGGTGGCGCGCCTGAACCCCATCGCCCGCGTGCCGGTGCTGCGGCTGGACGATGGCGAAATGCTGGTTGATAGCGCCGCCATCCTGGATCATCTGGACGAAGTTGCGGGCCCTGAACATGCCCTGGTGCCCGCCAACGGCAAGGCCCGGCGGCGAGTGCTGGCCCTGTTGGCCATCGCGTTGGGCAGTAACGAGAAACTGGTCACGGCATTGTACGAGCGCCACTTCCGCCCCAAGGAGCTCTGGCATCAGCCCTGGATCGAGGCCTGCGAGGGTCAGGTGCGCGACGGCTACCTATGGCTGGAAGAACAATTCACCGGCCCCTGGTTCACGGGCCAGGCGATGAGCCAGGCGGATCTGACCGTGGCCGTCTTCTGGTCCTTTGGCATGGCCAAACGGCCGGGCATCTTCGCCAAGCTGGCTTGCCCGAAACTGCGCGTGCTGAGCGAGCGGCTGGAAGCAACCCCAGCCTTCAAGGCCGCGCCGCCGGAAACCGAAATGCTGAGCAATCAGCTGGGTAATTAAGCCAACCCGCCTACCCCTTCTGCCGATGCAGCAACCGCAGCCTTAGCGCATTCAGCTTGATAAACCCTTCGGCGTCGCGCTGGTCATAGACGGTGTCTTCCTCGAAGGTGACATGTTCCAGGCTGTACAGGCTCATGGGCGATTTGCGGCCCACCACCGTGGCGCTGCCTTTGAACAACTTCACCCGCACGGTGCCCTCGACACATTCCTGACTTTTGTCGATCAGGGCCTGCAGCATGTAGCGCTCCGGCGCGAACCAGAAGCCGTTGTAGATCAACTCCGCATAGCGGGGCATGATCTCGTCCTTCAGGTGCATGGCACCGCGGTCGAGCGTGATGCTTTCAATGCCCCGGTGCGCCGCCAACAGCACCGTGCCGCCGGGGGTTTCGTAGATGCCCCGGCTTTTCATGCCGACAAAGCGGCCCTCGACCAGATCCAGTCGGCCAACGCCATTGGCACCGCCTAGCTCGTTCAACTTGGTTAGCAGTTCGGCGGGCGTCATGGCGACGCCATCAATGGCGACGGCATCACCGTTCTTGAATTCGATCTCCACATAGGTCGGCGTATCGGGTGCCGCCTCGGGCGAAACGCTGCGGGAATAGACGAACTCGCCCGGTTCGTGCCAGGGATCTTCCAGGGCCTTACCCTCGGCGGAAATATGCAGCAGGTTGGCATCGACCGAGAACGGCGCTTCGCCGCGCTTGTCCTTGGGGATGGGGATCTGGTGTTTTTCAGCGAACTCGATCAAGTCCGTACGCGATTGCAGGTCCCACTCCCGCCAGGGCGCGATCACCTTGATATCGGGATTGAGGGCATAATAGCCCAGCTCGAACCGGACCTGGTCATTGCCCTTGCCGGTGGCGCCATGGGAAACCGCATCCGCCCCGGTCTCCGCCGCGATCTCGATCTGGCGCTTGGAAATCAAGGGCCGGGCAATCGATGTGCCCAGCAGATACAGGCCCTCGTACAGCGCGTTGGCGCGGAACATGGGAAAGACGAAGTCGCGGGTAAACTCCTCGCGCAGATCCTCGATATAGATTTCCTTGATGCCCAGCATCTCTGCCTTGGCCCGCGCCGGTTCCACTTCCTCGCCCTGGCCCAGGTCGGCGGTGAAGGTCACCACCTCGCAATCATAGGCCTCCTGCAACCATTTCAGAATGACCGAGGTGTCCAGTCCGCCGGAATAGGCCAATACGACCTTTTTTACATCGCCTGCCATGGTGCTGCGCCTTAGGGTTGGGAAAGGGAGTAATCGCGGCGCGGAGTATAGGCATTTGCGGCCCGCCAGCAATGGCGAATCTATGCCACCTACCGGGGCGAAACGCCGCGCCACCCGCTCCCCCTTCCCGCCTGAGTCCCTTGGCGCCCACAGGATACCATTAATGGGCGGTCGGGAAGGGGGAGCGGGTGGTTCAGCCCGCATTGAAATGCCTCACTCCTCGTGCCAGCGGTGGCCGGCGACCACCCCCAGACCGGCATAGTGCGGCCGGGTCTCGATCGCCCGGCTGCCGCAACGGCTGCAACTCAGGCGCCGGGCCACCGCGGCCACCGCCGTACGGCCGTCCATCCGGGCCAGCAAATCCCCCACCGCCAGCACCCGGTGATGGCCGCAGCCCAGACACCAGGCCGCCACGGGCACATCCTGGCCCGCCAATTCCGCCAATCGGGGCCCGGTTTCATTGACCATGAACGTATAAATCACAAATATTAGAACAAAATAAGAATATATCGCGAACGTTTGTCCATGCCAAGGTGACATAGCTTGCGCGGGATCGGCTGCCTCCCTACATATTGTGTGCGCGGCGCCATTCCGGGCCGTGTGCGGACGCCAGCCGGAGTTCCTTGCGTGAAAATTTCACCTGGAACTCCTTGTGGTCCGTTATGCGTGAAAGTACTGGTGTAGGACCTATTTTTAGGACCGCCATGCCCGCTCAATTAGGAGGAGGTGGCGCCATGAACAGATTATCCGCCTTTAACAGCCCGCTGTTATTGGGTTTTGATCATTTTGAACAATTGCTGGACCGGGTGGCGAAATCCGCCAACGACGGCTACCCACCTTATAATATCGAACGTATCGCCACCGACGGCCTGCGCATTACCCTGGCCGTGGCCGGTTTCGCCCGCGGCGATCTGCAGATCGCGGCGGAGGACAACCAGCTGATCGTGCGCGGCCACCAAAAGGACGACGACGAACGGGTCTATGTCCATCGCGGCATCGCGGCGCGGCAGTTTCAACGCAGTTTCGTCCTGGCCGAAGGGATCGAGATTGCCGGCGCCGCCCTGGACAACGGCCTTTTGCACATTGATCTGGTGCGGCCCGAGCCGGAGGTGGTTTCCCGCATCATCGATATCGACGCGGGCCCGCCCGGTAGCAATGGCAAAATGTCGGTAAATACCGATCAGCAGAAGGGATAAATCATGGACAGCGCCAAGAACGAGATCGTGGAACAAGGTCTACGCGACCTGTCGACCGAGGGTCTGGCCATGCTGGGCACGGACCAGATCGCCTATATCCGCCCGCAACAGGTCAAGGGCCAGACCATCTATGTGGTGCATGGCGCCAACGGCAAGGAATTGGCCGGTTTCGACAACCAGGTCAGCGCGCTCGCTGCTTGTCACGAGCACGAGCTGGAAGCCATGGCGCTGAACTAGGCCAATAGATCCGTCAAAGAAGATGACAACGGCGCGTCCGACAGGGATGACGCCAAGGCTTTTGCCCGCGTACGGCCCAGGATCGGCGTGACATAGCGGACGAATTTATCCGCCACATCGCGAGCTGGCAGAGGCAGATCAATATCTCCGGGCACCCTATCGGCCAGCAAGATCTCGGTCCCAGCAGCCGTGGTAACGGTCAGCCGCGCGGCGCGCTTATTGGCCTTTGTATAGGCCGGTTCTTCCACGATATTCACCATGGCTTCCAGGCGGCGCGCCTCCGCATCGTTCAGGGCGGCTTGATGGTAGGCCTCCGGCCCCAGATCGCCGCTGCACAGCGCCCAGGCCAGACCGTAACTAAGGCTGAATTGCGCCTGGATCGGTGTCGCGGGCGCGCGGTTGCCGCAATAGGTCATGGCCTCGCCATAGATGCGCAGATCCAGGCCGGTGATCTTGGTGGTGCCCAATTGTTGCTGGCCGTCCTTCCCAGCGCGCCAGGCAAGCGCGGCCTGGGCGCCGTAGTGAACATGGCGGACGGCGGCGAACGGCTTCAAATAGCCCTGCTCGATCAGCCATTCACCCGCCGGCGCCAGGGTTTTCGCTTCACCCGCATAGCTCAATGCCAGTTGATCAAAGCTGTCGATAGCCTGGCCGGGCGGCGTGGTGACGCCGGCCCCGACCGCCATGGCCAGCGAAATTCCGCGCCGCGCTGCTTCGCCCACATAGACATTGCGCACCGTGCCGCCATGGCTGATGGGCAGATACAAACTGAACGGCAATTGACATGCCACCCCTTGCAGGGCGGCCATGGTCTGCGCCGCTGACAAGCCCAACAGGCGGGCCGCGCCCATGGCCGAACCGAAGGTACCCCAGATACCATCCACATGCATGCCGGGGCGGATGCGCAGATATTCGCCCATGCGGCCGCCAACCTCGAAGCCGGCGACCAGGGCAGCCAGGGTTTCAGCCAAGGTGTGATCGCGTGCCAGGCCCAATGCCAAGACGGCGGCAAAGCTATGCAGGCCCGGCCGGCCATGGGCCCGGGGCAGGCCTTCGCAGGCTTCGTCCCAACAGGCCGCCAAACCGGCCATATAGGCCGCCGAACCCGCCGTCAGTGGGTGTGCCGCGCCCGGCAACCGGACAGAACCGGGTTCCAACGCCGCCATGCTTGCAACCAACGCCGCCGGTTCAGGCTTGGCCAGACCGGCGATCATGCAGCCCAGGGTATCCAAAAACAGCAAGCGCGCACGCTGTTCCACCCGTGGCGACGCCAACGGGTTGCCATCAAACAGCCAGGTAACAACCTCGGCCAATGATCTGTCTAGAACGGTTTTCATAGCCGTAGTCTAGAGCAATTCCGATCCAACATGAATCGCCCAAAAGCCCTGGGCGATTCTAAGTGCCAAGATCGTTGATGGGAAAAATTGCTCTATTCTTAAGCATCGGAGCACTTCCTATTCGGAAATGCTCTAGCCGGAAATCAGAGGGCTAATCAGCCGACGGGGGAAACAGCCGGCACCGTCAGCAAGGCAAACAGCGCCTCGGGGTCATCGGCACCGCGCAATTTCTCGCAAACGGCATCGTCGCGCAGCAGCCGGGAAATTCGGGCCAAAGCCTTCAGATGATCGGCGCCGGCGGATTCAGGCGCGAGAAGAAGGAAGATCAAGTCGACGGGCTGTTCGTCGATGGCATCGAAATCAATCGGCTTGGGCAGGCGCGCGAACAGACCATGCAAGCGCTCCAACTCCTGCATTTTGCCATGCGGGATGGCGATACCCCGGCCAATGCCCGTGGTGCCCAGCTTTTCCCGTTGCAACAAAACGTCAAAGATCACCCGTTCATGCAACCCGGTCAACGACGCGGCTTGCTGGGACAGCTCCTGCAGAGCTTGTTTTTTGCTGCTGGCCTTGAGGTTGGCGACAACCCCGTCCTGTGCCAGCAATTCAACCATCTCCATTGGCCGTAGTCCCTATTTCGCCTAGCTTTCCACGGCACCGTCGGCCACATCGCCGTCGGCCACCAGGTCAATCCAGCCAATATGGCCATCCGGGCGTCGGTAAACCACATTCAGGTGGCCATTACCACTGTTACGGAACATCAACACCGGCAACTCCGCCAAATCCATTTGCATCACCGCCTCGCCCACGCTGCGGCGATGAATTTCCGCGCTGTGCTCGGCCACGATAACCGGCTGAAACTCCTCGGGCGCTTCTTCCATTTCCGATTCCGGCGCCAAAACATAATTCTGTGCCGTAAAGCTATCGGGCGCTGGACGGTCATGGCCATGATGATCACGCAGCCGCCGCTTATAACGGCGCAGGCGCTTTTCCAAGCGCTCCGCCGCCTGGTCAAAGGCCTGGTAAATTTCGGCTGCCTCGGCGCTGGCCTGGGCGTTCATACCCTGCCCAACATGCACCGCGCAATCGGCGCGATAGCCCGCGCCTTCCTTGGAGAACACAACATGGGCATCCAGAATATTGGAAAAATATTTGGCTACGCCGCTTTGTAGCCGTTCATCGACATGGCTGCGCAAGGCATCACCCACGTCGAGCTGCTTGCCTGAAACTAGGATTTGCATGACGTTTTACTTTAGCTGGTTTTGGGTCAAATTTGTCAACTGATATTGCCGTTGACGCTATTTCCTTTTACCACCGCACCACAACAACGAATGCTACAAAAAGATCGGGCCCGGCAACAAAGAGCCGGGAACATAGTGCCGCCATGATGGCCTGTCAACCTACCGCGCGCGCTTCCATTTTCTTGACCCTGCGGCGCTGTACGGATGAGGGAATGCCCATGCCATCGCGGTACTTGGCCACGGTGCGCCGCGCTATATCAACGCCCGATTCGCGCAGAATATCCACCAGCTTGTCGTCGGACAGAACGTTGCTCTCGGTTTCATTGTCAATCAGCCCGCGCAGGCGATTGCGCACCGCCTCCGAAGAGTGATTGTCACCGCCGTCGGCGGCAGCCAAGGCGGAGGTGAAGAAGTATTTCAATTCAAACACCCCCCTGGGTGTCGCCACGTATTTGTTCGACGTAACCCGCGAGACGGTGCTTTCGTGGATGCCCACGACCTCGGCGATAGCGCGCAGGTTCAGAGGGCGTAGATCCTGCACCCCATTGGCCAGGAAAGCATCCTGCTGGCGCACCAGTTCCGAGGACACCGACAAAATCGTCCGGGCGCGTTGATCCAAGGCCTTGATCAACCAGTTGGCCGAGTGCAGGCATTCGGAAATGTAGGCCTTGTCTTCCTTGCGCCGGGCCGCATCGTTCACTTCGGCATAATATTTTCGATTGACCAAAAGGCGGGGCAGGTTGTCACTGTTCAGCTCGACATTCCAACCGCCATCGGCCTTCTCCGTAATGAAAACATCCGGCACCACCGGGGCGGCGGTATCGTAGTCAAATGCCAAACCCGGTTTCGGATTGAGCGCCTTTAACTCGGCGATCATATCTTCGGCATCTTCGCCGCTAACTTCGCAGACCTCGCAAATTTTCGGGACATCCATGGCGGCGAGGAGATGCAAATTTTCCACCAGGCTTTGCATGGCCGGGTCGTAGCGGTTTTTCTCCATCAGTTGCAGGGCCAGACATTCGCTTAGGTTACGGGCGAAAACACCCGCCGGGTCCAGGCGCTGCATCTGTTTCAAGACTTCATCGACCAGTAATTCCTCGCAGCCCAAGCGGTCGGCGATGAAGGCGGTATCCTCGCTTAAATAGCCTGCTTCATCCAAATGCTCGATCAGATCGCCGCCGACCAAACGCAACACGGGCTCCTGCAACAACACGTTCATCTGCTCCAACAGATGGTCTTTCAGGCTGATTTCGGTGCTCAAAACCTGTTCCAGGGTGACCGTACTAGATTCACCGCCACCCATGCCGGATCCGGCCCCAGACCAGTCGCCGACCTCGTAGCCTTCGCCGGCAGCGCCGCGATCATCTGTGTTCGGCCGGTCCGCCACGCTGTCGTTGTCATAGGTATTGGTATAGTCCGCATCCAACGCCCCGTCGGCGCCATCCAGGCTGTTGGTGCCGGGCAGATCCCCATCGTCCAGTTCCACCGCCGCGACATCGCCGACGGTGCCGTCATCGGCAATCCCATCGCTGGTTGCCACGGCCTCACCCAGAGTATCGATCTGAGGATCCGCCGTCAGATTGCCGTCATCAATCGCCGTTACTTCGCTAACACCATCCTGATCGGCGCGCTCAAGAATCGGATTTCGCTCCAACTCCTGCTCCACGTATTGGCTTAATTCCAGGTTCGTCAATTGCAACAGGCGAATGGCCTGCTGCAATTGCGGAGTCATGACCAGCGCCTGCGTCTGACGAATATCCAGTCTTGGACCCATGGCCATACAGAGAAACCTTACAGAGAAAAGCGCTCGCCGAGATACACACGGCGCACGTCATCATGGTCAACCACATCCTCCGGCGGCCCGGAGGTAAGAACCCGGCCCTCGTGCAGAATGTAGGCACGGTCGATAATATCCAGGGTCTCGCGCACGTTGTGGTCGGTGATCAGCACACCAACGCCACGGTCCTTGAGATGCGAGACCAGATCCCTGATTTCCCCCAATGCGATCGGATCAATGCCCGCCAACGGCTCGTCCAGCAAAATAAAGCCGGGGTGCGAGGCCAGGGCGCGGGCGATCTCCACCCGCCGCCGTTCGCCACCGCTGAGCGCAATGGACGGCGTGCGGCGCAGATGAGAGATCGAAAATTCCGCCAGCAAGCCTTCCAACATAGCCTCGCGCCGCTCGCGGTCCGCCTCGACCACTTCCAGGGCGGCGCGAATATTATTTTCCACCGACAGGCCGCGGAAAATGGAGGCTTCCTGCGGTAGATATCCCACGCCCAGGCGAGCCCGGCGATACATGGGCAATTCGGTCACATCCTGGCCATCCAGAAAAATTGAACCGCTATCCGGCGTCAGCAGGCCAGTAATCATATAGAAACAGGTGGTCTTGCCGGCACCGTTGGGTCCCAACAGGCCAACGGCTTCCCCACGCTGCACCACCAGCGAGACGTCGCGGACCACCGGGCGTTTGCGAAATCTCTTGCCGATTTTTTCCGCGCGCAGGCCCTGACGCTCGGCCACCAGACGTGGCTGATCATCGCCAACCATTGTCGGTGTTTTCGGCGTTGTCGGTTGGCCGCCGGCGCTGGAATTGCCCTCGGGCTGCATATTGTCGTGTCCATTGTCACTGGTCATTTGTTTGCCTTTACTGACGTAACAGAACAGGGTTACCGATCACTTACCTTCGCATTCAGAAATTATTCACATCGCTGTTTTAGGGCCACTAACGGCCCTTTTTCCGGTTATTTAGCCCCTTTGCCGCCGCGTTTTGGCGGCACGAAGCGGCCATGCACCCGCCCACCGCTAATTTGGCTTTGCCCGGTGGCCATATTCATCACCAATTTGTTGCCCCGCAGCACGTTCTGACCACGGGTTAGAACCACTGTACCGGTCAAGGTCAGGCGCTGATCCGCGACTTCATAGATGCCGATATCACCCTGGGCCGTCTCCGCTGGTGACGAGACAAAGACCTTATCAATGGCATCAATGCGTATGATGGTGCCGCTGCCGCCCCCGCTTGCGGCGGAATCAGCGGGCCGGTACCAGACCTTCAGTTGTTCCGCGCGCAACTTGATGCGCCCCTGAACCGCGATCACATTGCCGGAAAAAACCGCAAGGTTCTTGTCCTGCTGGACCTCCAGGTTGTCGGCATTGATATCAATGGGCTGATCCGCGTCCGAGGTTACAGGCTGGCTTTGCCCCTGCGCCATGCCGGTGATGGCGATTAGTATGAACGCGGATAATATCAGGGCCGGCAACATCAAGGCTGGCAACATCAAGGCCGGCTGGGCCCAATTGACCGCCGTCTGGCTTTTGACCGGAATTCCGCCTTGCTCCGTCATGGCCTATCCCTTGCCCTGTGCCATTATGTGCATCTTGACATTACCCCTGAAAAACAGCCGTTGGCCGAAATCCTCAACCTCCATCCGGTCCGCCCGCAAGGTGCCGAAAGGACCCTGGCCGCGTACCGGCCGATCGGACGACGCCTGCCCGGTGTTAAGGTCGATTTCCGCGATTTCCGCATTGAACTCATAGCCCTGGTCGGAAAACAGGTTGATCCCGCCCTGCAAACGCAAATGCTGGCGCTGCTGATGATAGACGCCGGTGTCCGCCATAACGGTAAACCAGCGGCCATCGGCCATGGACATATCCGCCTGCAGCCGCGTCAGGCTGATTTGGCGCTGATCCTGCAGATTCTGGGTGGCCTGGTCGGCGGTCACCACAAAAGGCCGGTTGCGGGCGTCGGTACCCAGATAACGGGGCCGCAGCATGGTCAACTCGGTCGCATTGCCATCTTCGCTGGAGACATAGGAAAGATGAAAGCCCGTGGCATCGCGAAACTCGTTGGGCCAGATCACCACGGCGACCACCAGACCAAACGCCAGCAGGGGCAGCAGCAGTTTCATCATCCCGACGAAACGGCTGTATTGCGGCGAGACCCGCACCTGGCGGCGGTCCGGGTCGAACTGAAAACGCCGCGCCGGCGCCCCGTTATCCCCAGTGTTTTCCCGTGGGCCGTCTGCCGCAATATTTTGCGTCGGTTCCATTAGGCTATGCCGGCGCGCAGAATGTCGTGCACATGCAGGATTCCAACCGGGATGTTGCCTGCCCCGCCATCTGTTAGGCGGCCGTTTTCGGTGACAAACAGACAGGTGATCTGGTTGGCATTCATGAAGCCCAGGGCCTCGGCCGCCAAGGCCCCGGCACGAATCGTCTTGGGCGTGGACGTCATCACTTCGCCCACCACCTTGCGCATCAGGCCGTCATCCATATGACGGCTCAAATCGCCATCGGTGACAATACCGATCAGCGCACCGGCGCCATCCACCACGCCGACGCAGCCAAAACGCTTCTCGGTCATGGTCAAAATTGCCGCCGACATGGCTGTTTCCGCCTGGCATAACGGCAGTTCGCCGCCCTGATGCATCAGATCATCAACCCGGACGAATTCCCGGCCGAGACGGCCGCCAGGATGCAATACCTGGAATTGATCGGGGGAAAAGCCGCGCTGGTCCATCATGGCGACGGCCAGGGCATCGCCCAGGCCCAGCATCATGGTGGTTGATGTCGTCGGCGCCAGGCCCATCGGGCAGGCTTCCGCCATGGCTGGAAGAACCAATGCCACATCCGCCGCCGAGGCAAGGGTGGAGGGCGCCTTGCCGACCATGGCCAAAAGCGGGATGCCACGGAACTTGGCATAGGCCACCAAATCGTTCAGTTCCGCCGTCTCGCCGGAATTGGACAGCGCCAAGACACCATCGTCCCGGCCGATCATGCCCAGATCCCCATGACTGGCCTCACCGGGATGAACGTAATGCGCCGGCGTGCCCGTGGAGGCCAGGGTGGCGGCTATCTTGTGCCCGATATGACCGCTTTTTCCCATGCCGCTGACGACCAGCTTGCCACTGATTTGCGACAACAGATCCACGGCGGCATCAAACTTTTCATCCAGCCCATCGGCCAGCAGGCCAAGGCCCTCCGCCTCCAGACGCAAAACCCGCGCCGCCGCCGTGCGAACACTGCTATTTTCCGTCGTCAATGCATCGTCCCGGGTTTTTGCGGACACCGATCAAGCCTTTGATAATAAAATACTTTAACGAACATACACCTAATCATACACGAGCGGCGCAATTTCCCATGCGAAAATCGTGCCAACTTTCGAAATAATTCAGTGTCAGTAATAAGATAAGAGCGGTCAAACACGCAAACAACACGCAAATAACCTGCGGGCAATAACGGGCAGGCCCATTCGGCCCGGCGACCCGACAGCGTTCCTAGTGCGAGAAAATATCCGTTTCGGACCAGCCCGCCAGGTCCAATTCCGCCCGCGTGGGCAAATAATCAAAGCTGGCCTGGGCCAGATGACCGCGGCCTTCGCGGGCCAGCATATCCTGCAAAACGCCATGCAGGCGGTGCAGGTGCAACACATCGTTGGCGGCATAGTCCAATTGCTGGGACGAGAGATCGCTTGCCCCCCAATCGGAGCTTTGCTGCTGCTTCGACAAATCAACGCCGAGGAGCTCCCGGCAGAGGTCTTTCAGGCCGTGGCGGTCGGTATAGGTCCGCACCAGCTTCGAGGCGATCTTGGTACAATAAATCGGCGTGCAGTCGATGCCCAGATAGCGTTTGATCATGGCCACGTCGAATCGGGCATAGTGAAACAGTTTGGTCACGCCGGGATCGGCCAGCATGGCGCAGAGATTAGGCGCCTGATAGACGCCTTTGGCGAATTGCACCAGATGGCAGTCACCGTCGCCTCCCGATAATTGGATCAGACAGAGGCGGTCACGGTGGGGATCGAGACCCATGGTTTCCGAATCGACGGCCACCATGCTACCGAACGACAAACCGTCGGGAAGATCGCCCTTGTGAAGATGATTGGCCATTGTCTGATGTTGCCCCATTTTGGCGAACTGGTTTGGCGGATTGGTTTGGCGGATTAATTCGGCGGGCCCGGCAGTTGGCCCAATTTTTTGCTGCCATTCCCCGCACCCCAATATGGAGCATAAAAGGGAATGGTGCCCAGGAGAAGACTCGAACTTCCACGGGGTTACCCCCACTAGCACCTGAAGCTAGCGCGTCTGCCAATTCCGCCACCTGGGCCTCAGGGCGGCATCGATACTGCCCAGGCCCCCTGTTGTCAAGGCGGCTATGCCCATTCGGGCTTTAAAAAGTTGTGGGCCAGGTTGCCAGGCGATGTTTTCCAATGCCACCCGTTGGCCGGCGCCGGTGAACCTCCAGCATGCGGGCCAACCAATCGCGGGTTTCACGCGGATCAAGCACGGTCTGGGCCCGGTAGCAGGCCGCCAAATCATAGCCGGAACTATCCTGCATGACCTTGGCCATCAGCTCGCGATAGCGCTCCGGTTCGTCTTCCTCACGCACCCGGTAAACCACATTGATGGCCGCGTTGGGGTCCATGAAGGAAATATCGGCGCTTACCCAGGCCGCCATATGGTCACAGACACCGGCACCCATGTTGAGGTGCGCCTGACCGTAACTCTTGCGCACGATTACCGACAGTTTCGGCACCGTGGCCATTTGCAGGGCTTGGGTATAGTTCATGATCTTGCCCGGCAGGCGCAGTTTTTCGCCCGCCACGCCGACCAGAAAGCCCGGCGTATCAGCCAAGGTGATGAGGGGTACGTTGAAACTGTCGCAAAGTGCGATAAAGCTGATGGCCTTGTCACAGGCATCGGCATCCAGAGCCCCGCCCTTGAACTTCGGGTTCGGCGCGATGACCCCGACGCTGCGCCCGTTTAGCCGCGCCAAACCGGTGGAGATATTGCGCGCGAAGCGGTCCTTGATGGGGAAATAACTGTCCCTATCGACGATCACGCGGACCACGTCGCGCATATCGTAGACCTTGCTGCGGCTTTCGGGCACCACCGACAACAGGGCATCCTGGTCCTGGGCGGCATCGGCGGCGGGTTCAAGTTCGGGCGGCACCTCGCCGCTGTGCGAAGGCAGATAGCTGAGGAAAGACTTTATGGCATCCAATGCCGCTTCATCGCTGTCAACGGCTAGGTCCACCTGGCCGGTGACGCCGGTCTGCATGCGCCAGCCGCCCAGATCCTCGGGGTCGGGATCTTCCGAAATCGCCACCGAGGTGACGTTGGCCGAGGACACCGCCATCACCGCGCCTTTTCGCATGACCACGAAATCAGAGGTCGCGGCCCGCCAGGTGCCGCCGCCATAACTCTGCCCCAACACGGCGGCGGCTCTGGGAATTTGCCGGTCATGGCTAAGATCGAAATATTCGCCGGTTTTATGGATTCCCGCCGCGCCCATGATATCGGGAATGCGGCCGCCGGAGCATTCGCAGAGCATGATCAAGGGCAAGCCGTTTTCGATCGCGGTTTGCCGGCTGTGGACCATTTTCAGGCCGGCAATTTCCGCACTTGATGCACCCATGGAGGTAAAATCCGCAGCATTGACCACCGCCAACCTGCCATTGATGGTACCGGTACCGTCAACACTGCCGTCACCAGGCGCGCGGTCATGGTCTTCCTCTCGGGCAGGCAGGGCCAGCAGGCCCTGCTCCGTGAACGAGCCCGCATCGAACAAATAAGAGATCCGCTGCCGCACGTTCAAAACACCGGCATCGCGGAATTCCCGCAGGCGCCGGGGTGAGCCCATGGCCAGCGCTTTTTCCCGCCGCGCCGCCAATTCACGCAATTGCTCTTCCATCGCCATGCATATTCTCCACGCCAGACTGAATTTACCAATAACGTTATAGCATGGGCGACGGAAGCCAAACTGGGATGGCGCAATTTGGACAAGATCTCTATGATGCGGCCCACGAGAGTTGGACAACACAGTCAAAGTGACACGGGTAAAGCGACATGGGTAAAGTAACGGTCATCGGCGGCGCCGGGTTTTTAGGGCGCTATCTGGTCAAGCGGCTGGCGCAACAGGGATTGCAGGTCCGCGTCGCGGTGCGGGATCCCGAAGCAGCCAGTTTCCTTAAGCCCATGGGCGATGTCGGTCAGGTACAGCCGATCCAGGCCAATATCCGCAACCAAGCCTCGATCGCGCGCGCCGTCGCCGGTGCCGACGTGGTCATCAACCTGGCCGGCGTGATGTTTCCCGGCGGTGCGCAAAGTTTCCAGGCGGTACATGTTGATGGCGCCGAGACGGTGGCGCGCGCCGCCGCCGCAGCCGGCGTCGGCCGCCTGATCCACATTTCCGCCATTGGTGCCGATGCGGAGGCTGATAGTAAATATGCCCGCAGCAAGGCAACCGGCGAGGCCATGGTAAGGGCGGCCTATCCCGACGCCAGCATCGTTCGACCATCAACAATTTTCGGCGCGGAGGATCACTTTTTCAACTTGTTCGCCCGGCTGGCGACGCTGACCCCCGTAATGCCGCTGCTGGGCGGCGGCAACCGCTGTATGCAGCCGGTTTATGTGGGCGATGTGGCACAGGCCATTGCTGTCCTGGCGAGGGACGAGGCGCCCGCGGGCGGTACCTACGAGTTGGGCGGCCCCCAGGTTTTGAGCATGACCGAAATGATCGCCATGGTTTGCGAGCAGACCGGGCGCGACCGTCTGATGGTCTGGTATCCGTTCGCCCTGGCCAAGTTCTACGCCTTCTTCCTGCAATTGCTGCCCTGGCGGATCTTGACCATGGACCAGGTGGAAATGTTGAAGGTGGATAATGTCGCCAGTGGCGAACTGCCGGGCTTGGATGATTTAGGCGTGGCGCCCACCGCCTTGAACGCAGTGCTGCCGCGTTATCTGTACCGTTACCGCAAGGCCGGGCGCCTGCCCTCGACCGAGCAGGTCTAATCTTTCACCGGCGGCTCCAACTCGATTCCCAGGTGGTCCCGCAGGGCCTGGTAATAGTCAGGGTCGTCCAAGGCGCCCAGGGCGATGAAGTCTTCATCCTTCATGGCCGCACGGCGCGCCATTATTTCACTACCGAAACCAACTGGATAGCGCAGTTGCGGCTGCTCGGCCGATAACGCCTCGGCGATCACCTCGGCCACCGTTTCGGCGGGCGTCGCATTGGCGATACCTATATTGAAGAATCTGCCATTGCGCCGCATAGCCGATTTGTAAGGCGAAGCACGGTCATAGTGGACCGGCGTATTTTCAAAGATCGCCGAGGCGATGACGCCCGGCTCGATAATTGCCACGCGGATGCCCAGGGGCGCGACCTCCTGGGCCAACGCTTCGGAAAATGCCTCCATGGCGAATTTCGAGGCGCAATAGGCGCCTTGATTGGCCCAGGCAAGGCGTCCCACCAATGATGAAATATTGACGATGGCACCGCGCCCATGCGCGCACATGCTGGGTAGAACGGCCTGGGTCAGCTTGACCGGGCCCCAGTAATTGGCCTCGAACATGGCCCTGTGTTCATCCTCCGGGTAGGTTTCGATGGGCGATGACGAGGACAAACCGGCATTGTTGACCAGAACATCGATCCGTCCTTCTGCCGCGATGATCCGCTGCACACAGGACAGCATGGATTGATTGTCCGAGACGTCCAGGGTTTCGATCACCAGCGGCAGATTTTCCGCCGCCGCCCTCTCACGTAACGGTCCGGCCTTGGCAGCATTGCGCATGCTGGCATAGACCTTGTAGCCCAGGCGCGCCAGATGCAACGCCGTGGCATGGCCGATGCCGGTGGAGGTGCCGGTAATCAGGCAGATTTCCATGCTCCATGCTCCTTCGCTTTGTCAGGCGTAAAGCCAATATAGCAGCCCTGCGCCGAGAGCCAGACGATAGATCACGAACGGCGTATAAGAGGCATGGCGCAGCCAGCGCATCATCAGGGCCACCGCCAACAACGCCGTCAGAAAGGCCAAAGCGGCGGCAACAAGTGCATCCAGGCCCAGGCTCAGCTGTCCGCCTTGCACCACCCCAAAGCCGGCATAGCCGGCCGCCGCCAGAATTATCGGCATCGACAACAGTAACGAGATCCGTGCCGCGTCGACCCGCTCGAAACCCAGGGCCCGCGCCGCCGTGATGGTGATGCCGGAACGCGAGGTGCCGGGGATCAACGCCAGGATCTGGGCCAGGCCGATCAGCAGAACGGCGGCAAATCCCAGTTGCTCCATGCTGTTGATCCGCAGACAGGTTCGGTCCACGGCCCACAGCAACAAACCGAACAATACGGTGGTCCAGGCAATAATCAGGGGTGAGCGGAGAACTTCCATGAATCCCTGGCTGGCCAAAAGGTAACCGGCCGCCAATGCGGGCAAGGTGCCGGCCATGACCAACAAGAACAGCCTGGCGCCCGCATCGGGGCGTCCCAGCAACAGGGATAGCAGGCCCATGGCCATAACCGCCACGTCCTTGCGGAAATACAGCATGACCGCGCCCAAGGTCCCCAGATGTACGGCGATATCGATGGTTGGTCCCTGGTCGGGCCAATCGCCGGCCAAGGGTACCAGGATCAAATGGGCCGAAGACGAGATCGGCAAAAACTCGGTCAGGCCCTGGACCATGGCAACAACGATCAAGTGCAGCAAACTCACATAAAACTCCAGTCCCGCCCCATTTATATCCGCTGATTCGCGACCCGCACACAGTGCCACACCGCGCCTGCTTTTACATCAAGCGCTGGTTCCGGATAGCCTCGCCGCCTGACCCGGCCTAAAAGAGTGATATGAGACATTCAATGACAGAGCGCTTGGCTGGCCTGGACTGGCAGCAAATCGCGGCGCGGATAGAAAGCGGCGGCTACGCCCGGACCGCGCCGCTGCTGGGTGCCGACGAGTGTGCCGGATTGGTCGACCTCTATGGCGAAGATCAGAATTTTCGCAATACCATCGAGATGGCCCGCCATCGTTTTGGCGAGGGCCAATACCGCTATTTTGACAATCCATTGCCTGATCCGGTCGCCGAACTGCGGCAGGGGCTTTATCGCCATCTAGCCCCCATTGCCAACGAAATGGCCGCCAATTTGCCCGGTGATAGGCATTATCCGCCCACGTTGGCGGCCTATCGCAAGATTTGCCACGCGGCGGGTCAGACAAAACCGACGCCGCTGCTGCTGCGTTACGAGGCGGGCGGCTACAATCGCCTGCATCAGGATCTTTACGGCGGCGAGCTGTTTCCCCTACAGGCGGTCATCCTGTTGAGCCGGCCCGGTATCGATTTCACCGGCGGCGAGTTCTTGTTGGTGGAGCAACAGCCCCGCGCCCAATCCATTGGCCAGGCAGTCACGCCCGAACAAGGCGAAATGGTGATCTTTCCGGTCCGCGAACGACCAATTCAAGGTAAGCGCGGCTATTTCCGCGCGCCCATGCGCCATGGCGTCAGCCGCCTGCACACCGGCCGGCGCTTTACCCTGGGCATAATTTTCCACGACGCGGAATAGGCCGGAAGAGACGAAGCGAAAGGCCGCATACCCTAAAAAAGGGCCCCATCCCATGAGCACGAGGCACGGCTAGCCGCCCAGACAGAGGGCGGTATCATGCCGCTGCGCTGGCGGCTATACTCAAGACGGAGCCTGATCCCGCGCGGCAATGGAGAAAGCAGCAATGGCAGAACCTACCGTATTGGAAATATTCACCGATTACGTTTGACCGTGGTGTTATCTCAGTACCGGGCGTATTGAAAAACTGAAGCGGAATTTCAACATTGAAGCGAAGTGGGTGCATTTTCCCCTGCATCCCGAAACGCCCCAGGAAGGCCGCAGCCTGGAAGACTTGTTCGCGGGCCGGGGCGTCGATCTGGATGGCATGTATACCCGCATGAAAGGCCTGATGGACGAAGAAGATCTGCCCTATAGCCACCGTACCCACACCTACAACAGCCGCCTGGCCCAGGAGCTGGGCAAATGGGCCGATACCCAACCGGGGGGCGAGGCCATTCATGACGCCCTGTATCGGGCTTATTTTGTCGATGGCGTGAACGTCGGCGATGTGGAAGCATTGTTGAAAGTGGCGGCGGCGGTCGGTCTGGACGTCGAGGCCGCGCGGGAGGTTCTTGAATCCCGCAGCTTCTCGGATGCGGTGGACGAGGATTGGGCGAAATCCCGGCAATATGGCGTCACCGGCGTACCCACCTTCGTCGCCGGGCGGCAGGGCGTGGTCGGGGCGCAGCCCTACGAGGCCCTGGAACAGTTGTTGGAGCAGGCCGGGGTCGAGCGGAAAGGTTAACCGACGCCGGCGCCTTTCCGGCGCCCCTTCAATGCACGGAATCGTCGCCGTGCGGTGCCGTCGGTTGCGCATCCGCCGCGACCCAGAGACCGGTTTGCGTAAAGCCGGGTTCGGCCAGGCGGATCATGGTTTCGGCAACATGTTCGGGTGGGGGCAGATGATCCGGGTTTTCGCCGGGAAAAGCAGCCGCCCGCATGTCGGACCGGGTTGGGCCGGGATTGACGATATTGACCCGCACGGCTGTGTTGTGGGTCTCCTTGGCATAGATCTGGGCAATGGCATCCAGCGCCGCCTTGGTCGAGGCGTACAGCGCCCAATAGGGCGGCAAGGACTGCGCCGCGCCCGAGCTGAGAAAGATCGCCCGGCCGGCATCGGACTGCCGTAATAGGGCATCCATGGAACGGATCAGACGATAGTTGGCGGTGACATTCAAATCGTAGGCGCGCTGCCAGACGTCGGGGCGGATATGGCCCACCGGCGACAGATCTCCCAGAATAGCGGCGCTGCCAACCAGAATGTCCAGCTTGCCCCAGCGTTTAAAGATCTGCCCGCCTAAATCATCGATGGCGCCAAAATCGCCCAGGTCCATGGGCACCAGCGTGGCGCTGCCGCCCTTCGACCTGATGTCGTCGTCCACTTCCTCCAGCGCGCCGGTGGTCCGCGCCACCAGGATGACATGAGCGCCTTCGGCGGCGTAGGCCTTGGCGACGGCGGCGCCGATCCCGCGGGAAGCCCCCGTGATCAGGGCGAGACGGTCTTTCAAACGCTGGCTCATCGCCCTACCCCGCCCATTCCGCCGGCCCTTCAACCATGTTCGGCCAACAGCGACAATTGCGCCGGCGACCGGCCCTGCGCCAGATCAACCAACGACACGGGATACTCGTCGGTAAAGCAGGCATCGCAATATTGCGGCTGCTCACCATCACGGTCCACCCCGCCCACTGCCTGGTACAAGCCATTGATGGAGATAAAGGCCAGGCTGTCGACGCCGATTTGCCGCGCCATGGTTGCTACATCCATGTTGGCGGCCATCAACTCTTCCCGGCTGGGTGTATCGACGCCGTAATAGCAGGGATTGGCCGTGGGCGGCGAGGCAATACGCATGTGCACCTCGGTGGCACCGGCGTCGCGGACCATCTGCACGATCTTTTTCGAGGTGGTGCCGCGCACGATCGAATCATCCACCAGCACCACACGCCGGCCCTCGATTTCCGCCCGATTGGCGTTGTGCTTTAATTTGACGCCGAAGTTGCGGATGTTCTGGGACGGCTCAATAAAGGTTCGGCCCACATAATGGTTACGGATAATACCCAATTCGAAGGGCACGCCGGCCTCTTCGGCATAGCCAATGGCGGCGGGCGTACCGGAATCCGGCACCGGGATGACCACGTCCGCCGGCACGGTGCTTTCCTTGGCCAGCGCCGCGCCAATGGCCTTGCGCACGGAATAGATGGAGCGGCCCTGGGAGATGCTGTCGGGTCTGGAAAAATAGACATACTCGAATATGCAGGGCCGTGACTTGGCGGGCGGAAATGGCATCAGGCTTTCAATGCCCTGGTGGCTGCAAATAATCACTTCGCCCGGCGCTACCTCGCGCACCAGTTCGGCGCCGATGATATCCAGGGCGCAACTTTCCGACACCAGGATCGGCGCCCCATCCAGCTGGCCCAACAGCAACGGACGCACGCCCATGGGATCGCGCACGCCGATCAACCGATCCTCGGTCATGGCAACCAGGCTGTAGGCGCCGACCACGGATTTCAAGGCATCAATGATGCGATCGATCAGGTCATGATAGCTCGAGGTGGCGATCAGGTGGATGATCACCTCCGTATCCATGGTCGATTGAAAGATACAGCCGCGCTTGACCAGTTCGCTGCGCAAGGTGCCGGCGTTGGTCAGATTGCCGTTATGGCCGATGGCGAAGCCGCCTGTTTGCAATTCCGCGAACAGCGGCTGGACGTTGCGCAACACGGTATCGCCCGTGGTGGCATAGCGGTTATGCCCCAGGGCCACGTCGCCCGGCAGCCGGCTGATCACCGCTTCCGAGTTGAAGTTATCGCCCACATGGCCCAGGCTGCGGTGGGAATAGAATTGGCCGGCATCGTGGGTGACGATGCCGGCGGCTTCCTGGCCCCGGTGTTGCAGGGCATGCAGGCCCAGCACCGTGTGGGCGGCGGCATCGCTGCTGCCGAAAATGCCAAAGACGCCGCATTCTTCGTGGAACTTGTCGCCATCTGCTGCAGGATGGGCGAATGGATGTGTGGTCAGATCCAAGGCAAGTTCCTTTGTGCGAACACCTGTGCGAACGCCGTCATCTTGATCGAAATCTTCTGGGGAGCGCTGGGTCAATTGTCCGTCCGGTTCTGGATAAGGCGGTTCATATCGTCGCGCGAGCCCGATGTATAACCGCTTTCGCGCTGTTTGTCAGCGTCGCTATTTGGGCTTTTATTCGCGCCGCCGATGGCACCTTTCAGCTGTTCCGCCGAACGGCCCGCGTTGATGGCATTGTCGAGAATAGAATCCAGGTTCTGGCCGCCGCCCCTGCCCAGATCGCCGATCCCGGCAAGACCGTCGCGGACATTTTCAGGCGCCAGGCCCGCCAGCATTTGGGCGCTGTATTCGATGGCCGGCATGGCCCGTGCCTGGCGCAGCCAATCGGGCTGGTCCTTGGCCGGCAGGAATTGCAACAAAACTATGTAAGCCAGGGCAATCACCGCGGCACCACGCAATAAACCAAACAAGAAACCGAGAGAACGGTCCAGAACGCCAATTTCACTGCGCTGTACCCGACGGGATATGGCCGACGATAGGAACGAAGCCGCGGTCAGCACGGCGACAAAGACAACCACCGTCGTGATGCTGCCGGCGATCAAGGGCTGGTCCACATACTTCTGCACCATGGGCTGCACATAGGGGAACAGTCCGATCGTGGCGACGGTCGCAACAATCCAGCCGCCTATGGACAGCACTTCCTTGACAAATCCGCGGCCCAGCGCCAGCAGGCCCGAGACCAGCAGGAGAATCAGGACCACCAGATCCGTCACATTTATGGGTAAATCGCTTAACATGGCGGTTCTATACGGCCTTCACCCCATGGGTGGCAAACAGTTCCACCAATTCCGGCAGCCGGCTGATTTCGCTAATCGCCAGAGGGCTCTTGCGCTGTTTGCGGGCGGGCGGCGCCAGGGCCCGGGTGAAACCCAATTTGGCTGCTTCCTTCATGCGCAGTTCCGCCTGCGCGACGGGGCGAACCTCGCCTGACAGACTGATTTCTCCGAACAAAACCGCCTCTTGCGGCACCGGCACTTCCATCAACGATGACACCAATGCGGCGGCCACGGCAAGATCGGCCGCCGGTTCATTGATGCGCAAACCGCCCGCCACATTCAAATAGACGTCATGGCCAGCCATGCCCAGGCCACAGCGGGCATCAAGCACCGCCAGCACCATGGCCAGGCGGTTGCCATCCCAGCCCACCACCGTGCGCCGTGGATTGCCGGGGGGCGAGGGCGCGACCAGGGCCTGAATTTCCACCAATACCGGGCGGCTGCCCTCCAGGCCGGCGAATACGGCGCTGCCCGAAATATCGCCCGCTTCGCCACGATTGGCCAGAAACAAGGCAGAGGGATTACTCACTTCCATCAGGCCGGCATCGCTCATCTCGAACACACCGATTTCGTCCGTCGGGCCATAACGGTTCTTAACGGCGCGCAGGATGCGGAATTGATGGCCGCGTTCGCCCTCGAAATACAACACGCAGTCGACCATGTGCTCCAACACCCGTGGCCCGGCGATCTGGCCATCTTTGGTCACATGGCCCACCAGCAGCAGGCAGATTTCCTTGCGTTTGGCGGCTCGGATCAATTCCTGGGCCGAGGTACGAACCTGGCTGACAGTGCCGGGAGCAGATTCAATGCTGTCGACGTACATGGTCTGGATCGAGTCTATAACCACCACCTTGGGGCTATCCGGGCTATCCATGGTGGCGACAATATCGCGCACCGAGGTCGCCGCCGCCAGATCCAGCGGCGCGCCCTCCAGGCCAAGACGCCGTGCCCGCATACGCACCTGGGCCGGTGCTTCCTCGCCCGAGATATAGGCACAGGCGACACCCTGTTGGGCCAGACGGGCGACCACTTGCAACAGAATGGTGGATTTGCCGATACCCGGATCGCCGCCAATCAGAATGGCCGAACCCGGCACCAGGCCGCCGCCGCAAACCCGGTCGAACTCGCCCAAACCAGAAACGGTACGCGGGCCTTCCATTTCACCATGCTGGTTCAGTTTGCGAAAATCCAGCACCCGGCCCCTGGTCCGGCCCCGGCCCGTACTTTCCAAGCCCTTTGGCGGGGCTTCCCGCGCGGCTTCCTCCGATATGGAGTTCCATTCACCGCAGGCCGAACAACGCCCGGACCATTTGCCATGCGCCGCGCCACAGCTTTGACAGACAAAAATTTCAGCTGTCTTGGCCACCTAACACCTACACCCAGAGCAATTTTCAATTAACCGAAACCGCCCATGACTTAGTTGGTGCGGTCCAAGTAATTGGTTCAATTGCTCTTCTCTTAAGAGTCTGAGCATGTTTTGAAAAACCATGCTCTAGGTTACTTCCAGGGCGAAGGGACCGTCTTCGCGCCCGTGGATGAATTGATCCACGAAGTCATTGCCGCAATTATCGATCTCATCGACCCCGCCGGCCCAGATGATCTTGCCGCCATACAACATGGCTACCCGGTCGGCGATGGTTCGGGCGGACGACATATCATGGCTGATGGTCAGGGTGGTCGCGCCCAGATCCTGCACGCACTCGGTAATCAGATTGTTGATGATATCGCCCATGATCGGATCCAGCCCGGTCGTTGGCTCGTCAAAGAAAATAATATCCGGCTCCGTGGCGATGGCGCGGGCCAGGCCAACCCGCTTGCGCATGCCGCCCGACAGACCAGCCGGATCCGCCTCGGCCATATCCTCGCCCATGCCGACCTTGGCCAGTTTGTCGATGGCGATGATGCGGGCGGCTTCACGTTCCATGCCGGCACCCTCGATCAGGCCAAAGGCAACGTTTTCCCAAACCGTCAGGGAATCGAACAGAGCAGCGGATTGAAACAGCATGCCGAATTTGGTCAAAATCCGCTCCCGCTCCGTCCCGCGCAGATCCACGGTATCCTCACCATCGATACGGATGCGGCCTTGGTCGGGATGCAGCAGGCCCAGAATACATTTCAACATCACCGATTTGCCGGTACCAGAACCGCCGATAACCACCACTGATTCGCCCTGGGATAAGGCCAGGTTCAAGCCGTTCAGCACCACTTTCGGGCCAAACGATTTGTGCACGTCGATTAATTCAAGGCGCGGTGTATCCGTCATCATTCAGGTCATCATTGCGAAAAGAAGGCCTCGGTAACGAAATAGTTCGAAATCAAAATCAGGATCAGCGAAGAAACCACCGCATCCGTCGTCGCCTTGCCCACCCCTTGGGCCCCGCCCTTGGAGTTGAAGCCATGGTAGCAGCCCATCAGGGCGATCAAAAAGCCGAACACCGCTGCCTTCACCAGGCCGGAAGTGACATCCATGGCCTCGAGAAAATCAAAAGTGTTCTTCAGATATACGGCACTGTTGAAGTCCAGGCGGTGAATACCCACCAGATAGCCGCCCATGACACCGATGATGTCGGCGATCAGCACCAGGATCGGCGTGGTGATGGTAGCGGCGACCAGACGGGGCACCACCAAATAGCGGAATGGATTGGTTTGCAGAGTGATCAGGGCGTCCAGTTGCTCGGTCACCTTCATGGTGCCCAGTTCCGCCGCAATTGCCGCGCCGACCCGGCCACCCAGCATCAGGCCCGCCAGCACCGGGCCCAGTTCGCGGGTCAAGCCCACGACGACGATATTCGGCACCGCGCTTTCCGCACCGAAACGGGCGGAGCCAAGATAAATTTGCAAGGCCAGCACCGCGCCCGTGAACAGCGCCGTCATGCCCACCACGGGCAGGGAATAATAACCGATGGTCATCATCTGCTGCAGGCACAGGCGCCAATAGAACGGCGGCGTCACCACGGCCGACAATGATCGGCCCGTGAACATGGACAAGCGCCCGACCGTGGCCAGAAAACTCAAAAATATGCGGCCCACCGCCGCCAATGGATTACTCATCTTGGATGTTTCCCGGCACCTGACCCACGTATTGCCGATGATAGCGCCGGCCCAGAGAGGTTAGAATTTCGTAGCCGATGGTACCGGCACGGGCGGCTACCTCGTCAACCGTATCACCGTCGCCGCCAATCAGATCCACCACTGCCCCCGCCCGCGCCGCCTGCATCGGCACGTCGGTGACATCCAGTGTGATTAGGTCCATGGAAACGCGCCCCACGATTGGTACCGAAACGCCGGCAAGACAGCCCATCCCCTGTCCGGATAATGAGCGCAAATAGCCATCGGCATAACCCACTGGAACCGTGGCAATGCGCCGGGGTCCCGTGGCCCGATGGGTGGCACCGTAGCCAACGCTCTGAGGGGTGTCAATTTCCCGCACTTGAATGATCTTGCCTGCCAGACGGACCACCTGCCGCATGGGGTTTGCGGCGCCAGGTGTCGGGTTGCCGCCATAGAGGGCGATGCCGGGCCGGACCAAATCGTAGTGATAGCCGGGGCCTAGGAAAATGGCGGAGGAATTGGCCAAAGAGGCCGGTCTTGCGGGCAACGTGGCGCGCAGGCGGTCAAACAATTGCCGCTGTTGTTCGTTCATTTCATGGCCGGCTTCATCGGCGCAGGCGAGATGGCTGACGACAAGCCGCAGGTCAATATTTTCCAACCGTCCCGGCGCGGCAGCCAGGGCGGCGGCGTCATCCGGGCTCAAGCCGAGGCGATTCATCCCCGTATCGAGATGCAGGGCGGCGGCGCCCGTCCAGTGTTCAAGCTGCTCCAGGGAATTCAGCACCGGCCGCAATTCATGGGCCCTGAAATCGCCTTCCGTACCCGGCAGGATGCCATTCAGTATATATATTGCTGCGTGGCCACCGAGGGTCTGGCGCAAGGCGATGCCTTCCGCCATATGGGCGACGAAGAAAGTCTTGCAGCCCGCCGCCGCCAGCACCGGCGCGACCCGGTCGGCACCCAGGCCGTAGGCATCGGCCTTGACCACGGCGGCGCATTCAGCCGGTGCCGCGCGTTGCTTCAGAATTTCATAATTTGCCGCCAGAGCGGCCAGGTCGATCTCCAGGATCGCGCCAGCCTGGAACTTAGTGACCATCGGGATAATGGCCTACCTCAAGGTTCGAAAACTTGGTGAACTCACGCTCGAACTGCAAACGCACGGTGCCGGTGGGGCCATGGCGCTGCTTGCCGATGATAACCTCGGCGACGCCGTGGATCTGATCCGCTTTTTCCAGCCATTTGGCATGGTCAGGGGTATCGGGTTCGGGCTGTTTACGCTCGTGATAATATTCTTCCCGGTAGACGAACATCACCACGTCGGCATCCTGCTCGATCGAGCCAGATTCACGCAGATCCGACAGCAAGGGCCGCTTGTCCTCCCGCGCCTCGACCTGCCTGGATAGCTGCGACAGCGCCAATACGGGGATATCCAGTTCCTTGGCCAGCGCTTTCAGGCCCTGGGTAATCTCGGATATTTCCTGCACCCGGTTTTCGCCCCGCCCGGTGCCACGCAATAACTGCAGGTAATCGACCACCACCAGGCCCAGGTCGTGCTGCCGCTTCAAGCGCCGGGCCCGCGTGCGCAGGGCCGAGACGGTCAGGGCCGGCGTATCATCGATATACAGCGGCGCCTGTTCAATGGCCTGGGAGGCGGTGACCAGCCGGGAAAACTCGTCCGAGGTTATTTCGCCGCGGCGGATTTTTTCCGAACTGATACGGGCCTGCTCGGCCAATAGACGGGTGGCCAATTGCTCGGCCGACATTTCCAGGCTGAAAAATGCCGCGACCGCGCCATCGACAACCACCTCCTGGCCGTCTTCCTGACGTTTCCGTTTGATGTGATGGGCCGCGTGAAAGGCGATATTGGCGGCCAGGGCGGATTTACCCATGGCCGGCCGGCCAGCCAGGATGATTAGATCCGAGGGATGCAAGCCGCCCAGTTTCTGGTCCAGATCCGCCAGACCGGAGGAAACCCCCATCATCTGGCCGTCCCGCTGGAAGGCCGCCGCCGCCATCTCGATGGAGGTGGCGAGGACACTGTCGAATGACATCAGCCCCCGGTCCGCCTGGCCGTGTTCGGCCAATTGGAACAGATCCTGTTCCGCCGTCTCGATCTGGTCGTTGGCCTCGACTTCCACATCCGCCTCGTAGGCGTCGTTGACCATGGCCTCGCCAATCTCGATCAAGCCGCGGCGCAGGGCCAAATCGAATATGGCGCGGCCATAATGCTGGGCGTTGATCACGCTCACGGCGGCACCGGCCAGACGGGCCAGGTATTGCGCTCCGCCCACTTCCGCCAAGGCCTCGTCCTGATCAAAGAAATACTTCAACGTCACCGGATTGGCGATCTGTCCCCGCTCAATCAATTTCAGGGCGGCGGCAAAAATGCGCTGATGGCCGGGTTCCGAGAAATGTTCCGGGCGCAGGAAATCCGTGACCCGGCTGGCGGCTTCATTGTTGACAAGGATTGCGCCTAACAGAGCCTGTTCGGCTTCCAGATTGGCGGGCGGAGTGCGGTATTCGGCGCCGGCGACCACCTGCTCTTCAAGAGACGGATCGCCAATGGTGGCCAAGACCGGATTATTTGTGCTGTCTGCGTTCATCTGAAGGCAACCTATCACGAGCCGGCCCCAGCTTCGCCCCGGCTGATGTCCCCAGGCCCGGAAAAGCTGTGGGCAACAAAATTTTTAATTCAGTGAATCACCTTGATAACTACCCCTGCGCCATGGAAACAAACGATAATTCGAGGCATTGCCAAGTGGGCCATCGTTTGGGCTATTTTTCCAGCCGGGGCTGGATATTTTCACAAATCGACTTAGGCCGCGCGCGAATCGGATCTTGCGAGCTGTCCCGGCCGCCGTCTTTCGCCATCGAGTATGTAATCGCGGGTCTCGGGCACCGCGTCGGGGTTCTTGGCCAGCTGCACCTGGAAAACCACATGCCCACCGTGGCGGAAGGCGACTTCGGCGCCGCATAGGTAGAAATCCCACATGCGCGCAAATCTCTCATCGAACAGGGCAATAACCTGATCGCGGTTGGCCTGAAAGCGCTGTCGCCAGTGACGCAGGGTCTCGGCATATTGCAGGCGGAATATCTCCACGTCGGTGATGTACAGATCAGCCTTTTCCACGGCTGCGGAAATTTCAGAAAGCGAAGGGCTGTAGCCACCGGGAAAGATGTACTTGTTGAGCCAGGGATTGGTCGCGCCAGGACCGTCGGCCCGGCCAATGGTATGCACAACGGCGATACCGTCGTCAGTCAAAAGTTCCCGCACTTTGTCGAAATACTCACGGTAATGGTTTAATCCCACATGCTCGAACATCCCGACCGAGACAATGCGTTCGAACGGCCCCTCGACTGCCCGGTAGTCCTCCAATGCGAACGAGACGAAGCCCGCCAAGCCCGCCTCAGCGGCCCGCTGGTTGGAGAGCTTATGTTGTTCTTCCGATAACGTGACGCCGTGGACCAGAACCTGCTCGTTCCGGGCCAGATACAGCCCCATGCCACCCCAACCCGAACCTATGTCGAGTACCCTTTGACCTGGCTGCAATGCCAGTTTGGCGGCCAGGTGCCGCTTTTTCCGCAGTTGCGCTGTTTCCAGATCATCTTCGGGAGATTGAAAATAGGCGCAGGAGTATTGCCGATCCGAATCCAGAAATAGATCATACAGCGCACTTGTCAGATCATAGTGATGGGCCACATTGGCGCGGGCCCGGTGTGCGGGATTGTATTGCCGCAACCGGCGGACAGCCTCGCGCAGGGGCGTCATAAATTGTTTCTGCAGCCAATGGTCGGGCTGCCGCCAACCGATATTCTTAGAGGCTAAATCCAGAAAATCATAAATACCGGCATCTTCCACCGTCAATGTGCCATCCATATAGGCCTCGCCGGTGTAAAGCATGGGGTTGGCGAACAATTTCCAATGCAAATCCCGGGTATGCAGGCGGATCGTGACCGCCGGACCATCCAGTGTCCCCTTGAAAACATGGCGGCGGCCCGTGGCATCAATGACCGTCAAACAACCTGTATGGATCAAACGACGCAGAAAACTTGCTAACAACATGACCAACTCCGTGGCAAATTACTCTCTGTGACGGCTTCCTTTCATACGGCGTCCACGGCCCACGCCGTGGATGCTCAAAGGTTAACTCAAACCCGGTGCTGGGGTAAAGAATTTTAGGTTATGACAAATATTATTTCCGGGCAAAAAAACAGGGCGGCCTGGATTTCCGGGCCGCCCTGAATTTGCTTTAGGATAGATTGCTGAAATCAGCCGTCTTCGGTTTCCGAGACGTCCGCCTCGGCCACCTCGGCATCGGATGCATCGTCCGCGGCGGCTTCCTCGCCGTCGTCGTCGGCATCGTCCGTGTCATCAAAGACTTCCATGACCAGATCATCTTCTGCCTCGGCGTTGATATCCTCGCCGGCGGCCTGACGCTCGGCCTCCGCCTCCGAGCGGGCGACATTGGCGATGACTTCCACGCTGACTTCCGGGTGCAGGTTGACCTGAACCGGATGCAGACCGAGGGCCTTGATCGGCCGGGTCAGCACGATCTGGGTGCGGTCAACTTTAAAACCGACACCATCCAGGCCCTCCGTCACATCACGGGCCGCGACGGAACCGTAAAGCTGGCCCGACTCGCCCGCCTGCCGGATCACCACGAAGGTCGCTTCCTCCATGGTTCTCGCGACGGCCTCGGCCTCGCCCCGGCGTTCCAGGTTACGCGCCTCAAACTCCGTCCGCCGGGCCTCGAATGCGGCCAGGTTTTCCGCCGTGGCACGCTGTGCCTTGCCCTGGGGCAGCAGATAGTTGCGGGCATAACCGTTCTTGACACTGACCACATCGCCCATTTGGCCAAGTGACTCAATTCGTTCCATTAGGACGACGTCCATCATTCCTCCTTGTCGGCGCTATCGCCGCTGTCTCCGGCATCGCCGGTGTTGCTCGATTTATTGCCGCGCGCCAGACGCAGCACCGCATTCAAAAGGCCAAGGCCGGCAACCAGGACCGGCAGGGGCCACAAAAACAATAATCCGTAAAACAAAATCAATATGCCCAGGCGACCTTTCCAGGGCCGGAAAAAGCCATGGACAACGCCCAAACCGAGCACGAAATACGGCACAATGGCGATCGCTGCAAGGGTTTTACCAAATACGCCCATTAATCCCGTCATGGACGACAGCAATAAAGCCGCTAACAAGGTGCCGATCCAGGCCATTGGCAGACTGATATCCGCCAATTTCGGGCTCGGCGCAATGTTGTAACCGAAACGCACCAACAGCCCCTGGGCCAGCACGCCATTGAAAATCAAACCCAGGGTCCAGGACACGGCAAAGAACGCCGGCAGATATTCGACCAAGGCCATCAGCACTTCGCGCTGCTCGGCGTTCGGAAACTGATCCGCGAACGGCGCCATGACCGCATTCAAATAGGCCATCAAACCGTCACCGAACAGACTTAACCCGGCCAGGCCAAAAACCAACCCGGCCACCGCCATGCCCGCCAGCCATAACAGCAAATGACCCGGCGGATACCAATGCGCCTGACCCTGCGCATCACTACGCGACAACAGGGCCTGACGGCAGATGACAATCACCGGCAGGCCGTAAAACACGGCCTGGGTCGCGGCAAAGCCTGGTCCGGCGAACAGCATACTCAAACCACCGGCCACCAGAACGGCGATGACGGCACCCCGCACCCCCAACCCCAAACCGGCCATGAACAACGGCAGCGGCGCGATATAGGCCAGCAACAGGCCACCCGCGGCAGGCAGCGCCAGGGCCCCCTGCAACAGACCGCTGACCACGCCGGCCGCGATGGCGATCAGATTGAAGTGCAACATTCTATTTGCAACATGGCATTTGGCCGCCGGTTATTGCCCGGCGCCTAAAAAATCCGCCCGTCGGGCTATTGCGAAACGCCCTATTGCAGGACGAACGGCAATAACGCCAGGATCCGCGCCCGCTTGATGGCCCGGGCCAGTTCGCGCTGTTTCTTGGCCGAGACCGCCGTGATGCGGCTGGGAACAATCTTGCCCCGCTCGGACAAATAACGTTGCAGCGTGCGCACGTCCTTGTAATCGATCTTGGGTGAATTGGCGCCCGAGAACGGGCAGGTCTTGCGCCGGCGGTAAAACGGGCGGCGCAAGGGCAGTTGGGAAATTCTGACGTCCTGTGCCATTTGTTCTACTCCTCGGCGCTTGCTGTGGTTTCGCTCTCGCCGCCGTCAGCGGCAGGGGCAGCGGCAGCGGCCGGGGCTGCGGCGGGGGATTCCCGGTCACCGCGGTCCTCGCGGTCGCGTCCGCCCTCACGATCACGGCCGCCTTCACGGGGGCGGCGGTCGCCGCGTCCACCGCGGGACTGCATCATCACGGAAGGGCCTTCTTCCAGCTCTTCGACGCGCACGGTCATGTAACGGATCACGTCCTCGTGCAGGCGCATGTTGCGTTCCAGCTCTTGCACCGCATCTGACGGTGCATCCAGGTTCAACAACACATAATGACCCTTGCGATTTTTCTTGATGCGGTATGTCAGACCGCGCACGCCCCAATATTCGTTCTTGGGCACCGAACCGCCATTATCCGTCACCAATTTGGTGAATTCCTCGGTCATGGCTTCGACTTGCTGGGATGAAACATCCTGGCGTGCAATAAACACGTTTTCGTATAACGGCATACCTGTCCGTCGCTCCTTCGGTATGGTCGGTGGCATCCCCCGTTGGGATACCGTGCGGACGCGCTGTGAACGCGGCCGACCGAATATGATAATCTCAAGCCCGGTGACCCAGGCAAGGCGCGGCATATATGCACATATGCGATGCCCGTGCAAGCCGGCTTGACAGCACAAAGTGACCGGCTATGAAAGACAAGAGAATGAATGGTAACAGTAAGGGAGGCAGCCATGGCGCGCGCCTTTGTATTTCCGGGTCAGGGTAGCCAGGCAGTGGGCATGGGCAAGGCCTTGGCGGACGCCCTGCCGACGGCCCGTCAGGTGTTCGAAGAAGTCGATGAGGCCTTGAGCCAAAATCTCTCGCGGCTGATGTTCGAAGGCCCCATTGAAGAACTGACGCTGACGGAAAACGCCCAACCCGCGCTCATGGCCATGAGCCTGGCCGTGGTCCGGGTTTTGCGCAACGACGGCGGGCTGGAGTTCGGCAAGCATTGCCAATTCGTCGCCGGGCATTCCCTGGGTGAATATTCCGCCCTCTGCGCGGCCGATGCCATCCCCCTGGATGTCACGGCGCGCCTGCTGAAAAAACGCGGTCAGGCCATGCAACAAGCCGTACCCGTGGGGGTCGGCGCCATGGCCGCGCTGTTGGGCCTTGATTTCGAAGCGGCCCAGGGTGTGGCGAACGATGCCGCGCAGGATCAGGTCTGCGATACCGCCAACGACAATGCGCCGGGCCAGGTCGTGGTCAGCGGCAATGTGGAAGCGGTCGAGCGCGCCATTGAACTGGCCAAGGAGCGTGGTGCCAGGCGGCCCATGCTGCTGCCGGTCAGCGCGCCATTTCATTGCGCCCTTATGCAACCGGCCGCCGATGTCATGGCCGAAGCTTTACAGGCCTCCCCCCCGGTGGCGCCGGCGGTGCCATTGATCGCCAATGTCTCGGCCGAGGCGGTGAGCGATCCGGACGAGATCCGTGATCTGTTGGTCCGCCAGGTTACGGCCATGGTGCGCTGGCGGGAAAGCGTGTTGTATTTGCGCGGCAGGGACGTGGACCATCTGGTCGAGGTCGGGGCCGGCAAGGTGTTGACCACCATGCTAAAACGCATCGACAAGGAGATCTCCGGCCAGGCGATCAGCGAACCCGACGATATCGAGGCCTTCCTCAAGTCCATTTAGGCGCAATCCGCTAGCCACATTAAGGAACCGTGAGCCATGTTTGATCTTTCTGGAAAATCCGCCCTTGTAACCGGCGCCTCGGGCGGCATCGGCGGCGCCATCGCGCGGCGTTTGCACCAGGCCGGCGCCAATGTGGGGCTATCGGGTACGCGGGCCGATGCCCTGGAGGCTTTGGCGGCGGAGTTGGGCGAGCGCTGTGCCGTGCTGCCCTGCGATCTGAGCGATGGCGAGGCGGTCGGCGCTTTGATTGGTCAGGCCGACGAAGCTCTAGGCTCGGTCGATATCGTCATCAACAATGCCGGCCTGACCCGAGACAATCTGGCCCTGCGCCTGAAGGACGAAGATTGGGAGCAGGTCATGGCGGTGAACCTGACGGCGGCCTTTCGTCTGTCCAAGGCCGCGTTGCGCGGCATGATGAAGCGGCGCTGGGGCCGAATCGTCAATATCACTTCCATCGTCGGCGTAACGGGCAACGGCGGACAAACTAATTATGCCGCCTCCAAGGCCGGCATCATCGGCTTCGCAAAATCCCTGGCCCAGGAAGTCGCCTCGCGCAACATCACCGTCAACTGCGTGGCGCCGGGCTTTATCCAAACCCCGATGACCGATGCCCTGGACGAGGGGCAACGGGAAAATCTGCTGGCCTCCATCCCGGCTGGGCGGCTTGGCGTGGTTGATGACGTCGCCGCCGGCGTATTGTATCTGGCCAGCGAAGAGGCCTCTTACGTCACCGGTCAGACCTTACATATCAACGGCGGGATGGCGATGATTTGAGCTGCTGTCCGGCAACTTGCCAATAGTGGCATTGGGGTCTTGGCCTTTGCCAATGTTCATGGTACCAAGCCTCGCTTTTCCCGGTTGCCGATTGATTCGGTCGGCGCCATTCGGACAAAGGCAATGAACAACGTTACGCAGACCAATTTTACCAACCAGACAGCGCGAAGGAATTAACACATGAGCGATACTGCCGATCGCGTAAAAAAGATCGTCGTTGAGCATCTCGGCGTGGAAGAAGACAAAGTTTCCGAGGGTGCTTCGTTTATTGACGACCTTGGCGCCGACAGCCTTGATACGGTTGAACTGGTGATGGCATTCGAAGAAGAATTTGGCATCGAAATTCCCGATGATGCCGCCGAAAAGATCGCCACCGTCAAGGACGCGATTACATTTATCGACGCCAACGCGTCCTGATCACTGCTTCAAAGCGGTTTTGCGCCGTGGCCCTTATGTTTGATGCGTGCTGTATGATGCATACTGGGGCCACGGGCGATTAGGTTAATGTAGGTTGCGCCGACGGAGGCTGGAGATGAGCGAACGCAGGGTCGTTGTCACCGGGATGGGTCTAGTCACGCCGCTGGGCGTGGGGGTTGATGCCGTCTGGGGACGTCTATTGAATAGCGAATCCGGCGCCGGACAGATCAAAAAGATCGATACCACCGACCTGCCCGTGAAAATCGCCTGTGAAGTTCCCCTTGGTGATAGCGCCCCGGACTTCAATGCCGACGACTGGATCCTGCCAAAGGAACAGCGGCGGATTGATGATTTCATCGTCTTTGGCCTTTGCGCCATGGAGCAGGCCCTGACGGATGCCGGATGGAAGCCCGAGGACGAGGAATCCCGTCTGCGCACGGGCGTTTTGGTCGGCTCCGGCATCGGCGGGTTGCCCAGCATCGAAGCCGCCGCCATCACGCTGCATGAAAAAGGCCCGCGGCGGATCAGCCCGTTTTTTATTCCCGGCTCTCTGATCAATCTGCTTTCAGGCAACATTTCCATCAAATACGGCTTCAAGGGTCCCAATCATGCGGTGGTTACCGCATGCTCCACCGGCGCCCATGCGATCGGCGACGCGGCCCGGCTTATTGTGCTCGATGATGCCGACGTTATGATCGCGGGCGGGGCCGAGGCCGCGATTTCCCGCCTCGGCATGGCCGGTTTTGCAGCCTGCAAGGCGCTCTCCAGCGGCTTCCAGGACGAGCCAACGCGGGCCTCGCGGCCCTATGACAAACAACGCGACGGTTTTGTCATGGGCGAAGGTTCCGGCATTCTGGTGTTGGAAGAACTGGAACATGCCAAGGCCCGCGGCGCCAAGATCTATGCCGAAGTATCCGGCTATGGCCTGTCCGGCGATGCCCATCATATTACCGCCCCGGCACCAGACGGCGACGGCGGCTTCCGCGCCATGCAGGCGGCTCTGCGCCGCGCCGGCTTGAATCCGGAAGATATCGATTACATCAATGCCCATGGCACCTCGACGCCACTTGGCGATGAGATCGAGGTTGGCGCCGTAAAACGTCTGTTCGGCGATGCGGTCAACCAATTGTCCATGTCGTCCACCAAATCAGCCATCGGCCACCTACTGGGCGCGGCGGGCAGCGTGGAGGCGATTTTTTCCATCCTGGCCATGAATAATAGCGTGGCGCCGGCCACCTTGAACCTGGACGAACCGTCCGATGGCCTGAACATGGACTTGGTCCCCCATACGCCGAAGGAACGGCCGATCCGCGCCGCGTTATCGAATTCCTTTGGCTTCGGCGGCACCAACGCCTCCCTGGTGCTGACCCCGGCGCCATAAGTCAGCTGCCATGGCGCGGCGCCTGGTCAAGTTATTCGTACTCTTCTCAACGCTGGGCTTGATCGCCACGGGCATTGCTCTCGGCTGGGGCTATGCGCAATTTACCCGGCCGGGACCCAATAGCTTTGACCACGCGGTGGTTCTGGCCAAGGGCAGCAGTTTGCTGGACATCGCCGAGCGCCTGGCGGGCGCCGGCATTATCGATCAGCCTTTGGTATTTCGCCTGGGCGTGCGCCTTGGCGGGGGTGCGCGGGATTTGAAAGCGGGTGAATTTCACTTTCCAGCCCGGATCAGTATGCGCGGGGCGGTAAAAATTCTACGTCTTGGTGAAACCGTGGTGCGCCGCGTCACCGTGCCCGAAGGTTTAAGCAGCGCAGAAATCGTCGCGCTGTTGCGGCAAACCGACGGCCTGCGCGGCGACATCATCAAAACCCCTCGGGAAGGCACCTTGTTGCCGGAAACCTATCACTTTTCCCATGGTGACGAGCGGGCGGTCCTGCTGGCCCGCATGGCGAAGGCCATGCGCCAGACCCTGGCCAAGCTGTGGTCGGCGCGGCAGCAGGGACTGCCGTTGGCCAGCCCTGATGCGGCCTTGATCCTGGCCTCCATAGTCGAGAAAGAAACCTCCCTCGAGGTGGAGCGGCCACGTATCGCCGGTGTTTTCATCAACCGCCTGCGCCGAGGCATGCGCCTGCAATCCGATCCCACCGTTGTTTATGGACTTACCCAGGGCCGCAAGGCCCTTGGCCGCGCCCTGCGCCGCGCCGACCTGGATCAAAACACAGCCTATAACACTTACCGTATTCCGGCCCTGCCGCCCGGGCCCATTGCAAATCCGGGCCTCGCGACGTTGCATGCGGTGCTGCATCCGACGGCCAGCAAGGAGCTATATTTCGTCGCCGACGGCACCGGCGGCCACGCCTTTGCCGCCACCTTTGCCCAGCACCGCCGCAATGTACAACGCTGGCGCCGGGCCAAGGCCTCGAAGAGCCGCTGATGTTCTTTCGTCTAAATTTTGCCCTAACGACCGGGACATCTTATATAGTGCGCCAAGAATCGCTGGCGAACGGAAGGAATTCATAAAAGTGGCTGTTTCTTCAATGACCGGCTTCGCGCGGGCGGCGGGCGCGATCGGCGCCTATTCCTGGGCTTGGGAAGTTAAGAGCGTCAATAGCCGCGGCCTGGATCTGCGCAGCCGGCTACAAGGTGGCCTGGATGGCCTGGAGGCGACGGTACGCGCGGCGGCGGCCCGGCGGTTTCACCGGGGTCACTTGTCCTTGAACCTGACCTTGAACCGGGTCGGCGCGGAACCCACCGCACAAATCAACGAAGATGTGCTGGCGGCGGTACTTTCGGTGGCCAACGACCTGGCGGCCCGTATCGATGCCGCGCCGCCGACGGTTGATGGTCTGCTCTCGCTGCGCGGCGTTGTCGAAACCGTGGAGCCGGAGGAATCCGAGGCCGAGCGCAAGGCGCTGGAAACCGGCGTATTGGCCAGCCTGGAGGAAGCCCTGGATTTACTGGTCGCGGACCGGGAGGCCGAGGGCCGGCGCCTGGGCGAAATCGTCGGTGGGCAGGTCGACGCCATTGACCGCTTAACAAAGGATGCCGGCAAGCTGGCCGCCCTGCAACCGGCTGCGTTAAAGGCGCGCTTGCAACAACAGGTCACTGACATTCTTGGCGCCGCCGCCGGCCTGTCCGAGGAACGCCTAATGCAAGAGGCGGCCCTGCTGGCCACCAAGGCGGACGTCCGAGAGGAGCTGGACCGCCTGACAGTCCACGTGGGGGCGGCACGGGAACTTTTTTCCGACGACGGCGCCATCGGGCGGCGGTTGGATTTTCTGGCACAGGAGTTCAATCGCGAGGCCAATACCTTGTGCTCCAAATCCCAGGACGCCATCCTGACGAACATCGGCATAGAGCTGAAAACCGTGATCGACCAATTCCGTGAACAGGCGCAGAATATTGAATAATCCAAGCGAAGATCCGGCCCTGGACGCCGACGCCGTTGCTGGCGGAATATCCCGCCGCGGCCTGATGTTGGTACTCTCGTCGCCGTCGGGTGCGGGTAAGACCACCCTGTCCCGCCGTCTTTTGGCGGACGATCCCGGCCTGACCATGTCGGTATCCATCACGACCCGGCCAAAACGGCCCGGCGAGCAGGAAGGTGTCGACTATATTTTCGTTGAACCCATCGAATTCGACTTGATGGTCAACCGCCGGCAACTATTAGAGCATGCCAAAGTTTTTGATCATTATTACGGCACCCCCGCCGAACCGGTGGAGGACGCCTTGAGCGCCGGCCGGGATGTGCTGTTCGATATTGATTGGCAGGGCACCCAGGACTTGAAGGAGGAGATGCGCGACGACGTCGCCAGCATCTTTATTCTGCCGCCATCAACCAGGGAATTAGAGCGGCGCCTGAAAAATCGAGCCCAGGATAGTGACGAAGTGGTTGCCCGGCGGATGGCGAAGGCGGCGGACGAGATCAGCCATTGGCCGGAATACGACTATGTCATCGTCAATCAAGACGCCGAGGCGGCCCTGGATCAAGTGCGCGCCATATTAACCGCCGAACGGTTAAAGCGTGCCCGCCAAGCCGGCCTGGGCGATTTCGTCAAGCGCCTGCGCGATGGACAATAGGGCCATGACGGCATTCCCAACTGCATTGCTCTCGGGCTACCACGAGTTCAAGAAAGACAAACTGGCCCATGAGAGCGAGCGTTACCGCACCCTGGCCGAGCAGGGCCAGACGCCCGAAACCCTGGTCATCGCCTGTTGCGATTCCAGGGCCGCGCCGGAAATTATATTCAACGCCATGCCGGGTGAAATTTTCGTCATCCGCAATGTTGCCAACCTCGTGCCGTCGTACAATCCCGACGGCGAATATCATTCGACCTCGGCCGCTTTGGAATTCGCGGTGCAGAGCCTGAAGGTCAAACATATCGTGGTCCTTGGCCATGGCCGCTGCGGCGGCATCATGGCGGCGCTGGACTCTTCGGCCGAACCGTTGTCGCCGGGCGATTTCATCGGCAAATGGATGGGGCTGCTGAACCCGGCGGTCGAGGCCATATCCACCATACGCGGGATGACGAATGCGGAACGGCAAACTGCTCTGGAACGCCATTCCGTCGGCAACTCGATCGAGAACCTGCGCACCTTTCCCTGCGTCTCCATTCTTGAGGGACGCAAACGTTTAAGCCTGCATGGTGCCTGGTTCGACATTTCCAGCGGAGAGCTCTGGGTCATGGACCCCGAAACCGGCGTCTTTGATCATCCGACGGCAGAATAGCTGTTCAATCGGCGGCGCGGGCCAGGGCGCAGAATTGTTCGACACTTAGGTTCTCCGCCCGCAATGTGGGCTCCAACCCAGCCGCCTGCAACAAACCCACCGGATCGGAACTAATCTGCCTGAGGCTGCTGCGCAGCATCTTGCGCCGTTGCCCAAAAGCGGCGGCGACCATGGCGCTCAGTCGATCCGCATCCGCCGGAGCCAAGGGAACGCCGCGCGGTTGCAAACCGATCACCGTGGATGTCACCTTGGGCGCGGGCGTAAAGGCGCGCGGCGGCAGATCGAACAAAGCGGCGGCCCGGCAACGCCATTGCACCATGACCGACAAGCGGCCATAGGCCTTGCCGCCCGGTTGCGCGATGATGCGTTGGGCCACCTCTTTCTGAAACATCAAGGTCAGACTCTCATACAGGTCCAACTGGTCCAGCCATTTGAACAACAGCGGCGTCGAGATGTTGTAAGGCAGATTGGCAATGATCCGGCTGGGCCGGGGCGAGAGCGCGTATTCGTCGATCTCCAGGGCATCGGCCTCCACCAATGTCAGACGGCCGGGCACGGCGGCGGCCAGCTCCGCCAACGCAGCAAGGCAACGGCGGTCCCGCTCCACCGCGACGACATGCGCCGCGCCCTCGGCCAGCAACGCCCTGGTCAGGCCGCCGGGCCCAGGCCCGATTTCCAGCACGGTTTGGCCAGCAAGCGGGCCGCCGGCACGGGCAATCTTGCGGGTTAAATTCAGATCAAGCAAAAAATTCTGTCCCAGGGTCTTGGTTGCCCTGATTTCGTGTTGGGCAAGAACCTCGCGTAGCGGCGGCAGATCAGCGAGCGGATCCGCCACGTCAGGCTGTACCCTGGGCCGCCTGGGCCCGATACCGGGCGATCAGTCCGGCATAGGCCACGGCGGAGGTCAGGCTGAGGGAATTGGCCTGGCCCTTGCCGGCGATATCCAGGGCGGTGCCGTGATCAGGCGAGGTGCGGACGATGGGCAGGCCCAGGGTCATGTTGATGCCGTATTCAAAGCCCAGGGCCTTGACCGGGATCAGCGCTTGATCGTGGTACATGCAGATCGCCACGTCGTAGGTTTCCCGGGCCGCCTCATGGAACATCGAATCCGATGCCATGGGTCCCGCCACCGTGATGCCCCTGGCCCGCAGTTGATCAATCGCCGGCTGAATAATCTTCGCTTCCGCGTCTCCCATATCACCGGCTTCGCCCGCATGGGGGTTCAATCCGGCAATGGCCAGGCGCGGCGGCCTGAAGCCAAGGTCCCGGTCCAGGGCCTCGGCGGTGATCACGGCCCGTTCCACGATCATCTCGGTCGTCAAGGCGGCGATGGCATCTTCCAGCGCCAGATGAATGGTCACCGGCACGGTTTTCAAGCCGGGGCAACTCAACATCATCACCGGCAGATGCCCAACCCCGCACAGCGCGGCCAGATACTCCGTATGGCCCGGATGCTCAAACCCGGCTGCGTGCAAAACCGATTTCTGGATCGGATTGGTGACGACGGCGGCGGCCTCGCCCGCGCGCACATGCCGCACCGCGGTCTCAATAGCGCCCAATACAGCCCCTGCATTGGCCTTGTTCAGCACGCCCGGTACCGGTTTTGCGGCCAGGGGCTGTGGAAATACCGGCAAGCCATGTTCGAAATGAGCAATGCTCTCCGCCGGCGAGGCAATTTCAATCACCGTGAGCGCCGCGCCGCGCATTGGCGCCTGAGCCTTTGCCAGGGCCGCCGCCTCTTGCCGCACCAAATCCGGATCGGCTATCAAATAAAACGGCGGCAGATCATATGCCGCCCGCCGGCCCCAGGTCTTTAGAGCGATCTCCACCCCAATGCCGGCCGGCTCGCCCATGGTCAATGCGATTGGCCCTTGGGTCATTGCTGCCTGGGTGATTGGCCAATGGGCAATGGGGCGGGCGGCAGCCATTAGCGCAATTCCACGACCGCCGAGCGCCGCAAATCCCGCAGATAACGCTGCGCCAGCATGGCCAAACGCTGCTGCGTTAGATTCTTGGTAATACTCTCCCGACTTGGACCTTGGCCTTTGATTTTCTCGCGTTTGCAAACCATCAACAGCATGACCGAACCCTTCTTGCGGATCGGCGGGCTAAAACGGCCAACAGCCAGATCCTTAACGGCGGCGGCAATATTGCCGGGCAGGTCGGTCAATTTCACGCTGCCCAGATCTCCGGCGCTGGCCAGCTTTAGGTCTTTTGCCGCACTCTCAACATTGCCACAGCCCTTGCTGCTTTCCGCCACGGTGCGGGCCAATGTCTCCCGGGCCGCATAGTCCGCTTCTTTCGCATCCTCGGCCACGGACAGTACGATCTGTTTTAGGGCCAACTTCAGGCCGCTCTGGGCCGCCGCCGCGATCTTCCTGCGCTCGTGCAACTGGATCAGGTAATAACCGCCCGCCGCCTCGATAGGATCGGAAATATCGTCGAGCTGTAATTTACCAATTGCCTGGTCCAAGGCGGTGGCAAGTTGACCAGGCTGCACCCAGCCCACCGCGCCACCCTGGGCCGCCGTGGCACCACGGCTGAACTGCCGGGCCATGGCGGCAAAGGAAGCGCCTTCACGCAACTGCCGCAACAAACCGATACTGGCGTGGCGTACCTCTTCGACTTGATCCGGTGAATCGACGGGTAAAAATATCTCTGAAATCCTTTGTTCCCATCGCCCCGCGTTGGCCTGCAACCGCGCCAAGGCCTCATCAACCTCTTCATCGCCGATTTGCACGTTTCGGCCAAGCCGGCGGCGCACCAGTTTGGACCAGGAAATTTGCGCCCGCAGCTGGACTTCCAAAGCGGGTTTGGGAATTCCGGATTGCTGCATGTAACGGTCCAGGCCGCCCACGGGCACCTTGTTCTGTTTTTCGATGAAGCGGAAAGCGTGTGCCAGATCCGACTTGCCGACCCGTATGGAATGGCGCTTGGCGGCTTGCAGCTGCAGGCTTTCATCGATCAGACCGCGCAGGACCTGTTGGCGAAGACGGCGCCGTGTCTGCGTGCTGTCTTGCAGACGGGACGTCGCAATCACCAAGCGGATGCGCTGTTCCACATCGTAGCGGGAGATAACCTCGTCGTTGACGATGGCCGCAATCCGCTGGACGTCCTGGGTCAATGCCGGCGCCGCGAATAGCGCCGTCACCGCGATGATCAGAGGAAACACCAATCCGCGCCGACAAGAACCCGGGGAGAACCCGGCAAAATGAAAATTTTTAAAAGGCGGTACCATTCGGCGACTTTCTAATAACCCGGCAGTGCTCCTACTTCAAAATAGAGGCTCGGCGTCCGCAATTGAAGTACAATAGAGCGTTTTTTGCCGTCATCAGGGCATTTAGTTGCTGTGCCGCCGTCTTGACGCGCTATGGCTGCGCCTTGGGCCGGGTCATGGGAATAATTATCGCAACCAATGCCGCCAGCAGCATGCTTATGGGTCCGAACCAGAACAACAGGCGCGGCTCTCCCTGATCCAGCAACCAGCCAAAAAACACCGGCGTGGCCGCGCCGCCGATATTGAGGCCGGTGGAGACAAAGCCAAACACCTTGCCCATGGAGCCTTCCGGCGTCACCGCGCGCACCAGCATGTCCCTGGCCGGCATGATGGCGCCGAAGGTCATGCCGCCCAAGGCCATGGCCGCGATCACCCAACCCGCCGACAGCAGGACATTGCCGACCGTGAATATCACCACGGCCGTCGCCATGAAGGACAACGCCGCCACCCATTCATGACGCCGCGTACGGTCGGCGATCTGGCCGCCGACCAGAACACCCAAGGCACTGCCGACCAGAAATGCCGTTAGGGCCATTTGCGCCCCTTCCAGGGAAATATCCTGGATCGAAACGAAGGCCGCGACGGCGAATGTGGACAATCCGTTCTGGGATATGGAGAGCAGAATGAAAAACAGGAAACACATGAAGACCGGTAGGGACAATAACAACGCCACACCGCTTTTTTCCGGCGTCAGGCCCGGTTTTTTCCCAACCTCGTCCTGGCGCACCGGCCTGGCGGCCTTGCTGGAGACGCCGTCCGACAGGGCGCGGCGGTTCATTAACAGGGACAGCCAGATCGCCGTACCCAAAATGCCCGTCAACATCAGGCCGGTGCGCCAGCCCCATTGGATCGAGACATAGGCCATGACCATTGGCGCCACGGCGCCGCCCGCGAAGCCGGCGAATGTGTGCAAGGAAAAGGCGCGCCCGATACGCTGGTTCGATACCGTGGCGGACATAATGGCGTAGTCGGCTGGGTGGTAAACACTGTTGGCGACGCCGGCAATGGCCGCAAGCATCAGAATAGCCGTATAGCCGGCGAACGCCCCCATGCCGACATAAGTCAATGTCGATACGGCAACGCCAACGATCAACAAGCGCCGGGCGCCAAACCGATCAACGACAAAACCCATGGGCACATGGGTCAACGCCGAGGTCAGGTTGAAAATCGTCATGATCAAACCGAGGGCGGCGTAGCTGACGCCGAATTCGACTTTCATCAACGGCAAGACCGGCGGCAATAAATAAATCAGATAATGGCTGAGAAAGTGCGCCCCGCCGATCAAGCCGATAACCCGGCCGTCAGCGCGCGGACCCGCCATCTTGGGCGGCGCCGATTCTCCATTGTCGGCCTTGGCGCCGCTTCGCATGGTGACTGTCATGGCGTTGTACTAACCGGTTTCCGGGCTCCTGTCACTGGCGGTTTAAATGCCGCGCGCCATGGGATAAGGTTGGGCAAATACCGCCCCTTGGGAAGTCATTGCTGGATTTCCTTAATTCGTTAATGGAAAGCTCTATTGTCCGAACTATCGAACACATCATCTGATCAAACCTCGGAAGCGCCGTTGCGCGCGGCGCCTCTAAAGGCGTTGTTGCTGCGGGTCGGCACCAACGAGCGGATCGCCTTGGAAAGCGTTTTGGCGATCAAGACAACACAATCGGCGGAAGCGGCGTTGACCGCCTTGCACGAATTTCCCGCCGATGTTTTGGTCGCGGACACCAGCACATCGGACTACGAAACCATGGCCTTGCTGCAACGCCTGCGCAGCCCCACCGCCTCGCCGCGCAAGGGCCTGGCAGTGATATGCCTGTTGGCGGAAAGCAGCCCCGAGCGCATCCGCGGCCTGGTCAAGGCCGGTGTTGATCATGTCATGATCAAACCGATTTCGGCCACCGCGTTATCCGACCTGGCGCAGCACTTGGCTGAAAATCCCATGACACAGATTACCGTACCGCAGTATATTGGACCGGACCGTCGCCGCCTGCCCGATGATGCCTACACTGGGCCGCAACGGCGTGGCAGCGAATAGCGCGCAAAAAAAATACCGAAGCAAAAAGCCCTCTAACCGAGCGCGCCCGAGGTGCGGAGGGCGGCGATTTCTTCGCGTGTGAGCGACAGCAGATCGCGGAGTACCGCATCCGTATCCTCGCCATGCCCCGGCGCGGGGCCGTTCTGCCGTCCAAAGCTGGCCCGCCACGGCAGGCCCGGCAAGGATCTGCGATCACTATCCTGCCAAAAGCCGCGCGCTTGGAGATGCCCGCTTGCCTTGAGATCGAGCGACGAGGCAAGTTCCGCCGCCGGAATGCCTGCCGCTAGGAGTGTTTCCGCGGCCAACTTGGCCGAGCGGGCTCGCGTCCAGTCTGTGAGAACTTGGTCGATTTCCACATCTCGTTCACGCCGGGCTTCGAGACCGAGGTCACGCCAGGGGCCAAGCGCGTCGACCACGGCGCACAAGGAGCGCCAGCAATCATCACCGCGCACCGCGATCCCGACCCAGGCATCGGCGCCGCCTGAGGGAAAAATGCCGTGCGGCATAAAGGCGTCATCGGCATTGCCCTGAGGCTGGAGCGGGCCCTGAAGCTGCGCGGCAAGCAAAGGTTCGGCCATGGTCCAGAGCAGGGCCTCCATCATCGAAAAATCAATGCGCATGCCGTTGCCGGTGCGGCGCCGCTGCCAGATCCCGGCCGCCGCAATGAAGGCGAGCTTCAGGCCGCACATCGGGTCGACCCAGGCCATGCCGACACGGGGCGATGCGTTCGGATGACCGTTCAGGCCCGCGAAACCGGCATAGCATTGCAACAAGGTGCCATAGGCGACCGCGCCGGCCTCCGGTCCGCTGCGGCCGTGCCCAGAGGCCGAAATATAGAGAACTTCGGGATTATCCCGGGCCAGATCTTCGGGTCCAAGGCCAAGCCGCTCCATGACACCGGTGCCGAAATTTTCGATGACTATATCGACGCTGGCCGCCAGTGCCCTGGCGGTGGCAACCGCAGCGGGCTGTCGCAGATCGAGGGTGATACCGCGCTTGGCCTGGCCAAGCACCGCATGCAGCCCCATTCCCCGCCCTGGATCGCCGCGCCCTGGCGCTTCAATCTTGATAACCTCGGCCCCCATCGCCGCCAGATAGCGCGTTGCGGTCGGCCCGGCGATAACCCAGGAAAAATCGAGCACGCGTATACCCGATAGAGGCAGCGGCGCGCCAGCACCCGCGGACTTTTTAGCCGCCTTTCTAGCCGCGCCCACGGCCTTTTCGACGCCGGCGGGCGTTTGTTGCTCCCAGGGGATGGTGCGGAACGGCGACCCCGGCGCCAGCACGCTCTCGCCCCCGATCTCCATTGGCCGGAAGAATTGGCGATGCGCGAGCTGGGCGGAGGCAAACTGTTCGGCTGGCTCCTGCAAGGGAAAGCTGGGAACGCGCGCCGCCTGGGCGGCATCCGCGATCCACTGTTTGTCGTGCGTCCGGCTCCATTCCGACATCAGGGCATGCAAGGCGTCCCAATTCTCGATCCGGTCCGGCTTGCCCGTGAAACGCGGTTCCTGGCCCCAATCGGGCGATCCCATGACTTGCAGCCAGGCGGCCCACTGATGATTTTCGCGCGGCGAAACCGCCACATAACCGTCCCTGGCCGGCAGGATGGTCACTGTCGCGCCATTGCCGTCGGTCAGGCGCCGGCGTGACCAAACCTTGCCCTGCATGCCAACCCGCGTCAGCTCGGTCATCGCCAACGTCGCCAACGCTTCCTGGATCGAGATGTCGATGGTAGCGCCGGTTTGACCTGGCAACCGATCCAACAACAGGGCGTGCATGCCGGCTGCCGCCGCCGCCAGCCCACCGATAAAGGCCGATTGCTTCCCAACGGCACGGGTCGGTGGTTCAGACAGGTCATCAACCTGTCCGGTCAGCATGCGCGCGATACCGCTGGCGCAGAATAAGGTTAGATCGGAGGCCGGACGGTTGGCGTCGGGCCCGCTCTGGCCATAGGGCGCGATCAATACGATAACCGCCGCTTCATTGAGCTTGCGCAATGCAGTGTCATCGACCCCGCGTGCCGCCAGCTCTTGCGGCGTCCCTTCGACAATCAGAAGGTCCGCCGCCGCGGCATGCGCCGCCAATGCTGCTGGCGTGCAATCCACCGCCGCGAAGGGCTTGCCAGCATTCAGGAAGACCGCCAGCGCCGTGTCGTCATCAGCGGCGATACTACTGACCGTGGCGCCGACATCGGCAAAGGCGCGTCCACATGCCGCCGCCGCCAAGCCGGGCCCGATCTGGAGCACCCGCAGACCCGCCAAAATTTGCATGCCGCCTCCGTATTCGCGGATGGTTTCAAGCCATCTCTACCCGTGTGGATACCACAGCCAAGGCCTGTTGACGCCGTACAGCGCTTGGCAAACCGATATCCCCACAATGAAATTCCGATGATGATATAGTTACTGGAATTCGCCCGCGAGACAAACATTTGCCCAAAAACAAACCAGCGCGGCAAAAACCGGCGCCGGGCAACAGGATACCAAAGGAGGCCGCCACGGGTTGGCGTCGATCTTACCGTTGCAGGAAAAAATCTTCGATTTCGTGATCATCGGCGCCGGCATGGCGGGCGCCTCCGCCGCCTACTTTCTTGCTCAGGACGGCGAAGGAGACGCGGCGGACCGCGTGCTGCTGCTGGAGATGGAGGCGCAACCCGGTTACCACACCACGGGCCGCTCCGCCGCGCTGTATACGGAAGCTTATGGCAATGCCGCGATCCGCGCCCTGACCTCCGCCGGGCGCACCTTTCTGCTTGCCCCCCCCGATGGCTTCACCGATACGCCGCTACTGACACCCCGGGGCGTGATGTTCATTGGCCGCGCGGACCAGCAGGCAGCCCTGGATGAGGTTTTCACCTCTGCTGCCCTGCATGTGGACAGCATACATCATTTGAACGAAGCGGACGTGCGTGAGCGGATACCCGTGGTTCGCCCCGGCTACGCCGCCGCCGGAGTGTTGGAGGCGGATGCCATGGATATGGATGTGAACGCCCTGCATCAGGGCTTTCTGCGCGGTGCGCGGCGTCATGGTGCTGAATTGCGGACGAATGCGCGGGTTGACGGCCTAACCCGCCGTGATGGTGCCTGGCGGATCAGCCTGGGGCACGAAGAAATCTCGGCCAAGGTGATAATCAACGCCGCCGGGGCCTGGTGCGATAAAATCGCCGCTTTGGCGGGTGCCGAAACCGTTGGCTTGGTGCCGAAACGGCGCACCGCCATCTTGTTCGATGGGCCCACCGATCAGGCCTTCGCCGCCTGGCCGGCCCTGATAGATGCTGACGAGGAATTCTATGCCCGGCCCGAAAGCGGCGCCCTGATGGGATCGCCGGCGGACGAGACGCCGATGGAACCCTGTGATGTGCAGCCCGAAGAACTTGATATCGCCATTGCCGTGGACCGTCTGCAACAAGCTACCAGCCTGGAAATCCCCCGAGTTATCCGCAGCTGGGCGGGTCTGCGCTCTTTCGTGGAAGATAAAACACCAGTGGTCGGCTTTGATGCAAAGGTAGATGGCTTTTTCTGGCTGGCGGGCCAGGGCGGCTACGGCATTCAGACCGCACCATCCATGGGGCGGGTCAGCGCCGCCCTGGCCTTGGGCCGCGATGTTCCCGAAGACCTGCAAGCATTCGGCGTTTCAGCGGCTGATCTGTCGCCGGCGCGGGCCACCCTTCGGAAGGGAAAAGATTGAGCATGAAAGCCTTCATCGCCTGCCTAGGCACCGAAACCAATACCTTTTCGCCAATCCCCACGGGGTTGCGGAATTTTCAGGACACCATGCTGTATCATGGCGACGCCACGCGGGCGCCGGCGGATCTGCACACCGCGCCCCTGATCGTCTGGCGCGAATTGGCGGCGGCTGACGGCGACGAGGTGGTCGAAAGCCTGGCCACCTTCGCCCAGCCCGCCGGTATCACCGTGCGCAAGGTCTATGAAGCCTTGCGGGATGAAATCCTGACGGACCTAAAGGCGGCCCTGCCCGTTGATCTGGTGCTGTTGAACATGCATGGCGCCATGGTCGCCGACGGCTATGACGATTGCGAAGGCGACCTGCTGGCCCGCTGCCGGGAGGTCGCCGGCACGGATGCGGTTATCGGCGGCGAGCTGGATCTGCATTGCTCCATTACGCCCGAGATGCGCGCGGCGGCGGATGCCTTGGTCAGCTACAAGGAATATCCCCATATCGACACCAAGGAACGGGCAGCGGAGCTGTATGCCATCTGCCGCGACGCAAAACTTGGCAAGACAACCCCAGTAATGGCCGTGCATGATTGCCGCATGGTCAGCACTTGGCGTACCCCGGTGGAGCCCATGAAGACCTTCGTCGCCCGCATGCACGCCCTGGAGGGCCGCGACGGCATATTATCGATCTCGTTCGGACACGGCTTTCCCTGGGGTGATGTGCCCTGCGTCACGGCCCGGATGCTGGTTATCGCCGATGGTGACAAGAAAAAGGCAGAGGACCTGGCACGGCAACTGGGCCAGGAGGTCTGGGCGATGCGCCAGGAAACCGCACCCGTCACCATGCCCTACAAGGAAGCCTTGAGCCGAGCGGCGGCGGCGGCGGCCGGGCCGGTGGTGGTGGCGGATATCGCGGACAACGCCGGCGGCGGCGCACCATCGGATTCAACATTTTTGCTGCAGGAAATTCTCGACACCGGCCTGAGCGACAATATCAGCGGTCTGTACTGGGATCCCCTGGCAATCCGCCTGTGCAAGGAGGCCGGCGTCGGGGCCCGGCTGAACCTGCGCATCGGCGGTAAATGCTGCCGGGAATCCGGCATCCCGGTGGATCTTGATGTTACCGTCAAAGGCATCATTGAAAACGCCACGCAGCCGTTTGGCAGCGTCACCCAGCAGATGGGCGATGCGGTCTGGCTGCAGGCGGCGGGCAACGTCAACCTGGTCTTGAACTTCATTCGCGGCCAGACCTTTCACCCCGACGCGTTCAGCCAGTTCGGCATTGACCTGGCCAGCCTGAAGATCATCATCCCGAAGTCGTCGCAGCACTTTTACGCCGGTTTCGCCCCCATCGCAGCAGAGGTGATCTACGCCACCTCTCCCGGCACCCTGAACATGGATTTCGCCAACCTGCCGTTCACGAAACTGGCCACCCCGTTCTGGCCGAACGTGGAAGACCCGTTCAAGAGCTAAACCGTCTCCAACACCTTGCGCATGCCCTCACCAATACGGGCCAGGCCGGCTTGCAGGATGAAGCGGTCCCAACCGATGCAGAAATGGCGGACGCCCAGGTCTATGTAGCGTTTCGCCTGCTCCGGTTCGGCGATTTCAATGCGCGGCGCGACGCCGAATTCAATGGATTTCTTGATCACCTGTTCCTCGAACGGCCGGATGCCGTCGGTGTGCATCAGGCTGGGCTCGCCGCGGGAAAAGCCGAAATCCGCCGGGCCCCACTGGGTCATGGCAACGCCCTTGGCCTTGGCCATTTCCAGGATCGCATCGATATTGTCCAGGGCGACATTTTTTTCGATCATGATCGTGAATACGGTGGCGTTCAGATTATCGAGGTAGTTGTCGGGCTGATACCCGGTCAGGGCCGGGCGGCGCAGTTTCACGCCCATATTGCCGCCTTTGCTGGGCATGTCGGCGGCAATGATACGGTGGCACTCGACGACGTCCTCCGCCGTGCGGATATCCGTGAACAGCACCGCCTTGAAACCGGCGCCAAGGGCGGCCTGGGTCCAAAAGCCCTGGCTCTCCTGATCAGGTTTCAACATTAGCGGCAGGTTGGCGCATTGGCCGGCACGGGCCAGATGATAGAGCGTCTGCATATCAAAGGCGGAATATTCGGCGCAGTATTCGCCGTAATCAAACAACCCCGTGTCACCGATGATTTCAGGGATATCCGGATCGGATGAGAGAAAGTGCGTTCCTAGGGTCGCGGCGCCATCGTCCAGTTTTTGCCGCAAGCTGTTGGCCATGATCATGCTGGGTACTCCTTCGTAAAATCTAAAGTAGAGTTATAGGTTCAGCCGCGCCGCCGTTGCCAGCGGAGACATAGCCGCTGTAAATGGTGGCGATGGTATCGGCGGCCAGTTCACTGTCGCTTTCCACAGCATCGCCATGGGCGATGGTGCGGTAGAATGCCTCGATCTCCTGCGGGAAGCCGTGGGAATGGTCTTCATCGGGGGCGGTATTGGCCCAGCCTTGTTTAGTGCCGATTTTCTCAACCACATAAACCTCGTCGAACTGGCTTTCCACCGGGTTATAGGTCTGCATCTGATTGGAGGGATTGAGGTTGCAGATCGTGCGGTGATTGCCGGCGCAGACCTCCAACCAGTTATGCACCCCGCCCAGCACGATGTCCGAGGCGAACACGGTCGCGATCGTGCCGTCCTGAAAGGTCACGTGGATCATGGCGAAATCCTCGATATCCACATAATCGGCGCGGATATGACCGGTATCGACGAAATCCGGCAACTGGGTCAAGGCATGGGCGCGGGCGGTCACCGTGGCGGGCCGGATCGATTGGCCGAACCTGGCCCGGCCCTCGACCTTTTTCAAATACAAGGCGGCGGTCAGGGGATGGCAGCCCTTGCCGATCATGGCGCCGCCGCCTGCCAGGTTCCAATGGCCATAGCTGGGGGCGTGAGAGCCTGAATGGGCCTCTTCCCCATGCATCCACAGGATTTGACCCTTGGTTTTCTCCAGGATCTCCCGCTCTTTCTGAATAGTTGGCGCATAGACCCAGTTCTCGGCATATAAAATGCAGGCCTTCGAGGCCGCCTCCGCCGCGCGCATGCGCTCGATGCTGGCAAGGGCGCCGGTGCGGGCATCGGTCATGGATGCCTCGCGGCCATCGAAATCAGGCGCGCCGTCGCCGAAATATCCCGTCAAGGGCTTTTCCACGATGGGAAAAATGCCGCGCTGCAATGCCTGCACCGCGACGGGCTCGTGCAAGGCCGGGGGGATGCAGACGTGCAGCACATCGATCTGCTCCAAAAGAGCATCAAGTTCGGCAAAGGCCTTGATGCCGTGCTTGGCCGCGAAGCTGTCAGTGCTGGCGTCGGTCCGGGCATGAACACCGATCACATTCACGTCGGCGCCATGGGCGCGGCGGGCCGCCTCAATATGAAAGCTGGCGGCAAAACCGGCACCGACAATACCTGTCCGGACCTTTGGCTTACTCATGATCGCGATCCTCCTGCAAAGACATTGGTGGCGTTGTTGGTGTAGCCTATATCTCGATTCGCCGCCACGCAGGTTGTCATGAATTTTGCCCCTAATTTCAATTTTGAAGTGAAGCGTTCAACCCGGCGCAAGACCCTGTGCCTGCAAATCCGGGACGGCCATGTCCAGGTCATGGTCCCCGTCCGCACGCCGGAGCGGCAGATAACGGCTCTGGTCGACAAACATTCGGACTGGATTGAAAAAAAATTGGCGGAGCAGGCGGCCCGGCCAAAAGCGCCGCCCAGGTACTACGAGGCTGGGGAGATCTATCGGTATTTGGGCCAGGAGCTTGAATTGGAAATTGTTGACGGCGCCCCCTGGCCGGCGGAAATCGTCGGACGAGGCCTGGTCGTAACCATACCAAAACGGCTGCACGGCGCGGCAAGGCAAGCAAAGGTCAAGCAGCGCTTGCATGAACTCTACCGCCAGGCTGCCCTGGCGGAATTCCAAGCCAGAACCGAAAGTTGTTGCGGGCGTCTGGGCGTGGCGGCCAGCGCGGTCAAGGTGAAGGCCTATAAACGCCGCTGGGGCAGCTGTAGCAGCAGCGGTGAACTTTCCTACAACTGGCGCCTTGTCATCGCGCCGGCGGCGGTGGTCGATTACGTCGTCGCCCACGAGGTGGCGCATCTGCTTGAGCACAACCATTCACCGGATTTCTGGCGCATCGTCAAAGGCTTGATGCCCAACTACCGCGTCCAGCAAGCCTGGCTGAACAAGAATGGCGGCACCCTGGCGATCTGAAATCTATAGCGGGCCGGGGCCATGCCACCAATGTTCAAACGGGTTGGCGTGCTTGATGCGCTGAATGGTCTCGTCCGATACCCGCGGCAGGCCGCTTTCGGCGATCACATGATTGACGTTCTCCAGACCAGCCAGACTTTCCCCGACCCCTGAAAACGGAAAATCCGTGCCAAAGAAAATCTTGTCGGTGATGGAATATTCCTGAGCCGAGATCAGAATGTTCCAGAATTGCCAGGGCCGGTAAAAGATTGCCGCGATCTCGCAATAGACATTGGGCCGCTTGCGTACCACGGTGATGCAGTCCTCGAACCAGGGATGGCCCATATGGGCGCAGATGATCTTTAGATCGGGAAACCGCGCGGCCACGGGATCCACGTGAATGACGCGGCCAAGGTCCACCGGCGCGTTTTCGGCAAAAGTCGTGCCCATGTGCAGGGTCAACGGCAGATCGTTGGCCTGGCAATACTCATAGATTGGCGTCATGCGCGGGTCCGACAGAGGAACGCCATTGTAGATCGGACCATATTTGACGCCCTGCAAGCCTAAATCTTCGATGCTGTGCCGCAGTTGTTCCAGGCAGTCGGCCTGGCGCGGGTCCACATAGGCGAAGCCGACGAACTTATCGGGATAGCGGGCCACGGCATCAGCCACCGCCCCGTCATCGCCATCCACCCCGGCGCTATCGCGATAGCGGGGGGAAAATATGATGGCCCTGTCCACATCGGCCATCGCGCCATAAAGGGTCTCGGCATCCGCTGCCAGGCCATAATCACCGTCGGAACGGACACGGCGCATCTGTTCGGCATACAGCGGCGTAAAGTGCTCCGGGGTCCAAAGGTTGACGTGACAATCGACGATCATGGGCAGCACCTGAAATGGCCTGCAACGTGGTGTTGCAGCGGCAAGCCTCGCACCCACGGCAGCTAATTGCTAGAGTGATATCAACATTCGATGGAACAAACAGGAGCCCGCGATGTCCGTCACTACAGGCCTGCATCATGTCGCCTACCGCTGCAACAATTCACAAGAGACCGTGGATTTTTATAGCAACGTCATCGGCATGGATTATGTCATGGCGATTTCAGAGGATCAGGTACCTTCGACCAAGGAGCCCGATCCCTACATGCATATCTTTTTCGAGATTGGGCCCGGCAGCTATCTGGCGTTTTTCGAACTGCCTAATTCGCCCAAGCAAGGCAAGGACCCCAACACGCCTGAATGGGTCCAGCACATCGCCTTCAACGTACCGGACATGGCGGCGCTGCTGACAGCCAAGGAACGCATGGAAAGTCACGGCGTCGATGTCATCGGGCCCATTGACCACAGTCTGTTCAAGTCGATTTATTGTTTCGATCCCAACGGCCATCGCCTGGAGCTGGCGACGAATACCGGCGGGCCGGAAATCTGGAAAAAGGCCGCTGAAGCCGCCCCCGCCATGTTGGAAGCCTGGAACAAGAACGGCACCACCGGCGAACTGGGCGCCTGGCTGCATGCCAAGGAGTTCGGCACGGATTAAACCTTATTCGCCTCGCACAAGAGCGTTGATTTGGTGCAGGGCGCGGTCGACGATGCCCATCGCCTGCAACTGTTGGACGGTGCTTGCGACATATTCGGGATTGGCGCCCGAGGCGCCTTGGGCACGGCGCACCGTGTCAGCGGCCTCGTCATGCGCCAATTTGCCAGCATATTGCGGATGCCGGCGGTTGGCACGAAATGCCAGCGCGGTGACGGACCTATCAGCGAAATAGACTTGATGCAGAATAGCCTGGTAACCATCGGTGACCAATTCGCGGCGATATAGATAGTCCGCCACCGCAGCCTTGTCGGCGGCGGCAATGCGATAGGCGATACCATGACAGGAGCCGCCGACATCCAAACCAAGGACGAGACCCGGGTTTTCCTGGGTGCCCCGGTGAAACCAGGACCAGACGCAAAGCGACCGGTGATAACCATGCACCCGGCCCGCCCGGCGTTCCAGATGCGCAAACCCCGGCCGCCACATGACGGAGCCATAGCCAAACACCCATAAGTCACCGGAGGGTAGGGCCAGATCAGGTATTGTGTAATGTTGCGGGGAGGTGTTCACGATGGGGCGCCCAGGATAATTCAACGGCTGAGTTATACCATATTGGACAGACTGGCAGCGAGGCGCCATGCGTTATTATATTTTGATCGGGGTTGTCGTCACCGCCATGGCGGGGTGGAGCGGCTTTTGGTTCCATATCGCCGAAAAGGTGCGCACGGAACTACAGCGCCACGCCGACGAAAACAGTCAAACCCGTGAATGGACCCACCGCGAATTGGAGATCAGCGGCTTTCCCTTTCGCATCCGGGTTGATCTAAGCCAACCCCGCCTGGCCCTGCGCCGCCCGCCGCGGGAATTCCATTGGCAGACGGAGCATATCAAAGCCGTCGGCCACCCTTGGCAGCCGCGTCACATATTATTCGATCTGTCCGGCCAGCATCTATTCACGGCCACGCGCAAGGCGAGCCAGCATAGCCTGACATTTGATAGCAGCGAAGCGCTGGCCAGCATGAAGACCGATGCCCAGGGCATGCCCGCGCGGCTATCCCTGGACAGCAAGGCTATCCGGCTGCGCTACGACGGTGCCGCCGCAGTGGAGGCAAAACGCCTGCAAATCCATGCCCGCCCCGCCCCGGACGCGCCCGATAGCGTCGATGTTGCCCTGCGCGGCGACGGGCTGGAGGTGAACCCAGGGGTCCTTTCGGTCGAGTTTCCCCATACGGTCAAGCTGGTGGATCTGCAAACCACGGTAACCGGCCTTTTGAAAGGCGACGCATCGCCACAAAATCTTGCGGCATGGCGCGATGACGGCGGCACCTTGGAAATCACCAAGTTGCACCTGCAATGGGGCGATATGGATATCGATGCCTCCGGCAGTCTGGCCCTGGACGATCAAATGCGGGCCATCGGCGCCTTGACCGCGCGGATCAAGGGGCATGATCAATTGCTGGACATCGCCGTCGCCAGCGGCGCCATGGATAAGGATCACCTGATGGCGGCGCGCGCCGTACTGGGCCTGCTGGCAGCGGCGGCGGGCGGCGTGCTGTCGGTACCGGTGCGGCTGCAAGACGGCAAGCTGTTCCTGGGCCCAGCGCCAATCGCGCGCCTGACACCCATCATCAGCCAATAGCGTCTTTCCCCACTGATACATGACAAGGCGTGGTTCACGAACAGGCAGACGCTCTGAGCAAATTCGTCGGCGATGAACCGGCACGCCGGTGCGCCGATAGTTGTGGCTAGTCCGCTTCCGTGGAGGCTTCGCCCTGGCGGCCAAAATTGGGCGCTTCGGTGTCCTGGCCGGCCTGGATGATACGTTGGCGGATATCACGGGACTGGCTGAACACCCGCAGCAGTTCATCACCTTCGCCCCAGCGGATCGATCGTTGCAGGGCGATCAAATCCTCGGTGAAACGGCCCAGGGTTTCCAATACGGCGTCGCGGTTGTTGAGAAACACATCGCGCCAGAATTCCGGATCCGAGGCCGCGATCCGGGTGAAATCGCGGAAACCGCCGGCGGAATATTTCACCACCTCGCCCTGGGTCACGGCTTCCATGTCGTCCGCCGTGCTGACGATGTTATAGGCGATCAAATGCGGCAGATGCGAGGTAATAGCCAACACCAGGTCGTGACGCTCCGCCGCCATGATCTCGACCCGGCTGCCCAGAGCCTGAACATACGCCGCCAAGCGCGTGACCGCCGCCTCGTCCGCTGTTTCGCCCGGCGTCAAGATCCACCAGCGGTCATCGAATAATGATTCAAAGCCAGCTTCAGGCCCGGATTTTTCGCTGCCCGAAACGGGATGCCCCGGCACCAGATGCACGCCGTCAGGTATGTGCGGCCCCAGATCACGCGCCACGCAGCCTTTGACCGAGCCGACATCCGTAACGATGGCGCCGGGCGCCAGGCTGGATGCCATGGCCTTGCCCACGCTGACATAACTGCCAAGGTGAGAGCAGACGATCACCAGATCCGCGCCGGCCACGGCCTCGGCCGGGTCTTCGTACATGGCATCGACGATGCCCAGCTCAAGCGCCTTGTCGCGGGTCTTCGGTGTGCGGGCGCAGCCGACAATGCTGGCCGCCAGATCGGCCCGTTTGGTGGCCCGGGCGATGGACGATCCGATCAGGCCGACGCCGATCAGCGCCAGACGCTCGAAACGCGGCGGCTTTGGTTGCTTATCGACCTCAGGCGCCATCGGCCGTACTCAGAAATTCTTCTATTGCCGCGACCGCCAGCTTGTTTTCATCTTCCAGGCCGACGGTAAAGCGCAAATAGGCACCCAGGCCATAAGCGCCGATGCCACGGGGTAAAATACCCTTGGTGCGCAGAAACTCCTGCGCCTCCATCGCCGAACGTGGTCCTTCGGAAGCAAACTGGATGGTCAGAAAATTACCCACCGAGGGGATGCATGGCAGACCCAGGCGCCGGCATTCATCGTGCAGCCAGGCCAATTCGCGGTCATTGTGGGCCCGTGCCGCATCGGTGTGCGCCACATCGTGCAAGGCCGCCAAGCCCGCTGCCTGGGCCGCCGCATTGACGTTGAACGGCGAGCGTACCCGGTGATAGACCAAAGCGACTTCTTCCGGGCAATAGGCCCAGCCCAGGCGCAATCCCGCCAGGCCGTAAATCTTGGAAAATGTGCGGGTCATGACGACATTGTCATGTGCCTCCACCATCTCGATACCCGGTGAATAATCATTGCGCGAGACAAACTCGGCATAGGCGCTGTCAATCACCAGCATGACACGATCGGGCAGGCCGGCACGCAGGCGCTGGATCTCCGCATTCGCAATATAGGTGCCGGTGGGATTATTCGGATTGGCCAGAAAGACCATTTTTGTCCGCTCGGTCACCACCGCCAGAATGGCATCGACCGAAGCAGTGAAATCCGTCTCGGCCGCCTTGATGGGCGTTGCGCCGGACGCCATGGCACCCAGGGGATACATCAAAAAGCCGTGCTCGGTATAAACCACCTCGTCGCCCGGCCCGGCGTAGGAATGGATCAGATGGCTGATGATTTCGTCGGACCCGTTACCGCAGATGATACCATTGATGTTCAGGCCATACATCTCCGCCAGTCCGGCCCGCAGATCGGCGGCCCCGCCCTCGGGATAGCGGTGCAGTTCCTCCGCCCCGGCCCGATATGCGGCCATGGCCTTGGGGGAAGCGCCGGTCGCCGCCTCATTCGAGGATAACTTGACGACCCGGGCCATGCCCTCGACCGAGGCATCGCCGCCGATATAGGGCGTGATATCCAGAATGCCCTGGTTCGGTGTCGGTGTGGTCATGCCGATGTCTCCCCCTGGCTGGCCGTCAATGGCTTCGGGTAGGCGCCCAGGATCGCTACTCGGTACAGCCCTTCACCCATTTTTTCGTGGAATGTGGCGAGGGAAGGATCTTCATGGCGGATCAACCCATCCAGTTCAATTAGCTGTAACCGCGCGCCGCCATGGCTTTGTTCATGCACGGCCAGGGGATGGACGGTAAAACCACATTGGCCCAATTGATCCACCACACGGGCCAGGGATACGTCCTGATCGGTTTCGACCATCACAACAGTGGCGTCCTGGCCGCTGGGTTCGGGCATCAGTTTTGCCACCGCCAGGGCTTCCAATTGCTCGAACCGGCCCGTGGTCGAGGCGAAAAATGGCAGCCGCCAGATAACCCGCGGTCCAGCCTGATCATTTGCCTGAGAGGCCAGCGCCGGCCACCAGGGATTGTCTTCGCCGCTTTGCGGAAACGGCAGCAGGCCGATGGCACCAGGTATATCATCCACCATGCGCAAGACCACCGAAGGCGAGGTGTGCAGGGTCATGGGCGCGGACGAGCCGAAATGGTTGCGCGCCATATCCCAGTATCCAACCGAACGCGCCGGCGCGCAGACCGCGACGCTCAACGGACCCTGCAGGGCCGTGGCGCCGTTGATCAACTCCCGCCAAATTCGGATCACCGTTGCGGTTTGCAATTGACCCTGATGGCGTTGCGCCAGACTGCGCACCACTTCCGCTTCCCGGTTTGGGCGCATGGCGGAGGAGTCATTGCCTTGCAATTGTTTCGCCTTGGCAACCTGATCGATCAAGGCGATCCGCTGCACGATCTTGTCATGCAGGTCTGCGTCGATCTGATCAATCTGGCGCCGTAAATCATCCAGGTCTGAGGTCGTCGTCGGCATCATTGTTATCCTAGCCAGGTGCGGTCGATTTGCACGGTCGATTTGGGCAGTCGGTTTGGATGGTAGGCCCGGATGGCGGTGATACACTCCCGCTGTATCATGGGCAAGTCCAAGAGACGGCAAAATTTCGCAAAGATTACGTTGACAGCACAAGGGGCCCTGCATAGTACCCAACTATCAGGACAGAGTTTTCAGGATTATGACAATAGCAAAAAAGGCGGCGGATGGCTCCCCCAAGGTGCCGGAGGACGGTGCGTCCGCTGGCGGCGAGCCGCCCGCGCTGACGCCAACCGAACACGTCTTCGCCATCACCGAGGATCAACCCCTGACCCTGGATTCGGGCGGCGCCCTGGCGCCCGTGACGATCGCCTATCAAACGCTTGGTGAATTGAACCGGGACCGCTCCAACGCCATTCTGGTCTGCCATGCCCTGACCGGTGATCAATACCTGGCCGGCAAAAACCCGGCTACCGGCCGGCCCGGCTGGTGGGAAACCATGGTTGGCCCTGGCAAGACCCTTGATACCAACCGGTATTTTGTTATTTGCAGCAACGTGTTGGGTGGTTGCATGGGCACCACGGGCCCCAAGGATATCGACCCATCGACGAGCGAGCCATTCGGCCTGAACTTTCCCGTTATCACCATCGCCGACATGGTGCGGGCGCAAAAACGCCTGATTGACAGCCTGAGTATAGAACAGCTGTTCTGTGTCACGGGGGGGTCCATGGGCGGCATGCAGGTCTTGCAATGGGCCGCCAATTACCCCGAAGCGGTCTATGTGGCCGCCCCAATCGCCACTGCGGCACGTCATTCGGCCCAGAACATTGGCTTTCACGAGGTCGGGCGACAGGCCATCATGGCCGATCCGGACTGGCATGGCGGTAACTATTACGCCCACAAGGTGGTACCGAAACGGGGCCTGGCGGTGGCGCGCATGGCGGCCCATATCACCTATCTCTCGGAAGCGGCCTTGCAGAATAAGTTTGATCGGAACTTGCAGGACCGCGCGGAAGTTTCCTTCGGTTTCGATGCTGATTTCCAGGTGGAAAGCTATTTGCGTCACCAAGGCTCCACATTTGTCGACCGGTTTGATGCCAATTCCTATCTCTATATTACCCGGGCCATGGACTATTTTGACATGGCGGCGGAATACGGCGGCGTCCTGGCGAACGCCTTCCGCACGACCAGTACGGAGTTCTGCATCGTCTCTTTCACCTCCGATTGGCTGTACCCGACGGCGGAGAACAAGGCCATTGTGCGAGCCTTGAACGCCGCCGCCGCGCGGGTGTCCTTCGTAGAAGTGGAAAGTGACAAGGGTCACGACGCGTTTCTGCTGGACGAGCCCGAGATGTTCACCACTTTGGGCGGCTTCCTGCAAGCGGCGGCGATCCGCCGGGGACTGGCCTGAGCATGAGCGAGATTGCGGATAGACGTTCGGGGCTTGCGGGTACGGCGCGGCACGATCGCCGGGTCGTCTTCCGGCCGGATTTTCCGGTCCTGGCGCATATGATACTGCCTGGCGCACGGGTCCTGGATATCGGCTGCGGCGAGGGCGATCTGCTGCATTTTCTGCAGCGGGAACGGAGCATTGACGGCCGCGGCATGGAGTTGAGCCAGGACGGTGTCAACGCTTCCGTCAGCCGGGGCCTGTCGGTGGTACAGGGCGATGCGGATACGGATCTGATCGACTATCCCAACGGCGCCTTTGACGTGGTGATCTTGAGCCAGAGCCTGCAAGTGCTGCATTACCCCCGCCTGGTGTTGGAGCAGATGCTGCGCATTGGCAGCCAGGCCATCGTTTCCTTCCCCAATTTTGGCTATTGGCGGGTGCGCTGGGACCTGTTGTTGCGTGGCCGCATGCCCTTAACCTCGGACCTGCCGGTGCCCTGGTATGATACCGTCAATATCCATCTGTGCACGATCCTGGATTTCATGGAGCTGTGCGAGGATATGAACCTGAACATCGAACAGGGCCTGACCCTTGACCGCAAAGGCAACGCCAAAACCATCGGCAAGGCGTCGGGCCGGGCCAATCTTCTCGGCGAACAAGGCGTGTTCTTGCTGGAAAAGCGGTAAAGCCAGATCTATCCCCGCATTGCCGGCATCACCTCCTGCTCCAGCATTGTCAATGACCGCGCCGCGTTGGTATCGCCCGATGTTCCCAGACGGCCGCCGATAATGACTTTGTCCAGGCCCAGGGCGGCCAAGGCGGTCAAGCGTTCAATAACTGCCTGCGGCCCGCCGACAATCGCGAAATGGTCGATAAAATCGTCGGTCAAGGTGCCGGCCTGGCGCGAGTCCCCCCGCGTGTGCTTGTTCATGTCATAGGCGGCAACCAGGGTATGCAGGGCGGCCTTCGCGGCCTCTGACCACGGCCCCATGGTGCGGCCATGCATGACATTGAAGCGGGCAAAGGTGGTCAGGCCGCCACGCACCAGATTGCGCGCCGCGGCGATCTCATCATGGCAGGCCAGGTTGATGTAGGCGCCAAAGGCCACACCGTCAGGGTCCAGACCGGCGGCCCGCCGCGCCGCCCGTGCCGTTTCAATGCCCCAGGCCAGACGGTCCACGTCGGCGCCCAGGGTGAACATTACCCGCTCGGCCAGGCAGGCGCCAATACCGATTACCCGGGGGCCGGTCGCCGCCACCTCGACCGGAACCTTTTGCGTGCCCGCCATCCAGGCGATACGGCTTTCCGCGGGTGCATCAGCCAGATGCAGTTCCGACATGGGCGGCGCGATATCCAGGGAAATATCGACCTCGTCAAAGGGCACCGCCTCGCCCCTAAGATAGCTCTGTAGATGGCGCACATAGGTTTCGAAATGCGCCACTTTGCCCGGTGCCCGGCCCAGGTGCGCAAGCGCTGAATCGCCCCGCCCAATGCCCAACACCGCCCGGCCATCGGCCACGCGGTTGACGGAGGCGATGGCGGTGGCGGTGGCCGCGGCCTGCCGGGTCACGGAATTTGTCACCGCCGTGGCCAGGCCGATGCGCTCGGTCACCGTGGCCGCCATGGCCAGCGAGACATACGGATCGCCGGAAAGATTCTGCGAATCCACCACCGCCAAACCGTCCCAGCCCTTGTCCTCGACCTCCCGTGCCAGTTTCATGATGCCCCGAGGCGAGGCCGCGCCCGTTGTCCAGATTTCCATGTTCCACCCTCCTCTTTTACCGTCGCTCTGTTAGCGTTACCCTTTGCCCCTATCATAGCGACATTCTCGCACTGGCACTAAAAGAACGGGAGATTTCATACCATGCAAACCTATCAAGGCCGGTGCCATTGCGGCGCCGTGCGGTTCGAAGTTGATACGGTGCTGGACAAGGCTGGGATGTGCAACTGTTCCATCTGCATTCGGCGCAATGCGGTCATGCACCGTGTAGAGTTGGAAAATCTGCGAATTCTCCAAGGCGAGGATGCCTTGCAGCTGTACCAATTCAATACCAAGACGGCGAAGCACTATTTCTGCAAGACCTGCGGCATCTATCCCTTTCACCGGCCCAGGGTGGCACCTGACATGGTCACCGTGAATATTTTCTGTCTCGAAGGCGTGGACAGAAATACCCTGGCGGAGATGGAGATCAGCGAATTCGATGGCCAAGCCTTTTCCACGGTCGGCTGAGCTGTAGTCAAGAGGTCGCGGATATGAGTACAGACAAGATGCAGATGCGCCTGACCTTGATGGTTGAGCGCGCGGCGCAGGTGAACGGCAAGGGTCTGGCGACCGACTTCGCCGGGCGTCGGCATAGCTGGGCGCAACTGGCGGACCGCGTGGCGCGGCTGGCGGGCGGCTTGCGTTCGCTTGGCGTCAAGGACGGCGACCGGGTGGCGATCCTGGCCCTGAACTCCGACCGATATCTGGAATTTCTGTTTGCCGTGCCCTGGGCCGGTGCTGTCTTCGTGCCGGTCAATACGCGCCTGGCGCCGCCGGAAATCGCCTATTGGTTAAACGATTCCGGCAGCGAATTCCTCTTTGTCGACGATACATTCGTGCCCATGCTCGAAGCCCTGGACGGAAAAATGGCGAGCGTGCGCCAGGTGGTCTATCTGGGTGATGACGCGGCACCAAACGGCCTGCACGATTATGAAAGCCTGATCGAGGGCCAGCCCCCGATCCCGGATGCGGGCCGCCGGGGCGACGATCTGGCGGGGTTGTTTTATACCGGCGGCACCACCGGCGTCTCCAAGGGTGTGATGATGAGCCAGACCAATCTGGTCATGAATGCCCTCAACGTCACGCCGATCTTTGGCATCGATCGCTGGACCAACTGGCTGCACGCCGCCCCGATGTTCCACATGGCCGACGGCGCCGGCGCCTTTGCCGTGGCCATGGCGGCGGGCAGCCATTGTTTCATTCCCGGCTTCGAGCCGACGGCGGCCATGGCGGCGATCCAGCAATACCGGCCCAACCACTCGGTCCTGGTGCCAACCATGGTCAACATGATCGTCAATCACCCCGCTGTCGGCGACTACGACATCTCCTCTCTGAAGCATGTGCTCTATGGCGCGGCGCCCATGCCGGCGCCGGTGCTGGAACGGGCCCTGCAATTGATGCCCGGCATCAGTTTTATTCACGGCTATGGTCAGACGGAAGCGGCGCCGTTTCTCTCCGCCCTCGACCCCCGGCATCTCGACGAACCCGGCGCGCCGACCGAAAGGCGCAATTCCATCGGCCATTCCGGCGGCGCGATCGAGGTTCGCGTGCTGGACGAGAATGATCTGGAAGTACCTGCCAACACCGTGGGCGAAATTTGTGCCCGCGGCATGAACGTCATGCGGGGTTATTGGAATAAGCCGGAATTGTCGGCGGAAACCCTGCGCAATGGGTGGCTGCACACGGGCGATGGCGGCTATATGGACGAGGACGGTTTTTTATATATTGTCGACCGGGTCAAGGACATGATCATCTCGGGCGGCGAAAACGTCTATTCGGCGGAGGTGGAAAACGCCATGCATCAGCACGAGGCGGTGGCCGAATGCGCCGTGATCGGTATTCCCGATGAAACATGGGGCGAGCGGGTGCACGCCGTCGTGCGCCTGATGGAGCCGGGCACGGTATCAGCGGAGACGTTGATCGCCTTCTGCCACGGCCTGATTGCCAACTACAAATGCCCGCGCAGTATCGAGTTCGTGGAGGAGCCATTGCCGCTTTCAGGCGCCGGCAAGATCCTCAAGACCGAGCTGCGCAAACCCTTTTGGAAAGGGCATGATAAAGGCGTGAACTAGAAACTTGAAATACGGAGGAAATAGCCATGACCAATATCGACATCGATGCGCTGCGCCAGCATATCGGCACCATGCAGGTGGAGGAGGATGTCGCCACGGCGGCCCCACCGCACGGGATGATCATGACATTTGACCGGGACGAAGAACCGCCCAAGGAAGGCGAGGCGATCGCGCCGGGTTGGCACCGCTGCTATTTCCTGCCGATGTCGCGACCCAGCCGCCTCGGCGCCGACGGCCTGCCGCTCGACAGTGGCGTGATGCCGGCGATGCCTTTGCCGCGGCGCATGTTCGCCGGTACCAAGACCACCTTTCACAAGCCGATCCGGGTCGGCGACAAACTGACCCGCGAGACCGAGCTGGCTGACATTCAGCTGCGCGAGGGCAGCACCGGCGTGCTGATCTTCACCAACGTCGTGGCGCGCATCATCGGCCCTGATGGGTTGGCCCTGGAGGAGGAGGCGCGTACCGCTTTCCGCGACGAGGTCAAGCCAGGCGAGAAAAGCGGCATCCCAAAGCGCGAGACGCCGCCCAGCGGCACGCCGTGGGAACGCACGATAACCGCTGACCCGGTATCGCTGTTTCGCTATTCGGCGTTGACCTTCAATCCGCACCGCATTCACTACGACCGCCCCTATGCCATGGAGGTCGAGGGCTATCCGGGTCTGGTGATCCACGGGCCCTATTCATCGCAATGTCTGCTCGATCTGGCGCGCGACAATAGCGGCGGCAGGGCCATCAAGACCTATGAGATGCGGGCGCGGGCGCCATTGTTCGACACCGCGCCGTTTAAGGTTGTTGGCCGGCCAACTGCTGACGGCAATGGTTGCGAGCTGTGGGCGCTGACCCCCGAAGGCACCACCGGCATGACCGCAACGGCGACTTTCGCCTAAGGAGCCTTGGAGGAAGCACCATGTATGACGCCAGTTTTACCTTCACCCCAGATCAGCGGGCGATCCGCGACGCGGTGCAGAAAATCTGTGACAAATTCGGCGAGCAATACTGGATGGACGCGGAGCGCGAGCACCGCTTCCCCGATGAATTCGTCCGCGAGATGGCGGACAACGGCTGGCTCGGCATCGCCATGCCCGTGGAATACGGCGGCGGTGGGCTGGGTATTACCGAGGCCGCGATCATGATGCAGACGGTCGGCCAGCACGGCGGGGCCGCCACCTCGTCGATCAACGTCAATGTGTTCGGTCTAAATCCCGTGGTGCGTCACGGCACGGACGAACAAAAACGGCGCTGGCTGCCGCCGATGATCCAGGGCAAGGACCGGGCCGCGTTCGGCGTCACCGAGCCCAACGCGGGTCTCGACACTTCGCGCATCGAAACCCGCGCGGTACGGGACGGCGATCATTACGTCGTCAATGGCCGCAAGATGTTCACCACCACCGCGCAAAGCGCCAACAAATTCATGCTGATCACCCGCACCACACCGCGCGAGGAATGCGAGAAGGCCCTGGATGGCCTAACCTTGTTCTATACCGACTTCGACCGCAGCTGCATCGAGGCCCGGCAGATCGAAAAATTCGTGCGCCATGCGGTCGATATCAATGCGGTCTTCATCGACAACCTGAAAGTCCCGGTGGAGGACCGCATTGGCGAGGAAGGCCGCGGGTTCTATTACCTGTTGGACGGGCTAAACCCGGAACGCATCCTGATCGGCGCCGAGCATGTGGAAAAAGGCCGCGTCGTATTGAACAAGGCGGCCGAATACGCCAAGGAACGCATCGTTTTCGACCGGCCGATCGGCCAGAACCAGGCAATCGCCCACCCCTTGGCGGAATCATGGATGGAACTGGAAGCCGCCAACCTGATGCTGTTCAAGGCCGCCGCGCTATATGACCGAGGCGAACCCTGCGGCCCGGAAGCCAATGCCGGCAAGTATCTGGCGGCGGAGGCCTCGTTCAAGGCAGCCTCCAATGCGATGCTGACCCTGGGCGGTTACAGCGTCTCCAGCGAATTCATTGTCGAGCGCTTTTACCGCGAGGCGATTATCGGCCGCATCGCGCCGGTCAGCCTGCACATGATCAAGAACTATGTCGCCTCCAACGTGCTCGGCCTGCCAAAGAGCTATTAGCGCGATTCCGATCCGATGTGAATCGCCCAAGCGCCCCGGGCGGTTCTAGTTGATTGGAAAAATGGCTCTCTTCTTAAGAGTCGGAGTATTTCCTATTCGGAAATACTCTAGGCGCTCTATCCGGCTTTCGCCGCTACTGGGGCAAGGTATCCCCGGAGCCGCAGAAGTCCGCCGCTGCTGTTTTGAACGCGGTTGCCAGGGCCCGGACGCCGGCACCTGATGCGGTCGTGGCAGCGGTTACCAGTTGCAGATGAGCAGTGCGTTGCGGTCGATTTCGCAAGTTTAGAGGCTTGAGCAGGCCGGAGTGTAAGTCGGAAATAATCTTTGGCAGCGGCAACCAGGCAAAACCGGATCCCGATCTGATCGCGTCCAGCGAGCCCAAAGGACTGGAAAACGTCCATCGCTGCTCTGACCCGAGCCATCCAGAGTCGAAATCCTGACTGCCTGAATCCCGCAAAACCATCTGTCGATGCTGACGCAAGTCCTCCTCATCCAGTGGCCGGTCGTAATGGTGTAGCGGATGATCCTTGTGTGCCACCGGAATGAATTCGATGTCGAAAAGTGCTGTTCCCTGAAATCCGGCGGGCACGCTTCCCGACAGCGCCATCTCGACTTTTCCCTCTACCAAGGCTTCTAGTGTGCCGGACAACGCGGTTTCAAACACCCCGACCCGCGTATTTGGCGCAACCTGGGCAAATCGATTAAGGGCATCAATGACGAAGTCGTTTGGAACGATCACATCGACCGCGACGGTCAATTGGACCTCGAACCCGTTGGCGATCGCTTTTGCGGTGTTTTCAAGCGCCTGCGCATCGCTTAACAGGCGATCCGCGCGCCGCAAGAGGGCCCGCCCATCATCCGTCAAAACCGCCCGGCGTCCTTCTATTCGAAAAATCGATACTTGCAGGCGTTCCGACAGCTCCTTGACCGCATGGCTGATGGATGACTGGCTCTTGTTAAGAGCCTTTGCCGCCTGGGCAAAGCCGCCTTCGTCCACAACCGATTTTGCGCAGCGCCAATGTTCCAATGTCGTCAGAAGGCGGTCCATCCAACATTTATATCAAATTTATTGATTATAATCATCGAATTTTTGCAATTTTTGTTCTTGAAAATCGAACTATATGTTTGAGCAGAGACAATGAAAGGAATAATCATGGCAACTCTTCTACATTTGAAATCGAGTATTTTTGGCGAGAACGGCCAATCCTCCGGCTTGAGCAACACTTTCGTCGAGGATTGGCGCGCCCAGCATCCAGACGGCAATGTCGTGGTTCGTGATTTGGCGGCCGCTCCATTGCCCCATCTTGATGCCGTTGCCGTCGGTGGGTTCATGACGGCCATGGATGACCGTTCAGCGGAACAGGCCGTTGCGGTGGCTCGATCTGACGAACTGATTGCGGAAATCAGCGGCGCCGAAGTGATCGTGATCGCCCTGCCAATGTATAATTTCGGCATCCCCTCGACGCTGAAAGCCTGGATTGATCATATTGCCCGTGCCGGCGTTACCTTTCGCTACACCGAGAACGGCCCGGAAGGCCTGTTAACAGGCAAGAAGGCCTATGTCTTCGCCGCGCGCGGTGGGCTCTATGCTGGCACATCGAACGACACGCAAACCCCATACATCGAGAATGTGTTGGGATTTGTTGGCATCAATGACGTCACTATCATCGCCGCCGAAGGCCTGAATATGGGTGATGAAGCAAAGGCCGCTTCGCTTTCAACCGCCCACGGCCAGATCACGGCGTTAAGCGGGACACTCTCCGCCGTTGCGTAAGCGCATGGGAAATCGGGCTCAAATAACCGCATTCGTTCTGGCTTCAATGCCAGAACGAATGCGGCCTGGTTTTAATTTTCTTCCCGCCGCAAGTGCCTTGCGACCCCTCAGGCGCGGCCATCGAATTCGGTCTTCGGGTCCTGGTAATATCGTTGATGCCAGATGCCTTCGCCGGCCTCGTCCTGCAATGGCAGCCGCCAGCTGCGCACCTTGGCATCCGCCAGCCTGATCCGGAACAGGCCGCGCCGCTCGTTGATGGTATTTCGCAAATAGGCCTCCGCATCGTCGCTGGGCACGTACTGTTTGGCCATGCGCAGATACAGATCGCGCCATTGCGCGTCCGCGCCAACGTCGTACAGCAGCTCCGCCACCCCTTCGACCATGACCTTGCGGTAGGGCAATGGCTGTTCATCAATGCAGAGTGCGGCGCGCGGATCATGGCGTAGGCAGGCGAACCATTCCGAACGTTCACGCGGGGTGAAATAGATCGCCTCGTCCTCGTACAAATACCACAACGGCGTGACCAGCGGACTGCCGTCGGGGCGAACGACGGCGATCCGCATGACGACACGCCGTTCGCTCAGGAAAGCCACGTGCTCTTCCTTGCTCAAGACAGGCATGATGGCGCCCCTAGTCCAAGATCAATTCAGCATAGGTCTCCAGATCCTCTGGCGTTTTGGGCCAGACCAGCAACGATGTCACGGCGCTGTCTTCCCAGGCCGCCAGCCGCTGTTTGATACGGTCCTTGGGGCCGACCAGGGCGATATCATCGACCAATTCGTCGGGCACGGCGGCCACGGCCTCGGCCTTCTTGCCGTCGAGATACAGATCCTGGATCTTGGCCGCCGCCTCCGCATAGCCCATGCGGGCCACCAGCTCGTTGTGGAAGTTCTTATCCTTGGCGCCCATGCCGCCGACGTAAAGCGCGAGGCTCTTTTTCACCTCCAGGCGGCCAGCTTCCAGATCGTCGGTGATGTGCATTTGCATGGGGTACATGATCTCGAAATCATCGCCGCGTCCGCGAATGGCATCGGCATAGACGTCCTCGCGCTCCGGCGAATAATATAATGGGAACCAGCCGTCGCAGATTTCCGCCGCCATTGCCACGTTCTTCGGACCTTCGGCACCCAGAAAGATCGGGATGTCGGCGCGCAGGGGATGGGTAATGGGCTTTAACGGCTTGCCCAGGCCCCAGGAGCCCGGTGCGTCCTCGGGATAGGGAATGGTGTAGTGGGCACCGTCCAATTGCACCGGGGTCTCGCGGGCCAGAACTTGGCGGATGATGTCGATATACTCCCGGGTCCGTGCCAAAGGTTTGGCGAAGGGTTGGCCGTACCAGCCTTCCACCACCTGCGGGCCGGAGACACCAAGGCCCAGGATCAGCCGGCCATTGGAAAGATGGTCCAAGGTCAGGGCATGCATGGCCGTAGCGGTCGGCGTGCGCGCCGAAATCTGCACGATGGCCGTGCCCAGCTTGATCTTTTCCGTGTGCGCCCCGACCCAGGCCAGGGGCGTCAGGGCATCGGAGCCATAGGCCTCGGCCGTAAAAAAGCCGTAATAGCCCAGGGCCTCGGCGCGCTTGGCCACACTGATCAGATCCTGCGGCGGTTGCGCGCCCCAATAGCCGGTCATTAATCCCAATTTCAATGTCATTTTACTCTCCTGGTCTGGCGCAACATGGCGCGCCGGTAAGCTGAATAATTCGAACTAGTCCATGTGGGCGTACATGGTCTCGCCGGGGCTGGGCATTTCGGCCCGTAGAATCTTGCCGCTAAACGACGAGGTGATGAACAGCGAGCGGTTGTCCGGGCCGCCATAGGCCATGTTGGTGGTCAACAGGCTGCCGTCGGGATCGGGAATCTTATAGGTCGGCAGGCCCAGGGCGGAAAACAGCCAGACCGCACCAAAACCGGCATGGGCGATGGACAGATTGCCATCCACGTCCATGGCCATGCCATCGGGGCCCATGCCGCCCACCAATTGGGCGAACAGGCCGACCCGATTGACGCTGCCGTCCCGGCGGAACGGCATGCGCCAGACCGCGTTGGCACGGGTCACGGCGATGTAGAGCAGGCTTTCATCCGGATCCATCACCAGGCCGTTGGGGCTGGGCACATTGTCGATCAGGCAATGCAAGGCGCCGTTGGTATCCATGCGGAAAACCCGGCCGGTGGGATCATGCAGGCCGGTATCGCCCTGATCGGTAAAATACAGATCACCGTTGGAGGCGAAGAACAGATCGTTGACGCCCTTGTAGCCGGGCAACTGTTCCGGCCCGATATAGACCGAAACCTTGCCGTTCACCGGATCAATTTCGACAATGCCCTTGCGCCGGTCCGCCACGAAGATGCGGCCATCTTTGTGAATTTTCAGACCATTGGGGCTGCCGTCATAGTCCGCCGCCACCTCGAACTCTCCGCCGGGGGAGATCTTGAAAACGCGACCATGGGCGATATCAACAACGTAGAGATTGCCGTCCCGATCGAACGAAGGCCCTTCCAGGAACGAACCCAGAGGCCGGCCGCGAAAGATATCCCGGGACATATGGGAATCCTTGTCCAGCAGCTGCAGCTCGTCCGGCACCTGGGCGAAGACGGTCGGTTCGATCACGGTCGGTTGGGGATACATGGCAATGCTCCGGCGGAGGGGGATGAAATCAGGCGGTCATTGTGCGTCAAGTTTGGCACCGACACCAGAGAACATGGGCTGGCCAGGGGTCGGCAACTCCGCCCGCAGGATCTTGCCGCTAAGCGACGAGGTGATGAACAGCGAGCGGTTATCGGGCCCGCCGTAGGCGACATTGGTGGTCGCCAGGCTGCCGTCGGGATCGGGGATCTTGTAAAGCGGCAGCCCCAGGGCGGAAAACAGCCAGACTGCGCCAAAGCCGAAATGCGCCAGGCTCAGGTTCCCCTCCACATCCATAGCCATGCCATCAGGGCCCATGCCGCCGACCAATTGGGCGAACAGGCCGACCCGATTGACGCTGCCGTCCTGGCGGAACGGCATGCGCCAGACCCCATTGATCCGGGTCACGGCGAGGTAAAGCTGGGTTTCTCCCGGGTCCATCACCAAGCCGTTGGGACCGGGTATATTGTCGAGCAGGCAATGCAGTTTGCCCTTGGTATCCCAGCGAAAGACCCGGCCGCTGGCATCCTCCAGCCCAGTCGCGCCCATGTCGGTAAAGAAGAGATCGCCGTTGGAGGCGAAAAACAAATCATTCAGCCCCTTGTAGCCGGCAATATCCTCCGGCCCGATGAGCACTGAAACCTTGCCGTTCTCCGGATCGATTTCGAGGATGCCGTTGGTTTTGTCGGCCACGAATATACGGCCGTCCCGGTGGATTTTCAGGCCGTTGGGGTTGCCGTCATAGTCTGCCACGACATCGAATTCGCCGCTTTCGGAAATTCGGAATATTCGGCCATGGGCGATATCGACCACATACAGATTGCCGTCCAGGTCGAACGAGGGACCTTCCAGGAACGAGCCCAGAGGGCGACCGCGAAAAACATCCCGGGACAGAAAACAATCCCGGTCCCAAAATTGCAATTCATCAGGCACTTCGGCAAAGACCGTCGGCTCGATTACCGTGACTTGGGGATACATGGTAGGCTCCTTCATGACGCGCACGAAATTTGCAACGCCATTGTGCCCAGCCCTTGGGTGTGGCTCAACCCTGTGGCAAGATCGGTGATATGGCCCAGGAACGTTTGACTTACTCACCGATCATCGACCGGCCCCGCCTGCAGCTACCGGATGGCGCGCGGGTAGCGTTGTGGGTCTGTCCGAACATCGAGCATTACGAATATCTGCCCAATCCCGTGCGGATCCGCGACCCCTGGCCGCGCATGCCCCATCCGGACATCCTTGGCTATGGCATCAAGGACTATGGCAACCGGGTTGGATTGTGGCGCATGTTTGATGTCATGGACCATTTCGATGTGCGCTGTACGGTTTCGCTGAACCTGAGCGTGTTCGAGCATTATCCGGAAATCATGGCGGCCTGCGAGGCACGGAAATGGGACGTGTTGTGCCATGGCATGTACAACACCCAGTATCTGTGGGGTCTGGACGAAGGGGACGAACGGGCGATTATCGAGGAATGCGTCGAGACCTACCGCCGCCTGACGGGACGGCAGCTGCCCGGCTGGTTCTCGCCCGCTGCCTCCCACACCCTGAACACACCCGATCTAGTGGCCGAGGCGGGCATCAAATATTACGCCGATTGGGTTCACGACGACCAACCGGGGCCGATGAATGTACGCAAGGGGCGGCTTTTGACGGTGCCCTATTCCATGGAACTGAACGACGCCGTGCTGCACAACCGGGCCCAGGAGGCGGACGACTTTTTGGTCATGGTGCGGGACTATTTCGATACGGTTTATGCCGAGGGCGCGGCGCAACCCCGCGTTATGTGTCTGGCCTTGCATCCCTATATGATGGGACAACCCCACCGCATCGGTTATTTGGAGAAAATGCTGGACTATATCCTTTCCCACGACGGTGTCTGGCAGGCCACGGGCGAGCAGATCGCCGATTGGTATTACGCCGAGATGTGGGATCAGGTGACAGCGCATTTGGCTGAAGGTGATGGTAATGGTTGATAAACGCCTGCCAGGCATGGACCATGCCCTCTACCCTTTTTCCGCCCTGCCAACCCGTCCGGCGCTGACCTGGCCCAACGGAAAGCGGCTGGCCATATGGATTGTTCTGCACCTGGAACAATGGGAATTGCAGCCCCCCGCCGCCGCCATCCGTGATGCTCGTTTTCGTGGCGAATTCGGTAATTTTTTTCCCGACTACCGTACCTATTCAACACGGGAGTATGGCAACCGGGTCGGCATCTTCCGGGTTCTCGAAGTCCTCGACCGCTATTCCGTGCCCGTCACCGTGGCCGCCAATAGCGCCCTGTGCCGGGAGCGGCCGCGGTTGATCGAGGAATGTCTGCGCCGGGGCTACGAGATCGCGGCCCACGGCAGCCATGCGACCCGCATGATCAATTCCCAAATGAGCCTGACCCAGGAAGAAGATCTGATCCATGGCGCCTTTGCGGCGATCCGGCAATGCAGTGGTGCCGCGCGGGTCGGCTGGATCGGCCAAGATTTCGGTGAGAGCCAACGTACGCCACAGATACTGGCCGCCGCCGGGGTCGATTATCTGGCTGATTGGCCCAATGACGACCAACCCTATTGGCTGACCCTGGCGCCGCCCCTGGTATCGCTGCCCTATCACGTGGAATGGGACGATGGAACAGTGTTGGCGCTACGACAGTTAACCGCGCCGCGCTATGGCCAGATCGTGTGCGAAGCCGCTGACCGGCTGCACCGGGACAGCACGGGAGGCGACGGCGGCGCCCGCATGATGAGCCTTGGTCTGCACCCCTGGGTGATCGGACAGCCGCAGCGCATCCGCTACCTCGACCAGATTCTAAGCCACCTCTCGGAGATGGAAGGGCTGTGGTTTGCCGCCGCCGGCGACATCGCCGACAGCTTTCGGTCGCAGATAGCCGCCCCCGCGCAAACATCATGAGCGAATTCTGGCCGGCGCTAAGCGCCTCATTGGCATTATTGAGCCAAGGAGATGATTATCTTCGCGGGATCATCATTTTGTCGCTGCAGGTCAGTCTGACCGCCGTCGCCATCGCCACCGTCATCGGACTGCCGATCGGCGCCGTCACCGCGCTGTTTCGGTTTCCCGGCCGCCGGGTCCTGGTTGTCCTTTTGAATGCCTTGATGGGCCTGCCCCCCGTGGTCGTGGGACTGGTGGTCTATTTGCTGTTGTCGCGGGCCGGTCCGTTCGGCGCCCTGGGCCTGTTGTTCACGCCCACGGCGATGGTGATCGCGCAATTTGTCCTGGTTCTGCCGATTATCGCGGCCCTGAGCCGGCAGGTGATGGAGGGGATGTGGCTGGAATACCGTGAACAGCTGCAATCTCTCGGTGTGCCGCCGCTGGGCCAGCTTTCGGTGCTGCTGTGGGATGGCCGCTTCGCCCTTTTGACGGCGGTTCTAGCCGGTTTCGGGCGCGCCACCGCCGAAGTCGGAGCGGTAATGATCGTCGGCGGCAATATCGACCACGTGACCCGTGTCATGACCACAACCATTGCATTGGAAGCCAGCAAAGGTGACCTCGCCAAGGCTCTCGGCTTGGGCGTGGTGCTGCTGCTGGTCTCTCTCGTGGTCAACTTATTGGCGTATTTACTGCGGGAGCTATCGCGCCTTCGATTTGCCGACTGAGGCAATTTTCTGGACCTGGCACCGAGCGGACCCCCGCCAAATTCCGTTAACTATCGCCATTTGGGATTTCTTAACCCCTATGACGTTAGGTTTACCCAACTGATGGCGCAGTAGGCGCGGTCCATGGAAATGTGAAGTGTATGGCAACCGTTTCTCTAGAAAAGACCACGGATAGTATTCCAGCTTGGGATAACGAATTGCTGGCGCAATCCATCACCGCTGCCGGCGGCGCGGTCTATTGCTGGGATATCGTCGCCGACCGTATGGAATGGTCAGGCGGCGCGGCGGAGGCTTTAGGGCTGAACCATACGGATGTGCCCCGTCAAGGCACTCAAATGCAACGACGCATCGCCCCCGATGACTTACCGGGACGGTCCATTGCACTCTCTCGACTGCTTGATGACGGCACCGCCTACGCCTGCGAATTCAAGCTGCGCCGATCCGATGGCGGTTTTGAATGGATCGACGAGCGCGGCAGCATCGAACTGGATGGCGATGGCAAGGCATCCCGCTTCCATGGCATCATGCGCGTGATCACCCCCTGGAAGGTGCGTGAGGCCGAGCTGGAGCGGATGGCCTATTATGACACCTTGACCGGACATCTGAACCGGGCGCGCCTGCAGGAGGCGTTGGACGAAGTCCTGTCGAACTGCCGCGAAGAGGGCACGAGCGCGGCATATCTTCTAGTCAATATTGACCGCCTGGGCCTGATCAACGACGACTATGGTTTCGATGTCGCGGATTCCGCCATCGTTGAAATTGGCAAACGGGTGGAAAACTGCACCCAGGTCGGCGATATCATCGGACGGGCGGGCGGCAATCAATTCGGCCTGATAATGCCCGGCGCCACGGATCTGGAAATGCGCAAGGTGGCGGAGCAAATCCTCTTCGCCGCGCGCCAGCGGGAAATTGTCAGCGAGGCTGGCCCTTTGGCGGTTTCCCTGTCTCTGGGCGGCGCTCTGTTGCCGAAGGACGGCGCCAACAGCCGCGAAGCCATGGGACGGGCCGAAGAGGCCCTGTCAAAAGCCAAAATACAAGGCCGCGACCGTTTCGTCCCGCACCGTGGTTCCGCCAATCGTGACGCTGCCCGGCGCAAATCCCTGGCGACCGGCGATGCGGTCATGCGGGCGATGAAGGATGGACGCCTGACATTCGCGGTTCAACCCATCGTCGACAGTGCGAGCGGCGAAACCCAATTGTACGAATGCCTGTTGCGCATGCTGAACGAGAATGGCGAACTGGTTCCCGCGGGCCTGTTTATTCCCGTGGTTGAAAAACTGGGCCTGATCCGCCGTTTGGACAAACACACGCTTGAAATGGCCCTGCTGGAGATGGAGCAGGTCAAGGACATCCATCTCGCCGTCAACGTCTCGGGCATGTCGGCGACCGATCCCTCGACCCTGGATCACCTGTTGTCCATGGTGCATATCCATTCCGGTGTCGCCGACCGTTTGATCTTCGAGATCACCGAAACCGTGGCTATGATGGACTACGAGGAAACCGCCCGCTTCGCCAACAAACTGCGGGATCTGGGTTGCCGCATTGCGCTGGATGATTTCGGCGCCGGCTATACCTCTTACCGGCATCTAAAGGCACTGTCGGTTGATATTGTGAAAATCGACGGGCAGTTTGTTAAGGACCTGCACGAAAACAAGGAAAATCAGTTGTTCGTGCAAACCTTGCTGGATCTGGCAGACGGCTTTAACGCCGACGTGGTCGGCGAATGCGTGGAAACCGAGGAAGAGGCCCAGGCCCTGCGTGATCGCGGCGTGAAATACCTACAAGGCTATCACTTCGGCGCGCCGGTCATCGAACGCCCCTGGGGCACGCCCGCCCTGAGCATTGTGTCCGCCCCATAAGAACCGCTAGACCAATTTTTTAGACCAACTTTGCAACATCCCTAAATCCGCCGGCCCGCCGCCTTGCAGCAGCAGGGATTTGTTGCGGTCCTTGGCACCGGCCACGACCAACAACGTCCCCCCCGGCACCTGCCAGGCCTTTGCCAGCAGCTTAATCATGGCCTGATTGGCTTTGCCCTTTTCCGGCACCGCCGTTACCCGCAGACAAAGTCGCCGGCCGCCATCGGCCATTTTTTCTATGCCGTCAATTCGATTGGCGGAGGCGCCTGGACGTAGACGCAGGGCGATCACAACCCCCTCCTTGGTTACCTTGAATGGCATCAGCGGCGCGAGGCGCTAGTCCTTGCGGTCGCTTTGCAGCATGGCAAACAGGGTATGGTCGCTCCACTTGCCATTGATACGCAGATATTTCCGCGCATGGCCCTCTTTCCGAAAACCGGTTTTCAGCAACACCGTGGTCGAGGCCTCGTTATGGGGCAGACAGGCCGCCTCCAGCCGATGCAGGCCCAACTCGTCAAAGACAAAGGACAGCGACGTGGTGACGGCGTCCTGCATCAGGCCCTGGCCGGCATATTGCTGCCCCATCCAATAACCCATGGCACAGGACTGGGTGACGCCGCGGCGCACATTGGACAAGGTGATGCCGCCCAGCAGGCTGTCGTCCTCGCGGCGGAAAACAAAAAAGGCGTAGCCAATACCGTCGCGGGCATCACGGGCATAGCGGCGCAGGCGGCGGCGATAGGCATTGCGGGTCAGCTCGTCCTCCAGCCAGGTCGGCTCCCACGGAGTTAGAAAATCGCGGGAGGCGGCGCGCAGACGCGCCCACTCGGACCAATCAGACAACTGCGGCGCGCGCAGGTAGATCCGGGCGCCCTTTAGCGTAGGCGGGCTGCCGAGCCATGGTGGGTTACGCAGAAATGCAGACACGTTGTCGATCCACTACGGTTTTGCCGCCCGTATTCAGGCCGCGCGAACTATCCCTTGGCGAACCTTGCCGCAATTTCGGCCTGACTGGCAAGACCCTTGATGGGACCAAGTGCGGCAACGGCGGGATCGCCCATGGCGGTAATCCGTCCGGCGACCCGGCGGACGGCGGCCACATCGACGGCATCAATCTTTTCAATCAGTTCCTCGATTGGAATTTGGCGGCCAAAAACCAGGGTCTGCCTGGCCAGCTGTTCCACCCGCGCGGCGGAGCTTTCCAGGGACATCAGCGTTCCGGCCTTGAGCTGATTGCGGGCGCGGGCCACCTCGTCTTCTGCCGCATCACCGCTCAGACGCAGCATTTCGTCACAAATCACCGGCACCAATTCGCCGACCTGATCGGCCCCGGTGCCGGCGTAGACGCTAAAGGCGCCGCAATCCTTGTAGGACGAGGCAAAGCAGAAAATTGAATAGCACAGGCCCCGACGTTCGCGTACTTCCTGGAACAGACGAGAGGACATGCCGCCGCCCAGCACCGTGGACATGACCTGCATGGGGTAGAAATCGTCATCGTCATAGGTCAGCGCCGGCAGGGCCAGGGCGAAATGAACCTGTTCCAGGTCGCGCTCTTCGCGTTGCTCACCGCCCTGAAAGGTCGCCGTCTCGAACGGGTTGGGCACGCCGGGACGCAGATCGCCGAAATGCTGCTCGGCCAAGGCGACCAGGACGTCGTGATCAACCGCACCGGCGGCGCAAAGCAACAGGCGTGAAGCCGTGTAATGCTGCCCCATGAAATCGAACAGAACCTCCCGCCCCATGTTGGCAACACCCTCGACCGGGCCCAAGATCGAGCGGCCCAGCGCCTGATTGGGAAACGAGACTTCTTGCAGGCGGTCAAAAATGATGTCGTCGGGAGTATCTTCCGATTGGCCGATTTCCTGAATAACCACCGCGCGCTCGCGCTCCAGCTCGTCCTCGGCGAAGGTAGAGCGTTGCAGGATATCCGCCAGTATATCCACGCTCAACGCCAGATCCTCCTTCAGCACACGGACGAAATACGCCGTATGCTCGCGCGAGGTATAGGCGTTCAGATGGCCGCCGACGCTTTCAATTTCCACCGCGATGTCCTGGGCGCTGCGGCTTTTCGTGCCCTTGAAGGCCATATGCTCCAGCATATGGGCGACACCGTTGTTGGCGACGGTTTCATAACGCGCCCCGGCATCGACCCAGACACCAACGGCGGTGGTCTGCAGTCCCTTGCGGCCTTCCGAGATTACCCGCAGGCCATTGGCCAGGGTTGTCATTTTCACAGTCACGGCAGTATTCATTCCTTCGGTTAGGTACGGCGCAGACCACGGATATGGGCCTGCAAGGCGTCCAGGTCATTGGGCAGCACTGTGTAACGCTCTTCCCGTTCATATATATCGGCCAGGTGCGCGGGCAATGCCGGCCGCTGGCCACAGGCCTTTTCCACCGCATCGGGGAACTTCGCCGGATGCGCCGTGGACAGGGTGATCACCGGCCCCTTCGGCAGCAGATCCCGCGCCGCCCGCAGACCGACGGCGCTATGCGGATCCAGGGCAATGCCGTGTTCACGGTAAACCTCGCCAATGGTCGCCGTGGTGGTTTCTTCATCGACCCGGTGCGAAAGAAACAGTTGCCGCGCCTGGGCCAAGGCCTCCGGTGTTACTTCAAAGCCATCCTGCTCGGCCAACGCCTGCATCTGTTGGCGGACAACGGCGCCATCCCGGCCCGCCAGATCGAACAGCAAACGCTCGAAATTGCTTGCCACCTGGATATCCATGGAGGGGCTTTGCGTCGCCACCACTTGATCCATGTGGTAGGCGCCAGTCTGAAAAAAGCGGTGCAGGATGTCGTTGCGGTTGGTCGCCACAATCAATTTGTCCATCGGCAGGCCCATTTGCCGGGCGGCATAGCCGGCAAAGACGCAGCCGAAATTTCCCGTGGGCACGGCGAAGCTGACACGCCGGTCCGGCGCACCCAGGGCCACGGCGGACGTGATGTAGTAGACCACCTGCGCCACCACCCGGGCCCAGTTGATGGAGTTCACCGCCGACATGGCGATTTCATCGCGGAATGCCAAATCGTTGAATGCGGCCTTCACCAGAGCCTGGCAATCGTCAAAGGTGCCTTCAATGGCAATGTTGTGAACATTGTCCGACAGCACCGTCGTCATCTGCCGCCGCTGCACCTCTGATACACGGCCATTGGGGTAGAGAATAAATATGTCGATGGCCTCGCGGTCCCGGCAGGCCTCGATCGCGGCGGAACCCGTATCGCCCGAGGTCGCGCCGACGATGGTCACGCGTTGCTTCCGGCGCGCCAGTTCCCGGTCGAACAGGCGGCCCAGCAATTGCATGGCCACGTCCTTGAAGGCCAGGGTCGGTCCGTGGAACAGCTCCAGCAACCAATGGCCATCCGAGAGCTGCCGCAGGGGCACCACGCCTGGGTCGGCGAACGCCCCATAGGCATCACGGGTCATGGCCAGAAGCTCGTCTTCCTCTATCCCGTCCATGAATGGCAAAAGGATCCGCGCCGCCGCGTCCGCATAGGGCAGCCCGGCCAAGGCGCGCAGATCATCATGGCTCAATTGCGGCCAGGCAGCGGGCACATACAGCCCGCCATCACGGGCCAGCCCGGTCAGCAGGACGTCCCCGAACGTCAGGTCAGGCGCTTGGCCACGGGTCGAAATATATTGCACTGCTTTGATCTCCAGCTGCCCCCCAATTGCCCCGGGGTCTGGGGGGCGCGCCAACCTAGTCGCCCAGGTAGCGTTTTTCAAGGTGCCTACGGAAGATTGCGCCATCCAGCGGCGCGCCCGTGGCGGCGGTCAGTAGATCATCGGCACTGCCGTGCAGGCGGCCCTGGCTGTGCACATTTTCGCCCAGCCAGGCCATCAGGCGCGCGAAGTCACCCCGGGACAGGTCATCGGACAGGTTCACCAGGGCGGCCTCGGCTGTTTGGAACAATTGCGCCGCCGCCATGGCACCCAGCGTATAGGTGGGGAAATAGCCAAAGGCGCCATCCATCCAATGAATATCCTGCATACAGCCGTCGCGGTCATTGGGCACGTCCACTCCCAATAAACCCTGCATGCCCTCACGCCAGGCACCGGGTAGATCCGTGACCGCAAGATCGCCGCCCAGGATGGCGCGTTCCAGACGATAACGGTGGATTATATGCAGGGGATAGGTCACCTCGTCCGCTTCCACCCGGATCAGTGAGCGCGCCACATGCCGCACCCGCGTGGCGAGCCCTTGTACTTCCCAGGCCGGACCCGAGACACCGCCAAGCTCCCGCAACAACGGCGAAAGATAGTGTAGAAAAGCATCGCCGCGGCAGGCTTGCATCTCCACCAGCAGGGATTGGCTTTCATGCATGGCCATGCCCATGGCCCCACCCACGGGTTGCAGCCGCCATTCAGCCGGCAGGCCCCGTTCGTACATACCGTGGCCGCCTTCGTGCAAGGCCGGGTACAGACTGCCCAGGGGGTCGGCCTCGTCATAGCGGGTGGTCAGGCGCACATCGTCCGCCACCCCGCCGGTGAATGGATGCAGCGAAACATCCAGGCGTCCATGTTGGAAATTAAAGCCCAAGGCATCCAGCAGGCGCCGGGATATAGCCTCTTGAACCGCTGCCGGCATGCGTTCTGGCGCCGCGGGGGGCATGGGTTGCTGTTCCAAAACCTGGCCCAGTAGAGCGGGCAAAAAATCCGCCAGGGCATCGAAATGACTGTCAATATCGGCCGCGTCCAGGCCCGGCTCGTACTGCGAGAGCAAGGCATCGTAGGGCGCACAGCCAAAGGCCTCGCCCTTGGCCGTGGCGGCCTGGCGGACCAGATTGACCACCTCTGCCAAACCCGGCGCCAGGGAAGCGAAATCATCCTCCGCCCGCGCCGTGCGCCAAACCATCTCGCAGGCCGAACCGGCGCGGCTCAACGCCGTTACCAGATCACCCGGCAGGGCTGTCGCATGGCGCCATTTCGCCCGCATCTCACGCAGGTTTGCCTGCTGCCATGGCCCCAGATCATCACGCTGGCCTTCCGCTTGATCCAGTAGATCCGCGGCTTCTTGGTGACAGAGCATTTCATGACCCAGCAGGGACAGGACCGCCAGTTGCTCGGCCCTGGCGCCGGCGCCGCCCACGGGCATCATGGCGGCGGCATCCCAATGGAGTACGGCGGCGGCACCATTCAAATTGGCCAGGCGGGCAAAGCGCGCGGTTAGCTGTTCATAGGCGGTTGTCATGTTTCTTCTCTTTTGCCGCGATTTGCCAACAGAAAGACCGCCAGCAGGACGGCGGAAAGGGAAAACCAGGTGATGGCATATTGCAAATGATTGTTGACCAGGGCGGGCTGTGCCACACCGCCGATGGGCAGGCCGCCAGGGTTTGCCCGTCCGTCCGCCTGCACCACGCCGCCGCGCAAATTCAGGCCGCGGGACGTGGCGATACCGTCGATGTCATACCAGAACCACAGATCCGCCTTGGCGTCATAATCCGGCGTCCAGGTGCCCTGTTTCAAGTGGCTGCGCAAAACACCCTGAACCGCAACCTCGCCCCGCGGCTGGCCCTCGGCGCGGCTGGATGGATCGCGGCGGTCGTTGGGAACCCAGCCGCGATTGATCAAAATGGTGGCGCCATTTGCCAGGCGCAGGGGGGTTAGGACATGCAGGCCGCTCTGGCCTTGATGGGAACGGGGGCCAAGAAAGGCCTCCGCCTGGTGCAGAAATCGTCCCCGCACCCGGACGGAGCGGTAATTCAGGGCCGCCAGATTGCCCGGTTGCCCGGACAATTTTTCGCTCAGGGACATGGGGGCGGCCGCCATGCCGGCGGCGATCTCGGCTGCCAGGCCGTCCTTCCAGGCCATGCGTTGCAGCTGCCAGATGCCCAGGGACAGCATCAGGATCAGACCGAACAGGGTCAGGCATATGGACCAAAGGCCGGGGCGGCGCATGCTGTTCTACCTGCTAAGCTGGCGGCTCGTCGTTGAAGCCGGCGACATGGTGGCGGTATTGCAAGGCGATCAAGGTCGCCTTCAGGGGCCGCAATAGCAGGATTGAAGCGCCAAGTACAAAGGGGATCTGATAGATCAGATGGGCCCAGATTGGCGGCGCAAAGGCCCTTTCCACGATAAAAGCCAAGGCCACCGCCAAGCCGCCAACAATCAAAATGACGAAGACCGCCGGCCCATCGCCGGAATCATGGGCCGAATAATCCAGATCGCAGCTATCACAGTTGGCCCTGACATCCAGTAGGCCGCCAAACAGATTCTTATACAGCCTGCCCTTGCCGCACTGGGGGCAACGGCACAACAGCCCAGCGACAAAGGGCGACACCGAGGTGCCGCCCTTATTGGCGTCGTTCATTTTAAACGCGCTAGTGCGGGGCCATGGTCCCGGCGCCCCAGACATAGATGAAGCAGAACAGGAACAGCCAGACCACGTCAACGAAATGCCAATACCAGGCAGCCGCTTCCAACCCGAAATGGTGGTCCGGTTTGAAATGACCTTTGGCGGTACGGATCAGGCAGACCAGCAGGAAGATGGTGCCGATCAGCACATGCAGGCCATGGAAGCCCGTCGCCATGAAGAAGGTGGAGCCGTAAATGCCCGAGGTGAACTCGAACGAGGCATGGGCATACTCGTAAGCCTGCACGCAGGTGAAGATCGCGCCCAACAGCACCGTGACGGTCAGTCCCTGCACCGCACTTTTCTGATTGCCTTCACGCACTGCATGATGGGCCCAGGTCACCGTGGTTGACGAGGTCAACAGGATCAAGGTGTTGATCAGGGGCAGATGCCAGGGATCAAAGGTCGTAATGCCCTCTGGCGGCCAGACGCCTCCCATTTGCACGGTCGGGTAGAGCGCAGCATTGAAATAGGCCCAGAACCAGGCCATGAAGAACATCACCTCGGAGGCGATGAACATGATCATGCCAAAGCGCAGGTGCAGCTGAACCACGGGGGTGTGGTGGCCATCGACATGCGCTTCCTTGATAACATCACGCCACCACACGAACATCGTGTAGAGCACCATCAGAAAGCCGATGCCGGCCAGCCAGGGCGGCCCCTCGTGCATATACCAGATAAAGCCCGAGGCCAGGATTAGTGCGCTCAGCGCCCCAAGGGCCGGCCATGGACTGGGGTCCACCAGATGGTAGTCATGCCCTTTTGCGTGCGTATCAGCCATTATTTCACTCCGTTCCCAGCAACTTCATAGCCGCCTATTTGGCGGCGACTTTCTTGTTATCAGCAATATCGTCCGCCACCTCGAAAAAGGTATAGGACAGGGTTATGGTCTTCACATCATCCAGATTTGGATCGTCCGAAATTTCCGGATCGACAAAAAATGAAACCGGCATATCGACGCTTTGCCCAGGCGCGAGGGCCTGTTCGGTAAAGCAAAAGCATTCGATCTTATTAAAATATGGCCCGGCCTTGAGCGGCGTCACATTGAAGGTCGAGGTCCCAACGATGCGCCGCTCCGTCGGATTTACCGCTTCGTACAGCGCCAGGGCCTGCTCGCCCACCTTCAGCGTTACGGCGCGCTGTTGCGGCTGAAAGCGCCAGGGCATGCCCCGCGCCGTATCGGCGTTAAAGCGCACGGTGATGACCCGTTCGCCCACCGCCACCGGCGCCTCTTCGGCAACCTGCGTGGTGCCGCCAAAGCCGGTAACCTGGCAAAACATCTGATACAGCGGTACCGCCGCATAGGCCGCGCCCACCATGCCAACGACCACGCCGGCGGCGGCCAGTGCCGTCAGCCGGTTGCGCCGGTTATTTCGTGGCTGTGGGTTCATCGCATCAGCCGCCGTTCCAAGTCTGGCCCTGCATATTGTACAGGGTGATAAAAAATGCTGCCACGATGCAAACGACCAGAATCCCCGCCAGCATCAGGTTGCGGCCCAGCCGTTGCTTATGCATCTTGCCGATCGGCATCTCAGGCCCCAAGCCCTATCATTGGGCCCCCCATCAGGCGCTCCGCCAACATTAGGGCGAACAGGGCAAACAGGTAAAAGATGGAATAGCCGAACAAGCGCCGCGCGGGCCGGTCATTGTCGTCGCCGGTGCGCCAAACATGGATGGCGCTGGCCAAAAAGATCAAGCCCAGCAACGCCGCCCCAATCCCATAGACAAGACCACAAACGCCCAGGGCGACCGGGCTGATGGTGATGGGCAACAGCAGCAGGGAATAAATCAGGATTTGCCGCCGGGTCGCGGCCTTGCCGGCGACCACGGGCAACATGGGTACGCCGACATTGCGGTAATCATCGGCCCGATAAAGCGCCAGGGCCCAAAAATGCGGCGGCGTCCAAAAGAAGATGATCGCGAATAATGCGATCGAGGCCAGGGAAATATCGCCGCTAGCCGCTGCCCAGCCGATCATCGGCGGAAAAGCACCCGCCGCGCCGCCAATAACAATATTCTGCGGTGTCCGCCGTTTCAGCCACATGGTGTAAATGAAAACATAGAAGGCGATGGTCAAGGCCAGCAGTGCCGCCGAGATCAGGTTCACCAAAGCGCCCATCGCCAGGACAGAGGCAAACGCGAGCACCGAGCCAAAGATCAACGCGGCGCGGGGTTTTACATGGCCGCGTGGAATGGGCCGGCCACAGGTGCGCAGCATCTGACCGTCAATATCAGCATCGTACCACATGTTGATGGCGCCTGATGCGCCCGCGCCCACGGCAATACAAGCCAAGGCGATCACAGCCGCCAGGGGATGCATGCTGCCAGGCGCCAACATCAAACCGACCAGAGCCGTGAAGACCACCAGGCTCATCACCCGTGGCTTCAACAGCGCCAGATAGTCCAGCAACCTAGCAACCCCAGCCGGGCGCTGGGTGCTTTGGTCCAAGGCTACATTGCCGCTATTCACCTGTTTCTGTTCCTTCTACCGCCACGCACCGTCTAGCGGATGCGGGGCAGTTCCTCGAACTGATGGAAGGGCGGTGGCGAAGGCAAAGTCCATTCCAGGGTATCGGCACTTTCGCCCCAGGGATTGTCCGGACATTTCTCGCCGGCGGTAATGGTACGGATGGCGATATAGATGAACAACACGGTACCCACGGCGGTGGCATAAGAGCCGATCGAGGAAATCATGTTGAAACCCGCATAGGCGTCCGGATAGTCGGGAATACGTCGGGGCATGCCCGCCAGGCCGAGGAAATGCTGCGGGAAGAAAATCAGGTTCACGCCGATGAAGGTGATCCAGAAATGCAGCTTGCCCAGGGTCTCGTTGTATTGCCGGCCCGACATCTTGCCGATCCAGTAATAGAACGCGGCGTAGATGCCGAACAGGGCGCCCATGGACATGGTGTAGTGGAAATGCGCCACCACGTAATAGGTGTCATGCATGGCCAGATCCGCACCGGCATTGGCCAGCACCACGCCGGTCACGCCACCCAGGGTGAAGAGGAAGATCATGCCCAGGGCGAACAGCATCGGCGCCCGGAAGGTGATGGAGCCGCCCCACATGGTGGCGATCCAACTGAAGATCTTCACCCCAGTGGGTACCGCGATAACCATGGTCGCGCCCACGAAGTAGGCCCGTGTGTCGACATCCATGCCGGCGGTGTACATGTGATGCGCCCAGACGATGAAGCCGACCACGCCAATCGCCACCATGGCATAGGCCATGCCCAGATAGCCGAACACCGGCTTGCGCGAGAAAGTGGAGATGATGTGGCTGATCACGCCAAAGGACGGCAGGATCAGGATGTAAACCTCCGGATGGCCAAAGAACCAGAATAGATGCTGGTACAGCAGCGGATCGCCGCCACCAGCCGCGTCATAAAAGGCGGTGCCAAAGTTGCGGTCCGTCAGCAACATGGTGATGGCGCCGGCCAGAACCGGCAGGGACAACAGCAGCAGGAAGGCGGTAACCAGCACCGACCAGACGAACAGCGGCATCTTGTGCAGGGTCATGCCCGGCGCCCGCATGTTGAAGATCGTGGTGATGAAGTTGATGGCGCCCAGAATGGATGAGGCGCCCGCCAGATGCAGCGCCAGAATACCCATATCCACCGCCGGGCCAGGATGGCCGGAGGTTGAGAGCGGCGCATAGACCGTCCAACCGGTACCAACGCCGTTGCCGCCCGCCGTGCCCTCGAAAAACATCGAACCCGCCAGCAACAGGATGGCGGGAGGCAGCAACCAGAAGGAAATATTGTTCATCCGCGGGAAGGCCATGTCAGGCGCCCCGATCATCAAGGGCACGAACCAGTTGCCAAAGCCGCCGATAAAGGCCGGCATGACCATGAAGAAAACCATGATCAGGCCATGGGCCGTGATCAGCACATTGAAGAAATGATGGTCGCCGCCCAGAATACCCGGACCGGGCACCGCCAGTTCCATGCGGATCAGAACCGACATGCCACCACCGATCAGTCCGCCGACAATGGCGAAGATCAGGTACATGGTGCCGATATCCTTATGGTTCGTTGAATAGACCCAGCGCCGCCAGCCGGTCGGCGTATGGTGATCGTGGTCGTGCGCCGCGGAGGTATTAGCCATTCTCTGTACTTCCTATCGCTCTGTAGTCTTTTACAGTGTTCTCTTGAACGGGACTGCCCGGGCTTCGATGCGCCCTACCCGTGAGAAATTGATCTTGCGGAATTATTGCGCGGTCCCGGAAACCTTGGTTTGGGTGCCTACAGCCGCCAGTTTCACGCCGGATTTTTCGTCGCGGGAGGCGTATTCTTCCTTGGCCTTGATGGCCCAGGCCGCGAACGCCTCCTTGGAGACGACCTTGACCATGATCGGCATAAAGCCGTGGCCGGTACCGCACAGCTCTGAACACTGGCCGTAATAAGTACCTTCCTTCTCGACCCGGACCCAGGTTTCGTTCAGACGCCCCGGCACGCCATCCAGCTTGATCCCAAAGGCCGGCATGGCCCAGGCGTGGATCACGTCATCGGCGGCAATCAGCAGACGAACGTTGGTGTTGACCGGAATGACCACGGCTTCGTCCGTGGCCAGCAGGCGCGGCTGCCCGTCCTTAATCTCATCGTCGCCCAACATGGCGGCATCAAAGGTGAAGTCGCCGTTGTCGGGGTATTCATAAGACCAATACCACTGATGGCCGACCGCCTTGATGGTCATCTCGGCATCCTTGGTGCTGTCGGCGTAATACAACAGTTTGAACGAGGGAATGGCGATGATCACCAAGATAAGGATTGGGATCGCCGTCCACAGAACTTCCAGCAATGTATTGTGCGTTGTCGTGCGCGGCGTTGGGTTGGCCTTGGCGTTGAACTTCACGAATACGTAAATCAACAACAATGTCACGAACACCGCGATGACGGTGATGATGACCAGCAGCATATTATGAAAATCATTCAGCTGCACCGCTACCGGTGTTACAGGCGGTTGCAGCCCCAGTTGCCAGGGATGCGCCATGCCGTGGTCCGCCTGTGCCGATACGCTTGCCACCAAAGTGCCGAACAGCGCCATCGGCGCGGCTAAAATTCGCCAAGCCGTCATTTCAAAGCCTCGATTTCATCTAAAATTTTCACGCCGGGAAGATTCCCCATTACTCTGTTACCCCTATGTAACCCAACGGATTATCAGGGAACAAGCCTGTTGCTTGACCTTGGTCAAGGCAAAGGCCCGGCAGCTTGCTAGAAACCGCCAAGCATCATAGGGGCTTGAAAGTGGGAAAATGGCATCTATGTGGCCATTTGCGGCCATAAGAAAGCCGCATTACAGCCATTCGCCCGCACCGAATGCGACGTTTTGTCGCACAGGCTTTTGTCTGTCATAATCGCTTCATAATTATTGTTTTATAACGGTGCGTTAACCATTGGTGGTAACTAATGGTAGGCTGGCGCTTAGCTAGCGCCGTGGTGGGAGCAAATGGAATTATGAGCGAATCGAAAAGCGGCGGTGAAATCCCCGATATTTCGGGTAAAATTGTAGGTAGCGGGGCTGGCGACGGCCCCGATGCCGCGCTGTTGTTTGAGCGGGCGGGCCTGGACGAAGGTCGGATACAGAACATCGTCGGCGGTGCGCTGCAAGGTTGCGACGATGGCGAATTATTCATGGAATACAGCCAGAGCGAAAGCCTGGTGCTGGATGACGGCCGGATTAAGTCGGCCAACTTTGATACCAATCAAGGCTTTGGCCTGCGCGCGGTGGCGGGTGAGCAGACCGGTTATGCCCATGCATCCGAGTTGAACGAGGCGGCGATCGCCAGGGCCAGCGGGGCGGTACAAGCGGTCCGCGCCGGACATGGCGGCACCATGAGCGAGGCGCCCCTGGCCACCAACCAAAACCTTTATCCCGATGACAATCCCCTGGGCGAGGTCTCTTTCGCCGACAAGGTCCAGCTTTTGGGCGAAGTCGACAGCTATGCCCGCGGTCGTGATGCCAGGGTGCGCCAGGTTACCGTATCCCTGCACGGGCAATGGCAGGCGGTAGAGATCATGCGCGCCGACGGCCGTCGAATCCGCGATATCCGCCCCTTGGTACGCCTGAATGTCGCCGTCGTGCTGGGCGAAGGGGATCGCCAGGAAAGCGGCAGCCATGGGGTCGGTGACCGCATCGGCTTTTCCCGTTATATCGAATCGGCGAACTGGCAGGCCCAGGTCGATGAAGCCATGCGCCAGGCGGAGGTCAACCTATCTTCGGTGCCCGCGCCGGCAGGCGAGATGCAGGTGGTATTGGGCCCCGGCTGGCCCGGCATTCTGCTGCACGAAGCTATCGGCCATGGTCTGGAGGGGGACTTCAACCGGAAACAGACCTCGGCCTTCGCCGGCCTGCTGGGCGAGCGGGTGGCCAGTCCCGGCGTCACGGTGGTTGATGACGGTAGTATTGATGGCCGGCGCGGCTCGCTATCCATTGATGACGAAGGCACGCCGACGGAATGTACAACCTTGATCGAGGACGGCATTCTGAAGGGCTATATGCAGGATCGTCTGAATGCCAGGCTGATGGGCATGGCGACGACCGGCAATGGCCGGCGGCAATCATTCGCGCATATGCCCATGCCGCGCATGACCAATACCTTCATGCGTGCGGGCAATCAGGATCCGGCGGAAATTCTTGCCAGTGTTAAGAACGGCATCTACGCGGTCAATTTCGGCGGCGGCCAAGTGGATATCACCTCCGGCAAGTTCGTTTTCAGCTGCACCGAAGCCTATCAGGTGCAGGGCGGCAAGATCGGCGCGCCGGTGAAAGGCGCGACCCTGATCGGCAATGGCCCGGACGTGCTGACCAAGGTCGGCGGCATCGGCAACGATCTGGCGCTGGATACCGGTGTCGGCACCTGCGGCAAAAGCGGCCAAGGTGTGCCGGTTGGCGTTGGCCAGCCGACGCTGCTGCTCAACGGCCTGACCGTCGGCGGCACGGCGGTCTAGGGGCTTCGTTCATGAACGAACCTGTAAAACCACAGCCAGAGGCCACCGGGCAGGGCTTGACGGAATCGGATGCCGCGGTAAATCCGGCAGCGGACAAGGCTCCGGCGACGGCCTCGGACGGGCGCAAGAATTCGGCCCTAAGGAAATTGGCGGAACCGCAGGCAAGGCTGGCGACGGCCAGCGACTACTTGCCGGATTTGAGGCGCGAATACGGCGCCGACGCCGCGGCGGAGGTGGTTCCCTCGGCCTTTCATTTTCTGAACGAGAACATGGGCGGCTGGCGCGCCGGACTGCATTTGCTGGCGGGGGAACCCGGCAGCGGCAAGACCGCCTTCACGCTGTCCAATGCCGCCGTGGCGGCGCGGGCCGGATTTCCGGTATTGTATTTGAGTTTCGATGTGCATTCCGAATTCCTGGTCATGCGGCTGTTATGCCAGCAGGCCGATCTGGATTGCCGCAAGATGATGGACGGGGCGCTGGAAGACGCCGTGCTGGACGCCGCCATGGAAAGTCAGGCGGAGATCTTTTCCCGCATCACTGTGGTCGAGGCGGATCCGGAATTGCCTGATGAAAAAGTCGAGGAAATAGCCCGCCAGTTAATTGCCGCCAGCGAGCGCGACCGGGTCCTGGTGATCGTCGATTACTTACAAATCTGGGCCGCCGGTAGCCGGCAATTCACTGAATTCCGTCACGAAATAGCCAAGCTGATGACCGCCATGCGGCGCCTGGCGTTATCCCTGGACAGCCCCGTTCTGGCCGTGTCATCGCAAAATCGCATCCATCAAGGCGAAGCGATATTGACCAGCTTGGAAGGCACCACGGATTTGGAATATTCCGCCGATAGCATCTCGTTCCTGGTCAATGTTGAACGGCCGTCCAGTCAGGGTAGCTATACCCACCCTGATGAATTGATCAGCAAAAGCCGCTCTATTTCGCTAAATCTGCGCAAGAACCGTTTTGGCGAGACCGGCTCCCGCATGGTCAAATTCCTGCCGTCCACCGGCGCCTTCAACGAAGAAACAGTGCGCCGGCCCCTCACCCGCTAGATTATTTTCCCGCCTAGAGCCTATCGCGGCTAATCGGAACCATTTGACCGGTCCTCCAGGCCTCGTGGGTAGGAGCGGTTTGCCGCGCGATGGGGGATATCGGGCAAGAACTACGACACCGCCACGAGGCCTGGAGGACCGGCCTGCGGTGGCGGAGCCAAGCCATTGGGCGGCGTTGCGCGGCTTGCCCGATGTCCCACATCGCGCTGCGCCACGCGCCTACCCCAATGGCTTGGCTCCGCCATCAAATGAATCTGATTAGCCGCGACAGGCTCTAACCGCCTCGTCCGAACCGAAGGTCGATCCACGGCCGCAGAAAATCCGCTACCGCCCGATGACCTTGCGCGGTCAGATGCCCTTCGTTCTGATAGTAATCACCGGCGATACCGTCTCGGTAGCGGCGGCGCAATTGCTTTGCCGCATCCGCCACCGGCACCGCCATTTCTACGCCCCAGGCGACGATGGCGCGGCGCAGGTAGTCCTGATACTGGGCCGCGATGCCGTCGGGGTCTTGTACGAAACCGCGGCCGGGTAGCAACACCAAGCCGAAACCGGCTCCCTGCGCGGCGGCGGCGGCTTTGCCACGCAGCGCCAAGGCCTGAAACAAAGCCAGGGGCCGGACCTGACTACGTTGCAAATGATCGCTCAAATCGACCCTGGCCGATGCCTCCAAACCAAGACGCCGCGTGGTTTCCGAACCGCCCAGCAAACCTTTCCAAAAGCTGGGGCGCACGCCGGAACCGGCCAAGATGCTCTTTTCCAGATCCATGCCCTGTTCGGAGGCCGGCTTGCGCTCCCGCGACACCGGCACATTCCGCAATATCAGGTCGTTCGCCGACAGCGCGAACATCGGCTTGCCATTGTCCAGCCGCAGGGGATAGGGGTGCATGTTATCAGCCAGATCATCGCCCAGATGGACGACCATCAGCACCGTGCCCGGCCGGTGCGCCGGCATGATCTCCTCGATCAGCAGGACCGCTTGATCGGAGGCGAAGCCCGGAACGCCGAAATTCAGATAGGCGCGGTAAACGTCCGCTTCATCCAGCAGCGCGACAAATGTCTGCCCCGGCCCGGCGCCAAAGCCAAAGGTGAAGCTGTCACCGAAAAACGCGATATGTTCAGGGCCCGTGCGATCAGAAGCCGGGCGAAAGCGGCCACGAAAACCATCCGGCCCGGTCTGGTAGGCAACGGCGAAGTCATGGTGGCGATGTTTACCGCCCCAATTCCCCTGCAACCGCCAACCCAGCCGGGAGTCATAGGCAAACAGTCCTTTTTCCAGCTTTTCGCTATCCTCGATCGCCACCCGTTGTTGCCGCAACACGAACTCACCCGCCGCCGCCACGAAGAACAGCGCCACGAAGGCCGTTAGCACCGCGTATAGAATTTTTTTCTGGCTGCTGGACTCAGGCGGGCTCACGGCAAGTACTCCAAAATACAGGTAGACGCAAAAAGATGGCTTCAGGCGCGCAGACGGCGGTCAAATAGCGCCAGCATGGTTTCCCAATGACGCTCCGATGCCGGTTTCTTGTAGACCGGACGCTCGGGGAAGACAAAGCCATGTTCGGTTTCGGGGTAAATCTCGATCGTATGCTTGATCCCGGCGGCCTGCATGGCGCCAGGCATGGCGGCCAGCTCTTCCTCCGGCACATGTGGGTCATCGGAAGCAAAGCCCAGGTAAACCTCACCCTTGATCTTATTGGCGGTCAGATGGGGTGAATCGGCCTGATCCGTGATGATCTTGACGCCATGATAAGAGGCAATGGCGTCAAACCGATCAGGATAAGCCGCGCCCACCGACATCACGAACTGCCCGCTCATACAATAGCCGACACAGCCCACTATGCCGGCGGCGGCGGCATCGCACTGATCGATAAAGGCCAACAGGCCCTTGGTATCATCGACAACCTTGGCGTTGGTCAAGGTGCTCATGACCTCGAACATCTTGGCGCGTTCGTCATCGTCCTCCCGGATGCGCGACAGATCATAGCCGTAATGCCCTTCGCGCCCGGTGCGGTAGTACATATTCGGCAGCACCACCGTATAGCCAACGGTGGCGATACGACGCGCCATATCACGCAATTCCTCACGCATGCCCGGGGCGTCCATATACACAATAACCGCCCGGTGCGGCCCGTCCTGTTCCGGATGGCAGACGAAGACATCCATATTGCCATCAGCCGTCTTAATCTCTGTTTCGAATTCCTGCATAGCCCTGTTGCTCCCCATCTGAAAAATTTGCCCTAGACTGAACGAACCGGTCGGTATCGGCAATAGATTAGACGAGGCATAGGTGCCAGCGATGGCAACAATACGTTAACTAAACCACGCTAAGTTAATTGTTTCGTGCGAAATCTGTTATTGCCTTGTTAAATTAAGTGATTGAGTCATGATTGAAGCATGGCGAGGGTGGCCATGGTGGACCTGAAGAAAATCGGCCGAATTGAACTGATGGCCATATTGGGTGATCATCAGAGTATGCTGGATGGTGGCGAAAACGGCCGCCGTGCTGACTTGTCGTTCCATGATCTGACCAAGGAGGACTTGTCGGATATCAATTTGTCCTTGGCGGAAATGACCGGTGCGGTGTTGCAGCACGCCAGCATGGCGGGGTCAAATTTCACGGCCGCCATATTGTTCGGCGCCGATCTTCGGGTCGCAAACCTGCGCCGGGCGAATTTGACGCGTAGCGATCTGCGGGGCGCCTGTATGCGCGGCGCCGACCTGAGCGATGCCGTTCTGGTCAACGCCGACATGCGGGAAGGGAAGTTGACCTGGGAGCCCGACGCCGGGCCTTTATATACCAGCCAGCACGCGGAAATGTCGGGCGCACTTGCTGCCCGCGCCGATTTTACCGGCGCCAGATTATCGAGCAGTTTTGTCGCGCAAACGGATTTCTCCGACGCCGTACTGCGCGACGCCAACATGAATGGCGCCGACCTGCGCAACTGCCTGTTCGTCGGCGCGCAGATGGAGGGTGCCGATCTGTCGGGTTGCAAATTGATCGGTGCTAATATGAGCGGCGCGAATCTGAGCGGTATCATCATCGACAAGGCGGATTTCAGCGGCGCCGAATTGGATGGCGCCATCATCGACCCTATGATCTTGCAGACGCCTGAACTGCAATCCGCCAAACTGCCGCATCCCGACACCATTGGCGGCGCGCGTCTGGAAGAAATTTTGGCAGCCCATGGGGCCTGGGCCAAGAGCGAAGGCGGTGTCAGGGCTGATCTTTCCAATGTTGATTTGAGCGGCCGGAACTTTGCCGAATACAATCTCGCCGCCGCTGTTCTGATCGGCGCCATCCTGAACGGCGCGGATTTGTCGGCCAGTGTTCTCAGCATGGCTGATCTCTCCAGGGCCGATATGCGGGCGGCGAATTTACAAGGGGCAGACATGCGTGGCGTGCGAATGGAGCGGGCCACCTTGAACGGCGCAAATTTGGCTGGCGCAAATCTAGGGCCACTGGAAAGCACACAAGCTCCGGACCGAGCTTGGAACAGCGCGCTGACCCACGCCCGTTTCCGTGAGGCAAATTTGACTGGGGCCAATCTTAGAGGTGCTGATTTGAAAGGTGCCAGTTTCGAGGGCGCCGTCCTGCGTGATGCGGATCTATCGGGCGCTGAAGTTGACGGCGCCTCGTTCCGAGGTGCCGACTTGACGGCCGCGCGGCTCGACGGCGTTGACCTTTCCGCGGCGCATCTGGATCAAACCGGGCCGAGATAGCGGAACGGATACAGGCCTTGCTATTGGGCCAAGACCTCCCGGACGTCGTTGAGCAAATCTTGCGGCCGGAACGGTTTGCTGAGCGTCTTGTCGGCACCAAATTTTTTCGCCATATCGAGGTAGCTGCCACCCGTGCGGTCGCCGCCGGAAATAGCAATTATTTTCAGATCGCTATTTTGCTGGCGCAATTCCCGGATGGTTTCGATGCCTTCCTTGTTCGGCATCAAAATATCCGTAATCACCAGATCAAATGGAGCCTGGGCCGCTGTTTTCACGCCAAGAATGCCATCACTCGCCTCGGCAACTTCGTATTGGACGGACTGCAGGGTCATGACAATGGTTTTCCTAACCAATTCGTCATCATCAATGACCAGAATTCGAAACCCTGAATTTTCGTTTACTATATTCATAGCGGCTATCTTACCGGTTATATAGAATATCTCTGGTCCGTTATTGCGGATTTGATTTTCAACGTCGAGTCCAAATCAAAATAATTTGGAATAATTCAAGAAATCCGACATAGACGCTCTAGGCTCGGCGGAATTGCTTGGCCAGCGCAAGGGTTTGTTTCTGGTAGTTGGAGCCGATCCCCTGGCCATAGATCTGGTCGGGCGTCGAGGTGTGGCGTTCATAGACCAGGCGGCCCACGGTCTGGCCATGTTCCAACAGAAACGGGACGTCGTGGCTACGCACTTCGAGCACCGCGCGGCTGCCCGCGCCACCCGCTTCGGCCCAGCCGAAACCAGGATCAAAAAAGCCGGCGTAATGGACGCGAAACTCGCCAACCAGGGTATCGTAGGCGACCATTTCGGCGGCGTATTCGGGCGGTACGGAAACCGCTTCCCGGCTGACCAGGATATAGAAATCGTCAGGATTCAAGATCAGGCCCGACGCCGTACCGGTACCTGCATATATCGGCTCCCAGAAATCTGCCGGATCGTAATGGCCGATTTTGTCAATATCGATCAAGGGCGCATGCGGGCGGGCCTTATAGCCGATCAGACCATCGCTACCCGTGCCTTGCAGATCAACGGTCAAGGCAATGCCGCCGGCGATATTTTCCGTTCCCCCTTCTTCGCCACCGCAATAAACCAGGGGCGAACGTTGATGCAGGCGGCTTAATTCGGCATCCGACAGGTGCTGTGCGCCACGGCGCAGGCGCAGCTGGTTCAACCGTCCCCCCGTACGCGCCAGGATCGAGAAGGTGCGCGGCGCAATTTCGGCATACAGCTGGCCGTGATAACCCGCCTCGACCCGGTCGAATTCGCTGGCCCCGTCCGTGATCAGACGGGTGAAGACATCCAGACGCCCGGTGGAGCTTTTCGGGTTGGCGATGGCTGACAGGCGCTCGGACAAGGCCAGGCGCTCCAGCAGCGGTACGATATAGACGCAGCCCCGCTCCAACACCGCGCCCTGGGTCAGGTCGACGGCATGCATGGTGAAGCGTTCTATCTTCGAAGCCATGTCGCTGCCCGGGCCGGGCAGGAACGAGGCGCGGACCCGATAGGCCACCTCGCCCAGACGCAAATCCAGGCTGGAAGGTTGGATTTGCCCATCCTGCAATGCCTGCGCCGCGGTAATCTCGCCATCCCGCCATAACGCGGAGATCGCCTGGCAGGGGAGAATGCCCATGCCCGAGGTTCCAGGTGTTGTCGCCTGACCGCCCTGATCCATGGCTGCTATACTCATCCTTTGGCGCCCCTGGTGAAGTTTTTCGATCTTGCCCAAACGCGAAGATTAGAGGAAATTATCTGTTAATTCAATAGCTTACAAAACTTCGCCAAGATAATTCATCCACAATTAATAGGCATAATCAGAGCTTTGCGAAGCACCGCTGGAGCAATAACATAGAGTATTGCTCCCCGCTACTAAGGCAACTCACAGGGCCTGGACGGATACTTACCCACAGCCGTCGCAGAAGCCGTCGCAGAAAAGGAAATCTAGCAAGATGATCGTCAAGGACATCCGCACCACCGCGCTTTCCATTCCCTTTACCGACCCACCCCGCTGGAGTGCCGATTACAACCGGCCGCGGGAGATCCTAGTGGTGGAGATCGAGACCGCCTCGGGCATCACGGGCATGGGTTATCTGATGGTGCTGTCAGGCGGGCTGCGGACCATTCAGGCCTGTATCGATGAATTGATTGCGCCAATGGTGTTGGGACGCAGCATCGCGGCGGTGGAAGCGATCTGGCAGGATATCTGGCAGTCGACTTATTGGGTTGGCCGCATGGGGGTCAGCGTTTTTGCCCAATCAGCCATCGACATTGCCCTGTGGGATGCCCTGGGCAAGCAGGCTGGTTTGCCGCTGTACCAGCTGTGGGGCGGGGCCCAGGATGACGGCGTCATTGCCTCTTACGGCTCGGGCTGTTGGCGCGGATTGGGCCGGGACGGCATGATCGAAAAGGCTCAGGCCTATGTTGCCAAAGGCTTCGACGCCATCAAGATGCAGACCGGCCATATGTACGACCACGACACCGACGTCGCCAACGTGGCCGCCATGCGGCAGGCCCTGGGTGATGGCGTGGCGATCATGGTCGATGTCAACATGGGCTGGACGGCGGACGAGGCGATTGAAGTCGGCCGCCGGCTGGATGACTACAACATCCACTGGCTGGAAGAACCAGTGGTGGCGGAGGATTTCGCCGGCTATTTCCGTATCGCCGATGCGCTTAAAACCCGCGTGGTGGGGGGCGAAAGCCATTTTACTCACTATGATCTGGCGCCGTTTTTCGACAATCCGAAAATTCCTATCCTGCAGCCCGATATGATGCGCGGCGGCCTGACCCAATTGCGCCGGATTGCCACCCTGGCCCATGCCAAGGGGATACGTATCGCCCCACATCTGTTCCACGAATTGATGGTGCAGGTGATGGCTGCGATTCCCAACCCTGATGTGCTGGAATACGTCAATTTTCTCGACGATGTCTGGGTCGAACCGGTACTGCCCGAAGGCAACATGCTGCGACCACCGAACCGGCCCGGGCACGGCCTAGACTTCAAGCCGGAAATCTTGCGAGATTACGCAATCAAGTAGTATCAGCCGGAGTTTGCCGCCGCGTGCTGCGCGGCCAGCCTGCCGAACACCGCGCCGCGCAGGACCGAGGTCGAGCCTGTATAGACGCGGAAATAGAGCCCCATGGTTTCGCCGGCGGCATAGAGGCCTTGAATAGGATCGCCGTCGGTGTCCAGCACCTGTCCATGCCCATTCGCTTTCAGGCCGCCGAAGGTAAAGACATTCGACGAAATTATCGGTACGCATAGATAGCCCGGCGTATCTATGGGACGGGCCCAATTGGATTTGCGCGGCACCAGACCCTCGGTGGCCAGGCCGTCCACTTCCAGGGCGCGGAACTCGCCGGTGCCGCAGGCCTGGTTGTAGTCACTGATGGTCCGCGCCAGGACGTCGCCATCCACCTCGATCTGCGCCGCCAAATCCGCAATGCTGTCCGCCGAAATCGGCTTCTGGTCTGAGCGCAGGCTCCGCTCCCAGTTGGGTACATCATTGATCTTGGCGTCCAGGATCAGATAGGCGATGCCGTCGCGCTGATCATAGATGCGCCGGGTCACGGACTCATAGATGGCATCGACCGTGCCAGGCGCTTCGTCGGTAAATCGGTGCCCTTCCTTGTTGACCAGAATGCCGTAGGGAAAGGTAAAAACCGCCGGTTCCGGCACGCCGGAGCGCGGGTCGATGGGTTCGGCGTGATAGCTGCCGAAATCGCCATTGGGCGCCGCCCCGATATCCAGCGCCATGGCGATGCCTTCACCCTTGTTGTAGTGGCCACCACGGGCGACGGGGCGCAGGTTGATGGATTTCGGGCCCAGATATTTGGTTTGCATCTCGGCATTACCCTGAAAACCACCGCTCGCCAGGACCAGGGCGCGGCAGTTCAGAGCTTCCTGGCGCCCACCGGCGTGTTTAACGTTAAGGCCGGTTACGGTGCCATCGCCATTCGTGACAAGCGATTTTGCGGTGCAGCAAAACATGAAGGTGACCCCGGCGGTCTTGGCCGCCGGCGTCAATGCCTCGACCAACGCCAGCCCGCCGCCCACGGGCAGCAGGCGGGTGGTGGTGGTGGTGAGAAATGCGGTGGGCAGGAAATCGAACTTTACCCCGGCGGTTTCCAACCAGCGCAGGGTCGGCCCGGCGGCGGTGGCGAAGGCGTCGATAACTTCCGGATCGGCGAGGCACATGGAGCGCATCAGCGATGACCAGCTACTATAGTCCAGGGCAGCTTCCTGAAGAATGCCTGGATCGGGATAGCCGCCGGCATTGGCGGCAAAATGGCTTTCGAAGTCGTCGGCCACTTCATCCATGCTTTTCATGCGCAAGTAGGCTTCGGTGTAGCGGGTATTGCCGCCATGCTCGCCTTCCGGCGCGCGCTCTACCAGGGCGACTTTCAGGCCAAGCTCGGCGCCAGTGACGGCGGCGGAAAGCCCGGCAATGCCGCTGCCCACGACAATGAGATCAAAGCTGCTGGTATCGGAATTTGTCATAGGCTTGTTTCCTCACTTGCCGCCCGCGAGGTGATCTCCTTGCGCTGAGCGGACTATATTGATCAGGAGCAATAGGCTGCCGCGTGCCGGCCTGAGCGGCGGCCAAAAACCGAACCGGACATCAGGCCCGCCCCGCCGGGGTAATTTTTATAATAGAGACCGCCCGCCAACTCCCCCGTCGCGTACAGGCCGGGGAGCGCGTTGCCCTCGGGCGTCATGACCCGGCCATCCCCGTTGATGCGCACACCGCCATAGGTGAAGGTGATGCCGCAGGTCACGCCAAAGGCCACATAGGGCGGTGTGTCGAGGCGATTGGCCCAATTGGATTTGGGTGGCTCCAAGCCTTCCGTGCGGCGCCCGTCCTTGACGTTGGGGTTGAAAGGTACGTTGGAGCTGACACCGGCATTATATCTTTCCAGCTCGGCCAGGAATTCCGCCGGATTATCGCCGGCCAGCTTTTCAGCCAACTCTGCAAGGGTATCAGCCTCAACCTTGGTCACCTGTTTGATGCGGTACTCTTCGCTCAGATTGGGCACGACTTTTTGGTCAAAAATCTGCCAGGCGACCGCTTCCGGCTGGGCGAGGATCGCGGCGCCAAGGCTGGAGTAGTTATAGTTCCGAAAATCGGCGCCTTCATCGTAAAACCGCTTTCCCCGCTTGTTGACGATGATGCCAAGGGGAAAACTGTTCTTCTGCTGCGACAGCAGGTCCAGTTCGCCAAATTCCGGTGCGTTGACTTCGTAAGCCACCGAATGACAGCCGGACCAGTGGCCGTAGGGCATGGCGCCGGCCTCCAGAGCCATGGCGATGCCATCGCCGGTGTTAAAGCGGGAGCCGCGAACCTTGGTCAAATCCCAGTCCTTGCCCAGATAGCGGGCCCGCCATTCTGCGTTGGCATGAAACCCGCCACTTGCCAGGATTACCGCGCCAGCTTCCAAGGTTAACGATTTGCCGTCCTGAATTGCCTCGATACCGGTGACCGTTGATCCGTCCTGGCGCAGCCCTGTCGCGCGTGCGCCATACAGGACGTTGACGCCGGCCTTTTCAACGGCGGCAAACAGGCTGTCCATCAAACCACGTCCACCGCCCGAAGCCTCAATGGTCAAGCCGCCCCAAAACTTAAAGCGGCCATCCACCTTGTAGGCCTGCCGGCCATAGATGGGCACGAAACGAACGCCTCGGTTGCTCATCCATTCGGCGACCTCAAGGCTCTGCGTTGTCAGAATTTCAGCCAGATCCGGGTCCATGTGATATTCGGACAGGCGGGCCAGGTCATTGAAATAGGTTTCTTCGGTATAGGTGCCGAAGTCCGTATTGGCGATTTCCGTTTCCGATAAATCGGGGATCAGACGCTTGAGATCCTCCACCCCATCGTAGGTGACACGGAAGGCGCCGCCGCTGAAGGCGCTGTTGCCGCCGCGCTGCTCCTTCGGGGCCCGTTCCAGAACCGTGACCGACGCCCCCTGTTCCGCCGCCGAAAGGGCCGCGCATAGCGCCGCGTTTCCGGCCCCGATCACCACTACATCAGCCATGCCTACGCCATCCGTTACTATTTACCATTTACAATCTCGCAATAAATATAAGCGCCAAAATCTTGGCGCTGCAACGGGTTTCTCTTTGAAAGGGCGTCTGTTGTTGGATCATTGGCGGACGGTCGGGCCATGGCGAAACCTTCAATCCCGCGGTATTTCCTGGCCATAAAATGCCAGGATTTCATCCACGCGGTCAGGGTCGGGTAGGCCGGTGAAATAGCTTTTCCGGCAAGGCCGCAAGCCGCTTAGCCGCCGCATGTCAACCAGCGTTTCGGCTTGTTTGACCCAGGCCGCCAGCGAGTCCAGCACGGGAACGCCATCCACCTCCGAAACGCCGTGTCTAGCCAGCATGACGTTGAGGGGCGCCTCGCCGGGAATGATCACTTCGGCCCCCTGTTCGATCAAGCGGCGGGCGGCGACATGAAAACGTTCTATAAGCGGCTCGGGATCGTCGAAAGCGGCAAGCACGTCGGTGAAGCCGAAACCGGCATGGGAGGCCCCGGCAAATCGCTCCCGTAGGCCGTAGCGCACCGCATTGTCCGCGATCTGCTCGGCCAATGCCGGGATGAATACCAGTACGCCAAAGGTTTGGCCCAGGGTGCAGGCGAGCAGCATCGCGGATTCGCCATATCCGACCACCGGAATATCCACCAAGCCTCGCGCCTCGCGCAGGGCCGGATCGGGAAGCGTGCTGATGGCATAGGCATCGGCACCCGAGCGTTCGGCGGCCACCGCCGCGGTCAGAAATTGAAGGCCATGGAGATATTGCAGCGAACTGAACTTGATGTCATCGCCCGGATAGTTGGTGCGGTACGTTCCGGGCCGCATACCGTGCTGATCAATGATGGTGTCCGGACGCGCGACTTTGGCAAAGTGCGCCTTTAGAGCATCATCATACGGGCCAAGATCGGACAACACGGTAAAGCTCTGATGCCAGATGCGGATACTCATGACAGGTTTTCTCCTAAATTTAGCGCATGCCTGAATTGCTTATTGTTGACAGTGATATTGCAAATTTGATTTCTAGCCGTGATGCAGCCGCGCTATTCCGCGTTAAGGGTCTGTTCCACGGCCTTGGCCAGTTCGTCGATGGAAAATGGCTTCAAAAGCACATCGTGGATCAAAACATCCAGGTTATGGGCCCGGCGTTTTTGATCCGAATAACCGGTCATCATCAGGATCCGCATACTGGGATATTCGGCGGAGGCCTTCAACGCCAAGGCAATGCCGTCAACGTAGGGCATCACGATATCGGTCAACAATAGATCATAGTCATCCTGGCTTAGCGCCTCCAACGCGGCGGAGCCGTCGACCACGGCCTTGACCTCGTGGTCGTGCAGTTTCAAAACCCGCGCCACAAGGTTGCGAACGGAATCTTCGTCCTCTGCTACCAGGATTCTTGCCACTGTATTCTCTCAGCTGTGTTCTCTCAATCGGTCGAGATTGTCCCAATAAAGGGCAATTCACGATAATAGTGAGCGTAATCGAGACCATAACCAACCACGAATGCATCGCCAATAGAGAACCCGACATAATCGGCATTGAGGTCAGTTTTGCGCTTTTCGGGTTTATCCAGCAGGACGCACAGGCGTACCATCTCGGCGCCGCGTTCTTGCAACAACGCGCGGGCGAAAGCCAGGGTGCGGCCCGATTCCAGGATATCGTCAATCAGCAAGATTTTCGCGCCACGGACATTATCGGTAATATCCCGGGTAATAACCACCTCGCCGCTGCTCTCGGTGCCGGTTCCATAACTGGACAGCGTCATGAAATCGATCCGCGGATGCACGCCATGGTGATGCAAGGCGCGCAACAAATCCGCGGTGAAGACAAAACCGCCCTTCAATACCGCCACAACCATAATATCCGGGCCCATGGCATCGGCGATATCAGCCGCCAGGGCGCCAACGCGGGCGCCGATTTCGGCCGCGGAGTACATCATTTCCACCGCGCCCAATGGCCGTTCGTGCGGCCGCTTCGAGGCCGGTTCTATATGTTGTCGCCTCTTGTCGTCCAAGGAGGGGATCTCCGAATGGCTCACGGCTGCATCAAAAAAGTAACGGCCAGGCTGCGGGCACCGTCCGGGGGATCTGCCAGACGAGTGGAGAATGTGGTGACTTGACCGGGTTCCAGCTGGCTCTTGGCGGTGGTTACGGTCCAGCGGAACAGGCGCCGGTCCTTTTCGTCGCGGATAATCACGCGCAGGCGCGGCACCGACTTTGGTTTGTCCGATTTGTTAACGATCTCACCCAACACAACCAGGATCGGCTTGCCCTTTTCCCGCTTGCGTTCCCACTTGACGTTCTGGATTTCCAAGCTGAATTTTTCAGGTCCAGGGCCCAAGCCGAGCATGTGGTAGAGCTGTTCGGCGGGGGGCCAGAGCGCCACGATATTTTGCTGTAGGAAAACCCCGCCGCTGCCCACACCGGCCAGAACCAGAAACAAAATCAGCCAACCGGCCAGGCCGCGTTTACCCATCCCCTCCTGCGCCAGCAGGACGGCTCTGGCGCGGGACCGGCGCGTTCTCTTCTCGGTGGAATTTTCGTCAGGTGCCGCTTTTTCAGCCGCCGCGTTGGCAGCTTCCGTGATATCGGCGGCGTCGGTGCCGTCACTTGCCTCGCCGGCGCCTAGGTCTTCATTGGCATCGTCATCGGCATCGTCGCGGGCATCTTCTGGCGCATCTTCACCCGAATCACCGCCATCTGCGTCCCCAGGCGGTTCAACGGCGGACGGCGCGGCTTCCACAGCAGCCGGGACCTCTTCCTCCACCACCGGCATTTGATGCCAGCTTTCGCTGCACTTGGCACAACGCACCTTGCGGCCCGCCTCGCCGAGGGCATCGTCAGGGACATTGAAGCGCGTTTGACACGCTGGGCAGGAAAGGATCATGCAATCTACCGATGAACGAAGTAAAATTGATATAGGAACTCAAAACCGGCGAAGCAAATTCATACCGCACACTGGGCAAAAGTTAGCCGTGATCGCCGGGCGGCGCAATGCACCGGGTGCGATCCGTTCCGTTTCTTTTCGCCGGCACGGCTTGAGGCTGCAACAGGTATGACTTGCGGCGCTGGACCCTGGCCCAGGCACGTGGCATCTTGTCCCAGACCCTAAATAAGGGACTGGGGCATTTTCAATGCTGCCATGCCACCCGCGCCCCCTTGCCCGACCACCTATTAATGGTACCCTGTGGGTGATCGGGCAAGGGGGCGCGGGTGGCATGGCAATTCAACGAATGTTGAATATGTTCCATCGTTCCCAAAGTACGCTTCGGATGGTGCGCATCGGATGGTTCGCTTCGAAAATGTTGGTGTCCGTTATGGCGTTGGGCCGGAGGTGCTGCGCGATATCAACCTGCATATCGCGCCCGGCAGCTTCCAGTTTCTAACTGGTGCCTCGGGGGCCGGCAAATCCTCGCTGTTGAAATTGATGTATCTGGCGCTGTTTCCGTCTCGGGGCAGAATGGAAGTTTTTGGCCAGGATTTGGCCACCGCCCACCGCCGCGATCTGCCCGCCTTGCGCCGGCGCATCGGCGTGGTCTTCCAGGATTTCCGTTTGTTGCAGAACCTAAGTGTCTTCGACAATGTCGCCCTGCCCCTGCGCCTGGCCGGCGAGGACGAGAAACGCACCCGCAACAATGTTTCCGAACTGCTTGATTGGGTCGGTCTTGGGGCCCGCCTGGAAGATAGCCCTGACACCTTGTCGGGTGGCGAGCAGCAGCGGGTGGCCATCGCCCGGGCCGTAATCTCGAAACCCAATCTGCTGCTGGCGGATGAACCCACGGGCAATGTTGATGACCGTATTGCCTATCGCCTGGTGCGATTATTCGAGGAATTGCATCGCTCCGGCACCGCCGTGGTCGTCGCTACCCACAACGATGCCCTGGTTCGACGGTTTTCCCACCCGGTGCTGACTTTGACCGATAGTATTCTCCATCCCAGCATCGCCCCCGCCTCCAATGGCGCATCCAACAGCGCCGGTCAGGCCAAGGCCAAGGCGGCTGAAGCTCCCGCCGTCCGGCGTAAGTCGGGTTAAGCCGGGATGGCGATGCCAGACTTGATACCCGATTCGGAAGGCGCCGGGCGCTTTTTGCCCTGGGTCGTGGCGGTTATGGTTTTTTTTGCCGCCCTCGCCGGCGCCGCCGCCCTGGCCCTGCACCAGGCGACTGGCACCTGGCACAACGATTTGGCCAACACCGTCACCGTTGAAATTCCACCGCAAAACCCAGTTGCGAATGACAAAGCCAACCACCCGACGCGGACCGAACCGGATCGGGCACACCCTGGCGCCGTGTTGGCCGCCGTGTTGGACGCCCTGCAGGCCACCGCCGGCATTACCGAAGTGCGCCCCTTGGCGGCAGCCGAGATCGCCAAGCTGTTGCAACCCTGGTTGGGCAATAGCGGCGTCGGCGGATTGCTTGGCGGTTTGCTGGGTGATTTGCCATTGCCGCAGTTAATCGATGTGCGATTATCGGACGCCAGACCGGCGGACCTGGCGTTGCTGGCCAAGCGCCTGGCCAAGATTGACCCTGGTATCCGCATTGATGACCATCAGATCTGGTTGGGCAAGCTGATCCGGTTAAGCCAGTCATTACAATGGATGATGGCGGCCTGTCTGGCGATGATCTGCTTCGCCACCTGTTCGGTAGTGATCTTTGGCACCCGGGCCGCCTTCGCGGCGCATCTGGAAGTGGTCAAATTGCTCCATGTCATGGGTGCGCGGGACAGCTATATCGCGCGGCTGTTCCAAAGGCGGGCCTTGACCATGGGCCTGAAAGGCGGCCTGATCGGGCTGGCGGTTACCGCCGCCGCCCTGTTCGCCCTGTCGCGTCTGGCGGCGGATCTGGAGGGGCCGTTGTTTGGTGATTTGGCACTCTCGCCGACCGCCCTGCTGGCCCTGGCCACATTGCCGCTGCTGGCGGCGGGTTTGACGGCCCTGACGGCGCGTCGCACCGTGCTGTACGAATTGTCGCGGCTGCCATGAGCCAGTTGCTGCGAAGCGTGCTGTTGAGCTTGACCGCCATGGTGCTGCTGTGGGTGGGCGGGTTTCTTTTGTTCGCCGCGGAGCTGCCCCGGCAACTACCATCCGGAGCCCAACCCGCGGCGCGGACTGGTGTTAATGACGCCATCGTGGTGCTGACCGGTGGACGGGGGCGGTTGCAGGTAGGCCTGCAACTGCTTGCCGCTGGCAAGGGCACGAAATTGTTGATCTCGGGCGTGCAGACCGGCGTCTCGGCGGCGGAACTGCAGACCAATCAGACCGGCGCCCAGACCCTGTTCAGCTGTTGCGTTGATTTGGGTTATCAGGCGCGTGATACCTGGGGCAATGCGATCGAGGCGGCGTTGTGGATGGAGCGGAATGGGTATCAAAGCCTGCATCTTGTGACCGCCTCCTACCATATGCCGCGCAGTCTATTGCTGTTCCAACAGGCCATGCCGAAGATCACCTTGCACGCCAACCCGGTGTTTTCAAAGCATGTTAAACTGGCGGACTGGTGGCTGTTCCCCGGCACCATGAAACTGTTGGCCATGGAATACAGCAAATATTTGATCTCTCTGCTCAGGGTCCGCCTGACCGGTCCGGCGGGGTAGGGAAAAATTATGCGGTCGGTTCGATCCAATCTATTCAATATTCTGTTCTACGCCTGGACCACGGCAATGGTGCTGATTTTTGCGCCGGGCCTGCTGCTGCCCTATCAGGTGACGGTCTGGGGTCAGCGCCGTTGGGCCAGGGGCGTTAATCTGCTGCTGCGTTGGAGCGCCGGTATCAAGGTGGAGATCCGGGGTTTGCAAAACCGCCCCCGTGGCGGCGCCATTATCGCCTCCAAGCACCAGTCCGCCTGGGATACCTTGATCTGGCACGTTATCCTGGATGACCCGGCCATGGTCATGAAAAAGGAACTGCTGTCCATTCCCATCTATGGCTGGATGTGCCGCAAGACCCGAATGATCGCCGTTGACCGCAAGGCGGGCGCAAAAGCCCTGCGGGCAATGTTGGCGGATGCGAAAGCAGCCACCGAGATCGGCCGCGCCATCGTAATTTTCCCCCAGGGCACGCGCACGGCGCCCGGTGTCAGCACCGCCGATATGCCCTATCAGCCCGGCGTCTCGGCGTTGTATCGGGGGTTGGATGTCCCGGTGGTGCCCGTGGCGCTGAATTCCGGACTGTTCTGGCCCCGGCGGCAGTTGCTACGCCAGTCCGGCACCATCGTGTTGCAGTTTCTGGAACCAATTCCGTCGGGCCTGCCACGTAAGGAATTCGATTTACTGTTGCAGGAACGGTTAGAGACCGCGAATTTAGCCCTTGAAGCAGAGGCCGCTATCAAATAAAGGACTCCCTTTCACGGGTCATATTTTGTATAGTACATAACAAGAACGCTTATTGCTGATCGAGGCCCTGGCCAAGAGGTTCGAATGCCAACCGTCGCACCAATATCCCAGCAAATCTGGGACATGAAATACCGCCTCAAGGGCGGTGACGGCCAGTGGGTGGACGACACCATCGAGGATAGCTGGGCCAGGGTCGCGGGCGCCCTGGCGGCGGCGGAAAAGCAACCCGAGCAATGGAATGGTCCATTTTTCGAGGCCCTGGACGATTTCAAGTTTCTACCGGCGGGGCGCATCCTGGCGGGCGCCGGTGCCGTGCGCAACGTTACCCTGTTCAATTGTTTCGTTATGGGAACGATACCGGATGATATGTCCGGAATCTTCGAAAATCTGCGCGAAGCCGCCCTGACCATGCAACAGGGCGGGGGCATCGGCTATGATTTCTCCACCCTGCGGCCCAACGGTGCGCCGGTCCAGGGCGTGGGCGCGGACGCTTCCGGGCCGTTGACGTTCATGGATGTCTGGGACGCCATGTGCCGCACCATTATGTCGGCGGGCCACCGCCGGGGCGCCATGATGGCGACCCTGCGCTGTGATCATCCCGATATAAAGGCCTTTATTGCGGCTAAACAAGATCCCGGCCGCCTGCGCATGTTCAATTTATCAGTCCTGGTAACTGATGATTTCATGGCCGCGGTGAAGGAAAACGGTCCTTGGCAACTAACCTTCGGCGGACGCAACTACGATACCGTCGAAGCACGGGAATTATGGGACTGCATCATGCGGGCCACCTATGCCTACGCCGAGCCCGGCGTGATTTTCATCGACCGCATCAACAAGCGCAATAATTTAGCGTATTGTGAACAAATATATTCAACCAATCCTTGCGGTGAACAGCCGCTGCCTCCCTATGGCGCCTGTTTGCTGGGCTCGGTCAATCTGGCCCGTCTGGTAGAAGACCCCTTTGGCTCTGATGCGGCACTGGACATGGATGCTTTGCGCCGTCTGGTGCGGGTCGCGGTCCGCATGCTGGATAATGCCATCGACGTCTCCAAGTTCCCCCTGCCGGAGCAGGCGGCGGAGGCGCGGGCCAAGCGGCGCATTGGTCTTGGCGTTACCGGGCTGGCGGACGCTTTGATTTTTTGCAAGCTGCGTTACGGCTCGGCCCAGGCAGTGGCGTTGACCGAAACCTGGCTAGCCGAGTTGCGCCGGGCGGCCTATTTGGCCAGTGTGGAACTGGCCCGTGAAAAAGGCGCCTTTCCCCTGTTCGAGGCGGCGGCCTATCTGGCCGGCGATAGCGTCATGGAACTGGATGATGAGGTGCGCGCGGCGATCGCCGAACATGGCATCCGCAACGCGCTTTTAACCTCCATCGCACCGACCGGAACCATTTCCATTTTCGCCGATAATATCTCTTCTGGCTTGGAGCCGGTGTTCGCCTTCACCTACCGCCGCCATGTCACCATGCCCGACGGCGGCAGGCGGGAGGAAACCGTCTCCGATTATGCCTATCGCCAATTCCGGGCCCAGTTTGGCGAGGCGGCGCAACTGCCCGATTACTTTGTCACCGCCACTGCCCTGGCGCCGTCCGATCACGTGGCCATGCAGGCGGCGGTGCAGAAATATGTCGACGCCTCGATCTCGAAGACCATCAATTTGCCCGAGGATATTTCGTTCGAGGCCTTCAAGGACGTTTACATGCAGGCCTATGATCAGGGCTGCAAGGGCTGCACCACTTATAGGCCAAACGAGGTTACCGGCGCGGTGTTGGAGGCGGGCGAAACGGCCAAGCCAGTGCTGCCGGTGGAACCGGAACTTCCCCTGGTGCAGCCAGAGGCCAAACCGCGGGACGAACTGGACGCGGGCGGCGTGGTTTATATGACCCAGCCCCTGGACCGCCCCGGCGCCCTGCCTGGCCAGACCTACAAGATCAACTGGCCGGAAAGCGATCACAGCATCTATATTACCGTCAACGACATCATCCAGGATGGCCGCCGCCGCCCATTCGAAGTCTTCATCAACTCCAAGAATGTCGATCATTTCGCCTGGACCGTGGCTCTGACCCGGATGATCTCGGCCGTCTTCCGCCGGGGCGGCGATGTCTCTTTCGTGGTCGACGAGTTGAAGGCGGTGTTTGACCCGCGCGGCGGCTATTGGGTCGAGGGCCGCTATATTCCATCCTTGCTGGCCGCCATTGGTGAAATAATCGAACGGCACATGATCGCCATTGGCTTCATCGCCAATCCCAATGTCAGCCCGGATACCGAGGAAGCCTTGATCGCCCTGCCGGCGGGAGGGCAAGCGCAAGGTGGCGGCAGTGATGCCGGCGGCGATGACACGCCCCGCCTGCGCGGCTGCCCGAAATGCGGTACACCGGGCCTAATCCGCCAGGAAGGCTGCGAAACCTGCGTCTCCTGTGGCTATTCCAAATGCGGCTAGCGCGGTTGCGGGCAATTGATGATCGTCTCCGCTGGTGATATCGAAGGCGTGAACAAACATTTTTTGGGAGCTGCATTCCGCGCTCCCAAGCCTCAACAGCAGCAATGGAGTGGCGGGCATGAGTGCTAGTTTTGATTTTTCCGGAAAATCGGTTTTGGTCACGGGCGGCTCCAGCGGTATTGGCCTGTCAATCGCCCGAGGCTTTCGCGATGCCGGCGCCCAGGTGAGCATCACCGGCACCAGGGAAGGTATCGGCGATTACCCGGATGATCTATCCAGCTTTACCTATCATCAGGTCAACATGCTGGACGTGCCGGCGGTGGAAGCCTTGGCGGATGGTTGCAAACAGCTGGACGTATTGGTTAACAATGCCGGCACAACGTTTCGGGGCGATGCGGCCCTCGAGCCAGAGAATTTCGAGGCGACCATCGACATCAACCTGAATTCGGTCTATCGCCTCTCGCACCGTTTGCAACCAGTGCTGAAGGCCTCGGGCGGCTCAATCATCAACATCGCCTCCATGACCTCGTATTTCGGCTCGCCGCGGGGGCCGGGCTATGGCGCCTCGAAATCGGCGATCCTGCAAATGACCATGAGCCTGGGCGCCCGGTGGGCCGCCGATGGCGTCCGCGTCAATGCCATCGCGCCGGGCTGGATTTCCACCAAGCTGACGGCACCGATCCAGGACATGTCGGAAATCGCCGACCCGATCCTGCAACGCACGCCGATGGGCCGCTGGGGCGAACCCGACGAGATGATCGGCACCGCCTTGTTCCTGGCCTCCTCCGATGCCGCCGGATTTATTACCGGCGTCACCATCCCCGTCGATGGCGGCTACTGCACCCTGTAGAAGGCCCCATTGAAGGAACCTGCAAATGCTCGTTACCGCCAAACCTGAAGATGTCGGCCTGTCCGGCGAACGCCTGGACCGCATCGCGACCTGGATCGACGGCTATATTGATGCCGGCAAGCTGCCCGGCGCCCTGGTACTGGTCGCCCGCCGTGGCCAGGTGGCCTATTGCCTGACGCGGGGCCTGCGGGACCGTGAAGCCGGCTTGGCGGTGGAGGAAGATACGATTTTTCGCTTCTACTCCATGACCAAACCCATAACCTCCGTCGGCATTATGATGCTGTACGAGCAAGGGCTGTTTCAGCTCGACGACCCCATTGCGCGCTATCTGCCGGAATTTGCCGAGATGCAGGTCTATGTCTCGGGCGAGGGTGCCGACGCGGTGATGCAGCCGGCCCGGCAACAAATCACCTTTCGCCATCTGCTGACCCATACCGCCGGCCTGACCTATGGCAACAGGGGACAAACGCCGGTCGAAGCGGCCTATCGCGCCAACGGCGTCAATTTCGCCAACCGCCAGGGCGACCTGGCGGAGACCGCCCGCAAACTGGCCGATCAACCGCTGCTCTGCCATCCGGGTACTGAATGGAATTATTCCGTCAGTACGGATCTGCTGGGCCGCCTCACGGAGGTGATTTCCGGCCAGCCGCTGGATCAATATTTTCAACAGCACATTCTGGGGCCCCTGGGCATGGTGGACACTTCGTTCGCCATCGCGCCGAACAAGCAAGACCGTTTCGCCGCCAACTACGAGCACACGGATGGTAACGGCTTGGCGCTGGCCGATAGCCCCCACGACAGCGTCTACCGCAACGTGACGCTGTTTTCGGGCGGCGGCGGCCTGACATCGACGGCAGGCGACTATCACCGCTTTACCCAGATGCTGCGGGGCAAAGGCGAGCTTGATGGCGTGCGTCTGCTGGGCCGCAAGACCGTGGAGTACATGACCGAGAACCACCTGCCGGATAATGGCGATCTGACCTCCATGGGTCAGCCGGTGCATTCGGAAACATCCTATGACGGCATTGGTTTCGGCCTGGGCTTTTCCGTCATGCTGGACCCGGCCAAGGCGCAGGTCATCGGCTCGCCTGGCGAACACGCCTGGGGCGGAGCGGCCAGCACCGCCTTCTGGATCGATCCGGAAGAGGACATGAGCGTGATCTTCCTGACCCAGTTGATGCCCTCGTCTACCTATCCCCTGCGCCGGGAACTGCGGGTCCTGACCTATCAGGCCCTGATCGAATAGCGTGCCGTTACCAACCGGGCGGATGCATCCGGTGCCACTCCGTAGCGCTTTCATAGGCGGCGCCCGCCTGCACCAGCAAAGGCTCGGCCAAGGGATGGCCAACGAATTGCAGTGATAGCGGCAGGCCTTGTTCGGACAGACCGCAAGGTAGTGAAATAGTCGGCAGACCGGCATAATCCATGGGCACGGTAAAGCGGGTTTGCCAGGGATCGCGCTCGGGAATAGGTCCGTACGAGATCTCGGGCGTGACCGGATAAGCCGCACGCGCCGTGGAGGGGCAGGCGAGCAGGTCGATGTCCCGCATGGTCTGACGCATCGCGCCTACACAAGCGGCGCGCAAATTGTTTGCCTGAGCGTAATCGGCGGCGGAAAACGCATTGCCCCGGGCCAGCCATTCGCGAAACCAGGGGCCATATTCGGCGGCCCGGGCGGGATAGGTCGCGCGATGGGCATCGGCGGCCTCGGCCGTGCATAAGACGCCCCATGCCGCTAGGTAATCCCGCAATCGCGCCGGCATCGAAACTTCAACGATCTCGGCTCCCAATCCAGCCATGACCTCAACGGCCGCCGCGATGGCGGCGGCAAAACCCGGCGCTATGTCTTCGCTGGCATAGCGTTCATCCCAGCCGATGCGCAGACCCTTCACGCCCGCTTCCAGGCCGGCCAGCATATCGGGCACCGGGGCGACCAAAGTGGTGGGATCGTCGGGGTCCAGCCCGGAAATTGCCTGCATGACGATGCCGGCGTCCGCGCTGCTGCGCGTCAGGGGACCCACGTGATCGAGGGATTGCGCCAGATCCAGCACCCCATGGCGGCTAACCCGGCCCCAGGTCGGTTTCAACCCGACAGTGCCACAGGCAGCAGCCGGATGGCGGATCGAACCGCCCGTATCGCTGCCCAGGGTAGCGAAGGCCAGGCCGGCCGCCGTCGCCGCACCCGAGCCCGATGACGAAGCGCCGGACCAGTGGCTCTCTTTCCAAGGATTTTCCGGCACATCAAAGGCCGGGTTGTAGCCGGCCATGGCCCCTTCGGTCAGGTTAAGCTTGCCCAGCAGCACCGCGCCCGCGTCGCGAAACCGCCGCACCACCGTGGCATCGAAATCGGGCACATGATCCGCCAATACGGCGCAGCCGCCCATGGTGCGGACGCCCTTGGTGTAACAAAGGTCCTTCACCGCGATGGGAATGCCATGCAGCGGGCCCAGATAGCGTCCCGCCGCAATCTCCACCTCCGCCGTCCGGGCCTCGGCCAAGGCGCTCTCGGCCATAACCGTGGCATAGGATTTCAACCGCCCATCCAGCGCCTCGATGCGCGCCAGCAACGCCTCGGTCAATGTCAGCGGTGAAAGATCGCCGGATCGAATTTGGCTGGAAAGTTCCAGGATGGTTTGGTAGTGCAACGCGTCAGTCATCTTCAAACTCCTACAGCTGAGGCTGGGGCTATTTTTCGTCCAGCACCCAAACGCCGCGCCAGGGCTCCGCCGGAGGTGTCTCGATCAGCGCGCCACAGCGTTCGATATAGAGCCGTGTGACATTGTCATCTGGGGCAGCAACGGCGCAATCCTCGAAAACCCGGCAAGCGGCGCGAAAATCGCCTTCGCGGTAGCGCGCCAGGGCCTCCATGAAACGATCCAGCGTCGCGTGTTTTTGCGCCTGGATCGGGCCGGTATCACAGTCATAAAGCTCGTAGATCGAGACGGCGCTGGTGCGCCCTTTGACGACCACGCGGTCCACCTCGCGGAAACAGAAATCATCCTGTTTTTCAAGCCGCGCCCGGGTGAATTCAGTGAACAGGGTAGAGACACCATAAAGCTTGGTCAGACTTTCGATACGCGATGCCAGGTTCGCGGTATCGCCCACCACGTTGCTATCCAAACGTTTGCCGCCGCCGATCGCACCCAGCATCAACGGCCCGCTGGAGATCCCCATGCCAAAGCGGATCGCCAGTTCGCCGCTGCCGCTGCGCCGCGCGTTGAGCTCCCGCGAATGGCCGATCATGCCCATGGCACATTTCAGGGAGGCATCGGCGCCACCGGGAAACAATGCCATCACCGCATCGCCCATATATTGATTGATGAAGCCATTTTCCTGCTCCACCACCGGCTCCACCGCGACCAGGAATTCATTCAGCGAGGCGAATGTTCCCGCCGGGCCCAGGGCTTCCGACAGGGCGGTGAAATCACGGATGTCGGCGAACAGCACGCTGCTTTCGATCGAAACATGATCGCCGGCATCGATCTCCTCGATCGAGGCACGGTCAAGCAGATCAAGAAACTGGAAAGGCACAAAGCGACTATAGGAATCCGTCAGATTGACCAGGCGATTGTTTTGCTGGCGAATTTCATCGTTCAGTTCCCGGTTGGTCCAAAGGGAACCGGCCTGCTGCACCATTACCGTGAAGGCGGAACAATGATCGGTGGCGATGTCATCAAAGACCCCCGCGCCGTCCTTGGTGATGCCGCCTAGAATAATGCCCGCCAACTTGCCGTGTTTGTCATGAAAGGGGCAGACAATGGCTTTCGCCAGGTCCAGTTCGATCCAGGCCATGAGCAGGAAATCATCTTCCCCGACAATCTGGCTTTCCTCGGAGTTGAGCCATTTTGGCGAAAACGGCAAATCCGTCGGCGGATCCGCAAATCCGAATTCAGCGCTGACCGTCAACAGTTTGCCGCTCTCGGTCGCCTGCAGGAATAAGGCAACTTCGTATTCGAAGGCTTCGATCACCGATTCCAACGTCAACGAGAAAAAAGCGTCTGGATCATCCGTATCCAGTGCCTTGGCAATATAGGCCTGGATCGCCTTGAAGCGCATCAGCTCGCCATCTACCTGACCCTTGGCGTGGATCAGATCCTGCTGCATGACCAGATTGCGTCCCGATTCCGCCTCTAACCGGGCGCACAGCGCCTCCAACTCGTCATAGCTGCGTTTTGCCGCCGGTACGGACATATGTCTAAATCAGGCCTCGCGACGGACAATGGGGAACAGCGACGTGGTGTAGGCATGAAAATGGTTCTTGCCGGCAAAGCGGCAATATTCGCCAAAACCATAGACGCCCAGCCATGGTATGAAGTCCTCGCCACAAATCGGGTACTGCATTTTGGCGATGATCTCGTCTTTCAGAACCTGATTGAAGGTATGCCGCCCCCGCGCCATGCAGTCAGCATGAAAAACCGCGACCGGCTGGCGTCCATCCAGATCGTCCTGCATTCGTTGCATCAGGCTCTCGACACCATCGAAAATATATTGCTCATCCCGCTGCATGAGCTGCAGTTTGGTGCCTTCCGGTATCGCCGCCGTCAAATAGAACGATTGCTTGTCGTCGGAAACCTTGATCGGCACGCGTAGGATTTGCGGGTTGTCGTAGACCGCCTGTTCATCCTCGGTCAAGATATCGCCCAGTCCGGCAATCGCCATGACATCGGGCACCTCGGTACTTTCGGGCGGCAGGCCAAATCGTGCCAGCAGAGCATGCCAGGCCGGCTTGCCGTCCAGTTCGATGATTTCATTGTCATTCGATTTCGTAACTTCAAAAATCGCGCCTTCAATGGGTTTGGAACCGTGATGGACGCCTGACAGCACCTCCAAACTTGGATCGGATAACCCAACCAGGATCAGGCCTTCCTCCAGTACATCCTGGTTATGAAACTGGAATGTACCCTTGGCCTTGCCGTTGTCGGCGGCGGTGGCGCCAAAGATCGGGATATCCGCGCCAAAGACCGATTCGATTCCCGCGATCACCTGATCACCCGCCAAATCCAATCCGGCGGACAGCGCGAAGACCATATTGATGCCCGGATCCTCGGCCTTTATTGCAGCCGCGACCCGTTCACCGAATTCAGCGGAATTGCCGCCGTTCAGGCCATCGGCGGCGGCAACGGTGAATTCGTTGCCGGTGATGGCCATGATAGCCATGGCGCGCATGGCCTCGCTGACACTGCCATGACCAATAACGCCGCTGCCGGTGCAACCGACGATCTCGGCCTCCGGGCACGCTTCCTTGGCGCCGGCGGCCATCTGATCGAAATTGTGCCCCACGGTCGAATGAATGATCAGTAATTTGCATTCTGCTTTGTCGCGATCGCCAAAGGCGTGGTCGATACATTCAAGAATTGCGGTCTTTGAATTAACAGCACTGGAGCTGCCGGAATGGAATTCAAGCATGTCGTTATCCCCCAACCAATTGCTTCGTCGTTGAAATCTATTCAAACGCCTAACGTTGAGAATGACTGATATTGCTTCCCTGCCCCAATGGTAAGCGGCGAACGCCCTATTATGCAAACTTTATACTGGCACCATGCTGGCGCAATTCGACGGTTTAGTCCTGCAAAAACGGTCCGCCAAAGGCCGGTTCGCCAAAGGCCGTGGGCGGCAACTGCCAGGTGCCCGTTGCTGGTGGGCGGACTTCCGGGTCCACATGCACATCAAGTAGCGCCGGTTTGCCGGAGGCAATGGCCGCTTCCAGCGCACCTTTGAAATCGTCGGGCTCGGTGATCGTGACGCCATGGACGCCGCAGGATCGTGCCAGGGCGGCGAAATCGGGATTATAAGGCTGCTGGTTTTCGCCGCTATAGAAACCGGTGCCAATTTCCCGGCCCCCGAACATGCCGTACTGGATATCGCGGATCGCACCCCAGGCGAAATTGTTCCAGACCACCCAGATGCAGGGAATATTGAATTCCACCGCCGTGCACAGGACATGGGGCGTCATGGTGAAACCGCCGTCGCCGCAGATGGCGACGCAGGGCCTGTCCGGTGCCGCCAATTTCGCCCCCAGAATGCCCGAAACGCCGAAACCCATGCCCGAAAAACCCCAGGCATTGAGCATGGCCTGCGGCATGGGCGCGTCCCAGAACTGCATGAACCAGTTGTGATGGACGCCGGAATCCAGCGAGATTATGCCGTCGTCAGGCAGTACCGCGCGGATATCGGCAACGATCTGTTCCGGGCGCAGGGGCGAGGTGCGAAGTTCAAAATTCGGCGCCGTGAAACGCTGCCATTCATCGCGCCAGCCTTCGATCTCGGCCAGCCAGGCCTTGCGCTGAGGTCTTTCCGTATCCGCCGCCGCGCCCAATATCTGGCGCAGGAAACTGCCGGCATCAGAGGTAATGCCCAGGTCAGGCACATAGTTGCGGCCGATTTCATCCACGTCGATATCGACATGGATCAACTTGGTGGCTGGGAAATTCCAGGAATAACCGGGTATCCATGAAGAAGAGGAACGGTCATCAAAGCGGGCACCGACGGCGATCACCAGGTCCGCATGGCGGCCCGCCTGGTTCGCCGGAAAGGTACCGTTGCGTCCGATAAAACCCAGCGATAGCGGATGCGACATGGGGATACAGCCCATACCGTTGGGCGACGATATCACGGGGATATTCAGCCGCTCGGCCATTTCGGTCAATTCGGGCGCCGCCTCCGCCAGGGTGACGCCATGGCCGATGAACAGCGCCGGGCGTTCAGCGGCGGCCAGCATGGCCAGGGCCTGTTCAATATCCGCCGGATCGGTGCCGGGCCGCTTTTGGGTCTTGAAGCGCGCGGTGGGCTCCAGTTCCACATCCGCCTCTTCCTGAAAAACGTTGAAGGGAATATCCACCTGCACCGGACCGGGCCGCCCGGAGACCGAAAGTTCGAGCGCCTGGCGCAGGGCCAGAGGCAGCATGTCGACACGGGTCGGCTGAAAACTGCGCTTGACCACCGGCTTCAGGACGGACGGAAAGTCGGCGGCGAAATGGCGGTTAACCTCTTGGAAGGGTCCGCGGTTGAACTGCTGGGTGGGGATGTTCGCGGTGATGGCCAGAATGGCTGAGCTATCGGCCAGGGCATTGGCGATGGGCATGACGATATTGGCCGAACCGGGTCCGCACGAGGTCAAGGTCGCGACGGGTTGATGCTTGATCCTGAAATAGGCATCCGCCATATGCGCCGCGACTTGCTCGTGCCGGGGCGAGATCAGCTTGATATCGTCGCGCACATCGTACAGGGCATCCAGCAAGCCGACGTTGCCATGGCCGCAGATGCCGAACACATAGGGAATTTTCTCCTGCACCAAAAACTGTGCAATCAGCTCTCCACCCTTCATAATCCTACTCCGTCTCAAATAGTGCCGTTTCCGTGTGCCATTCCGGAAATCGAACCTTTCAGAACAAGAGTGTACAGCAATGAGCGTAAAGCAGTCTTCGGGAATTCTGGCGATCTGGCACGACATGGTGCCCGAACACGAACAGGCATTGAACGATTGGTACAACCAGGAACACCACGCCGAGCGCGTCGCGATAGAAGGTTTCTTTACCGCGCGCCGCCATATCGCCCTCGACGCGTCGCCAAAGTTTTTCATCTTCTACGAAACCACCGACCCATCGGTGCTGGAAACGGCGGCCTATCTTGCCTGCGTCAACAATCCCTCGTCCTGGACCCAGCGTTGCATGCCCCATTACCGCAATACCAACCGTCTGGTCTGCGGCCGCACGGCCTATCTGGGCCTGGGTCATGGTGCCGCCGTGATGACATTGCGCTTTGCCGCCGGGGAGGCCGGATCGGAAGCCATCGGCGCGGCGGTACAACGCCGGGCCCAGGCGGCGTTGGCCGAACCGGGCATGGTCAGCGCCCAAATCTGGCAATTGGATGCTGAACGTACGCACCTGCCGAGCCAGGAAAAAGATATTAGAGCTAAATCCGCTGACACCATGGACGGCGCGGCGGACTGGACCATCATGTTGACGGCCAATCTGCCTGATCAGGTCAGGGCGGCATGCGACAAACATTTTCCAGTGGCCGGGTTGCAAGCTAACGGCATCGCCGACGGGGCGCCCCAGAACGGTCTCTATCAACTTATCTTCACCATGGGTGGCTAAATAATGGAAACGCTGGAAATTCTGCAGGATATTTGCCGCCAGATCGGCCTGCCTCTGGAAGGTCTGAATGATTTAACGCTGATGGGCCGGGAGCCGGTCTTGCCGTCGTCATTCAGGGTCGGCACGGCGGCCCAGGCGTCGATTGCCGCCTCGGCCCTGGCGGCGGCGCAGGTTTGGTATCAACGTAGTGGCAAACGCCAAGCCATTAGCGTGGACATGCGCCATGCCTCGATCGAGTTCCGCAGCGAGAGATATCTAAAGATTGACGGCGGGCCGGCGCCGGCGCTGTGGGACAAAATCGCCGGCACTTATGAAACCGGCGATGGCCGCTGGGTCCGCCTGCATACGAATTTTCCCCATCACCGGGACGGTGTGCTGGAAATTCTGGGCTGCGCCAATGACCCCGAGGCGGTTGCCGCCGCCCTTCGCCAATGGCGGGGCCAGGATTTCGAGGACGCCGCCGCGGAAAACGGCCTGGTCGCCACCATGATGCGCTCTCCCGAGGAATGGCAGACCCACCCTCAGGCCCAGGCGCTGGATCAACAACCGCTGATCTCGGTCGAACGGATCGGCGATGCACCGCCACGGCCGTTGCCGCCAGGCGCACGTCCCCTGGACGGCATCCGGGTGTTGGATCTGACCCGGATCATCGCCGGCCCCGTGTGCGGGCGGACCCTGGCCGCGCACGGCGCCGATGTGATGCGGGTGACCGCACCGCATCTGCCATCCATCGCCGCCCTGGTTACCGATGCCGGGCGGGGCAAGTTGTCCAGCCATATTGATCTGCGCCAAGAAGCAGGCCGGGAGAGTTTGCGGCAGCTGATCGCCGAGGCTGATATTCTGGTGCAGGGTTATCGTCCCGGCGGCCTGGAACGCTGGGGCTTTGGCACGGAGGAGGTGGCGAAGATGCGTCCCGGTATCATCTACGTCTCGCTGTCCGCCTACGGTCATCAGGGGCCGTGGTCCATGCGGCGGGGCTTCGATTCCCTGGTACAAACCGCAAGCGGCATCAACTTCGCCGAGGTCGAGGCCGCCGGCGCGAACGGCCCAAAGCCGTTGCCTTGCCAGGCATTGGATCACGCCTCGGGCTATTTCATGGCCGCCGCCGCCATGGCCACGCTGGCCCGGCGTGCGGACGAAGGCGGCAGCTGGCATATCCGCGTTGCCCTGGCCCGGACCGGCCGCTGGCTGCAAAGTCTTGGGCGGGTTGCAAACGGTTTCGATGTTGCCGAGCCGGACGAGGCGGATGTCGATGAGTTTCTGGAGGAACGCCCATCAGGTTACGGCATGCTAACGGCGGTGCGTCATGCAGCCCACCTTTCAGAGACACCGGCCCATTGGGCCCGGCCGTCCATGCCCCTGGGCAGTCATCCGCCCGTCTGGCCCTGAGCAGAATCAACAAATAGGATAATTCATATGGAACAGGAACTGGCAATGGTCACCAAATTGGCCGATACGGTGCTGGAATTCGCCGTAACTTACGGCTTTCAAATTCTTGGCGCCCTGGTTTTTCTGTTCATCGGCCTGAAACTCGCGGCCTGGATAGGGCGCAAGGTCACGCACTTGGCGGAAGCCCGTGAAATCGATGAGACCCTGTCGCGGTTCATCGGCAATGTGGTCAAACTGGTGGTGATTGTTTTCGTGGCTATCATCACTCTGGGCAATTTCGGTATCTCCACCGCGCCATTGATAGCATTGGCGGGTGCCTCCGCCTTCGGCGCCACCATGGCCATTCAGGGGCCGCTGTCCAACTATGGCGCCGGGCTATCGATTATTCTAAGCCGGCCCTTTGCCGTCGGCGATACCATCACGGTCAAAAATGTCAGCGGGACGGTGGAAGAAATCACCCTGGCGGCGACTGTCCTGGTTGGCGAGGATGGCGAGAGGATCACGGTGCCGAACAAGGAAATTGTCGGTGAGGTTATCGTCAACTCCCATGAACACCGGGTCGTTGAAACCAGAATAGCCATCGCCGCCACGGCGGATGCCGAACGCGCCATAGCGGTTCTTGGCCAGGTGCTGGATGCCTCGGCCGAGGTCGGTGACGAGCCAAAGCCGCAGATCGGCATCCACGATTTCACCTATGGCGGCGTCGTGGTCGGCCTGCGCTATTGGGTGCCGGGCCGACAGTATTTTCAGACCCGTTACAGGGTGAATGCCGCCGTCATGCGGGCGCTGGACGATGCGGGGGTGGGTTTGCTGCCGGCAAATGGCATGGCGGTAACCGCCGCGCCGTTGTCCGCCGACAACGAGACCTAGCTGTAACGCTCCGATATGACCGCGAACAGCGCGCGCATGGCCAGACCTTCGCCGCCCGCCGGACGGCCCGGGCGGTCCTTGTCATTCCAGCCATAGGTGTCCATGTGGAGCCAGCGGCTGGGATCGGAGACAAAGTTCTGCATGAACAGGGCCGCCGTTATGGCACCGCCAAAGGCGCCTTCCGAGACATTGTTGAAATCGGCGACCTTGCTTTTCAGGCGCTCCATATAAGGCCCATAAAGCGGCATGCGCCAGACGGGATCATCCAGCGCCGCGCCTCTCTGCTGCAATGCCGCTGCTAGCTCGTCACTGCCTGTGAAGATCGCCGGCAGGTCCGGACCCAGCGCGACCCGCGCCGCGCCGGTCAGAGTAGCGATATCAATGATCAGCTCGGGGTCATCCGCCGCCGCCTCGGCCAGGGCGTCGCAAAGCACGATGCGGCCCTCGGCATCGGTGTTGCCGACTTCGACCGTCAGGCCCTTGCGGGTGGCCAATACGTCGCCGGGACGGTAGGCATTGCCGCTGACGGCATTTTCCACCGCCGGGATCAGAACCCGTAGCGAGACCGGCAGTTCAGCCGACATGATCATGGCCGCCAGGCCCAGCACGGTAGCGGCGCCGCCCATGTCCTTTTTCATCTTCAACATGCCGGCGGCGGGTTTCAGATCCAGGCCGCCGGTATCGAAACAAACGCCCTTGCCCACCAAGGTCAGGCGCGGTCCGTCGGCCGGTCCCCAGCGCAGATCGATTAGCCTCGGTGCCCGGACAGAGGCGCGGCCCACGGCATGGATCGCCGGGTAATTGGCACTCAGCAGATCATCGCCCACGATAACCGTGCCGGTGCCGCCGAATTCCTTCGCCAGGTCCAGGGCGGCAGCGGCCAGTTCCTCCGGCCCCATGTCCGAGGCCGGCGTGTTGATCAGATCGCGGGCCAGAAACGCGCCCTTGATTGCACCGTTCAATGCCTTGCCATCGGCATTTTCAGGCAAACACAGCCGGGCGGTCTCCCTGGCCGCATCATCCTTGCCTTGATAGCGAGTGAAGCGGTAGGCCGCCTGGGCCCAGGCCAGGGCCGCCTGATCGGCCTGGGCGGGCGTCAGGTCGCCTTCAATGCGGTATTTCCCCGCCGGCAGGGCCATGGCCAAGGTACCAAAAGCCCAATAGCCGCTGCTGCCTTCCACGTCTTCGCCTAAACCCAGCATGACGCCGGCCAGGTCACCGTTTTCTCCTGGCAGTAAAAGGTACTTGCCGGCAGCCGCCGAAAATCCGTTACTCTGGCACCAAGCTTTGGCGGCTTCCGGCTGGGTCTCTTGCCAGGCGGTCAGATCGGCACCGCCGATGGGCCAGATAGGAACGGCATTGGGGTCAAGGTCGGTTACGATATTGGCGATCACGGCGGGCTCCACTACATTGAGGCTTCAGTGTTCTCCTTGTACAGCAAAGCATGGAACGGCGCGATGCCCGGCTATCGCTTGATCATCGGCGACAAAAACAAATCTTCATGGTCCCTGCGCGCCTGGCTGCTGTTGCGTCATTTCGATCTGCCTTTCGAGGAAGTACTCATCCCGCTGGACCAACCGGACACCACGGACAGAATCCGGGAATTCTCGCCAGCCGGCCGGGTGCCAATCCTGCTGCGCGGGACGGAGACCATTTGGGACAGCCTGGCAATCATGGAGTATCTGGCGGAGCGGCACCCCGCGCTATCGATCTGGCCGGCTGATGCGGCGATGCGGGCCCAGGCCCGGGTGCTGGCAGCCGAGATGCATGCGGGTTTCGCCGCCATGCGGGAGGAATTATCGTTTGATTGCCAACCAGGGCGGCGGCAACCAGAGCTGTCGATGACGGGACGGTCAGACGTCGGACGCATCGCTGATATCTGGCGCAGGGCGCGGCTGCACAATGAAGACAGGGGTGATTTCCTGTTCGGTGCTTTTTCCGCCGCCGATGCCATGTATGCGCCGGTGGCGGTTCGTTTCGACCGCTATGGCGTGGCGCTGGATGATATCTGCCAAACCTACGTCGCCGCCTTGTTGCAGCTACCCGCCATGCAGGCTTGGCTGGCGGATGCCGGCGCCGAAACCGCCGACTCAGGGTAGGGCGCCGACTTCCTCGTAGTAGCGCCTGGCACCTTCGTGCAGCGGGATACCGACGCCGTCCAGGGCGCTATTCAATTGAATCAGGCGGCCGTCGGGGTGGCCGTTATCCAGGATCCGCCGGGTTGAAGGATGCCACAGGGCGCGGGTCATTTCATACACCAGTTTCGCATCCAGGCGGTCCGATACCAGCCATTGGGCACCGACGCTTAGGGTTTGGGTCTCGGCTACGTTGCGGTAGACACCCGCCGGCAATTTGGCCGGGGCGAAGAATGGATAGTCCCGGCGCAGGCGCGATGCGGCCGGGCCATGGATCGGTAGCAGAGTGATGTTTGTCTGTTCCGCCAAATCAGCCATGGCCGGCACCGGTGTGCCGCCGATAATGAAAAAAGCATCCAGCTTACCCAGGCGCAGACGGTCGGCGGCCTCGCCAAGATCATAATGCAACGCCTTGTAGCTGCCCGCCGTCAGACCATGAGCCGCCATGATGGCATCGGCATCCACCGCCGTGCCTGAGCCTTCCACCCCCAGCGAAACACGTCTGTCGCGCAGGTCCTCGACCGCGAATATACCGCTATGCTTGCGCACCGCCAGCTGCACCAGTTCAGGATAGAGCGTGGCGACGACCCGCAGGCCATCGAATTGCGCCTCGCCCTTGAAGGGGCCAAGGCCGAAATAGGCCATATAGGCGATGTCGGCCTGGCTGAGCCCGGATTCCACCATGCCGCCGGCGATCAGGGTCACGTTCTGGACCGAGCCCTTGCTGGCCCGGCCCACGGCGATCAAACCCGGCACGCCGCAAGAGCCGCCGTCAGCGCAATCGCGGGAGCCCGGCGGATTGGAAATGGCCGAGGCGATGAGCGAACCAATGGGAAAATAGGTGCCGTCCGCGGCGCCGGTGGCAATACGGAAATACGCCACCTCCCCGGCCCGGGCCGCTGATATGCCAAGCAGCAAGACAAAGCCGCACATCAGCACGCCCAGCATGCCGTACCGCCCAAGCCACCGTGTCCCCGGCAGCCCCCGTGCGGCCCATGTTTGCCGTGCAATTATCGGGTTCCCGCCGAAACTGAGCCAACCGGCCCGAATACCAACCGTGCTGTTCCACATGGCGCATCTTATACGACCGTTTTTCAGCCGCCGCTAGTGCCCTAAACTAGTGAATGTTTGACAGCTTCATGACCAGCACGCATTGTCAGGCAAGCATGGAAATCGATTTTGAAAACGTCCGTCAGCTGATGATCAGTACTATCCCGCATATGGCGGCGGTGGGTCTGGATTTAATCTCGCTCGATGACAGCGGCGTCGTCGCCAAGATACCCCATCGCCCTGAGTTCGTCGGCGACCCGGACACCGGTGTTGTACACGGTGGTATCGTAACGGTTCTGTTGGATAGTTTGAGCGGCATGTGCGTCGTTCCAAAGCTGCCCGATGGGACAATGGTGGCAACCCTGGATCTACGCATCGATTATTTGAAACCGGCGCTGTCGGGACAGGATATTTACGCCCACGCCCATTGCTACAAGACCACGCGTAATATCGCTTTTACCCGCGCCATCGCCTACCAGGGCGACATTGATGATCCCATCGCACATGCCTCCGGCTCCTTCATGATGACGGCGACCGACAAGAGTGTGATGAAGCCGGCATGAGTATTTCGGACGGCATAAGCGCGGCGCGGCAGAACGGCGATTTGCAGCCATTGATCGAGGCGGTGCCATATTTTCGCTGGATGGGCCTGCGCGTGGACCGTCAGGGCGAGGAGTTGATCACGGTGCTGCCGTTTCAGGATATGCTGATCGGCAACCCGTTGCTGCCGGCCCTGCATGGCGGCGTTACCGGTGCCTTGCTGGAAAGCGCGGCGATGATTTCGCTGATCGGCGCCATGGATACACCGCGCCTGCCGAAGATCGTCAACATCACCGTTGAATATCTGCGTCCCGGCGGCGCCTTGGACAGCTTTGCCACCGGCATCGTGACCAAACAGGGGCGGCGCGTCGCCAGTGTGCGGGCCCATGCCTGGCAGAAAGACCGCGACAAATTATTTGCCGCCGCCACGACCCATTTCCTTATTTCCCCATAACAAAAATACGTAACAGAAATCCAAAACCAAATTCCAAATTCAAATTCCAAATCGTGGAGTACAAGACATGGCAGCCAAGAAACCCGCCCGCTTTGGCGTTCAGGATATAACCGGCATCATCGCCCCCATGACCACGCCCTTTAGCCGCAAAGGCGAGGTTGACGAGGCCGCTTTCCGCAAACAGGTGAATTTCCTGATCGGCGCCGGCGTGCATGGCCTGGCGGTGGGTGGCAGTACCGGTGAAGGGCATACCTTGTCGACCAAGGAGGTGACCCGCCTGGTCCGTATCGCCATGGCCGAGGCCAAGGGCCGGGTGCCGGTGGTCGCGGGGATCATCGTGGATTCCACCCGGCAAGCGATCGAGCGGGCCGAAGCGGTGGCCGACCTCGGCCCCGCCGCCTTGCAGATTACCCCGGTGCATTATCTGTTTCGGCCCGATGACGCACATATGCTGGAGCATTTCCGCACCGTCGGCAAAGCCACGAAAATTCCCATCCTGATCTACAACGTCATTCCGTGGAGCTATCTGGCCCCGGACTTGTTGATTAGAATTCTGAAGGAAGTGCCCCAGGTTGTCGGCGTCAAGCAAAGCGCAGGTGATATGAAGCTGCTGGCGGATTTGCTGCTGGGTGCCCCAAAAGGCGCCCGTATCATGAGCGCGGTGGATGCCTTGATGTATCCTTCTTTTGCGCTTGGTGCCCACGGCGCTATTGCGGCGATCCTGACGGCGGCACCGGCGGCCCAGGTAAAACTTTGGGATCTGGTGCAGGCCGGCGAGCATGCCGCCGCCCGCCGCCTGCACGAAAAACTGCTGGTGCTGTGGAACGCCATGATCGACGACAATCTGCCGGCCACGGTGAAGTTCGCCCTGTCCGAACAGGGGGTGCCGGGCGGCCTACCCAGGGCGCCCATGCCGGCTGCCTCCACCCGGCAACAGAAGGCCATTGCCAAGGCGCTGAAAAAATTAGTTTAGAAACTGGCGTGGCGCTTTTCTGAAAGCGCGGTTAGCCGGCATTATTTGGGTAGATTCTAGGGCCAAATAAGGTGCGATTCCCAGCACTTTCTGCTATGCTTATACCCCGACAGGGTGGGCTGTGATTCTTTCGCGTCCCTGCCGTGGCGGGGTTGCATATTATTCCGCGCGTTAATTACTTTGAAACGAAGAAATCATGAAGCTGACCATTGAACGTTCTGCCCTTTTGCGTGCCCTCGGCCATGTCCAAAATGTTGTCGAACGGCGTAATACCATTCCCATTCTCTCCAATGTGCAACTGATCGCGGACGAGGCGGGGTTGAGCCTGACCGCGACGGATTTGGACTTGGCCATCGTTGAAACCGTACCGGCGGAAGTGCAAACCCCCGGCGGCACCACGGCACCGGCGCATATCCTGCACGATATCGTTCGCAAACTGCCCGACGGCGCCCAGGTGGAGCTGGACTATGGCGCCGATGACGGCCGCCTAGTGGTCCGCGCGGCGCGTTCGAAATTCGCCCTATCCTGCCTGCCGCGGGAAGATTTTCCGGTCATGGCCGACGGCGATCTGCCGCATCAATTCGTGCTGCCGGCGGCTGACCTGCGCCGCCTGATCGAAAAGACCCGATTTGCCATCTCGACGGAGGAAACCCGTTACTACCTGAACGGCATTTATCTGCATGCGCCCGAGGATACTCCGGTGCTGCGCGGTGTCGCCACCGATGGCCACCGCCTGGCCCATATTGAAATCCCCCTGCCCCAGGGTGCCGCCGGCATGCCCGGCGTGATCATGCCGCGCAAGGCGGCCCTGGAAGTGCACAAGTTGATCGAGGACGGCGAAGGCGCAGTCGAAATCGCCTTGTCCGACAGCAAGATCCGCTTTGCCCTGGGCGATATCGTGCTGACCTCGAAACTGATCGACGGCACCTTCCCCGACTATCAGCGGGTGATCCCGGCCGGCAATGACAAGCTGATGGAGGTTGACTGCAAAAGCTTCGCCGCCGCCGTGGACCGGGTCGCCACGATCAGCTCGGAAAAATCCAGGGCGGTGAAGTTGGCTGTCAACGGCGGCGCGGTCACCTTGTCGGCCAATAGCCCCGAACAGGGCAGCGGCACCGATGAAGTGCCGGTCAATTTCAATGGCGATGAGCTTTTGGAAATCGGCTTCAATGCCAAATACCTGCTCGATATTACCGGGCAGATTGATGGCGAGAACGCCTGCTTCGATCTTTCCGATGGCGCCTCGCCAACCATCATCAGAGATGCCGCTGATCAGGGCGCGCTTTATGTCCTGATGCCCATGCGGGTTTGAGAGGGCCATTGCTGGCCGCACGCCAAAACATCATGCCTGAAACAGGCGCGCAGAGCTCGGTTTCCCCGATGCAGGTCGGCACCGTCGGCATTGCGACCGCCTGTGCGGTGCAGCGTCTACGCCTGAGCAATTTTCGCAACTACGACAGCCTGGCGCTTGATCCCGCCGCCCAGGTGGTGGTGCTGACCGGCGCCAATGGCGCGGGCAAGACCAATTTGATGGAAGCAATCTCGTTTCTGTCGCCAGGACGCGGTCTGCGCCGGGCCCGCCTGCGCGATGTTTTGCGAAAAGAGGCAGCCGCGGACGAGACAGCTGGCTGGGCCGTGGCGGCGACCGTGCGGGGACCGGACGGCCCGGTCAAGCTGGGCAGCAGTCTGAGCCGGACGGAACGGGGCACGGACAAGCGCCTAGCCCGCCTGGATGGCCAGACCGTGCCGCCGTCGTCTCTGTCCCAGGTTATCGGCGTGCAATGGCTGACACCGCAGATGGACCGGCTGTTCTTGGAGGGGCCATCGTCACGGCGGCGGTTTTTGGACCGCCTGGTGCTGGGCCTGGACCCAGACCATGGCCGCCGGGTTGGCGCTTATGAACGCAGCCTGCGGGAGCGGGCCAAACTGTTGCGCGATGGCGGCGGCGATCCGGCCTGGCTGTCGGCGCTGGAGGCGCGCATGGCGGCCAGTGGCGTCGCCGTGGCGGCAGCCCGGCGCGAGGCCCTGGCGCGGCTGCAACGGTTGCTATCGGCGGCCACGGGGCATTTTCCCAAAGCCGGCCTGGCCATCGAAGGCCGCATCGAAAGCTGGCTGGACGATCACCCAGCGGTTGAGGTGGAAAGCCGCTTCGCCGCGATGTTGGCCGACAGCCGCCAGCATGAAGGCGCGGCGGACGGGCCGCACCGGTCCGATCTAACGGTGCGCCATTTGGATAAGGATATGCCTGCGGCACAATGTTCCACCGGCGAGCAAAAGGCATTGCTGATAGCCGTGATGCTGGCCAATGCCAAGGCGGAGGCGGAACGCCGGGGCGCGGCGCCGATCCTGCTGCTGGACGAGGTCGCGGCACATTTGGATAGCGAGCGGCGCGATGCGTTGTTTGCGGAAATATTGGCCCTTGGCGGCCAAGCTTGGTTGAGCGGTACCGACCGTAACCTGTTCGAGCCGTTAGGCGGACAGGCGCAATTTGTGACGGTGGGCCGTGGGCAAGCGAACCTTGAAGGGTAGGATGCGTTGAGCGATCCGGTATTTGAAGATCCAGACATGATTCCTGAAGGCGATGGGGCCGAATATGACGCCTCCTCAATCAAGGTGCTGCGTGGCTTGGACGCGGTGCGCAAGCGCCCGGGCATGTACATTGGCGACACCGACGATGGCTCCGGTCTGCACCATATGATCTATGAAGCCGTCGATAATGCCATTGACGAAGCCTTGGCCGGCCATGCCGACAAGGTCCAGGTCGTGCTGAACCCGGATGGTTCGGCGACGATTAGCGATAACGGGCGCGGTATTCCGACGGAAATTCACGAAGAAGAAGGCGTGTCAGCGGCACAGGTCATCATGACCGAGTTGCATGCCGGCGGTAAGTTCGATCAGAACTCCTACAAGGTTTCGGGCGGCCTGCATGGGGTCGGCATCTCGGTCGTCAATGCCTTGTCATCGGTTCTGGAATTGCGCATCTGGCGCGGCGGCGAAGAATTCCACATGTGCTTCAACGACGGTGACCCGGTCGCACCTTTGGCGGTGGTCGGCGAGGCGGGAGACCGCACGGGCACGGAGGTAACCTTCACGCCGTCGACCAAAACTTTCACCAAGACTGAATTCGACTATGGCACCCTGACGCACCGCCTGCGGGAATTGGCTTTCCTGAATTCCGGCGTGCTTGTGGTGTTGCGCGATGAGCGCGGCGTCGAGGCACAAGAGGATGTCTTCCAGTTCGAGGGTGGCATCGCAGCCTTCGTCGAATATCTCGACCGCAACAAATCGGCCGTGCATAGCCCGGCTATCGGCATTCTGGCCGAACGTGACGACATTCGTGTGGATTGCGCCCTGCAATGGAACGACAGCTATCACGAAAACGTCCTCTGCTATACCAACAACATCCCCCAACGTGACGGCGGCACCCATCTGGCGGGCTTCCGTGCCGCCCTGACGCGCACCGTTAACGGCTATGCCAATTCATCGGGCATCGCGAAAAAGGAAAAAGTCTCCCTCAGCGGCGATGACGCGCGCGAGGGTTTGACCTGCATACTGTCGGTACAGGTGCCCGACCCGAAGTTCAGTTCGCAAACCAAGGACAAGCTGGTCTCGTCCGAGGTGCGACCGGTCGTGGAAAGCCTGCTCTCGGAAAAACTTACCCAGTGGTTCGAGGAGCATCCCGCTGATGCCAAGAACATTGTCGGCAAGGCTGTCGATGCCGCCATCGCGCGGGAGGCGGCGCGCAAGGCCAGGGATCTGACCCGGCGAAAAGGCGCGCTGGACATATCCTCATTGCCCGGCAAGCTGGCCGATTGCCAGGAGCGCGACCCGGCCAAGTCCGAATTGTTCCTGGTCGAGGGCGACAGCGCCGGCGGTTCGGCCAAACAGGGCCGGGCGCGGGCCAACCAGGCGGTCCTGCCTTTGCGCGGCAAGATCCTCAATGTGGAGCGGGCCCGGTTCGATAAGATGCTGTCATCGACGGAAATTGGCACCTTGATCACGGCCATGGGCACCGGTATCGGCCGGGATGATTTCAATATCGATAAATTGCGCTATCACAAGATCATCATCATGACCGACGCGGATGTGGACGGGGCCCATATCCGCACCCTGTTGCTGACCTTTTTCTATCGCCAGATGCCGCAGATTGTCGAACGGGGACATCTCTATATCGCGCAACCGCCCTTGTACAAGGTTTGGCGCGGCACCTCCGGTGCGGGTCGGTATTTGAAGGACGACCGCGATCTGCAAGATTACCTGATCGACGAAGGGCTGAAGGATGCGGTCCTATCCCTGCACGACGGCAGCCAGCGCGCCGGACCTGATCTGCGCGCCCTGGTCGATCATGCCCGCCGCGCCAGCGCTTTGTTGGCGGCGATTGGCCGGCGCTACAACCAAAAAATCGTGGAGCAGGCGGCCATTCTGGGCGTCTTGAACCCGGAGGTGATAGCGGATCAGGCACAGGCCGGCCAGATCGCGGAGTATCTGGCCGCGCGCCTGGATGGCCTGGAGGCTGAAGAAGAACGTGGCTGGACCGGGGCGGCGGCGGCCGACGGCGGCTATACCCTGCAACGAAGCACCCGTGGCGTGGCCGAAACCCACGTTGTCGATACCACCTTGATCCGCAGCGGTGAAGCCCGGCAATTGGATGCCATGGCCAAGGAATTACAGGAAAATTACGAACGCCCGGCGACCTTCAGCCGCAAGGATGACTGCGTTCGTATCGATGGCCCCATGGATCTGTTGGCCACGGTCCTGAAACTGGGACAAAAAGGTTTGTCGGTACAGCGCTATAAAGGCCTGGGCGAAATGAACCCCGAACAATTATGGGAAACAACACTGGACCCGGATGCCCGCACCCTGTTGCAGGTTCAGGTCAAGGAGTTGGACGACGCGGACGAAGTCTTCTCGACCCTGATGGGCGATGTGGTGGAGCCGCGCAGGGACTTCATCCAGGCCAATGCCTTGAACGTGGTCAACCTGGATATCTAGGCCGTGAATAAGGCTGCCGGGGACGGGCGCGCAACGCATGAGCCGTCCCGGCGCGGCTGGTTTGCCCGCCTGCTCTACTGGCTGATCGTACTGGCCGTGTGGGGGGTGATCGCCGTCATGGGTGTGATCATCTGGTACGCCTATGACCTGCCCTCGGTGGACAAGCTATCCGCCATCCAGCGCAAACCATCGCTGACATTGCTGGACTACAAAGGCCGGGAGATCGCCCGCTTTGGCGATGTCTATGGCGAGCCGGTGCAGGCCAGTCAGTTGCCGAAACATTTGCCCCACGCGGTCGTCGCCACGGAAGACCGCCGCTTTTACAGCCATTTCGGCGTCGATCCCATCGGACTGAGCCGCGCCATGGTGACCAATCTGTTCGCCGGGCGCATCGTGCAGGGCGGCAGCACCATCAGCCAGCAATTGGCCAAGAACGTCTTTCTGACCCATCAACGGACCTTGAAACGCAAAGTTCAGGAATTTCTGCTGGCCCTGTGGCTGGAGGCCAATTTCTCCAAGGATCAGATCCTGACCCTGTATCTGAACCGGGTCTACCTCGGCGCCGGCGCCTATGGCGTGGATGCCGCCGCCCGGCGCTATTTCAACAAACCGGCGGCAAAGGTCAACCTGGCCGAGGCCGCCATGCTGGCCGGTCTGCTGAAAGCGCCCTCGCGCCTGGCCCCGACACGTAATCTCAAGGCTGCGCGAACACGGGCGGCGGTGGTGCTCAATAACATGGTTGCAGCCGGCTACATCGATGCAGGAACTGCCAAGGCAGCCAAGGCGAAACCGGCCGGATTGCGCCGTGGACGGGCGGGCGTCAGTGCTCAACCTGCGCGCTACTTCGCCGATTGGGTGATGGACCGTCTGACCGACTATCTGGGCCCGACGGAACGCAATCTGGTGATCAGGACAACCTTGGACCGGGATATGCAGGCGGCAGCCGAAACCGCGATGATGCGGATAACCGGGCCGTCCGCGCGCAAACAGAAAATCGGCCAGGGCGCTCTGCTGGCGATGACGCCCCGGGGCGCGGTCCGCGCCATGGTCGGCGGCAAGGACTATGGCAAAAGCCAGTATAACCGCGCCACGCAAGCGCGACGGCAACCGGGCTCCGCCTACAAACCGGTGGTCTTTCTAACGGGTCTGGAAGCGGGTATCCGCCCTGACGCCACGTTCATGGACAAGCCGATTACAGTCGATGGCTGGTCGCCAAAAAATTACGCCGGCAAATATCGCGGCAAGATCAGCTATACGGATGCGCTGGCCTTTTCCTCCAACTCCGTCGCCGTGCAGGTGCAGGAAAAAGTAGGCCGCGATGAAGTCGCCGCCACCGCGCGGCGCCTGGGCCTGAGCGCGGCCAATCCCCGCCATCCTTCCATGGCCCTTGGCGTGGTGGAGACCAGCCTGCTGCGGCTAACCGCCGCTTACGCAGCCTTCGCCAACCAGGGCTACGGCATTCTACCCCACGGCATCCTGGAGGTGCGGGATGGCACGGGAAATGTTCTCTATCGCCGCCAAGGCGCGGGCCGGGGCGAAGTGGCCCGACCGTGGCATGTGGCGGAAATGAACCGCATGCTGGAGGTTACCATTCAGCGCGGCACCGGACGAAATGCCAGGATTGGCCGGCCCGCCGCCGGCAAGACCGGGACCAGCCAGGATTACCGGGACGCCTGGTTCCTGGGCTATACCGCTCAATTGGTTGCCGGCGTCTGGCTGGGCAATGACAATGGCGGGCCCATGAACCGAGTCACGGGCGGCGGCGCGCCGGCGCGGCTGTGGCGGGACTTCATGAAAGCCGCGCACAAGGGGCTGTCCGCCAAGCCTCTCGGGCGGGCGGGCGGTAAGCCGCCAGTGGGCCGGCCCAGCGAGAATTTGCTTGATAAGCTTTGGCGCAGCCTTGGTTCCAGCGGAGATGCCCGGCCGGGGCAAGGCCGGGATTTGAACGATCCAGCGAACCGGGAGGGACAATAGCCCGAAAGTGCTCTAAAAATACCCGACAAACAAAAAGGCTGGAACATGACCATCGACAGTTTTAATTACATCATCGTCGGCGCCGGCACCGCCGGCTGCGTGCTGGCCAATCGCCTATCGGCCGATCCGAAAACCTCCGTTCTATTGTTGGAGGCCGGGGGCAAGGACAACTACCACTGGATCCATATTCCTGTCGGTTATCTCTATACCCTGGGTAATCCGCGTACGGATTGGTGCTTCAAGACGGAGGTCGAGGCCGGCCTGAACGGGCGCGCCATTGACTATGCCCGCGGCAAGGTGCTGGGCGGCTGCTCCTCCATCAACGGCATGATTTATATGCGCGGCCAGTCCCGCGACTATGACCAGTGGCGCCAGATGGGCAACGTTGGCTGGTCCTGGGACGATGTGCTGCCCTATTTCCGCAAGACCGAAGACCATTATGCCGGCGCCGATGACATGCATGGGGCGGGCGGCGAGTGGCGGGTCGAGGAACAGCGCCTGTCATGGGAGATCCTGGCTGCCTTCCGCGAGGCGGCGGCGGAGGTGGGCATCCCCAACACCGATGATTTCAACCGTGGCGACAATGAAGGTTGCGGCTATTTTCAAGTCAACCAGCGCCGCGGCCGGCGTTGGAGTGCCGCGACCGCTTTTTTGAAACCGGCCATGCAACGGCCCAATCTGAAGGTTCTCACCCACGCCCAGGCCAACCGGATCATAATCGAGGATGGCCGCGCCACGGGCCTGGAATTCCGTCATGAAGGCAAGCCGACAACGGCCAACGCGCGTGGCGCGGTGATTTTATCCGGGGGCTCGGTGACTTCGCCGCAATTGCTGGAGTTGTCCGGCATCGGCCAAGGCGCGTTGCTGCAACAGCATGGCATCGCCGTACAGCACGAATTGCCCGGCGTCGGCGAAAACCTGCAGGACCATTTACAAGTCCGCCTGGTTTACAAGGTCGCCAATACCAGGACGCTCAATCTGCGCGCCAACAGCCTGCTTGGCAAGGCCGCCATGGGTATCGAGTATGCCCTGTTCAGGACCGGGCCCCTGACCATGTCACCGAGCCAGCTTGGCGCCTTCGCCAAGAGCGATCCCAGCAAGGAAACCGCCAATATTCAGTATCATATCCAGCCGCTGAGCACGGATAAGCTGGGCGAGGATCTGCACCCGTTCGAGGCCTTTACCGCCTCGGTCTGCAATCTGCGCCCGGAAAGCCGGGGCAGCATCCACATATCTTCGTCCGACCCCATGCAACAGCCATCCATCCGGCCCAATTATCTTTCCACCGAGGCTGACCGCGCGGTTGCCGCCGATGCTATTCGTCTGACCCGCAAAATCTGTGCCGCGGATGCCTTGGCGCCCTACAGTCCGGAGGAATTCCGCCCCGGAGCCAGCGTCGGCGACAGCGACGAAGACCTGGCCAGGGCGGCGGGTGATCTGGCGACGACGATCTTCCATCCCGTCAGCACCTGCCGCATGGGCGATGACAATCTTGCGGTGGTTGATGACCGCCTCAAGGTACACGGCGTCGCGGGCCTGCGCGTCGTCGATGCCTCGATCATGCCGACGATCACATCGGGCAACACTAATTCGCCGGTGGTGATGATTGCGGAAAAAGCGGCTGAAATGATTATCCAGGATGACCGTTAAATGTTGAGGGACGGTAATCCTTACCGTAAGCTGCGCAACCATGCTTAGCCTGCCAAAAATACTGCTGTTGCTCGCCGTGATCGCGGTGGTGGCGCTGCTGTCCAAATCCTTTCGGGGCCGGGGCGGAAAGTCTGACGATGACGGAGAGGTAAAGCAAAAAAACCAAGCATTGGACCTGAGCCAATGCGCGGTTTGCGGCAATTTCGTGGCCCCTGACAGTCGAGGTTGCGAGCGCGCTGATTGTCCGTTGGCGAATTGAGGCAACAGCCATTGCCATTGACGGGAGCGGCCATTAGGTTGCGGCAAATCTTTAATCCGCTTTCATTGTCTCACGGGTAAGTCATTGCCATGACGGCCACGCCGCATTTCAATACCAAGACCTTTCAAGGGCTGATCCTAGCCCTGCAACACTATTGGTCGGAGCAGGGCTGCGTCATTCTGCAGCCCTATGACATGGAGGTGGGCGCCGGTACCTTCCATTGGGCCACCACCTTGCGCTCGCTGGGCAGCAAAAGCTGGAACGCGGCCTATGTGCAGCCCTCGCGCCGGCCCACCGACGGCCGTTACGGCGAAAACCCGAACCGGCTGCAGCATTACTACCAGTTCCAGGTGATCATGAAGCCGTCCCCCCCCGATTTGCAGGAGCTTTATCTGGGCAGCCTGGCGGCGATCGGGCTGGATGCCTCGAACCACGACATCCGCTTTGTCGAGGATGATTGGGAAAGCCCCACCTTGGGTGCCTGGGGCCTGGGTTGGGAAGTCTGGTGCGACGGTATGGAGGTCAGCCAGTTCACCTATTTCCAACAAGTCGGCGGCTTTGATTGCAACCCGGTCTCGGGCGAGCTGACATACGGCCTGGAGCGCCTGGCCATGTACGTGCAGGGCGTTGACCATTTTCAGCAGCTGGCCTGGAATGAGCCGGGAACCGAACGATCCAGAACCTATGCCGATGTCTACCTGGCGGCGGAACAGCAGTTCTCCGCCTACAACTTCGATCATGCCAATACCGAGATGCTGTTCCGCCATTTCGCCGACGCCGAAGTCGAATGCGCCGCGCTGGTTGAGGCGGCGCTACCCTTGCCGGCCTATGATCAGTGCATCAAGGCATCCCATCTGTTTAACCTGCTGGATGCGCGCGGGGTCATCTCAGTAACGGAACGCGCCGCCTATATCGGCCGGGTCCGCGAATTGGCCAAGGCCTGCGCCACTGCCTACCTGGTTGCCGAGGGTGAACTCACCCCTGATGGTGTAATGGGGGGGGCGGCCTGATGGCGGATTTGTTGTTGGAGCTGTTTGGCGAGGAAATTCCCGCCCGCATGCAGGCCCGTGCGGCCGATGATCTGAAACGTCTGGTCACGGCCAGCCTGAAAGCGGCGGAATTGCCCATTGAGGCAGCCGAGGCGTATGTCACGCCCCGGCGCCTGATCCTGCATATTACCGGGCTGCCCCTGGCCCAGCCGGATGTGCGGGAGGAAAAACGCGGCCCCAAGGTTGATGCACCGGAAAAAGCCATCGAAGGCTTTCTGCGCGGCAATGGCGTTACGCGCGCGCAATGTGAAGAGCGGGAGCTGCCCAAGGGCAAATTCCTGTTTGCCGTTATCGAGCGTCAGGGCCGGCCCACGGCAGAGGTCCTGGCCGAGTTTCTGCCAACCGCCTTTGCCGATCTGCCATGGCCGAAATCCATGCGCTGGGGTGCCGGGACCATCCGCTGGGTGCGCCCGCTGCATTCGATCATCGCGCTGCTCGACGGCGCCGTGGTGCCGCTATCGTTTGCCGGCATTGACAGCGGCGATACCACAAAAGGTCACCGCTTCCATGCGCCCGAGGCGTTCGCGGTCAAGGATTTCGCCGATTACCAGGAAAAATTGGCGGCGGCCAAGGTTCTGATCGATGCTGCCGAGCGGCGCCGGCGCATCGCCGAGGGCGCGGCGCAACTAGCCCAGGAGGCCGGCTTACGCCTGGTGGCCGATGACGGCCTGGTGGCCGAGATCGCCGGCCTTGTGGAATGGCCGGTGCCCGTATTGGGCAACTTCGATCGCCGTTTCCTAGATGTCCCGGCGGAGGTTCTGGTCACCACCATGAAGGTGAACCAGAAATATCTTTCCCTGCGCGATGGCGACGGCAAGCTGGCGCCGAATTTCATTACCGTGGCGAACCTGGAAGCCCAGGATGGTGGTAGGCAGATCATCGCCGGCAATGAATACGTACTGACCGCCCGTCTGGCGGATGCGGAATTTTTCTGGACCCAGGATAAGAAAAAAACCCTGGAAAGCCGCCTGCCGGCCCTGGACGAGATGGTTTTCCACGCCAAGCTGGGCAGTCTGGGGCAAAAAATCATCCGTCTGGAAAATTTGTCCGCCGCCCTGGCGCAATTCGTACCCGGCGCGAATGGCGAAACGGCGCGCCGCGCCGCGCATTTGTGCAAGGCCGATCTGGTCAGCGACATGGTCTATGAATTTCCCGAGGTCCAGGGCGTCATGGGCCGCTATTACGCCTTGAATGATGGCGAGGGCGAGGATGTGGCGCAGGCGATCATGCAGCATTATTCACCGGCCGGGCCGTCCGACGATTGCCCAACGGCACCGACCGCCGTGTGTGTCGCCCTTGCCGATAAGCTGGATATTCTGGTTGGTTTCTGGGCCATCGATGAAAAGCCTACGGGTTCCCGCGATCCCTTCGCCCTGCGCCGGGCCGCCCTGGGCGTAATCCGCATGGTCTTGGAGAACGAACTGCGTCTGCCCCTGAAAGAGGCCTTCGCCCTGGCCCTTGACGGCTATCAGTTCGAAGAAGGTGACGACGACAGTCTGCTGGATTTCTTCGCCGACCGCCTGAAGGTGCACTTGCGCGAACAGGGCGTGCGCCATGATCTGGTGCAAGCGGTCTTTGCCCTGGGTGGTGAAGACGATCTGGTGCGCCTGATCGCGCGGGTTAACGCACTGGACAGCTTTCTGGGCAGTGAAGATGGCGCCAACCTGCTGGTCGCCTACCGCCGCGCCGCCAACATTCTGCGTATCGAGGAAAAGAAGGACGGTGTGGCACATGACGGCGCCGTTGACGCCAGACTATTGCAACAGGACCAGGAAACGGCCCTGGCGCAGGCCTTGGCTCAAGCGGTAGAGAAGATCGATGGCGCGTTGAGCGGCGAAGACTTCGCCGGCGCCATGGCGGCCATGGCCGGTCTAAGGCAGCCGGTTGACCAGTTTTTTGATGCCGTGACCGTGAACGCCAACGATAGTGCGCTGCGTGGCAATCGCTTACGACTGTTGTCGCAAATTCGCGGAACCTTACACAAGGTTGCCGATTTCAGTGAAATTGAAGGCTGAAAAGAAAACACCGAAGGGTACTGCCATGACAAAATGGGTTTACAGCTTTGGCGGCGGCCAGGCCGACGGTGGCGCGGGGGACAAGAACCTCCTTGGCGGCAAGGGCGCCAACCTGGCCGAAATGTCCGGTCTGGGGCTGCCGGTGCCTTCTGGTTTTACCCTGACGACCGAAGTCTGCACCGCCTATTACGACAACGGCGAAAGCTATCCCGATGATTTGGCGGACCAGGTTGCCGATGCCATGGCCTTGATGGAGGAAACCGCCGGCGCCAAGTTTGGCGATCAGGAAAATCCACTGTTGGTTTCGGTCCGCTCTGGCGCCCGGGCCTCAATGCCGGGCATGATGGATACGGTTTTGAACCTGGGCCTGAATGACGACACCGTGCAGGCCCTGGCCCGGAGCAGCGGCAACGAACGCTTTGCCTGGGACAGCTATCGCCGCTTCATTCAGATGTATTCCGATGTGGTTCTAGGCATCGATCATTATAATTTTGAAGGGCTGCTGGAAGATTTGAAGGAAGAAAAAGATCTCCGCCTGGACACTGACCTTTCAGCGGATGATCTGCGCCAACTGGTTGATCGCTTCAAGGCCGAGGTGGAAGGCGCCCTCGGCGAGGCTTTTCCCCAGGATGTGACGGCGCAGCTTTGGGGCGCCATTGGTGCCGTCTTCGGCTCGTGGCAAAACGCCCGCGCCGTTACCTATCGCCGCCTGCATGATATTCCCGCCGCCTGGGGTACCGCCGTCAATATCCAGGCCATGGTGTTCGGCAACATGGGCGAGGATTCGGCAACCGGCGTTGCCTTTACCCGCGATCCCTCCACGGGCGACAAACGCTTCTTTGGCGAATATCTGATCAATGCCCAGGGCGAGGATGTGGTCGCCGGCATCCGCACGCCCCAACATCTGACCAAGGTGGCGCGCACGGAGGCCGGGGACGACAAGCCGTCTCTGGAAGAGGTGATGCCGGCAATTTTTAGCGAGCTGGAAGCAATCTATCAGCACCTGGAAGCCCATTACCGGGATATGCAGGATATCGAATTCACGGTGCAGCGGGGCACGTTGTATATGCTGCAGACCCGGTCCGGCAAGCGCACCGCCGAGGCCGCCATCAAAATTGCGGTGGAAATGGCCAACGAAGGCCTATTGAGCCGGGAAGAAGCCGTTCTGCGCGTGGCACCGGATAGTCTGGACCAGCTGCTGCACCCGACCCTGGATCCCGACGCCGAACGCCAGGTTATCGGCCACGGGCTACCGGCCTCTCCGGGCGCCGCCACCGGCAAGGTCGCGTTTTCCGCTGATCAGGCCGAAAGTCTGGCCGCCCAAGGCGAGAGTATTCTGCTGGTGCGGATCGAAACCTCGCCAGAGGACATCCACGGCATGCACGCGGCCCAGGGCATCCTCACCTCCCGCGGCGGCATGACCAGCCATGCGGCTGTGGTGGCGCGCGGTATGGGCCGGCCCTGTGTCTCGGGCGCGGGGCAATTGCGCATCGATTATAAAAGCCAAACCATGCAGGTTGGCGATATCGCCATTACCGCGGGTGACGTCATCACCATCGACGGCAGCAGCGGTGAGGTCATGCTGGGCGAGGTCGCGACCATACAGCCCAAGTTATCAGGCGATTTTGGCACCCTGATGGGCTGGGCGGACGGGCTTCGCCAGCTTGGCATCCGCACCAATGCCGAAACCCCGGCAGAAGCAACAGCGGCGATCGAATTCGGCGCCGAAGGCATCGGGTTGTGTCGTACCGAACATATGTTCTTCGATGCCGACCGCATTCTGGCGGTGCGCGAGATGATCTTGGCCGAGGACCTGGCGGGCCGGCAGACCGCCTTGGCCAAGATTTTACCCATGCAGCGTCAGGATTTTGTCGATCTGTTCACGATCATGACCGGCCTGCCCGTGACGATCCGGCTGTTGGATCCGCCATTGCACGAGTTTCTGCCGAAATCCGACGACGAACTGGCGCAACTGGCCAGTGTCACCGGCGCCACGGTAGAGGACCTGCGCTTCCGCGCCAATCAGCTGCACGAATATAATCCCATGCTGGGCCATCGCGGCTGCCGCCTTGGCATTTCCTACCCTGAAATTTACGAGATGCAGGCCCGCGCCATTTTCGAGGCCGCCGCCATTGTCAGCGCCGAACAAGGCGAGACCGTGGTGCCGGAAGTGATGATCCCGCTTATTGCCAGCAAAGCGGAATTTGTCTTCCTGCAGGAACGTATTGCCGCCGTTGCCGACCAGGTTGCAGCGGAACACGGGGGCGCGTTGGAGTATTTGATCGGCACCATGATCGAGCTGCCACGCGCCGCCTTGCGGGCCGGTGAAATCGCGGAAGAAGCTGAGTTTTTCTCGTTTGGGACCAACGATCTGACCCAGACGGTATTCGGCATCAGCCGCGACGATTCGGCCGGTTTTCTGGAGGATTACCGCGACAAGGGTATTCTTGACGGTGATCCATTCGCGACCTTGGACCAGGACGGCGTCGGAGAGATGGTGGCGCTGGCGGCGGAGCGCGGGCGCGGCAGCCGAAGCGATCTTAAATTGGGTATCTGCGGGGAACACGGCGGCGATCCGGCATCAATCGCGTTTTGCCAATCCATCGGTCTGGACTATGTCTCGTGCTCACCCTTCCGGGTGCCGATCGCGCGGCTTGCCGCCGCGCAGGCGGCAGTCAACAATAGCGATTGAAGCTAGCCCATTTTCGAGATTGAATGATTCAATTCTGATCTGAAGGGATTCCCATTTTGCTCGGTTCATGATTCTCTAGTTGCGATGATTCGCAGAGGAGATCCCATGGCCAAGGTCTATTCGCAGG